>Ga0334722_10006351_pt1 | contig 11739 bp, 16 predicted proteins | sample C3_bottom_MG_FD_207210 | JGI IMG/M metagenome (GOLD analysis project Ga0334722, IMG submission 207210) | Sediment microbial communities from Yellowstone Lake, YNP, Wyoming, USA - C3_bottom | ecosystem: Environmental > Aquatic > Freshwater > Lake > Sediment | place: USA: Wyoming | collected...
TTATCTTGCAGCTGCAGGGATAGGGACGATCGGTATAATCGATAATGACACAGTGGAACTAAGTAATCTCCAGAGACAGATTGCCCATAACACTGAGAGGATCGGTATGTCAAAGGCAGAATCAGCTAAGGCAACCTTTGAGGCCTTGAACCCTGATGTAAAGGTAATAGCTATTAAGGACAGGATTACAAAGGATAATATATTTGACCTTATCAGAGACTATGATATAGTCGTCGATGGTAGTGATAACTTTCCCACTCGATACCTCGTGAATGATGCCTGTGTAATGCTGAAAAAGCCCCTTGTGAGCGGAGCGATCCTGAGGTTTGAGGGACAGGTAACCACTATCCTTCCTGGTGAAGGACACTGCTATAGGTGTCTGTTCGAGGAGATGCCTCCTCCTGGCCTTGTCCCTTCATGTCAGGAGGCAGGTGTTATAGGAGCTATTACAGGTGTAGTGGGGTCTTTACAGGCTATCGAGGTCTTCAAACTGATCCTCGGAAAGGGAGATGTCCTGAAGAATACACTCCTTATATATGACGCACTGAAGACGAACTTCAGGCGTGTCAGGATCCCAAAGAATCCTGAATGTCCTGTCTGCGGGGATAGACCGACTATTACAGAATTACAGGATTATGAAGCAGGTTATTGTCGGGTCTGAGATTACGAAGAGACTCTTGATTCCCTCTGAGATTTACGAGGAGATGATTGCTCATTGTAAGGAAGGTCTTCCATATGAGGCCTGTGGTATCCTTGCAGGAACGGATGCAGAGGTGAAGAGGATCTACAGGATGAAGAATATAGAGAACTCTCCAGTCAGTTATATGATGGACCCTTCAGAACAATTCAGGGTTATGAAGGATATGAGGTCTAAAGGAGATTCTATGTTGGCCATATTCCATTCACATCCATGCGCTGCAGCTTATCCTTCGGCAAAGGATGTGAGCCTTGCCTTTTATGACGACGTTGTTTACATAATAGTCAGTCTTGCCGACACAGTTCCTGTGATAAAAGGTTATACAATAACAGATGGTAAGGTAGAAGAGATAGAGATCATTACCGAATAGTTCTGAATCAGGTATTTTATTTTTCCCTCTGTTTAGGTTAAAATAGCATTTCAAATTATTTGTTCTTGATTCTATTACTTACATCTGGAGGTGACTATGGGACACGTAAGGGGTTTGAAGTGCAGGGAGTGTGGAAGGGAATATCCTGTAGAGCCAATATATGTATGTGAATTCTGTTTTGGTCCTCTTGAGGTCATATACGACTACAGGAGTATAAAGAAGAGTCTCACCAGGAGGAATATAGAACGGAGAGAAAAGAATCTCTGGAGATACAAGGAGTTGCTGCCCATAGATGGAGAGCCCCAGGTCGGTCTTAAGTCAGGATTTACTCCATTGATTAAGGCGGATAGACTTGCAAAGGAACTCGGGGTTAAGGACCTTTATATAAAGGATGACACAGTGGCACATCCCACATTATCCTTTAAGGATAGGGTGGTGGCTGTTGCACTCACAAAGGCGAGGGAGTTTGGTTTTGATACAGTGGCCTGTGCATCCACAGGAAATCTTGCCCATTCTGTTTCTGCCCATGGTGCAAGGGCAGGTTTCAGGAGATTCGTCTTTATACCTGCCACTCTTGAACCGAGTAAGATAGTCGCTTCCCTTGTCTATGAACCCTTTGTTATTGCGGTTGATGGTAATTATGACGAGGTTAACAGGCTCTGCAGCGAGATAGCCAATAGATACAGATGGGCCTTTGTGAATATAAATATCAGGCCATTTTATGCAGAGGGCTCAAAGACACATGGTTTCGAGATTATTGAGCAACTTGGCTGGAAGGCCCCTGACAATGTTGTAGTTCCCTGTGCAAGTGGCTCACTCCTGACAAAGATATGGAAGTCCTTCAAGGAGTTTAAGGAGATCGGCTTGATAAAGGATCTCGATACAAAGGTCTTTGCCGCTCAGGCATCAGGTTGTTCTCCCATATCTACCGCTATAAAACAGGGTACAGATGTCATAAGGCCTGTCAGGCCTGATACGATTGCAAAGTCTCTTGCTATAGGTAATCCTGCTGATGGATACTATGCTGTCCAGGCTGTCCGTGAGACAGGTGGATATGCAGAGGATGTTTCTGACGATGAGATAATCGAAGGGATAAAGCTCCTTGCCAGGACAGAAGGTATCTTTGCAGAGACCGCTGGAGGAGTTACCCTTGCATGCACAAAGAAGCTTATCGAGTCAGGCAGGATAAGGAAGGACGAGACGACGGTGATATGCATTACAGGCAATGGATTGAAGACACAGGAGGCACTTAATGGCCGTATGGTTTCACCCTATTATATTAAACCTAATATCTCATCCTTTGAAGAGGTAATCGAGAAGATAGGAGGTAATTAATGGCAGTCAAGGTAAGGATTCCAACACCATTACAGAGGTTAACACAGGGTAAGGAAGAGGTCGAGGCAGCACCAGGAACTGTGATCGAGGTGATTGCTGATCTCGACAGGAGATTCCCAGGCATCGGTGAGAGGATTTCCGAGGGAGGAAAGATAAGGAGATTTGTCAATATCTATGTGAACGAGGAAGACATAAGATTCTTACAGGCTGAGAATACGCCAGTTAAGGACGGAGACGAGGTCTCTATTGTACCAGCTATCGCCGGTGGAGCCATGAGAGATGGCAACAGGATACCCTGTAAGTTCCTTGACTTCAGGGTGTGCCATGCTAATGAGGAGGTCTTATGAAGAAGAGAGTTAAACTGACCTTTCCCCAGCATCTCATTAAGGAACCTGTAATATTTACGATGGCAAAGAACTTTGATGTTATGCCTAATATTAGAAGGGCGAGGGTGACCGAGACGGTTGGCGAGATGGTTCTCGAACTGGAGGGAACAGAAGAGAATCTCGATAAAGGTATCCAGTCCCTTAAGGATCAAGGGGTAGAGGTCGAACTCGTTGAGGGTGATATCATAGAATGATGGGAAAGGGAGATTACGACAGTTCACCAGGGGGAGAGGTTATCGTCATTAATGAAGGAAAGAATAATTCAGGGAAAGGCTGGAAGGGTTTAATAGAGGGATACAGGGAGTTTCTCCCTGTCACGAAGGATACCCCTATAGTAACCCTTCTTGAGGGGAATACCCCACTTATCAAGGCATTAAATCTTACAAAAAAGGCAGGTTTAGACCTCGATCTCTATCTGAAGTTTGATGGTCTGAATCCTACCGGTTCATTTAAAGATAGAGGCATGACATTAGCAATCTCGAAGGCCCTTGAGGAGGGTTCTAAGGCTGTTATATGTGCCTCTACGGGGAACACCTCTGCCTCTGCAGCAGCCTATGCTGCAAGGGCAGGAATAAAGGCTATTGTGATTATTCCTGAAGGAAAGATTGCCCTTGGAAAACTTGCCCAGGCTCTAATCCATGGTGCCCATGTTTTACAGATAGAGGGGAATTTTGATGAGGCCCTCTCAATAGTGAGGAGACTCGTTGAACTATATCCCATCACTCTCGTTAACTCCCTGAACCCCTATCGTCTCGAGGGTCAGAAGACAGCAGCCTTTGAGGTCTGTGACAGTCTTGGCAGGAGCCCTGATTTTCACGCCCTTCCTGTCGGTAATGCCGGCAATATCACTGCCTACTGGAGGGGATACAGGGAATATCTGAAAAATGAGAAGATTGATTCCCTTCCGAGGATGCTCGGATTCCAGGCTGCTGGTGCAGCTCCTCTTGTCCTTGGCCATCCTGTCGAAAGACCCGAGACTATTGCTACAGCCATAAGGATTGGAAGACCTGCGAGCTGGAATGGGGCAATCGCTGCAAGGGATGAGTCAGGGGGAAGGATAGAGGCGGTCACAGATGAGGAGATATTGAAGGCCTATGGTCTGATTGCCTCGTCTGAGGGGATATTCTGTGAACCTGCCTCTGCAGCATCTGTGGCAGGCGTGATAAAATTATATAAAGAGGGTTATTTCAATCCCGGAAGCCTTGTTGTCTGCACCCTTACGGGGAATGGCTTGAAAGACCCTGATACAGTATTCAAGGTCGCAAAGGAGCCTGTTAGAATAGAGGCAGATTTAGATAAAATATCGAGACATATAGAGGGGATACTTTGAAATACGTTATTATTGTTGGCGATGGAATGGCTGACAGACCACTGAAGGAACTGGGTGGTAAGACACCCCTTCAGGTTGCCTTTACGCCTAACATGGATAAGATGGCGAGGGAGGGTATCTGCGGTTCTGTCAGGACGATACCACCAGGATTCCATCCTGGCTCTGATATAGCAAATATGAGCATTCTCGGTTATGATCCCCGTCTCTTTTATTCGGGTCGCGCTCCTCTTGAGGCTGCAAGTATGAAGGTCCATCTTAATGAAGGAGATGTGGCATACAGGTGTAACCTCGTTACGCTCAAGCACAACAGGGAAAAGACGAGCGCAATAATGGAGGATTATAGCGGAGGACATATTACTACTGAAGAGGCAGCAGTGCTTATCAGGGACCTTGATAAGGAACTCGGTAATGAGGAGATAAATTTCTATCCTGGTGTCAGTTACAGGCATCTTATGGTCTGGAGGAACGGATATTCAGATATTGAATGCGCCCCACCTCATGATATTATTGGCAAAGATATTGCTGACTATCTCCCTACAGGTGAGGGTGAGGATGTCTTGAGAAGACTTATGAGGGATTCAGTGGGCATCCTTGATTCCCATCCAATAAACAAGGAGAGGATTGCAAAGGGTAAGAGGCCGGCAAACAGTATATGGCTCTGGGGTCAGGGGAAAAAGCCCAGGATGCCGATATTCAGGGATAAATATTCCTTAGATGGCGCTATTGTCTCGGCCGTAGACCTCACAAAAGGGCTGGGTATCTATGCCGGATTCGAGGTTCTACAGGTACCTGGTGTTACGGGTTATTTAGACACAAATTATATTGGTAAGGCGGAATATGCTCTTGAGGCATTAAAGAGGGTAGATCTCGTATATGTCCATATAGAGGCACCTGACGAGGCAGGACACTCGGGCAATTATAAGGATAAGATAAAGGCAATCGAGGATATCGATGCCCTTGTTGTTGGAACTATCCTGAGGGGGATCAAGTCCTTTGAGGATTACAGGATTCTCCTCCTGCCTGACCATGCAACGCCGATTGAGGTGAGAACCCATACTGATGAGCCTGTACCATTTATAATCTATGGCAGTGATATAAAAAGAAATAATGAAGGTGCTACCTTTGATGAGACGATACTTCTAAGGGGTGATTTAATCATCTTCGAAGAGGGTCATAGATTAATGGACTTCTTTGTCAAGGGTCTTACTGCCTGAGATTTCTATACTCCTCTTTTCAGTAACTATAAGGTCCACCTTTACATCATGAGCCTCTGAAGGCAATGAATCGACTATCTGTTCCTCATAAGCTACTGCTACGAGCATGACCTTTTTCTTAAGGCCTGAAAGGAGCCTGTCATAATATCCCCCTCCATAACCAAGCCTGTTACCATATATATCAAAGGCTACACCAGGCATTATAACCAGGTCGACTTCGTTAATATCCCTTTCCCTTTCAGGAGGGACATAAGGTTCTGGAATACCCATAAAACCAGGTTTGATCTCTCCTGTATCATGTATCTCATAGAGTCTCAGTCTTCTGTTTTCATTATCAACCCGTGGAAGCACTATCCTTTTCCCTTTTTTCAGGGCCTCCTCTATATGGGGCATTGTCGATACCTCTGAGCCAAAGGATGCAAAATAGAAGATTACTTCTGCTGAGCCGAATTCAGGAAGAGAGAATACCCTGTTCATTATTAACCTATCCTTTCTTTTCCTCTCTTCTGGTCTTATAGAGTCCCTTCTCCTTAAGACGTCCCTTCTTATAATCTTCTTATGAATCAAAAGGTATCACCCAATCTTTCCTCTATCTCTTTCTTAATCTTCATAGCGCTTTCCATACAATCCCTGATGCTGGCAGGAGATGTACCAGAGAGGTCTGCCTCCATTATCTCATCATCAAATTGGAGATAGCCAATAAGCTCCATTCCCTGGAGGTTTTCCTTCACAAAGGATAGGTCCTTTTCTCCCCTTACCTTATTTGCAACGACAAAGACATTCTTTACCCCCAGGGTTTCTGCCATCTCCTTTACAGTTTTCGCTGTCTGAATACTCCTCTGTCCTGGTTCTACAACTACAATAAAGGCATCAACCGCCTCAGCCGTTCCCCTTGTAAGGTGTTCTATACCGGCCTCCATATCTACTATGACAACCTCGTCCCTGTCGACGATTAAGTGTTTAAGAAGTCTTCTGAGAAAGACATTTTCAGGGCAGTAACAACCTGAGGCTGCTTCCTTGGATTTGCCTGTAATCAGGAGGACAATATTGCCAAACCTGAAGCCGAATTCATCTGGTATGTCGTCCACCCTTGGATTGAGTTTGAATATACCACCGCTTTTCCCTGGGCGAGCACCTGTCCTTTCCTCGATAAGGTCTGACATCTCGGCAATGGGTCTTATACGTGAGGCATCATCTTGAGGCACCCCTAATGCAGCGGCAAGATTTGCATCAGGGTCTGCATCAACGGCTATAACCCTTTTCCCTTCCCTTGCATAAAGGTGTGAAAGGAGAGCCGATAGTGTAGTCTTTCCGACCCCTCCTTTCCCTGTTATCGCGATCTTCAAATGAATACCTCCTGTTATAGATTGGTCAGCTTAACTGTATGATAACACAAATAGGGGCCATTAAATGCAGGTTATCAGAGTCTAAATGATAATAACACTTTCATTGGATTCAGTCAGTGTCGGACATCACCGACACTGACTGAACTAATTTTATGACCTGTGGCACTTACCGCATTCTGATGAGGGTGAGGCGATATTGCCATTATGGCATGCCCCGCAGAACTTGCCTTTATTTATATCCTCCATCGTCATCTTACCCTGGGTCTTCTTCATTGTGAATAAGCGGGGATGGCAATTATCGCAGGAAAAGGCAGTAGTATGGAATTTGTGACTGAATATGACATCTCCAATACCCTGAACCCTGTAGGTGAGTTCCTTGCTAAAACCCTTCATATCATGACATCTCGAACAGTCAGATGATGAGAATGCCTTTTTCCCGTTATGGCAGGCTCCACAGTAGCTACCCTTATAGATGGCATCCATATTGATTCGAGTGACCCCCTTTTTCATAGGGAATAAGCCAGGATGACATTCCTTACAACCAAGGGCTGCATGTCTTTCATGATTGAATCGTGAAGGCATTGCTGTATGAGAAAATCCTGTAATCTTAAGGTTGTGGCAATTGTTGCAGAGTCCTGTATCTGTTTTTATGAATTTATGAGCCCTGAGGAGGTGGCACTGGTTGCAGTGGTATCCCTTGTCCCTGTGCAATGGATGAGAGAAAGAGCCCTTTTTGGGAGAGACAAAGTTCTGATAGGAATGGCACCTGAAACAGGGAAGGTCGCCATAGACCTCATCGATAGTCACGATCCTTTCAGGTTCTTTTACTGTCTTTTCCTTTCCTGTCTTTGGTGTACAGCTCAGGATCAAAGAGGCCAAGAGTATAAGGATGATCGTGGATCTCATTTTTTCTCTCCCTCAGCCTTTCCAAATTCGAGTTCATATTCAAGGGGATGTTCATGTTTTAGCTGTTCCATGCTGATTTTGCCCGTAATCCAGGTCATACTCATGGGGAACTTATCCCACTTGAGATGTTCGTTGTAGAAGTGCCAGAAGAGGATGAAGACTATGGCAAGAAGAGCCTCATCACTATGAAGGATTGCAACGAGTTCCCATATCCAGTTTACACTCCATTCAGGGAATACATAGGCTGCCTTCGTTGGGAAGGCAAGGGCAAGTCCTGAAAGGCCGATTATTCCCATGCCCCAGAAGACTGCCCAATAATCGAACTTATGTATATAACTGAATCTGCCGAACTTCGGTTTTGTCCTGCTGAGGCCAAAGAAGTATAGCATGTTCTGGATCAGGTCAAGGACATCCTTGGGTAGCGGTATTATCGTTGTATTTGCCCTTATCTTCATCCTGCCTGTCAAAAGCAGATAAGCGAGATAAAGTACATGCCAGAGGAAGTCCAAGAGCATTGTTACACCTGCTATCCTGTGAATGAGACCTGCTGTCTTTGGTCCACCCCACATCCTGATCCACCACCCAGCGTGTTCAAGGACAGGTTCAGGGTATTTTAATGACCACCCTGTGAAGGCTAATAAGAGAAAGGTTACGAAGAGTATTACATGTTGTATCCTGAAGACTATATTAAAACGGAGATATTCCTTTATTTCACTCATTGTATTATTCATCCTCCTTTCCTTTTCTGAAGACCCTATCCCTTATTTCTGAAAACGCCTCTAACAGGACATGCCCTACCACAAAGGCAAAGACAGATAAGGTCAGAACGATGAGGCCCTTTTCCGCATAGTATGGAATAGGGTTATCCCTGCCTATTGGTTTATGTGTAATAGCCGTAACGAATTTCTTGTTCGCACCCTTATGGCATTTTCCACAGGTCTCAACCCTTCTCTCCCATGAGACAGGTGACATGGGATCATCCCACTTCTTTATATCATGATAACCATGGCAGTCTACACAGGTTGGTGCCCCAGGATGGCCAAGGATATGTTTTTTACCATGAAAGCTCTCATTGTATTTTTCAATAATATGTGTGCCGAGATTATACTTTTTTGAAATCTCCTCCTTCTCATGGCAGTTTCCACAGGTATTAACTACCCTCCACTTATTGACAGGCGATTCTTTTGAGCTTGCATTTGTAATATAATGGGGTGAACCATGGCAATCGATACAGAAGGCGCCATCTTTCTGTTTTTTATCAATGATATTCTTACCATGGATGCTATTTAGAAGGCTACTGAATATTTCACTGTGGCAGTCATTACAGGCTGCCATAGCAACAGGATCGATAGTTGCCTTACTCGAGATAAGGTTTGCCATCTCGATAGTCTTTCTTGGTACATCTCCTTTTGGTTGTTCATGGGGATTTTCTCTAAATGACTTATGGCATATTGTGCATTCTATACCCCCATGAACTGACCTTGAAAAGCGTTCCTCATCAATATGCAGATCGACTATCCCCTTATCCGTCTTGAGCTTGCCTTTGATGGCACTATGACAGGATAGACAGACAAAGGTTTCTGCATAAGACAGAGAAGTGAACAAGATGATTGAACAGACCACAACAGTGAGCAGAAAAGGTTTCCTCATGCTCCCTCCTACCCGTTCGGGGTGTTGAATATAAAGGCTGGCAAGGCCAGCCTATTGCTTTTCTTCTGCTACAGTTTTTTTCTCGAAGATTGTTCCGATAATATAACCTATAAGCCAACCCAGAATGGCTGTGCTTGTTATAAAGAGCACAGCCGATACCACCACTCCCAGGATCATCATGAGTGCTATTATAATCTTTGTGGGCACTGTTGGTGTAATTGGTATCCCGAAGATCTTGCCTGCTATATTAAGGCCCAGGACACCACCGATGAAACTGCCTGGAAGGAGGCCGAAAAGGGCGAAAAGTACAAGACCGACACCCGCACCCAGATAGGTTAGTCTCTTAGAGAGTTCTCTTGCCTTCATGACCTCCCTCCCTTCATAATTATGGGTATCTTCTCTGTCATCAGTATCTTGCCATGTTCTATCTTTGGATGACACCAGAGACAATCGATCTGTTCCTTTGTGACGTGTTTATTATGGATGAAGTTTACATCCTCATACATCTCGGTCCTCTCGACATGACAAAAATAGCACTTATCCTTCGGTACAATCCCGTCTCCTCTCGTGATCTCCTTATGGCAATCGTTACATTTATATCCTGCCTTGAGGGCATCATCGTGTGAGAATTCTTTACCCATTACGAGGATAGGTTTTTTTGGTGCGCTATGACAGGATGGACATCCTGTGACAGCCTTATCGTGGGGAACTCCCTTAAAGTGGCATAGAAAACAGACGTTCATGGAGACCTTTACGTGCTCTCCCTGTACTATATCAGAGTGACAGCTTCTACAGTGAAGTTTTATACCTCTTCGAGTCTCTGTAAAATGTGGTTTATGATCGAAATTTATCTCCCTTTTGGTCAATATCACCTTTGATTCTATCAATCTCATCTCGTGACACCCTTTCTGCAGGCAATTCTTATCAGGAATATTCGTCCTCGGCCTCGGATTATAGGTCCCTGCCATGAATCTTATCTGGCCTGAGACGGCATTCAGCGGTGTATAATCATGGCATTTGAGACAGTTTACCTTGTTATGGGTTGACGTCTCCCATTTCTTATAGAAAGGTGTCATAAAATGACAGACATTGCAGTTCTTTGGAGCCTTGAATACAACCTCTTTCGTGTAAAAGTATATCCCTAAAACAACCACCACAAAGACCAGGGAAACAATGATAACCTTTTTACTCATCTTCCCCTCCTTTTTGTAAGGCTTAAGCCTTTGCCTTTTCCCCACCTCTTTCCCTCTCTGAGATCAGAGAGGTGACATAACCAACCACAGTGCCACAGATAGCGCCTACAACGATAAAGGCTGTTGCAGTACAGGTGATACCGAGAATTATACCTGAGGCAACGAGGATATTGATAACTGCAGAAGCCTTCAGAGGACCACCAAGGAGTCTGCTTAATATTATCAGAGTCGCATAACTACCAAAATAGAAACCAGGTACGAGCCCGATAAATATAAAGGCAATGGCACCGATAACCCCACCGATCTTTGACCCCATGGATAAGAAATCCTTTTTGCCCATTCCATACCCCCTCCCTACTTAAGGGGGCAAGTATCCTTGCCCCCGAATTTAAAATTGACTATTCTGATTTTACTGTAACAGCCTCTGGAGCCCTTGCCTTTGCATAACTGGCTATTGCCTCTGAGAGATACCCGATCGCTGTACCGAAGATAGCACCCACAACTATGCTTAAAGAGGCGACACAGGTAATGCCGAGTATGATACCTGCCGCAGTAAGTACCCTCACGAAAACAGTTGCCTCAAGGGGCCCACCGAAGAGGTGATTCAGGATCACAAGGGTACCATAACTACCGAAGTAGAACCCGGGAATAATCCCGAAGGCGAGGAAAAAGATAACCCCGAAGGCTGCTCCTACCTTTGTTCCCATTCTGACTACATCTTTTCTTGCTTTCATTTCGTCCTCCTTTTTATATCCTGGCATAATGCCAGGGAATTTCCTTAATTCTTTGCCTCTACAGTTGCTGTCTTCCCGACCCTTATGGAGTCTATTAGATTACCTATCAGCCATCCCAGTGTAGTGGAACCTACTACAAAGATGAGACATGAGACGAAGATCCCTAATAGCATCGATAGTCCCACGATTACCCTTGTTACCATTGTGGATGTTAAGGGGGTACCAAATAGGCTACCTGCTATATTGAGCCCTATCACCCCTCCAAGAAATGAACCTGGAAGAAGACCTACTATCGCAAAGAGGGCCAGACCTACACCTGCTCCTAAATATGCTGCCTTTTTTGCCATCTCCCTTGTTTTCATCTTCATTTCCTCCTTTCTTTTGTTTCACTTATATAGAAGCATAGTTCGTGCCAATTTGTAACTAATTGATTTTAAAGGAAAAATAAAACGATAAGTATTGCAGTCTTGCGAAAAGGTTATCAGTTTTTTGCAGAATTGCAAAAAAGATTAATAGATAAACCTTTTTGGGTCTTTATAGGCATGACATCTTGTGCAGAGGTTTTTTGCATCAGATTG
>Ga0334722_10006352_pt1 | contig 11738 bp, 8 predicted proteins | sample C3_bottom_MG_FD_207210 | JGI IMG/M metagenome (GOLD analysis project Ga0334722, IMG submission 207210) | Sediment microbial communities from Yellowstone Lake, YNP, Wyoming, USA - C3_bottom | ecosystem: Environmental > Aquatic > Freshwater > Lake > Sediment | place: USA: Wyoming | collected...
TCCATCGGGTGTTCGCGCTCCGGGATCTCGACGTGCTTCTGCACGCCGCACAGCTCGGTGGAGAAGTAGCGCTGGCCGGTATCGCAGATCAGGGTCACGATCATCTTCAGCTCAGGATGCGCCTTGGCGAGCTTGATGGCGCCAGCCACGTTGGCGCCCGAGGAGATGCCGCAGAAGATCCCCTCTTCCTTGGCCAGGCGGCGCGCCATGTCCATGGATTCGTCCGTCGTGGTGGTGACGATGCCGTTCAGGTGGCTCACGTCGAGGTTCTTCGGGACGAACCCGTCGCCGATGCCTTCGATGCCATGCGGGCCCCACTCGCGGCGGCTCAGCAGCGGGCACTCGGCCGGCTCGATGGCGAAGAGCTTCAGAGCCTTCCGGCGCTTGCGGATGAACCGGCCGACGCCCGTCAGCGTGCCGCCCGTGCCTTGCGTCATGATGAACGCGTCGATCTTGCCGCCCGTCTGCTCCCAGATCTCGGGGGCCGTGGTCTTGATGTGCGCGTCGATGTTGTCCGGGTTGTCGAACTGCGCCGGCACGAAGTACTTCCCGGGATCCTGGCGGCGGATTTCCTCGAGCATCTCGAGGGCGAGGTCCACGTCGCTCTCGCCGCCCGGCGTGTAGACCATCTGGGCCCCGTAGGCGATGTCGAGCTTCTTGCGTTCCTCCGACATGCCTTCCGGCATGACGATGATGCAGGGATAGCCCTTGACCGCCGAGACGAACGAGCACCCGATGCCGGCGTTGCCGGTGGAGCACTCGAGAATCGTCATGCCCTTCTTGAGCGCGCGCCGCTTCTCGGCGCGCGTGAACATGTTGTAGTAGATCCGGTCCTTCAGGCTCCCGGACGGGCTGAAGTACTCCACCTTGACCAGGATCTTCGCCTTCACGCCTTCGGCGCCGGGAATCCGGTTCAGCTGCACGAGCGGCGTGCGGCCGATGGCGTCGAAGATCGACGCGTGATACGTGCGGGATGCATTCCATTTGACCGGCATGAATCGTCTCCAGTTATGTCGAACTCCGCGAGGAGCGCAGAATCGCACGGGCCGCCGGCGAGTCCGTCATCGGCAGCCGGTACCGCCTGATGCCGTCGAACCGGCACAATGCGTTGGCCACGGCTCCCGCCGTGGGCACCAGCCCGATCTCGCCGACGCCCTTGGCCCCGAACGGCCCTTCCGGCTCCCCGGATTCGACGAGGATGACCTTCACGTCGGGCATGTCCGACGCCCGCAGGAGGCCCAGCGAGCGGAGACGGAACGACCGGGGGACGCCGTTCTCGAGGGGGAGCTCCTCGGTGAGGGCATAGCCGAGGCCCATGTGGACGGCGCCTTCAATCTGGCCTTCGAGCATGTGGCGGTTGATGATGCCGCCCACGTCGTGCGCCGCCACGACTTCCTTCAGTCGTCCATTATCGTCGAGGATGCAGACCTGTGTCGCGAAGCCGTAGCTCAGGTGCGTGATCGGCTTGTCCGTGCGCGTGCCCAGTTCCGTCGTAAAGTCCACCACGTACTCGCCGGTGTAGCGGCGGCCCGCGAGTTGGCCGAGTGTGAGCCCTGTGTCGAGATCGGCGCGCAGCAGCGCTCCCGCCCGCTGGACGGCCCGTCCGCCCAGCACGGTCGCCCGCGAGGCCGTCGTCATCCCGCACGGCGTCGGGTGAGCGGTGTCGACGTCTACCCGCACCAGGCGCGGGTCGATGCCGGCCGTCTCAGAGAGGCACTGGGTCATCGCCGTGTAGAAGCCCTGGCCCATCTCGGTGAATCCCGTGTGGACCTCGATCCGGCCATCGGCCGTCACGTCCACCACCGCCTGCCCGGCTTCGCGCATGCCGTTGCCAATGCCGACGTTCTTGATGCCGCAGGCAATGCCGGCATGCCGGGCCGACCGGAAGGCGTCCTTCACCGCCAGCAGCGTCTGCTTGATGCCGACGGCGTGCTCGAACACCTGTCCCGTGCAGAACGTGTCGCCGACGTCCACGGCGTTGCGCCAGCGGATCTCCCAGGCGTCGATGCCGGCGCGATCGGCGAGGATGTCGAGCATGCTCTCGATGGCGAAGGCGGCCTGGTTCGCGCCGAACCCGCGCATGGCGCCGCACGGCAGGTTGTTCGTGTAGACGGCCAGCGCCTCCACGTCGACCGCGGGCACCCGGTAGGGGCCGCACGAGTGGCCGGCGGCCCGTTCGAGTACCTTCGTGCCCACCGAGGCGTACGCGCCCTTGTCGCCGGTGATGCGCGCGCGGACCGCCGTGAGGTTGCCCCCGGCATCGCAGCCCACCGTGTACTCGAGCTTCATCGGGTGCCGCTTGGGGTGCAGCCGGATGCTCTCCTCGCGCGTCAGCGTGGCCTTGACCGGCTCGCCGGTCAGCCATGCCATCAGCGCCACCTGCCCCTGGATGCTCAGGTCTTCCTTGCCGCCGAATGCGCCGCCGTTGGTCACCAGCGTCACCCGGACGCGATCCTCGGGCACGTCCAGCAGCGACGCAATCTGCTTCCGATCGTCGAAGACGCCCTGGCCCTGGGAATAGACGTGCAGCCCCCCTTCCTCGGGGATGGCCAGGCAGGACTCCGGTTCGAGGAAGGCGTGCTCGATCAGTTGCGTCTCGAATGTGCGGCTCTCGACGAATGCCGACGCGGCGAGTGAGGCATCGGCGTCGCCCCGGCGGACGACGGACGTCGAGAGGAGGTTCTCGTGGTCCGGGTGGACGCGCGGGGCGCCGGGGGCGAGTGCCGCATCGGGGCTGAAGACGCCCGGCAGCTCATCGTAGGAGACGACGATATCGCGAAGCGCCGCGCGCGCCACGTCGTCGCTCTCGGCGACAACGGCCGCCAGCACGTCGCCGATGCAGTTCGTCGTTTCGCCTTCGGCGATGAATACGGGCCAGTCCTGGTAGATCGTGCCCTGGCTCCTCCGCCCCGGGACGTCAGCCGCGGTCAGCACGCGCACCACCCCGGACCGCGCCGCGGCGGCGGCGGTGTCGATGCGCCGGACGCGGATGCGCGGATGCGGCGAGAACAGGAGCGCGCCGAACCGCATCCCGGGCACCATCATGTCGTCGATGAAGGGCCTTTCGCCCAGCACGAACAGCTCCGCGTCCTGGCGCGGCAGGCTGGTGCCGATCCGCCCGCTGTAGTCGGGCGCCGGCAACGGCTCGCCCTGCAGCGCCCGGGCGGCGAGATCGATCGCGTCGATGATCTTGACGTAGCCGGTGCAGCGGCAGATGTGGTTGTTGAGCGCGTGGGCGATCTCCGCCCGGGTTGGCCGCGGCGTGTGATCGAGCAGGTGCTTCGCCCGCATCACGATGCCGGGCGTGCAGAACCCGCACTGCACGCCGCCAGCCACCGAGAACGCATGGGCGAAAATGTGGCGCTCGCGGGCGTCGAGGCCTTCCAGCGTGATCACCGACCTGCCCGCGCACTGGCGCGCCGGTACCACGCACGACGCGAGGGCCCGGCCCTCCACCAGCACCGTGCAGCAGCCGCACGAACCCTGCGGCGCGCAGCCGTTCTTCGGCGAGATGAGGCACGCCTGCCCGCGCAGCACCGTCAACAGCGACGTGCCGTGATCGATGCGCGCTGAAAACGGCTGTCCGTTCAGCGTGAAGGCGACGTGGTCGGGAGTGGCGGCATCGGGCATCGCAGCTTCCATCAGACTAACCCGCGAGGGCTGCGGTCACGAAATTCACGCGCGTCGTGCGGGACACCGCGTCGAGCAGAACGCGCAGCGTCATGTAGTGCGCCAGATCCACAGCCCGCACGCCGGTCACGTCGTTGAGTGTCGCGGCGACGGCAGCCGTCGGGCCGGCGCACTCGGCGCTGACGACCTGGTGCGTGGTCCAGTCCATGGTGACCGAAGCCCCCGCCGCGGAGAACTGCCCGATGGGGGACCCGTCCGTGTGGCGCAGCGTGAAGCCGCCCGCGGAGAACCGCCCGCGGATGACCAGGTCGTCCTGTTCGCGGGTCACCACGAAGCCGGGCAATGGCGCGGCGTTCAGCCAGGACTGGATCGATCCGAAGAAGCGCGGCTTCTCGAGGTTCGGGCCGCCGTCCTCGGGGCAGAACACGTCGCAGTTGCCGCAGTCGTTGCAGGCGTCGGCAAACGTGGCGAGCTGGACGGGCTTGAGGGCCCGGTACAGCTTGCGCTCGAGCTCCCGCCAGCCATCCGGGCCGACGAGGATGGCCGGCATCTCGCCCAGGAACGGCTCCACGTCAATCTCGAACACCGCGTCATTCGGGCACGCGGGAATGCACTTCCCGCAGGTCAGGCAGTCCCACAGCCACAGGCGCGTGCCGAGCTTGCGCGGCCGCTGCCGATTGCGATCGGCACGGTAGCGCCCGTCGGACAGGGCCAGGTTCAGCAGGCGCTTCGTGTTGGCCAGGATCGCCGCCGACTTGTCGCCCAGGCCGGACGTGCGGAGGATGAACTCGTCAATGGTCGCGGCGCCGCACTCGCGCAGGCGGCCTTCGAGGTTCTCGAGGTAGCGGGGCAGGCGCCCGTACCCGCCGGGACGCAGCAGGTCGGTGCACGTCGTCACCGGCACGAGGCCCGCCGCCACGCAGTCGGCGGCGTTGACCGCATCGACGCCGGCGGAGAAGGCAATCTGGAGTCCCGCGCCCATCCGCCCGCGCCACTGCTCCACCAGCGCCACGTGCAGGGCGTGGAGCGGCTGGCCCGAGAGGTACTGCACGCGCTCCTTCAGGAACCCGCCGGTGTTGACCACTTCGAGCGTGTTGCCGCACTTGATGCCGACGCTGACGCCCCGGCTCGCGGCCAGCCGCTGCAGGCGGCCGATCATCTCAACGGCAGCATCGAACCCGAGCACGTGTTCGAAGCCCGCCGGACTGGGCTGGATGTCGGTGTAGCCGAGCACGTCGTGCAGCAGGTGCTCCACGCGCTCCCGGCCCAGCATCGGCGGGTTGAGCTTGATGATGGTGTGGAAGCCGAGCTCGCCAACCAGGAACTCGCCAATCCGCTCGATGTCCTCGGCCGGCGTACCGTGGAAGGTCGACAGCGTGATGCAGTTGGAGAGTTCCGTCCGGAACGGCAGATCTCGCAGGTGCGCGAACTCGTCCGGGATCGCACCGCGCAGTTCCTCGACGATCGGGCCGGCGTGCCGGATGCCGTCGAGCCACCGCCGCATCGCATCGCTCTGGAGGCCCGACAGGTTGTAGCCGACGCTGACGTCGAACACCGTCGGGCCGGCGGGCACGCCCAGCACGTCTGCGGCGTGGAATAGCTCGATCAGCATCGACGCCTTGACGTATTCCCGCAGCGAGTCCTCGAGGCGCAGTTCCTGCGACCACTCGGTGTTATAGCCGATGGTCGCCATGTCGATGCAGGGCCGGGTCAACTGCAGGCGATCATTGACCTGGACCGTCTTCAGTTCGATGACGCGGGCGCCTGCCAGCCACGCCAGCGCGATGTTCTGCGCCAGTTGCGTGTGCGGGCCGGCGGCGGGGCCGATGGGGGCCTGCGCCCGGACCCCGGCATAACCGACCGAGAGATCGGGGCCTCCGCCGGCGCGGCTCCGGGTGTAGAACTTGCGCACGGGCAGATCGAAGATGGCGTGTGTCGTCCGGAGTTCGTGATGCGCCCTCCGGAGCAGCGTCGACAGCGGGACGGGGACGAGTTCAGCCACGCATGCGCGCCCACAGGCGGGATGCGGCCTTCGCCGCCCGCCGGTAGACCTCCCGGGCGTCCACCGTCGTCACCGCGCCGTCCCGGACGACCCAGCGTCCGGCAATCATCACGTGCCTTACGTGCCCGGCGTGCAGGCCGGCCAGCACGTGCGAACCGGCCGTCGAGGCGTCGAGCGGCGTGGGCGCCGGGTAGTCGCACACCATGAGATCGGCGGCGGCTCCGGGTTCAATCGGCCCGATGGGCGTTCCGAACAGCGACGTCGCCAGCCGCCGTGAGCCGTCCTGCAGGCGCAGCGCGGCATCCGCAGCGTCCGGGCCCACCCGCTCCCGCAAGCCGAAGTGGGCGAATCGCGTTTCTTCGAACATGTCCGCCGGCCAGCCGTCCGTGCCGAGCGCCGCTTGCGGTCCGAACCGCTCGACCGCCGCCCGGCCGACGCCGTTGTTCATGTTCGAGCGCGGATTGTGCGCAATCCAGGCGCCCGCATCGGCGACCCGTTCCAGTTGCAGCGGCGTCAGGTGCACGGCGTGCGCCAGCAGCGACGACTCGTTCAGCAGCCGATAGCGATCCAGCCGCTCGATGATGCCGCGCCCGTGCCGCTGGACGGTCAGATCGACGTCCTCGCGAGCCTCGGCGACGTGGATGTGGAGGCCCGTGCCGTGAAACTGCGCCAGTTCGCCGATCGCCGCGAGCGTGCGGTCCGAGAGCGTAAACGAGGCGTGCGCGCCCACCAGCCCGCGCACCATGGGGTCGTTCCGTGTCGCCGAGAGGAAGCGGTCGTTCTCCGCCAGGCCGGCGTTGCGGCGCGCGGCGCCTCCACGGTCGGTCACCTCGTAGCACAGGACACCGCGAAGACCGACGGCCGAAAACGCACCGCGGATGATGTCGAGCGACCCGATGATGCTGTTCGGCGATGCGTGATGATCGACCAGTGTCGTGGTCCCGCATCGAACGGCGTCGAGCGCCGCGACCAGGGCCGAGTAGTGGATCGCCTCGTCGTCGAGCGTTTCGTCGAGTGTCCACCAGATCTTCCGCAGCATGTCCGGGAAGGACCGGGGCGCGACGCGTGGGCCGGGCATGCCCCGCGACAGCGCCGAGTAGGCGTGCGTATGGGCGCACACCTGGCCCGGCAGCAACACGCGCCCGCCGAAGTCCTCGACAGATTCCCGCGGCCCGGGGCGGAGCGCGCGGCCCATGGCGGCGATCGCATCGCCTTCGATGCGGATGTCGGCACGCGTGACCGCGGCAGGGTGCAGGCAGACGACGGTGACGTTCTTCAGCAGCATGATCGTCAGGCGCCGGCAACGGCGGCGACCGCCTCGAGGCTGGGTTCAACGTCGTGCGGCCGGCCGGCGGCCTGCACAGCCGAGCGGATGTCCTTGAGACCGTTGCCGGTGATGACCACCAGCGCGCTCGCATCGGCCGGCACCACGCCGTCCGCCACGGCCCGGCGCAATCCCGCCACGCCGGTCACCCCCGCCGGTTCTCCGAAGACGGCGCCCAGGCGGGCGGTCAGCCGCATCGCATCGAGGATGCTGTCGTCGGACACGGTTGTCATCGACCCCCGGGAGGCGCGAATCCACGCGATGGCGCGCCGCCAGTTGCGCGGCGTCCCGACCGCGATGCTGTCGGCAATCGTGTCGGAACCCGACGGGACCACGTCCTGCTTCGCGTGGAACGCCGTCGCGATGGGCGCGGCGCCCTCGGCCTGCACGCCGAGCAGACGGGGCAGCGTGCGCACCATGCCCAGGCGTTTGAACTCGTGCAGGCCCTTGCCGATGCCGCCGATGGTGCACCCGTCGCCCACCGACACCGCGACCCAGTCGGGCAGATCGCCGCCGAGTGGGCCGCCCGCGGCAAAGTACTCCGCGATTTCCAGGCCTGCCGTCTTCTTGCCTTCGACGAGGTACGGGTTGGTGCCGCTGTTCCGGTTGTACCAGCCGAACCGGCCGCATGCGGCCCGGCAGAGATCGAACGCCTGCTCGTACGTGCCGGCGACGCGGAAGACGGTGGCGCCGAACATCAGCAACTGTGCGATCTTCGGTTCGGGCGCGCGCTGCGGCACGAAGATCATCGCCCGCAGACCCACGGCGGCCGCCATGCCGGCCAGCGACGAAGCGGCGTTGCCGGTGGATGCGCAGGCAATCGTGTCGTAGCCGAACTCGCGCGCCTTCATGACGCCGATCGAGCTGGCGCGGTCCTTGAACGAACTGGTCGGGTTGCGCCCGTCGTCCTTCAGGAACAGCCGGCGGATGCCGATGGCCTTCGCCAGCCGGGGCGTTTCGTAGACGGGCGTCCAGCCGATGTGCAGGGGCGGCAATCCCATCGCCGGATCCACCGGCAGCAGTTCGCGGTAGCGCCAGTGGTCGGCGGGCCGGCGGGCCAGCTCGTCGAGCGTCATCGCCCGCGCCCCGGCGTCGTAGTCGTGGCGGACGTCCAGGACGCCGTCGGCGCCGCAGACGGCGCAGGTTTGAAGGTCGCCGGGCGGATACGACCGGCCGCAGACGATGCAGACGAGTTCGGTCACCATGCTCAGGTGGAACAGTAGCGCCCCCCCGCGCGCGGGGTCAACCACAGGACCGGCCGTCTTGCGGGATCGGGACCGGCCAACAGGACCGGCCAACAGGACCGGCCAACAGGACCGGCCAACAACGCGCCCCTGGCGTCTCAACCAGTGATACCCTGAAACTGACGCTGTGTGACGGCCGGTTGTTGCTGTCCGCCGCGGCGTAGTGACGGCCAGAGCCGGAGGCAGTCGGCCTGGCAGGCTCGAGGAACCCCGTATGAATGTTCGGACGTCTGTTTTCCTGGCCGCGATCGTGGCGGCGGCCGTGCCGTTGTCCCAGGCGTGCAAGGCCGGCACCTTCGGGTCGTCGCCAACGGGACCATCGACGCTGACGCCCCTGCCGGCCGGTGTGACGCCGGCGTATACCCAGGACATCAAGCCGATCCTGGATTCGGACTGCACACGGTGTCACGGCACGAGGAGTCCGTCGGCCGGTGTGGACCTGACGTCGTACACCGGCGTCATGCGGGTCGTCGCGGCAGGCAACGCCAATTCCCGGCTCGTCGTGGTGACGACGTCGGGTGGCTCCATGTACAACCTGCTGTCCGGTGATCGCGCGGGAAAGTCCTCGCTGATCAGGACCTGGGTGCTGGGCGGAGCCGCGCAGAATCGTTAGTCCGATGGAGGAGAAACCCGTGCGTCACACTCTCGTGGTAGTCGCGTTGTTCGTGGTGTCGTGTGCGGCTGCGGTGTCGCCCGCCTTTGCCGGCGTGCCGCCGTTGTCCGCAGCGTGGCAGATGGGCGAAGAGGGGACCATCCGTTCCATCGCGTGGGCCGAGAACTGGACCGCCGCGGCGCCGGTGGAACCGCCGGTTGCGGTGACGTTCGCGCTGGAAGGCCTGACCGGCGCCGACAGCGCCGCCGCGCTGGGCGAGCCGCAGGCCGCCGGACGCAAGCGCCAGAAGCCGTTCGAGTACAGCGCCGCGTACAAGGTGCGCAACACGATCCACAAGACGGCGAGCTACCTGACGCTTCCGTTGTTCATCGCGGAGTACGCGCTGGGCGCCTATATGTACGCCTATCCGGACAAGATCACCACGGGGCTGCAGTCGGCGCATCGGACCGTCGGGATTTCGCTGGGCGCGCTGTTTACCGTCAACACCGTGACCGGCGTCTGGAACCTCATCGAGGCCCGGAAGGACCCCAACAAGAAGACCAAGCGGACCATCCACGGTATCGCCATGCTGGTGGCCGACGCCGGGTTCGCCGTCGCGGGCCTGATGCGCCCGAAGTACCCGATCGACAACGTGCAGACCTACTACAACCAGCGCCAGACCCACCGTGCCATCGCCGTCACGTCGATGGTGATCGCCGGCGTGAGCTACCTGATGATGCTGTTCGGGAGTCATTAAGCCTGGGGTCAGCGGGCGCGGCCGGCGAACCGGTAACGGACGAGGACGCGAAGGGCGTGGACGCCGTCCCGCCACTTGATCTTCTTGCCGAGCCGGCGCCCGCGCGGCGAGTAGCGGACGGGCAGTTCGAGAATCGAATGCCCGCTGCGCAGCAGCTTCGCGGTGATCTCCGGCTCGATGTCGAACCGGTTCGACTCGAGGGCGAGGCTGCGCGCCACGTCCGCCCGCATGATCTTGTAGCAGGTCTCCATGTCGGTCAGCCGCGACCCGTAGAGCAGGTTCGTGGCCGCGGTCAGCGCGCGGTTGGCCGCCATGGTCACCCACGGCACGTCGGGGCGCCCCGCCTTGAAGCGCGATCCGTACACCACCGCCGCCTCGCCGTTCACGATTGGAGCCACCAGGCCGGCCAACTGCGCCGGGTCGAGTTCGAGATCGGCATCCTGGATGGCAATGATGCTGCCGCTCGCGCGCGCCAGGCCGAGGCGCAGCGCCGCGCCCTTGCCGGCGTTGCGTTCCGCGTGAATGACCTGCAGGGACGGGTCGCCTGCCGCCGCCCGATCGAGCACCTCACGGGTGCCGTCGGTGGACCCGTCGTCAATCACCACCACTTCGCGGGCGACGGGCAGGGCAATCGTGCGCAGGCGGTCGAGCACCTGCGCGACCGTGCCGGCCTCGTTGTAGACGGGTACCAGGATCGAGAGAAGGTCGGCCGTCGCCATGGCGCCGCTCAGTATACGGTTTTCAGCGCCGGCGCGCCTACTGTTTGCGGGCGTCCGCCGGACAGGCCGCCTCGGCCGCGCCCGGCACGAGGGCGTCTGCGCGGCGGATGGTATGATCGGAAACAGAGGCATGAAGATCATCCCGCTCGTTCCAGGCGAGAGCCGCCAGCCCTCCTCCCCGGTGCCGAGGCGAACGACCGTTGGCGTGCCCGTGGGGAGGCTGCGCGTCGGCGGCGCCGCGCCGATTGCCGTCCAGTCGATGTGCAATACCGACACGGCGGACGTCGAGTCCACCGTCGGACAGTGCCTGGACCTGTGGCGGGCCGGGTCGGAGCTGCTGCGCGTGACGGTCAACGTGCCCGAGGCCGCGGCTGCCGTCGCGCCGATCAAGCGCCGGCTCCTCGACGCGGGATGTGACGCGCCGCTCATCGGCGACTTCCACTACAACGGCCACCAGCTGCTGACGCAGTTCCCGGCGTGCGCGAAGGCGCTCGACAAGTACCGGATCAACCCGGGCAACGTCGGCACGGGCAAGCGCCGGGACGAGCAGTTCGCCACGATCTGCCAGGTGGCGGTGCGGGAAGGGAAGCCGGTCCGGATTGGCGTCAATGTCGGCTCGCTCAACCAGGAACTCGTCCTGCGCCGGATGCAGGAGAATACCGACCGGGATCTCGGCCTGACGTCGCAGCAGATCATGAACGAGTGCATGGTGCTGTCGGCGGTCGAGTCCACGGCGCTCGCCCTCGATTCCGGGCTGCGCGCCGATCAGATCATCATCTCGTGCAAGGCCTCGAAGCCGCGCGACCTCATCGACGTATACCGTGAACTGTCCCGGCGCACGGACCAGCCGCTGCACCTCGGGCTGACCGAGGCGGGGATGGGCGTGCGGGGGATCTCGTGGTCCGCCGCCTCGATGGGCGTGCTGTTGAACGAGGGGATCGGGGACACCATCCGCGTGTCGCTGACGCCGAAGCCCGGGGGCGATCGGCGCGAGGAGGTCTACGCCGCGTGCGAACTGCTGCAGGCCCTGGGGCTGCGGGCGTTCGCGCCCAGCGTGACGGCGTGCCCGGGCTGCGGCCGCACCACCAGCTCGACGTTCCAGGAACTTGCTGAACGGGTCGAGGGATACGTGCGCGACATGATGCCGCAGTGGAAGCAGCGGTACGAGGGCGTCGAGACGATGACCCTGGCCGTGATGGGCTGCGTCGTCAACGGTCCGGGCGAATCGAAGGCCGCGAACATCGGCATCAGCCTGCCAGGCACCGGCGAGGCGCCGAGCTGTCCGGTCTATGTCGACGGGCAGCACTTCGCGACGCTGCGCGGCACGTACGACGAACTCTCGATCGCCTTCCGCGCGCTGATCGACGACTACGTCGACAACAAGTACCCGCGTCTGTCCGTCTAGCCGAAAACAGACCTGCTCCCTTTTCCGGCGAAAACAGACCTGCTACCTGTTCGCCCGACGAAAAC
>Ga0334722_10006353_pt1 | contig 11738 bp, 6 predicted proteins | sample C3_bottom_MG_FD_207210 | JGI IMG/M metagenome (GOLD analysis project Ga0334722, IMG submission 207210) | Sediment microbial communities from Yellowstone Lake, YNP, Wyoming, USA - C3_bottom | ecosystem: Environmental > Aquatic > Freshwater > Lake > Sediment | place: USA: Wyoming | collected...
AATTTTCGTCTTGATCTTTTGTTTTCCATAGTACAGGTTTTAAAGGTTAAGTTAAGGTTTTCCCAACTTAACTACCTGTCCTAATTTTGGGGCTCACTATAAACCTCCATTCCTTCTTATGTAGATTTTGAGGCTTCATTTGATAATTACGCAGCCGACCAAATTCCAAGAAGAGCAGCTTGCATCAAAGGAATGTTTTCATATTCCGCAGCGTATTTTTCACAATATGGTTATAACACTTGGGGCACACAAGCACTTTCGTTCAATGTAGGCACAGGAACTGGTGGAAATAATGATCCGGGAAATGAACCCACAGAAAGAATGAGAATTACAGAAATTGGTGTTGGTATTGGAACCACTGCACCGATGGCTGCTATGCAAATCACTAGCTTGAACTATATGCCAGAAGGTGCTGTAACAAATACTCCAGGGATTGGATTCGGTGTCCAGAACAACACAGGTTCAGGCCATGCATATAGTCCCCGAATTTCTCTTGATAATGGAAAGGGAAATGCTAATGTCGCTAATAGTGGAAATCAATGGAACATTGACAATTATGATGGTTCATTTCGGGTTTTTCAAGGCAGCACTAATGCAGCGTTTGTCATAGGAGCAAATGGTAATGTTGGTATTGGAAGTACTGGCTTCCCGCCAGCACCAGATGTAAAGCTAGAGGTTTGCGGAAATATGGAAGTAATGGGCTGGATTAAAGCAACAGGAACCATTACTACAGACGGAACAATCACCTGCTCATCTGACTTAAGATTTAAGAAAAATATTAGTCCATTAAATAATGCCCTTTCTAATATTTTATCATTAAGAGGAGTAAATTATGACTGGAGAATTAATGAGTTCCCTGAGAAAAATTTTTCAAAAGGAAATCAAATTGGTTTCATTGCACAAGAGTTGGAAAAAGTATATCCTGAATTTGTGTTTACAGATAAAGACGGATACAAATCTGTAGATTATTCCCGCTTAACACCCATCCTGGTTGAAGCAATAAAAGAACAGCAAAAAATAATTGATAGTTATGATAAAAGATTAAAAGTACTGGAAGAACTTTTGGGAACAAAAGCGCAGAAATAAAATATTCAAGTATAAAACTTTTACAAATGAAAAATAATTTGCTCTTATTCGTTTTATTATTGCTTTGCAATTTTCTCTTTGCAAATAATAATTCTTCAGTAACCAAAGAAGAAACTGAGCAATGGATTAAGTCGCAACCTGTCAGGTTTTTAGAGAACAAAGGGCAAATGACCGATATGAACGGTAATCCCGTTCCATTTGTACTATTTAACGCAGAGGCACCCGGGATGAATATCTACATTACTGAAAAGGGTTTAACCTATGTGTTTTTGAAATCAGAAGAGGAAGACCGAGAAAGGGAAGAAAAAGAAACATCATTCGAAAGGATTAGCACAGAATGGGAGCGCATTGATATGTTCCTGAAAGGAGCAATTATTAAAAAAGAAAATATTGTAAAAGAAAAAGCAAGTTCAGAGTTCAGTCAATATTATTTTACGCATTGCCCGGATGGAATTACAGATGTTCGAACCTTTGAAAAAATTATAGTCAAAGAAATTTACCCCGGCATTGATTGGGTAATTTATAATTCCGAAAAAAATGGTTTCAAATATGATTTTGCAGTTCATCCGGGAGCAGATCCAAAACAAATTGAAATAGTTTATTCCTCTCTGGACAAACTGAAATTAGATGATGAAGGAAACATAATAGTAAAAACCGAAATCGGAACACTCACTGAAAATTCGCCAGTTAGTTTTCTTGACGGCAAAGAAATTGAAACTCATTTTATTAAAACACTTAATGAAAAAAATAATAATGGTGGATACGATACACATATTCAGTTTAATCTGCCATCTGCCATCTTACCTCTTACATCTGACCTTGTTATTGACCCTCAATTAGTGTGGGCAACTTATTTCGGGGGCTCCGGTTTGGATGGAGCAATGGATATAGGTTGTGATGTTTCAGGAAATGTGTATGTGACAGGATATGAAACCTCAGCGAATATGCCGGTTCTTAATCCCGGAGGTGGTGCATACTATCAGGGCACATTTGTCGGACAGTATGATGCCTACATTCTAAAGTTCACCAACGCAGGTGTATTATTATGGGCAACTTATTACGGTGGAACAGGTACAGATGCCGGATATACCCTTTGTGCAGATCCTTCAGGTAATTTGTATGTCGCTGGCAATACATTCTCATCTAATTTACCTGTTGTTAATCCTGGAGGAGGCGCTTATTTCCTTTCAACACTTACTGGTGGCTACCATGCTTATATTACAAAGTTCAATACTGCCGGCACATTGGTGTGGGGAACTTATTTCGGTGCAAATACAGAGGAGCAGCGTATCATGGCTATTGCTAGCGATGCGAATGGAAATATTTTTGCCACCGGCTTTTCGAAGGGAAATAATAATCTTCTTCCGGTGGCAAATCCAGGAGGCGGAGCATATTTTCAGGGAACATCCGCAAGCACAGTAGATGCTTTCATAGCTAAATTTGATAACGCGAATGCATTGGTGTGGAGTACCTATTTGGGAGGAAGCAGACAGGATATAGGATTTTCCATTTGCACAGATAATTTAAACAATGTTATTGTTACCGGAAGCACCAGCTCTTTTAATTTTCCTGTTTTAAATTCTTTTCAACCAACTAACCTTTCTACTAATGCATCACCTTGGGTTAGCAAGAAAGATGTTTTTGTTTCAAAGTTTACTAACGTGGGTGTTTTACTGAATTCTTCGTACTTGGGAGGCGAAAGCGATGAAATCGGAACAGGAGTTGCCACAGATGCTTCCGGAAATATTTTTCTGGGCGGCCAAACATACTCTACAAATTTCCCTGTGATAAATCCGGGAAACGGGGAATATACTCAGGGTACAAGCGGATGGAAAGCAAATATTTTTATTACGAAACTTACTAATTCTTTTGTTCCGGTTTGGTCAACTTATTATACCGGCTCTGGGAATGAAATGTGTTTACTGGACTCTAACACAGTTAATTCGTTGCAGGGAGGAGGGAGTAATATTACAGTAGATGGTTGTGGAAACGTTTACCTTGGATTTATGGGGTCAGTCGGAATGCCTGTACAGCAGCCTTGCAGCGGATATTTTGATGGTACGGGTGCACCTGGAGGTAATTTTCTCGTAAAGTTTAATAATGCAGGTGTTCGTTTATGGGCAACATATCATATTGCTACTCTAGATATCGCATTAACGGTTGACAACAACGATAATTTATTTGTTGCTGAAGAATGGAATGCTACGGGCTTTACTGTAGTAAATCCCGGAGGAAGCGCATACTGCGACACCACTTATAACGGATCCGGACTTGGTGATGACACAGGCATATCAAAATTTATTGCATCTCTCCCTGCAACATATTCAACTTCGATTACTCCTGCCGGATGCAATTGCGCTGGCAGTGCATCGGTAACCGCAACCAGTGGATGTATTGCTGTTACATGGTATAACAGCAGTTGGGTATTGATAGGCAACAACCCAAGCATCAGCAACCTTTGCCCTGGTAATTACCAAGCCATTGTCATTGACCCTGAGAATTGCATTGCACTAATTGATACTGTCCCTTTTATCATTACTGGATCAACTCCGACCATTGTTACACCACAAAATCAAACTATCTGCACGGGACAAACAACTACACTGACAGCCACAGGCGGAAGTTCCTATTCCTGGAGCACAGGCAATACCACTTCATCAATCAGTGTTTCACCAACTGTAAATTCAACGTATACCCTAATTGCAGTAAATGGAATTTGCACTGATACAATTATAGATTCAGTTTTTGTTTCTTCAACTGTAGTTGCTACCACAACAAATTCAACTATATGTACAGGTCAAAACGCTACTCTTACTGCTTCCGGGGGAACAAATTATTCATGGAGTAATTCATCTTCAACTTCTTCCATCACAGTTTCACCAACTTCAAGTACAACTTATTCTGTAATTGTTTCCAATGGTTCTTGTTCAAGCACGGCAACTGCAGTCGTTACAGTTAATCCGCTTCCAACATCAAATGCAGGTAATGATATAACAATTTGTTCGGGAGATAATGTTACGCTCAACGGAACAGGAAACGGAACTTATGTTTGGAATCCCGGAGGGCAAACAACAACTTCAATTACAGTTTCTCCTACTGTGAATTCTTCTTATACTTTTTCAGTAACAAATTCCTGCGGCACTTCAGATGATAGTGTGACTATTTCTATTTCAACTTCAAACGTTGCGTCCATCACCGGAAATACGAATTTATGTTCAGGTCAGAGCACAACGCTCACTGCTTCGGGTGGTTCAACTTTTTCCTGGAGTACAGGACAATCGTCTGCTGTAATTATTGTTTCTCCAACTTCCAATACTACTTATTCTGTAACAGTTCATTCGGGTTCATGTGCCGATTCTACTTCAATTACTGTTAACGTAATACAAACTCCAACGGCAAGTGTTACTCCCAACATAACTATTTGCTCAGGTCAAATTGCCACGCTCAGTGCAAATGGCGGTGGAAATTATTCCTGGTCGAATGGAAATACAACTTCATCTGTTTCTGTTTCGCCAACAATCAACACAACTTATTCTGTAATTGTATCAAATGTAAGTTGTGCAGACACAGCTTCTGTATTGGTTAATGTGAACCCAACTCCCAGTGCAAACATATTAGGGAACACAACAATCTGCATGGGAGGAAACGCAACTCTTACTGCGAGCGGTGGAACAACTTATTCGTGGAACACAACACAGACAAGTTCTTCTATAATAGTTTCTCCGACCGCCACTTCAACGTATTCTGTGATTGCCTCGAATGGAAACTGCACGGACACTGCTTCGGTAACAGTGTCGGTTGTTTCAGGAATTACTGCCTCGATTGCTGGAAATACTACTGTCTGCTACGGACAGAATTCAATTCTCACCGCTTCAGGAGGTACAAATTATTCTTGGAGCACAGGCGCCACCACTTCTTCCATCACAATTTCGCAAACTTCGGTCACTACATATTCTGTAGTTGCAATAAACGGTTCATGCTCGGATACAACAAGTATTACAGTTTCAATTGATCCGTTGATGAACACAACTATTCCTTCTTTCTCGGTATGCCCCGGAAATCCTGTTCAGCTCAATTATACAATTGGCGGTGGAACTCCTCCTTATACTTATTCATGGAGCACTGGCGCAACTACTTCTTCAATTACAGCTAACCCAACTTTGACCACAACTTATACATTGTCTATTTCAGATTCTATCGGATGTTCTGCTTCATGGGGAATTCCTGTTGTAGTTTTTGCAACTCCAACAGTAACTGTGAATGGCAATATAATTTTATGTTCGGGCGATACAACAACTCTCACTGCTAATGGCGGAGTTGCTTATTCGTGGAGCACGGGTACCTCATCTTCGTCCATCATTGTTGCCCCAACCGCAAATGCAACCTATTCTGTAATTGGCACAAACGCGAACGGATGTAATGATACGGTTTCTGTTTCTGTAACCGTTTCTCCTCCGCCAACTGCAAACATTACGGGTAATGATACAATTTGTTTTGGAGATAATACTTTGCTTACCGCAAGCGGTGGAGGAAATTATTTATGGAATACATTGCAAACTTCTGCATCAATAGTTGTTTCTCCAGCAACAAATACAAATTATTCTGTAGTTGTTTCGATAGGAAGTTGCAAGGACACCGCAAATTATTTTGTGGCTGTTATTCCAAACCCAACCGCAAATGCTGGAGCAAGCGTGAATATATCGCAGGGACAAAGCGCAACGCTCACAGCAAGCGGTGGTGGAACTTATTCATGGAATAATGGAATGACAGGAATATCCATTGTGGTAAATCCGACCACAACCACCCAATACTGTGTTTGGGTCACTGACGTAAACGGATGTTCTGATTCTTCCTGCGTTACTGTTTTTGTAGAACCGATTGATTGCTCAACCGCTGGCGAATTATTTATTCCGAATGCTTTCTCTCCGAACGATGATGGTGAAAATGATTTCCTCCAAATCTTTTACGGTAATTTTTCCTGCATAAAAGAATATAAAATCATCATCTACAACAGATGGGGAGAAAAAGTTTTTGAAAGCACCGAACCAAATGATAAATGGGATGGAGTTTTCAGAGGTAAGAAAGAAGAAACTGCTGTATTTGCTTACTATGTAAAAGCTGTTTTTATTGACAAGACAGAGATTGAAAGAAAAGGAAATATCAGTTTAATAAAATAATGAGAATTTTAATTCCTATATTTCTTTTAGTTCAGTTTACTGCTTTTACACAAACAGTGAATAAGAAAGATTTATTTTCAAACTGGGCTCTGAGAAAAGGGTGGTTTGGCGACAATGAACTTTTTTTAGAAAAATTAGATACTACAAAATTAGAAGGTGTTTCTTTTGTTTTTAAATTTCATTCTGATCATACAATTACAATATATGTGAACATACCAAAAGGTGTAGGCGCTTGCGGGAATGGCGCATTCTATCTTGATAAGGGTACATGGGAATTAAACAATAATAAAATCACATTTGATCTCAAAGGAGGGCATGTCCTTCAGGATGAATTTCATTACAAAATGATTTATACTATAGTAACTTTTTCAGGCGATAAACTTGTCATGAAAAAAGAAAAAACAATTTTTTCAGAAGTAAAATGACAGCAAAAAGAAATGAGAATGTTAATTTGATGAGATGGCACTTTTTATTATGAAAATAAAAATCTTTATCCTCATCCTAACTTTACACGTTGCGTTTGGAACTTTGAACAGCTTCTCCCAACAAGGGGTTATAGCCGGAGGATCGGACCATTCTCTTGCCCTATGCAGCAATGGCGGTAGTGTCAGATCATGGGGAAATAACGGCTATGGGCAGTTAGGTAATGGTACGACCACCAGCAGCAATGTTCCTGTGACGGTAAGCGGACTCACACTTGTCACCGCACTCGAAGGTGGAGAGCAGGGTCATTCTCTTGCCTTGAAAAGTAACGGAACGGTATGGGGTTGGGGAAAAGGCAATAATGGTCAATTAGGCGATGGAGCACAGGTGGATAGAACTACTCCTGTGCAGGTAAGCGGACTTACAGGCATCACTGCTATTGCCGCAGGATTTGAGAAGTCTGTAGCTCTGAAAAGTGACAATACAGTATGGTTTTGGGGATATGAACAATTTGGTGAAGACGGAAGAACTGATCCGGGGTGGATCAGAACCACACCCGTGCAATGGGGCGGAGGGTTCACAAACGCCATTGCTATTGCAACGGGACGCAGTCATGTTCTTGTTTTGAAAAATGATAATACAGTATGGGCTTCGGGATATAATTTATATGGCCAATTAGGCGATGGAACACAAAGCGCTGGAAGTAGCTTCCAAAGCACCTTCCCTGTGCAAGTGGTGGGAGCCGGAGGTGTGGGCTTTCTCACAGGCATCACCGCGCTTGCATCGGATTATTATTTTTCTATGGCTTTGGATAATACCGGTCAGGTATGGACCTGGGGATATAATTTTTATGGGCAGTTAGGAGATGGAACTACAAATGACAGTTGGACTCCTGTAGCGGTAAGCGGACTGACAAATATTACTGCTATTGCAGCGGGATCAAGTGAGGCGTATGCCCTGAAAAATGACGGCACTGTATGGGCTTGGGGAGCAAACTGGAATGGTCAATTAGGCGATGGAACAACCAACCCCAGCCTCACTCCTGTGCAGGTGGGCGGAGCAGGATTTACAAATGTCACCGCCATTGCGGGAGGAGCCGGTCATGGTCTTGCGAGAAAAAGTGACGGCACGCTATGGGCTTGGGGAGGTAACTTCTCAGGTCAATTAGGTGATGGAACTACAACTGCCAGATCGACTCCTGTGCAAGTGACTTTGTGTAATGTGGGCGTTCTCCCTGTTGAGTTACTTCATTTCAATGCCGATGTCGAAAACAATGGAATCGTAAAATGCAAATGGAGCACTGCAAGTGAACTTAACAACGATTATTTTTCTTTAGAACGAAGCAGAGATGGAATTTCTTTTGAACAAATCGGAACAGTGCAGGGAGCTGGAAACAGCAGTACTGTCTTACATTATGAGTACGATGATTTGGAACCATACCGTATGTCTTACTATCGTTTGAAGCAAGTTGATTTTAATGGAACTTATGAATATTCGAAAATTGTCTCTGTATTTTTTGGGGGAATAGAACTCATCAGTTTTCATCCGGACGGTTCTCAGAATGTTATTGCCGATATAGAAGTAAATGAAAGTACGGATGCAAAAATAGAAGTGTTCAATACATTGGGTCAACTTGTAATCTTCAAAAATGTGCGATTAGCGAAAGGACAAACGCAAATAAATATAAACGTAAGTCAGATAACACAAGGAATATATATGTTTCGCGCAAGCTTACCGGGCAAAGAAAAAACTCAAAAGATGTTTGTCAGGTAGGAAGGTATGCAATCAGTGTATTTATTTAATGACTTAAACATAACTAACCTTCTTAGCTCAAACGAAGTAATCTATCGTACCTTTTTAGTAATCCTATGCACCTTTTTAGTAATCCGGTTCACTTATTTTGTAATCTGTTTGACTTATTGGTAAACCGGTTTACTTCCACAGGTTATCCGGTTTAGCAATTTTGAAATCCGGTTTACTTCGGTTTGAAACAGTTTACCTCAACAGGTAATCCGGATTAGCTCGGAAGTAATCCGGAAAACAAATTTGCTTCGTCAGATAACTTCAGAAGTGCGAAGGTTTAGTGCGGAGCAAAGAAAGTTTGATAGAGAATTGCAATGAATGACTTCTGAGGAGAGATGGAGGAATTAATGACATTGAATACAATTCATGTAATCAATATTATCTCAGAAACTACTCTGATTGCCTGCAAGATTTACAGCGTATTTATTTATCCCTTTCTCTATATCGCGCATTATTAATAAATGCTTTCCAGTCAAGCGGATTTTCCAATAGCTGCCACTTTGGATCATCCGGATGATGTTCGAGAATAAAGTTTTCAGGAGGAGTCAGATAATAATAATCATTAAGTTTTCTTGTGAATTGGTTCATGCCAAAATTCACGTATCCGCTTGCCCATGTGACATCAATCAAATACCATTTTTTATTAATCTTTACTGCATTCCATGCGTGATTAGAGGTATTGTTTCCAAGTAATTCAACAAGGTTAGAAGGTTTTGTAATCAAAGCAAAACCTGTAATAATTACACAAGGTATTTTTTCCAATCTGCAAAGACAAGAAAACAAGAGTGCATAATCTTCACAAACTCCCTTTTTTGTTGATAAAGTTCTTACTACTCTTTTGTCATAATACGCTTCAACATCCCCATCAAGGCGGACTGGTGTTCCCGAACGAAAAGCTTTACAGTCATAAGAGATGTTCTGTGTCATCCAAAAATAAATTGCTCTTACTTTTTCAGAATCAGTAGCAAATTGTAAAGTGAGCGTGTCCGCAAGATCAATAGTGTCGTGTACATTTTTTATATTCATTGATTTGATAATGCTGTCCACATTTACTTTTTTATTTAATGAATTTTGCCCTGATATTACTGATGAGCTCAATAGAATAAAAATAAAAGTTTGATAAATAAAATTCATTTTATTAAAAGTAAATTAAATATTCATGATTTTTTAGAATACGAAATCCTCGGGTCAATAATCACATAAAGAATATCCGCCACCAAATTGCCGAGCATGGTTAAGATAGCAGTGAACATCATCACCGTAAAAATAATGGGGTAGTCGCGCGCATACAATGCATCCAAGCTGAGTTTTCCCATTCCGGGGATATTAAAAATTGTCTCAATCACAAATGAACCTGAAATAGCCAGAGGGAAAATGCTTGAGAACAGCGTGATGACTGGCAGCAAAGAATTTTTCAGCGCATGTTTCCAGATGATTTTTTTTTCTTCCAGCCCTTTTGCCCGAGCCGTTTGAATATAATCCTGCGTGATGCTCGCTAGAATTCCGCCACGCATTTGCCTCGAGATGAAAGCCAGTGAACCATACGTCCAGCAGAAAAGCGGAAGAATCAGGCGATAAGCTCCTTCAGAAAATTTGTACCACAGCGGTGCGTCATCAGGAATGGGTGGTGAACCGGGAGCCGGAAACCAGGATAGAAAATCTCCACCGCAAAGAAAAATCACCAGCATGGTGGCAATCCAAAAATTAGGAAGAGAATATAAAACGAATAGGGTAGTGGTGATTGTTTTTTCGTTGGTTGTTCCTTTTTTCACGGCTGAATGAACACCCAGCGGAATGGCGATGCAATAAGCAAGCAGAATGGAAAGTAAACTGATGCCCAAAGTTTTTCCGAGCGCGGCATACATAACAGATTTTACAGGTCTTTTATCCTGGAAGGAGATACCAAAATCTCCCGTAAAAAAATTTACTAACCAATGATGATACTGATTGTTGAAGCCATACCAGTGAATGATAGGAATATATTTTTTGTAAGAATTTTTTTCTGTAAGAAGTTTTTGAAATGAAGTTTGAATATTGAGTTGAAAGGGATTTGGAATTTTCTTTAAGGAGTCATTCTGAACGGCAGTCAAATTCAGTTTAGACAAAATGGATTTAATTTTTTCATCATCATAGTTGTTGTACAATTCATTTATCAGAATTTTAGTTTCAACGGAACTTTGAGAATAAATTTCTGTTTCAAATTTCTGTATGGACAAATAATATCCGGAAACATTTTCCCAGCTTCCGTATTCATTTGACAATCGTTTCAGCGTTTCCCTGCGTTCTTTTTTGGGAATTTTATACAGCGTATCGGAAACGGTAACATCGGTGAGCGAGAAATAAAAGAGAGGCAGATCAAAGCCGAGTTTGTGACGCATTTCAGCATAGTCTTTTTCCGCAGCTAATTTTTGTGAATGCTGGCTTTCGTTTCCTTCAATTCGGTTGAGCATGATTTCAACCGGATCTCCGGGCGCATTAACAGAAATAAAAAAAGTGAAAAGAGAAATGGCAATCAGTGTGGGAATGAAATAAAGAAGACGCCTGAGAATATATTTTGCCATCAACTAAATTATAATTGTGTACGAATGTACGAATTATGAATTTCGGATTGCGAAGAGAAACCTTCGGACAGGAATTTGAAATTATTACTGAGGATAGTTCACTGCCTTAATTTTAAATCCCTGCACCCAGTAGCCGGGACGCATGGCGGAGGGATAGGCATTTTCAAATTTTTTGCTGATAGCAATTCTTTCTGTTGGCGCCCAGAGAAAAATCATAGGAACATCTTCGTGAAGAATTTCCTGGAAGCGTTTGTACATTATGGCGCGTTTATCTTCATCTAATTCTGTGCGGATGGAAATGATGAGTGAATCTGCTTCTGCATTTGAAAAATTATTATAGTTGGAGCCCTCTCCTGCTGCTGATTCGCTGTGAAATACCTGTTTGTAATCATCAGGCGCTGAACCGCCCACCCACATTCCAATCATCAGATCGAATTTGTGATTCTTGCTTTTTTCTATATAAACTCCCCAGTCAGTGGGAACGACATTTATTTTTATTCCGACTTTTTTCGCTTCTTCCTGCAGGAGTAAACCAATCGCTTTGCGCTCATCGTTTTCTGTGTTCACAATAAAGTCAATCACAAATTCAGTTTTCTTTCCATCAATCATTTTATCGAGAGTTTCATCTCCGTTTGTGTTTTTCCATCCTGCCTGTGCAAGCAGCTCTTTCGCTTTATCTGCGTTGTAG
>Ga0334722_10006354_pt1 | contig 11733 bp, 8 predicted proteins | sample C3_bottom_MG_FD_207210 | JGI IMG/M metagenome (GOLD analysis project Ga0334722, IMG submission 207210) | Sediment microbial communities from Yellowstone Lake, YNP, Wyoming, USA - C3_bottom | ecosystem: Environmental > Aquatic > Freshwater > Lake > Sediment | place: USA: Wyoming | collected...
AGGTCCCGCCGGGAGCTCTCGACGAGGACACGGTCGTGACGATGTCCCGCGACAAGACCAGCTATTTGAACGACCGCGCCTCGGCGCTAGGCCGAGCGAGCCTTTCCACCTACGGCGAACCGATCGCCTTCGGACCCGAAGGCACTCAGTTTGCGGTGCCGGTCACGATCGAACTGCCTTACGACCCGAGCCTCGTCCCGACCGGACTGCTCGGGCAGCTCGTCGTGAACTACTTCGACCCGGCGACCAAGGCCTGGACGCCCCTGCCCAGCCGCGTCGACGAGGTGCGGGGCGTCGTCGTGGCTCAGACCGACCATTTCTCGCTCTACCAGACGCTCGGGCCCGTCGCTCCCCAGGCCGCCGCTCTCGATGCGTTCGCCCTGCGCGCCGCCTACGCCTTCCCGAATCCCTCACGCGGAGGAAGCACGATCACCATCCGCATCCAGCCCGGCCTTGCCGACAGCGTCGAGGTCCATGTCTACGACCTTGCGGGACGCAGGGTCCACACGTCGTCGGACTTCAAGTTCGCCGTTCTCGACGACGGCAACGGACAGGGCGCCCAGGACACCTACGACCACGTCTGGGACGTCTCCGGGGTGGGCTCGGGCGTTTATCACTGCGTGATCGTCGCCCGCCGGGCCGGGCAATCGGACATCCGCGTCAACAAAAAGGCGGCCATCGTCAAATGAAGAGATTGAAGACGGCGTTTCCGGCGGCGGGCTTGGCGCTCTTGATCCTGGTTCCGGCCTGGGGAGCGCGTTCGAGCGTTGAAGACGCCGGCGACAAGCGCCTGCGCGAGTTGTACGACTCCCCAACGACATCCGAGGCCAACAAGCAGAAGATCGCCAAGCACCTCGCCGACCGCGAGAGCAAACGAAAGGAGGCCGTGAAGGTCATCTCGCAGCGCAGGAATCAGGAAGCCTCCCGAAGGTCGCACGCCCCGGCCGCGCAAGTCCGAATATTCCCGGCTCGCGGCGGGCTGGTCCGGCGCAGAAGGGCCCTGCTGCTCGTTCCGCCCGGAGCCATCGCCGCCGATCTGATCGTCTCGGCGTCCGAGCCTGATCCCGCCCAGGACGCCGCGCGGCAGGCGAAGATGACGGCGGCCGGCCTCAGCCCGGTCCTTGCACCGGTAGCGTTCGGACCCGACGACACCGTCTTCAATGCGCCGGCGACGATCACTTTCAGCTATCACCCGCGCCACCTTGGCGACGTCCGGGAGGCGGACCTGCGTATATATTCCTGGGACGCCGCCGCCGGGAATTGGCGAGCGCTGGATTCGAAGGTCGACGCCGACAGAAGGACGGTCAGCGCCTTGATCGTCAACCTGTCCACCTATCAACTGCTGGCTCCGTCGGGGGCCGCGAAATGAGGACGATTGCCGCGCTGGCGCTGATCCTGGCCGGTCCGGCTTGCGCCGCCGAGACGGCGTCGTTCCTCGACATCGGCGTGGGCGCGCGCGGACTCGGGATGGGAGGAGCCTATACCGCGCTGGCCGACGACGCCCACTCAATCTACTGGAATCCGGCGGGGCTTGCCGCGCTCGACAAGCGCGAAATCGCGGCCAGCCATGCGGAGCTTGCCAACAGCACCCGCCTCGATTTCATCGCCTATGGACACCCCACGCCTCTCGGAGTCTTCGCGGCCGACGCGACCTATCTCAGCCAAGGCGCGCTGGAAGGCCGCGATGCGTTGGGCCACCCGACAGGCAATTTCCAAGCCTCCGACGCGGAAGCAGGCTTCGGCTACGGCCGCAAGACCGAATGGGCCGACCTCGGGGCGACGGTCAAGTTCGTCCAATCGCACATCGCCTCGGCGCAGGCGCAGACCGTCGCAGCCGACCTCGGCGCGCATAAGACTCTCGGCGCCCTGTCGCTAGGCGCGGCGCTCCGCAACCTGGGACCGGGGATGAAGTTCGGCTCGGAGACCAACGACCTGCCGCTCCGCTTGGCGCTCGGGGCGGCCTACAAGTTCCAGGGGGGACATTCGGTTTCGGCCGACCTCACGAACGGCCCACGCGGCGCGGGCTCGGATTTCGGCATCGGCGGCGAGTTCAAAGCCGTCAAGAACGTCTTCCTGCGCGGCGGCTACACGACGAAGTCGTCGATCAGCGGCGGCACGGGCTTCGACGCCGCCCGCGGCCTGACGCTGGGCCTCGGCTATCGCGACGGGCGCTGGAGCCTGGATTATGCCGCGGTGCCGATGGGGGAGCTGGGGAGCACCCACCGATTTACGCTCGGGGCCCGCTTTTAGTTCGCGAATCTGCGCAAAATCTGCGTTATCCTGGCGCGGCTGACTCCCAACTCTTTTGCCAGGCCAGCCCGTGTGAGCCCCGGAGCGGATTCCAGCCTCCGCCTGATCTCCGATGCCCGATCACGAGCGGCCAGAATCAAAGACATGCGCGACGGACGCATACGCGCCTGACGAAGCTTCGCGCACTCCTCTTCGAGCAGAATCCGCTTGAGTCCCGTCCGGCCATTGAGGATTCCGAACTGGAACTCATAAAAGAGCCCTGCCCCGGTTTGAAGAGCGTCGGACTCGGGGAGCCATTTTGGACGAGAGAGCCCTTCAGCAATCCAGCTGAAGGGCTTTTTATATGTGGGGACGGAACGGATTTCAGGCTACGCAGTGGCCCTGATCAGCATGCCCCCGGCCATGGCGGCCATCGCGAGATTTTCGATGAGCGAGAGGGGAGGGCTACTTCACAAGAGGCGGCGCGCTGCCGTCCGGGATCCAAATCCGGGGATAAGAAGCCGTCTCAAATCGAGTGTCCGAGGGGTCGAATCGATACGGGGGAAGGTGCGTCGCGACGACGGTATCTCCCGGCTGGATCCCGCCGGCGCGGGACACGTCGGCCCAGCGCCGTCCCGAGTATTCTTGAGAGCGGGAGTCCGCGACCCAATCCTCCCCTTGATACTTCACGAGGGCGATGGCGTGATCTTCGACATAGCGGCCGTCCTCATAGGAGTGGACGTAGAGGTAGCGGCTGTCGAAGCCGCCGGCCTCCAGAGCCAGATGCAGGAGCATCGCCTGTTCCCGGCAGACGCCGCTGAGATTTTCAACGAAGACGTGAAGAGGGATGTTTTTTTCCGCTTTCCTGAAGATCTCAAGGAGCTGCAGATATTTGGGGGAATCATATTCCCAGCCTTCGATCATCGCCTGCCGGGAATGGCTCGCGATCCGGGCGATTTTTTGCCAGAAAGGCAGGTCGCTTTGCCCGATCTCGCGGGCGCGCGCGAGGAACGTCTTCATCGCGGGGGCTTGTAGGTCGATGACGTAGTGGGGCTGGACGCCGCCGTGGCCGATGGAGCCCTCAACGATGCTCCCGTCTGTGAGCTTGACTGGACTGCCTTCTTGCAGCCGGTAGTTCCGCCGGCGTTGGTCGAGTTCGATGCCGGGGATGTTCGCGCCGAAAACGAGATCGGCCTCTGCCGTAGAGAAATCCAGCGGAGGCATCAGCCGGCCGTGCGCGTCTCGGGTTCCGGTGCCGGCTTGGCCGTAAATGAGCATGCCGAGTCCCCTGGCGATTTCGGCGTTCTGCGTCTCCGTGCGCGGCGCCGGGCGGGGGGACTGCGCTCGGAGCTTTTCGACGATGTAAGCCCCGACGCGCGCGGCGGCCTCCATCAGCCCGCCTTCCCGGATCCGGTTCATCACCTGCGCCGATTTAAGGAGGACTTCATTGTATTGCCGCAGCGTCACGGAGCGGTAAGGCATCTCTCCCCAGAGTCGCCGGCCTCGATCCGTTTGGGCCACGCCGGAGACCTGGAGTCCTTTGCCGAAGGTGACGAAATCGGGCTCGAAGCCGGGATAATGCTGGTACGCGAAAAATTTCCCGGTCCTCCCTCCGCCGGTGAGGACCTCATCGGCGAAGATCGGAATCTGCAGGCGGTCGCAAAGCCGACGGACGCGCAGAAGGAATTCGGGCCGGTAGAAACGGACCCCGCCCGCGCCCAGGACGGACTCGATCAGCAGGCCCCCGACGCGAAGGTCGCGGCTTGCGACTTTCAACTCGATCTCTTGAAGGGCTTGATCCTCAAGAACCTTGAGCTTCGCGACCTCGCCGGGATCGCTGGGATTGAAGACCGTCGTGTCGGGGCTCGTCACGCGCAGGTGCTCTGTGCTGGGATCCTTGTTGTAGAGGCCGATGCGTCCGATCCGGCCTCCGCCGCCGCCGAAAGCCCCGTTAAACGTCAGGATCTCGGCTTGCGGCAGATTGCGTCCCTCAAGTCCGAGCCGCAGGCGAGCGGCGCGGGCCGCGATGTAATAGAGTTGGTTGTTGGCGTCGGTCCCGGTCAGGGCGAAGTGGATCGAACGGGGATCGACGCTGGCGGGCGCGATGGCGCGCCAGGCCTGGGCGAAGACCTTCCAGGGATCCGTCCAGGCCTGGGGCCTGGCGAGATTAAGGACGCCTTCGCTCGTTCCGCTCTCGCGGAGAAGCCTGGCGAGATACTGGGGCTCGCTGAAAGCAGGGTCGTTATCGGACAGCAGCTGCCAGCCCCAACCGCGATGCATGTCCCGCTTGTCGCGCCGGCGGAGCTTGGAGGACCGGGCCTCGGGAGTGAGGGCTGACTTCGCGCTGGCGACCCCGGCCCCCGCGGCCGTTTCGAAGGCGCCTCGTCCCATGCGCCTTGCGAGGGTTTTCTGTAGGCGGCTGAGCACTGCGGGGTCTTTCAACTGCGAGGAGTCGCGCACGCGCGCGGCGCGTCGCAGAGCCGCAAGCATCCGCTCCGAGAGGTGTTCGGGGCTTGCGCCTCCGCCCAAAAAGATCACGGCGGCCAAAAGGTCCCGGTCCGACGTCTTGCCGGCGTAAAAGGCGTCGAGGGCGTTTTGTGCGTCTGTTCCATCGGAGCCGGGCGCGGCGTCGCCGAGACTCGAACTCAACGCCTGCCCTGCGTCCAGAGCGTCCGGGAATAAGACGGATGGAGACTCCGGGGCTTCAGGGACCGCCGCGGCCGGCGCCAAGGTCGACGGCCGTGCGACGCCTCCGATCGGCATGAGCGATATCGGCGGCGCGGCGAGGCTCGTCGGGACGGAAGTCATCTCGCCGACGATTGTCGGGACGCGCGCGCCGGAGCGGAAGGCCTGGGCCCGGGCGCCGGACGGCGCCAGAGCCGATCCTCCTGCGAACAGACAGATGAAAAGCAACGCGGAGAGCGCACTGCGCGACATGGATAAAGGATAGAGCGGCCAAGAACAGACGACGAGGGTCTGAGGGCCCATTTTTATGCGGGGCCAACAGCCCGGGCCGCGCGTCCCAAAGACCCAGGCGATGTGGCCGGCAACGCCCTACCCTTAATCCCATGAAGACTCCATCGGCTATTCTTGCCCTCGGGATGATCGTCCTCGCGCCGTGTTTTTCGGCGGCGCAGATTGCCGTCCCCGCCGTTGATTCGATCAATTTCGACTCGATCAAATCGGCGAGGGGAAACTCAAGCGATCTCCCCGGCGTCGTCGGAGAGGCCCTTCGGATTAAATACCGGGTTAAGGATGGGCGCGGGGCCGAGCCTCCTGAAATTCCGCCGAACCTCACCAATCCTCAGATCTTCGATCTCATGACGCGGCTCGTCAAGGTCGCGCGTCCGCTTGCCAATCCGCCCATCATGACCGGCGATCAGATGACTCGCTTGAGGTCGGGCCTCAACAGTATCGACCGGTATTTCGTCGACTCGATTCCCAAGGAGCGCTGGGACGAGATTCTCCAAGCCATGGGCGACACGGCGCAGGACGAGCTTCCCCGCAATCGGGATTGGGACAAGACCATCGACTTGATGTTCACCAAGGGCATGGCCCTGCTCAAGGAGCCGCATTCCGCGTACATGACGCCGGCGGACGTCCGGGAGCTCTACGAGGGTCTCTCAGGCTCCTTCGACGGCATCGGCGCCGCGCTTTCGGCCGCCAAGGAAGGACCACGAGTCGACGTCGTCTATCCCGAGTCTGGCGCTCAAAGCGCAGGCCTTCAGCGCGGCGACGTCATCGTCACGGTCCAGAACGTCTCCACGGCCGGGCTGCCGCTCAACGAGGTGGTCCGAAAAATCCGCGGTCCGGCGGGGACCTCGGTCGTGCTGACGGTCCTGCGCGGCGGCCGGCGGCTTGATCCGATCCGGGTCAATCGGACCAAGCTCAAGGTTCCCAATGCTTTTTCCAAAATGCTGGCCGGGGGCATCGGCTACGTCTACTTTTCGGAATTCAACGAGAACACCGACGAACTCGTCTTCCAAAAAATACGGGATCTGAGGTCGCAGGGCGCGCAGTCCCTGGTCTTGGACATCCGTCACAACCCGGGCGGCTCGGTCCCGGTCGTAGCCTCGATCGTCTCGGAATTCCTCAAGGACGGGCAGGCCATCGTCTCGTTTAAACACCAAAGCATGCTGGCTCACAAGTACATCACCGACGGTGATGGGGAGTTCTCGAAGCTTCCCGTCGTCGTCCTGGTCGACGGGCGTTCGGCCTCGGCCAGCGAGATCCTCTCCGGGGCTTTGCAGGATCCACAACGAGGGTTCACGATCCTCAAAAGCTGGCCCTACGTCAGGTTCCCGATCTTCAGCGGTGAGCCCGACGGGAGGTTCACGATCGTCGGCAGCCGGACCTACGGCAAGGGAACGGAGCAGATCGTCAAGCCCGAGCCCGACAATCGCGGCCTCAGGATCACCGAGAATCGCTGGTATACCCCCAATGACCGGAATATCGACGCCCAGCACGACCCGAAAAACGGAATGGAGATCGCCGGCACGGGAGGCATCGTGCCGGACGTGATCGTTGACGTGTCCGAGGAGCAGTCCGCCAAGATCATCGAGAATATCATGGCGGAGCTCTTCCAGTCACAGTCACGCATCCCCGATTCGACGAAGGACCCCGTTCTGGAGAAGGCGGTCGAGATCCTCTCTCGGCGATGAGAATAGATGTTTGCTAGAATCCGCGCATGCGAACGCTCGCCCTCCTCGCCCTTGCCGCAGCACTCGCCGCTTGCTCCGGGAGTGATTCCTCCGCCTCCAAGCAGCTGCCCGACGTCCGCCTGCCGACCCTCGGCGGTCCCCACGGCCCCTCCCTGGCCTCCTGCCCGACGAAGAAGTGCCTGACGGTCGTCGTCGCCCCCTGGTGCGGGGTCTGCCACCGGGCCGCGCCGCATATCGTGCTCCTGCGGCGCTTCCTGGACCAAAACGGCGTGGCCAGCCGCGTCGTGGTGGGACTCGCCGAGATGGACGCGCTGCGCGAGTTCGCCTCGGAATTCGGATCGGACGCGCTGCTCGACGCCGGGGGGGCAATGACCCCCCGCGGAGTTCCTGTTTTTCTCGTCAGCGACAAGGACGGGAAGGTCTTAAACGTCGTCAACGGATTTCCTCAGTCTGAAAGTGCCGCCGAACTGGCGGCGGCCTTGGGCCTGCCGTGACGCGAGCCGGGCTGAGAGCGGCGATCATCCTGACGTTGCTGCTTGCCCGCCCGGCCGCGGCGGCCAAGGGGCCGCACGTCTACGATCCCGAGATCGCCCTTCTCCTGCTGACAGTGCAGATGCAGAGCGTCAGCCTCGTGCGCGACGAGATGACCCGCCAGGCCGAGTGGCTCGATCTGGGGGCGGCGAAAGTCCTCCTCTCGCGCAACCTGGAAGGCTTCACCAAGCAGGTCCGGGCCGGCCTGTCGGTCGAATCCGACGTCGTCGAGGACTTCAGGCGCCTGATGGTCGACCACAGCCCGGGTGCCGCAGGCGAGATCGACCGCCTCGTTTCGGAAATCCGCCGCTACCACGACCTGGTCCAGGGCCCGCCCCTGGAACGCGTCCCCCTGACGTCGGAGTCGACGGAGGGCCCCGTCTTGAGCGAGGAAGCCGGCGTCGGCGCCGACGTGACGGCGGGACTCAAAGGGCCGTCGGCCATGGACGAGCCCGTGGCCTACGCCGAACGCCGCTTCGGCACGACGGGGCCGTTTTTGCGACGGCGCCTCTGGAACCTGGATTTCTATCTCGGCTCTTTTGCCGATCTCGTCGCGCATTACCGAAAAATGGGCTACCGGCGCGCCTATCGCCTGCGCTCGCCCTATGTGAGCTACGGCAAGAGCGCCTACGTGCTCTCCCCGGAACCGGGGCTGCGCCCGCGCCTGATCTACTGCGGCTTCTACGGGCGCGACATGTTCCTGCACACGCGCGCCCAATGGGCCGTCCTCACCGCGGCCGCCCGGGGCCAGGGCCCCGCCGTGCGCACCATCGCCTGCTCCAGCTGCGCCTGGGTCCTGCCCGGCGTCAAGGCCATGAAGAGCCTGCTGGCCACCGTGCCCTTCGATGCGGCCGAGGTCGTCGTCGGCTACGACCATCTTTTCGCTCCCCTCTGGCAGGACCGCCTGCTGGGAGTCTACGAAAACGACTACTGGCGCCTGGCCTACTACCACCTTGACGCGGGAGTGACCGTCACGGTGCAGGCGCGGCATACGAACTTCGGCGAGATCCTCGCCTCCTCCCTGACGCCGCTCGTCAAACGCGGAGCGCGCCAGGTCTTCTTCGGCGGCCCCGCCGCCAAAGTCGACCCCAAGGCCGCCGCAAGCCGCCTGGCTCGTCCGGCGGCATTCCTCGCTTACGACGGCTCCGCAGTCAACGCCCGGAACATCCTGGCCGACGCCAAGGGCCCTCTTTTTTCGGGACTGCCGTCGCCGCTCTTGGCGACGCATGAGTGGATGGCCGCCGCGCGCAAGCGCGGCGTGACGGCCTTCGACGGAGAGATGTCGCGCCTGGCCGAGGAGGCCGCGCATTGGAAGCAGAACGACGGCTCTCCCGTCGAACTCGGCCTCGCCGCGGTTCTTGGAGGGCTCTCCCACCTCCACCCCGAGGAGGATCGGGCCCTCTACACCGTTCAATACGCCAATCAGGCCGGGCGAGAGGCTCTCAAGAAGGAATTCCGCGACGCGGTCGTCTCGGCGATCAGCGCCGCGGGGCCAGGAAAAAGTCGGTGACGAGCGGCTCGGCGTCGTAGGCCTGCACGAAATAGGGCGTGGCCGTCAGGAGGCTTGAGAGTTCCTTGGCCAGTTCGCGCCGCTTGGCCTCCTCCATTTGCGCAACGCCCTCCATCCCCGGATTGAGATAGGCGGGGGCATAGCCGGACTTGGTGATCGTGACTGCATACCCGCGATCCGGCAGGACGGGGGCCACGAGGCGGTAGGCGCCCGAGGCTCCCGAGCGCGTTTCGATGCGCTTGCCGGCCGCCTCGTCGGAGAAAACCAGCGCGCATCCCGAAATCGGCTGGAGGGTGAGCAGATCGTAGACCTTCCCGCGCAGGCGCCACTCCTTGACGGCCTTGCGCCGCGGCCCCTCGGCGGGGGCGATGGAGACGGCACTCGTCGCCGGCTCGGCGCCGGGGGCCTCCACGTCGACCTGGACGTCGGAGCCGGCGGGGAGGGGCTCGGCGGAGTCCGCCGTCGCCGTGGAAGAAGAGGTCTGCGCGGGCGCGGGCGCCTTGCCGAACAAAACCGGGGAAGGCTCGGAAATAGCGTTCTCCTCCCCCAAGCGGAAAAGACCCATGGCCATGTACCACACGGCCGCCCCGATCGACGCGAACACGAGCGCCGGCAGGAGGAAGGCGTAGGCCTTCGTCTGTTTGAGGGGGTGGGTCCCGGAGCTGGGCTCATCCTCTGGAAACGACATGGGACAGTTCGGGCAGGCCAGCATCTGCGGCTCGAGTTTGGTCCCGCAGCCCGGACAGGCTTCTGGAGTCATAGTTCCACCCAGTGCGCGCGCCGCACGCCGCCCAGGCGCGAGAGCTCCTCACGCACCTCGACGGGCACGGTCACATCGATATTGAGGATCATGACGGCCTCTCCGCCCAAGGAACGTCTGCCCACGCGCATATCCGCGATATTGACGCCGGAGCGCCCCAGGAGCGTTCCCACCCGTCCGATGACCCCGGGCTCGTCGGTGTTGGTCAGGACGATCATCTTGCCGACGGGACGCACGTCGATTCTGAGCTCGCCGAAGCGGACGATGCGCGGCTCTCCCGGAGCGAACACCGTCCCCGACACGGAGGAGGAGCCCGCGTCGGTTGCGGCGGTCACGGTCAGAAGACGCCTCATCGCCTCGCCGCAACGCGCCTGCGAGGACTCGGAAAGTCTGATGCCTCGCTCGGCTGCGGCCCCGGGCGCCGAGATCCAGCTCACCTCCGGGCCCAGCATGGGCGTCAGAAGTCCTTTGAGCGCGCAGACCCCCAGGGGGCGGCGCTCCGCCTCCTTGAACTCGCCTTCGAAGGCGCAGGAGAATTCCCTCACCCCGCCGTCTAGGGTCTGGGCCAGGAAGCGCCCGAGGCTTTCGGCCAAACCGACCCAATCCCCCAGAGTCTCGACGGTCTCGGCGTCAAATCCCGGCAGGTTGATGGCGCCGGGGGCCAGGCCGCGCTCGTGGAAATCAAGCACCGCCCGCGCCAGCTCCGAGGCGACCCGGTTCTGCGCCTCCGCCGTGGACGCCCCCAGATGCGGCGTCAGGATCAAACCCGGAACGCCCCGCAGGGGGCTCTGGGCGGGCAGGGGCTCGGTCGAGAAAACATCCAGGGCCGCGCCGGAGAGACGCCCGTCCTTGAGGGCCTCAAGAAGGGCCGCTTCCTCGACGAGCTCGCCGCGGGCGCAATTGATCAGACGCAGGCCGCGCTTGACGCCGCGCAGGGATTGCGCGTTGATGAGGCGGGCGGTTCGATCGCTTCCGGGAACATGGAGGGTGAGAAAATCGACTCGTGAGAGAAGCGGCTCCAACGCCGAGAGCTCCACGCCGAGCTCACGGGCCGAGGAGTCGGAGACGTAGGGGTCGCAGGCGAGGACCTGCATCCCGAAGGCCTGGGCCCGACGGGCGACCTCGCGGCCGATGCGGCCAAGACCCACGACGCCGAGGATTTTACCGGAGAGCTCCGTGCCGGTGAACTTTGAGCGCTCCCAGGCCCCGGCCTTGACGGAGGCGTCGGCCTGAGGGATGTGGCGCGCCAGGGCCAGCATGAGCGCCATCGCGTGCTCCGCGGCGGCCAGGGTGTTGGCGGCGGGGGCGTTGATGACGGCGATGCCGCGGCGGGTGGCGGCGGCCAAGTCGATGTTGTCGACGCCGACGCCGGCCCGGCCGATCAGGCGCAGGCGGGGGGCCTTGCCGATTAAGTTCGAGGTCACCTTCGTCTCGGAGCGGACCAGCCACGCGCCGGCCCCGGCCAAGGCTTTCTCCAAGACGTCCGGCTTAGGGGATATCTCGTAGCGCAGGCGGATGCCGGGGCGGCCTTGGAGGGCCTTCAAGCCCTCGGGGTCGATCTTGTCGGTGACCAGGACCTCGAATTCGGGAGAGCTCAGGCCTTGGCTCCGAGAAGCCGCCGCGCCAAGGCGGAGACTCCCGCGTCGACGTCGGCCTTGGAAATGTAGCCCATGTGGGCGAGGCGCGCGATCTTGCCCTTGAGTTGGAGCTGGCCCCCGGCAATCGAAATGCCCTCCTCGCGCAGGATATCGGCAAGAAGCTTATTGCCGTCGACTCCGGCCGGGAGAACGACGCCGGTCAGGATGTTGGCGGGATTCTTGGCGTAGAAGGGCAGTCCTAAAGTCTCGGTGAGACGGCGGCGCGCATAGGCGGCCAAGTCGTCATGGCGCTTCCAGACCTGCTCGAGGCCCTCGGCGCGCAGAAGTTTGAGCGCCTCCGCCTGGCCGGCGACGACGGAGATGGCGGGAGTCCAGGGGGTCTCGCGGTCGGCGAGCGACTTGCGCATCGTCTTCCAGTCGAAGTTGAAGCGCGGCAGTTTGGCG
>Ga0334722_10006355_pt1 | contig 11732 bp, 8 predicted proteins | sample C3_bottom_MG_FD_207210 | JGI IMG/M metagenome (GOLD analysis project Ga0334722, IMG submission 207210) | Sediment microbial communities from Yellowstone Lake, YNP, Wyoming, USA - C3_bottom | ecosystem: Environmental > Aquatic > Freshwater > Lake > Sediment | place: USA: Wyoming | collected...
AACCTACATGTGGAGCCGAGGGCTGCACATTCCCACTGTCCGCGACCTCAATATCGGACCTCTGGGGCCGCCGGTTACCTTCCGCATCAACGACCTGAACGGGAACATGGTGGGCGCCTACACCACGCCGACTTACCTGCGCGCCAATCGCATTGACCCGCGTTACAGCCGCCTCAATCAGGTGGATAATGGCGGGAACAGCTATTACAACGGTCTGGCGGTGCAAATGCGCAAGCGTCTCTCCAAAGGTCTTCAAGGCTCGCTTTCCTACACTTGGTCTCACGCCATCGACTACGGTCAGAGTACTGGAAACAATAACATCTTTTTCAGCAACGGACCTCAAACCGTATTCAACGGGGATTACCGTGGTGAGAAAGGCAACGCCGCCTTGGACCAGCGTCACCGCTTGACTGTGAGCGCTGTCTATTCTCCGCGGTTCACCAAGAGCGACAGCATGACCGCTCGCTACTTGGTGAATAACTGGCAGCTTTCGGTCCTGGGAACGTTTGCATCATCGCATAATAGGTATGCGAGCATTTCTGTGGGCACGCCGTTTCCTGGAGCCGCATTCAGTGGTTCCCTCAACGGTTTCGGAGGCAGTAGCCGCGTCCCCTTCTGGCCAAACCAAAACGTTCTGGTCGACCCCATAAAGAAGATCGATGCGCGCCTCAGCAAGAAGCTTCCGATCAAGGATAAATACACGGTGTTCCTCAGTTTCGAAGCGTTCAACGTGTTCAACGACACGTATTACACGAATGTGCAGGCGCGGGCATTCACGGTGACCACCGTGAACGCTGCGCCTTATGCCGGCATTTTGGTGCCTGACCCAACGTTCCGCCGCGGCACCGAAACCTACGGTTCCCCGGATGGCACCAACGCCCGGCGCGTACAATTAGCGCTACGGCTGGTGTTTTAGAAAGCAGTCCTAGTTTGCACCCGCGACGCTGTCAGCCGCGGTAGACTAACCAGCTCTCTTCAGAAGCTGGTTCCCAGGCGACCTCCGGGAGTTCCGGCAGGTTCTCCTTTTTCCTGTCGTGAAGGTAGTGCTTCGCTAGCGCCACGGCATGCTCTTTCGCCTTGGCTTCGCTAAACTGCCGCTGCCCGTGAATGGAGACGCCGGGTCCGATGATCAGAATTCTCCATTCGTTAAATTCGGAAACCACAAGCAAGGTCAAGTAATGGTATTGCGCCTGATAGCCTGACAAAGACCGAAGCATGGGCTCCCTCCTCTCCATGTAGTGTCCCGATCAGCATACGCTGAATGAGAGCTCGACACAAGGGGAACTCCGCCCCAGCCGACCTAAAATGAAAAGCGCAGGGCGAGCTGGATGTACCTGGGACGGCGGGCGGCATTGTACTGGCCGAGCGCCGTGTTGGTTTGGTTGCCCGCTGGATCGAAGCGCGCCGTCACGTTTACCCCAGAGAACTGAGTGTGATTGAACGCGTTATACGCTTCGCAGCGCCACTGCGTATTCAAGCGCTCGCGGACCCTGAAGTTGCGAAACACGGAGATGTCCCAAGAATTAATGCCAGGGCCGCGCAGGATGTACTTAGCGGCATTCCCAACCGACCCAACGGGCGGCAGATGAATCACCTCCGTGCGAAAATAGCGGTCGAAACTTCGCTCGCTCTTGGGCAGCACTGGATTACCCGTAAGCAGAACCCGCGGACTCAACGAAGGGCTGCCAGTGATGTCCATCCCGGTCGTGGTCGTCAGATTGACCGTCATGGGGGTTCCGCTGATGAACCGTGTGATCCCGCTGAGTTGCCAACCGTCCAGCAGTATGCGTGCAACAGGGAACTGTGAGCGTGTGCGGGGCAGAGTATACAGGTAGTTCATCGTGAACACATGTGTCCGGTCAAACGACGCCAAGCCGTAATTCCATACCCTGGGGTGGAGAATGGGCGTCACGACGTTGGGAGGTTGCGCTACCAAAAACTTAAAGGCGTTGGCCATTACCTCTCGGTTGTAAAAGACCCCAAATCCACCGCGGATTACGTCGCGGCTTTTCCCTGTGATGTCGTAAGCAAAGCCGAACCTCGGTCCCAACTGCACTCCCGGGTCGGTGGTGAGGCCCCGCGGGTAGGTGCGGTCCAGCAATGTGGACACCATGCCGTTAAACAGGTCACCCGATCCGGGCGCAATAGCTCCGATTGCCGCCGCTGGATACGGCTCGCCATTACGGGGATCGACGCCGATCCGGCGGCGCTGCGCGTCAAATCCAGGGCGGATGAGCAAAGGCTGCCGCGCTGGATCAAAGCGCGAAAGCACGAACCCCGACATGATGTCGTCCCGGTCGACGATCGGTGGAGTCCAATACAGGCGCAAACCATAATCCAGAGTCAACCGCCGCCTGATTTTCCAAGTGTCCTGTACGAATGCCTCTAGCGCCGTTCGCTGCGCGTGCATGCGAGGATTCGCCGACGCTTCGCTGTACTGATTGAAGGCTCCTAGCGCAGCGTTAGAAAATAATCCGGGTTGGTGCGTTTAGTATATCTCCGCCGATCGAACGCCGGGCGGCGTGAGAAAACCCGCGGATCGCTACGGCGTGGGCAGCTCTTCGCCGGCTCCTGCGCTTGGCACGCAGCGGTAGATTTGCGGTTGAATGCCGAATCGTGCGTGGTACGCCCGTGAGATTTCAGATTCGAAGGTTTCCACCAGTTCCGGTTTTATCAGGGCTACCATACATCCGCCGAACCCGCCGCCTGTCATGCGGGCGCCATAGACGCCGGGCAGTGCTAGTGCTGTGTCGACCAAGTAATCGAGCTCCTCGCAGCTTACTTCGTAATCATGTTGGAGGCTGCGGTGCGACTCCACAAAGAGGCGGCCCATCTCCTCCCGGTTTGCGTGCGCGCATGCCGCCAGAAACGCTTCCACCCGCCTGTTTTCGGTGATGACATGCCTCGCCCGGCGGTATACCACCTCGCTGATTTTGGGCCGCGCGCTCTCCAGTTGCTCCAAGCTCGCGTCCCGGAGAGATGCCACGCCCATGGCTTGCGCCGCCTCTGAGCACTCCCGCACCCGGTCGCGGTAGGCCGAACTACCCAGCTCGTGCTTCACCATCGTGTTCACAGCGCAAATGGCCACGCCATCCGGCAGACGGACGGTCTCGTTCTCTAGAGAACGGCAATCGATTTTTACGGCCGCTCCGGCCTGTCCGAAGAGAGAGATGTACTGATCCATGATGCCGCACGGCATGCCGACGAATTCCCGTTCGGCGCGCTGGCACAGTTTGGCGATTTCGAGCCGGTCCAGTTGGTGGTCTCCCAACAGAGCGAGCGCTGTTGAGACTTCGAGCGCTGCGGAAGAGCTGAGGCCAGACCCGACGGGTACGGCGCTGTAGATTGCGAGGTTGACGCCACCCAATGGAACGCCCGCCGCCAGCAACTGCTTGGCCACCCCGACGGGGTAGTCGCTCCAGTCCTTGGCGGGGCTGAGCTTCGGCAACGCCTCCACTGGCCATTCGCGTCCATCTTGCATGTTCTCCGACCAGACGCGGAACTTCCCCTTTGGGTCCGGCGCTGCGGCTACGTAGCAAGCTTTATCGATCGCGATGGGCAGAACAAAGCCCAGGTTGTAATCGGTGTGTTCTCCAATCAAATTCACTCGCCCTGGCGCCCGGAAGACGCGAGCTGAGGGCGCGCCGAATTTTCGGTGCAAAGCTTCTACAACGAGGCGCGATGGGCTAGCCACAACAAGATTCCTCCAAATACCAGCATTCCCATTCCAGAGTACAGGTTGACATTTACGTCAGTCAGCGGCGCGCGCGCCGAGGGATCCAGCAGCCCCGTGGCGGCGACGATAAGACCTAGCAGCGTAAAGAAGATTCCGGACGGTTTTCTCAGATCCATGGTTTCTCCTGCGGCTTACCAGAAAAGGATGTTCAACGCCAGGCACGCCACCAGCACGATGACGCCAAGTAGCGCCGGCTTCTCCCACCAAGGCACATTCTCTTCCCGTGGGATTTCCGTGACTCCCCACGCCAGACCTTTCAGCTCGGTAATCGGCTTCGGCTGCGTAACCATACTGACCAGCACCGTCACTGCAAAACACACGGTGAAAGCCCAAATGGCGATCCAGAAATTCTGCGCCATGCTGGAAGGATAATGGGTCAGCGGCGTGATCCAGCCGCCCTTTCCTTCCGCCACCGTCAGACCGTGTGTCGCGGCGGCCGCCAGGGTGCCAGAGAGCAGTCCATAAAAGGCGCCGTTCGCCGTAGCGCGTTTCCAGAACATGCCGAGCAGAAAAGTCGCAAACAGCGGGGCGTTCACGAATCCGAACACGAGCTGAAGCAGATCCATGATGTTGTTGTATAGCGTAGCCAAGTAGGCGCAGCCGATAGACAAGGCGACGCCCACTACCGTCGTCACGCGCCCCACCCACAGATAATGGGCGTCGGGAGCGCCTTTCTTGATGTAGCTCTGGTACAGGTCGTACGTCCATACGGTGTTAAACGCCGTGACGTTGCCGGCCATGCCCGACATAAACGACGCCATCAGACCCGTGAGCCCGACGCCCAACATGCCAGACGGGTAAAACTTGGCCATGAGCGTCGTGAGGACCTGATCGTAATCGAAACCGGCGCCTTTCCGCGGTAATTCGTAACCTACCCCCATTTGCGACAGCGCCACAGCGGCAATGCCGGGCAAGATCACGATAAAGGGCAGGAACATTTTCGGGAAGGCGCCGACCAGCGGCGTCAACCGCCCTTCGGCCATATTGCGGGCGGCCATCGCGCGTTGAACCACCAAGAAGTTCGTGCACCAGTAGCCGAACGACAAAACAAAGCCGAGGCCTGCCACCATCGCAAATACATCAACGCCCATCGGGTTTTGGGAAGCATCCCCCATATATTGCCAGGCGCTTGTCATCACGCCCGGCAAACGACTCTTAATGCCCTCCCATCCGCCTGCCTTGTGCGCCGACAGAATGGCCAAAGGCGCGAAGCCGATGACAATCAGAAAAAACTGAAGCACTTCGTTATAAATGGCGCTGGTCAGTCCGCCCAATAGCGTGTAGATCAACACGATAGCCGCCGAAAGCAGCACCGACGCAGTGAAACTCCAACCCAAGACAAGCTGGAGCAACAGGCCCAGCGCATACATAGAAATCCCGCTTGAAAACACGGTCATCACCGCGAAGGCGACCGCATTGAAGCCTCGCGTTTTTTCGTCGAACCGCAGCTTAAGATATTCCGGTACGGACCGAGCCCGGCTGCCAAAGTAAAACGGCATCATGAATACGCCCATGAACACCATGGCGGGGATGGCGCCCACCCAGTAAAAGTGCGACGTCATAATGCCGTATTTGGCGCCGGAGGCGCACATGCCGATCAGCTCTTGTGCGCCCAAGTTGGCGGCCACAAACGCCAAGCTTGTAATCCATAGCGGCACCGAGTGGCGCGAGGTGAGAAAGTCCTCGCTAGTGGACACCGTCCGTTTCAAAAACCACCCGATGCCGAGAACAAACGCAAAGTAGAGAATCAGAATGATGTAATCGACCGCGTGCAGTACCACCGGAGACCTCGCTTGATCATAGTTAGATGCAGTGAAGCCGGAAGGCAAAGTCTACCACAAGCTTCCGGTGGTTTGCGCGGAATGACCGGCGCGGCGGCGGGAACGCCGCGCCGGCGCATCAAACCGCCCTTCGCGGACGGATGGTGAACACGAACACCACAACCGCCAGCTCGCCCAGGGCGAATATCGCGTCGCCAGGAGCGCGCAACCAACGTAAGGTCTGCATCAGCGGCGTGCTCAAGAAGTCCGTGCTGCGGGCGTACCAGTAGCCCTGCGCCACGGAAGCCCACGTTTGCAACAAGCCTACCGGCAGCAAGCTGCCAACGCACATCGCTAAAAGCCCGATGTTCATGAGCCAGAAGGACCACTTCAGCATCTTCTCATTCCACTCCGCGCTCGGCGCCAGCGCGCGCAGACATACCAGCATCAAACCGATGCCTAGCAGGCCGTACACGCCAAACAGCGCGGCGTGCCCATGTACCGGAGTGGTGTTCAATCCCTGCATAAAATAAAGCGCAATCGGCGGGTTGATCATAAAACCGAACAGCCCTGCGCCCACCATGTTCCAGAACGCCACCGCCACGAAAAAGTAAATTGGCCACTTGTAGCGCGCCGCCCAGGCGGTGAGCTTGCCGCGACGCAGGTCGTCGACGGCGGCGAAGGCCACCATGGTGAGAGGAACGACCTCGAGCGCGCTAAATACCGAGCCAAAAGCCAGCGCGACCGTAGGCGTGCCACTGAAATACAGGTGATGGCAGGTGCCAATGATGCCGCCCGCCAGGAATATCGTAGCCGACAGCAATGCGGACTTTGCGGCGAATGCAGGACGGATCAGTTGCAGGCGCGCAAAAAAGAACGCGATCACTGTGGTTGCGAACACCTCGAAGAAACCTTCCACCCAAAGATGCACCACCCACCAGCGCCAGTACTCGACCATGGAGAGGTGCGTGTGTTGCCCCCAAGTAAGGCCGGCGCCGTAGAACAGCCCGATCGCCGCACCCGACATCAGAAACAAGGACAATAGCTGTTTGTGTTCGCCCGCCTGCTTCAGCGCCGGGCGCACGGCGCGGATAACTAGGAACAACCAGATCAGCAGTCCTGCAAACAACAGGATCTGCCAGCCGCGTCCCAGATCCACGTATTCGTATCCCTGATGTCCCCAGAGGAATGACGTGCGATCCGAGAGCTTGTTATGTATGCTCATCCACTCTCCGGTGAGCGAACCCGCGACAACGACCAGTAGCGCCAGAAACAGGAGGTTCACGCCCAGCCGCTGCCCCTTCGGTTCCTGTCCGCTTACCAGCGGTCCGATGAACAAACCAGACGCCAGCCAAGACGTGGCGATCCAGAAAATCCCCAACTGCACATGCCATGTCCGCGTGATTGTGTACGGCAACCATTTGGCGAGAGGGATGCCGTAAAAAGCATTGCCTTCCACGCCATAGTGCGCTGTGACGACGCCCATCAACATTTGCACGAGAATGAGCGCCGCAACCACCCAAAAGTACTTCACCGTCGCGAGTTGGGAGGCGGTCGCCCGCCAGTTTCCCAGCGGATCCGATTGGGGAAATTGACCATGCTCCGGCGTCCGCTCTTGCGCGGCGTACCACCACACCATGGCGCAGATGCCGGCCAGCAGCATGATGATGCTGACTCCCGTCCACATCACGCTCTCACCCGTAGGCCGGTTCCCGATCAACGGTTCGTGCGGCCAGTTATGCGTGTACGAGATTGTGTCGCCGGGCCGGTTGGCCGCCGCCGCCCACGCCGTCCAGAAAATGAAAGACGCGAACTGGCGCATTCTCTCCGGATCTTGGATCGTGCCCGGCGGAATGGAATACGCCGTGTTGCCCTTCATGAACACTTCCGAGTAATGGGCGAGGCAGTGTTCAAATGCCCGCGCCCGCACGGGGTCAATCACCAGCGTGTCGGTGGAAGGATCGTACGCATTCGTCCGGTAAAGTTGCTGTGCCCGTCCGCTCAGTTTCGACTGATCTTCGATCGAGAGATCTGGGTACGGTTTGCCGAACTCTTTCGTGGACCATTCGTTCAGCACGAACATCACCTCCCGGTGCAGCCAGTCGGCCGTCCAGTCCGGCGCCACATAGCTACCGTGCCCCCAAATCGAACCAGTCTCCATGCCGCCCAGCGATTGCCACACGTTCTGCCCGCGGGCAATAGCGCCGCTGGGAATCACAACCAGTCCATTCGCTGTCGCAACGCGGTCCGGAATGGGCGGCTTTTCTTGATAGATACGCGTTCCGATCCAACCCAGGATCGAGAACGAAATGATGACAACCAGAGATGCAGTAATCCAGAGTTTTCTCATCGAAACCTAGAATCGCTCCCCGTCCTCCACATGGCTATGACTTTGGTCACACCTGCGGGCAGGCTCCCGATGCAGCCATTATTGTTAAGTTACAGGTGAGAGGTGAACGAATGCGCGTTCTGATGATCGCCATGGTCGCGCTAGCGGGCGCCACAGCCCCGGCGCAGGTGAAGAAAACGGAAATCGTGAAGCCGACTACGCCGTCCGAGGACGCCAAGGGACTCAGCCCAGAGGCGCCCGAAGCCATAGCGGTTTCAACCCGGCTGGAGCGCGTCGTGCTGATCCGCCTGAAGAACCAAGCGGATCTTCTGGCTGGTCTTATACAGCAGGTTCGCGAACAGAAGATTCGAAACGCCATCATCCTGAGTGGATCCGGCTCCGTGCTGTCAGCCCATTATCACGTGGTGAGCAACCGTAGCTTCCCCTCAAAGAACTTGTTTGTCGAGAATCCCGAAGCCTCCGCCGACATCGTCAACGTGAGCGGCATGGTGCTTGATGGTAAAGTGCATGCGCACATCACCTTCGCGGATGGCGATAAAGCGTTCGGCGGACACCTGGAGCCGCGCACCCGCGTGTTCACTTTTGCGGTGATTGTGCTGGGCGTGCTTCCCGACAGCATCGATATCCGACGCTTTGACGACAAGACGTGGCGGTAGAGCGCGCGCCGCCCCGCTTGCGCTCCACTGTGTTAGGCTGGAATCGAAACCCCCTGCAATAGGTAGAGTCCACGTTGTGCGGCATAGCCGGATTTACGCATAAGCGTTACACCCCTGACCCGGAGCGCATCCGGAAGGCCACGTTATGCTTGGTGCATCGAGGGCCTGATCAGCAGGCGGTCCTCTCCGGGCGCGCGGCGTCTCTAGGCGCGGTGCGGCTTAGCATTATTGACCTCACAGGAGGCGACCAGCCAATTTCAACCGAGGATGGGGAAACCACGATCGCCTTCAATGGCGAGGTGTACAACCACGCTGAGATCCGGAGCGAACTCGAACGCCGCGGACACCGTTTTCGCTCGCGCTGCGATACGGAAGTTGTGCTCCGGGCTTTTTTAGAGTGGGACGTTCAGAGTTTCCAGCGGCTGCGCGGCATGTTCGCTTTCGCCATCTGGCAGGAACGTCCGCGGCGGCTCGTATTGGTCCGCGATCGGATGGGCATCAAGCCTCTTTACATCGCAAAACGAGGCGAAGACTTGTACTTCGGCTCGGAGATCAAAGCGTTGTTCGCCCATCCGGAGATCGAGCGGCGGCTGGATCTGGAGGGTCTGGGGCACTACCTGCTCTTCAACTATGTTCCTTGTCCGTACACCCTGGTGCAGGGCGTCCGCAAGCTGCCTCCGGGATACTGGCTCGAATGGCGCGATGGCCACACTCGCATGGAGCCATTTTGGCGGCTCGAGTTCCGGGAACGTCCGTGGAGACTGGAGGACGCCAAAGCGGAACTGGACCGTTTGTTGTCTGCATCGGTGCGGGAGCACCTGATTTCCGACGTGCCTCTGGGAGTGTGGTCCAGCGGCGGGTTGGACTCCTCCACTATGGTGCACTATGCTTCGGCGGCCTTCCCGGGGCGGCTGAAGACCTTCTCTGTTTCCTTTCGCGGGCGGAGCTTTGATGAGAGCCGTTATTTTCGCGAAGTGGCCGCGAAGTATGGTTCCGACCACCACGAGTTCGATCTGAACCCTGCCGTGGATCTGGTGGGCGCCATCGAGCAAATCCCTCAATATTCCGATGAGCCCAGCGCGGACGCAGGGGCTTTGCCGGTTTGGTTCCTCTCGCAGATGACGCGGCGGCACGTCACGGTGGCGTTAAGCGGCGAGGGAGCCGATGAGCTTTTTGGAGGCTATTACACGTACCTCGCCGACCGCTATGCCAGCCTGTTGCGCTGGACCCCGCCCGCGTTTCGGAAAATGTGTCTCCGTCTGCTCAGCCTTTGGCCGGTGGCGGATGAAAAGATCAGCCTCGAGTACAAACTGAAACGCTTCTTGCAAGGTTCGCTGCTGCCGCCTGATGAGGCTCACGTCTACTGGAACGGAGCGTTTTCAGCAGAGGAGAAGCGCAGGCTGCTCAACGTGGAGGACGGTGCGAGTCTGCGTCCGCTTTTTCAGGATTTGGACGGGGAGCGCGGTTTGAACCGCTACCTCCATTTCGACCAGCGTTACTATCTGGCGGACGACATCCTTTATAAGTGTGATCGGATGAGCATGGCGCACTCGCTTGAGGTGCGCCCCGCGTTTTTGGACCACCGCATCGTCGAGTTCGCGGCGACGCTTCCCGCGCATCTGAAGGTGCGCGGGTCCACGCTCAAATTCCTTTTGCGGGAACTGATGCGGGACAAGCTGCCTGCCTCGGTCATTCACCGGAAAAAGGAAGGATTTGATATTCCGAGCCACGACTGGTTTCGCGGTCCGCTGAGAGGCTTGCTCCTGGATACCGTCACGGCCAAAGCTGCGGCGGCTACGGGCGTTTTCTCTCCGGAATCTGTGGCGCGGTTGGTGGAACTCCACCTCAGTCGCCGTGCTAATCTCGGATTTCAGCTGTGGGGCCTTTTGATTCTCTTTTTGTGGATTCGTCAATGGCGCATTCAGACCGACCCGGAAGCATGGCGGGCCAAGGAACCGCTGCTGTCCGGTACGAGCTAGTCGTTGTCCTTGTCGCAGCAGTCATTTTTATCGGAACGATTCTTAGCCCTCCATCGCTGATGGACGACGTGGACGCCGTACAGGCGCAGATCGCTCGAAATATGTTGGACTCGGGCGACTGGGTCACGGCGCGGCTCAACGGTGTCAGATACTTGGAAAAAGCGCCGCTCAAGTACTGGATGATCGCCGTTTCCTTCCGGCTGTTCGGCGTTTCTGATTGGGCGGCGCGCATTCCCTTGGCGCTCTCCACCGTGTTTCTCTGCTGGCTGACTGCGCGCATGGGGCGCTGGGCTTTCTCTCCACAAGCGGGGTTATGGGCGGGACTGAGTGTCGCCACGTGCGTAGGTCTGTTTCTTTTCACCCGCATTTTGATTCCGGACGTCGTGCTCACGGCTGCCGTCACGCTGGCCATGTGGGCTATGCTGCGCGCACTCGATGACCAAGAGCCACGCCCAGGCTGGTGGGCTTCGATCCTGGCGGCTGCGATCGGAACCGGGTTGTTGTTGAAGGGCCTTATTGCAGCCGTATTTCCAGTAGGTGCGGGACTCATTTACCTTGTCTGGACGCGGCAACTGCTCCAGCGGCGGACCTGGCGGCGACTGCATCCTTTCCGTGGCGCGTTCATCCTTTTGGCCATCGCGGCCCCGTGGCATATTCTCGCAACCGTGAGGAATCCGCCGTACTTCGACTTTACATGGGGAAGCGGGCCCGGACATTACCGCGGGTTCTTCTGGTTTTACTTTTTTAACGAGCATCTATTTCGCTTCTTGAATATGCGTTATCCGCGCGACTACAATACCGTCCCGCGGTTGTACTTTTGGCTCTTCCAGTTGCTCTGGCTCTTTCCTTGGAGCATCTATTTTCCGGCCGTTGCGAAGCTAAGCTTCAAGCCGGTGGACCGCGCGGGACGTATGCGTCTGCTGGCGCTGTGTTGGACCGGCTTTGTACTGACCTTTTTTACTTTCTCCACCACGCAGGAATACTACTCCATGCCCTGTTATCCCGCTCTCGCATTGCTGATAGGCGCGGCGATGGCGGAAGGCGGGGTCTGGGTATCCCGCGGCCGGAGAGCGCTCGCGGCGGTGTTCGGCTTGATGGCGGCGGCGGCGCTCTGGATTCTGGGGCAAGTCTACCATCTGCCTGCGCCAGGCGACATTTCACGTGCGCTCAAGCAAAACCCGGAAGCCTATACGCTCTCGCTGGGGCACATGGGGGATCTCACTTTGTATTCGTTCGCCTACCTACGCCTGC
>Ga0334722_10006356_pt1 | contig 11732 bp, 13 predicted proteins | sample C3_bottom_MG_FD_207210 | JGI IMG/M metagenome (GOLD analysis project Ga0334722, IMG submission 207210) | Sediment microbial communities from Yellowstone Lake, YNP, Wyoming, USA - C3_bottom | ecosystem: Environmental > Aquatic > Freshwater > Lake > Sediment | place: USA: Wyoming | collected...
ATAACCTTTACCGTCGTCCATCTTGCACCAGGCGGTCCTGTGGAGGTCCAGACAGAGATGCAGTTAAAGGCCTCTGCCCAGGCAAGGGAGAACCTGAAAAGGCTTTATGGACTCGACAAGCCCCTCCACATCCAGTATATCGATTGGCTGAAGAGATTTATGAGGCTCGATTTTGGCAAGTCCTTTGTTGATGGCAGGGATGTGATAAAAAAGATTTCAGAGAGGATACCTGTCACCCTATCGATTAACCTCCTCTCACTCCTTTTGATTATCATTACTGCCATACCCATAGGCATTATCTCTGCAACAAAGAGGTATTCCCTCTTTGATAAGATATCGACAGTAATGGTTTTCATAGGTTTCTCAACACCCACATTCTGGCTCGCCCTTATGCTGATGATAGTCTTTGGAGTCAATTTAGGCATCCTTCCCATATCAGGTATCCATAGCCTCGAGGTCTCTGAGATGACATTTTTTGAGAGGCTTCTGGACATGGCAAGACACCTTGTCCTTCCTGTAGGGGTATCTGCCTTCGGAGGCATAGCTGGTTTAAGCAGATATAGCAGATCGAGTATGCTTGAGGTCATTCGGCAGGATTACATAAGAACAGCAAGGGCAAAGGGGCTCCCAGAATCTCAGGTTATCCTGAGACATGCCTTTAGAAATGCCCTCATGCCTGTTGTCACTATACTCGGTCTGTCTATACCAGGTCTTATCGGTGGAGGGGTGATATTCGAGACGATATTCTCTATACCAGGGATGGGGCAACTCTTTTACTCTTCTGCCATGTCGAGGGATTATCCAACTATCATGGGAATACTCGTTATCGTATCTATCCTTACCCTTATAGGGAATCTCCTTGCTGATATATCCTATGCCATTGTGGATCCAAGGATAAGGAGGTCCTGATAATGCGTCTCGCCCTCATTGTCTGGAGGAGATTTGAGAGGAATAGACTCGGCCTTATAGGTCTTGCAGTAATCATTACTATGGCCTTAATAGCCCTCTTAGCCCCTTATATTGCACCATACGATCCTATGTCCATAGATGTGCATAACGTCTTCTCTCCTCCATCGAGGGCCCATCCCTTCGGGACTGACGAACTTGGCAGGGATGTCCTATCGAGGATGATATGGGGTAGTAGAGTCTCCTTACAGGTTGGTATCCTTGCTGTGGGTCTTGCTATATTACTCGGCACTATCTTCGGCTCTCTTGCAGGGTTTTATGGTGGAAGGGTCGATGCTATAATCATGAGGTTTGTCGATATAATGCTTGCCTTTCCAACTCTATTTCTCATCCTTGCCGTCATCTCTGTACTCGAACCGAGCATATATAACATAATGATCATCATAGGTCTGACGGGATGGATGGATGTGGCAAGACTTGTCAGGGCAGAATTTCTCACATTGAAGGAGAGGGATTTTGTCCTCGCAGCGAGGGCATCAGGTGCGAGCAATCTAAGGATAATCTTTAACCATATACTCCCCAATGCCCTTTCACCTGTGTTTGTTGCTGCGACCTTTGGTATCGCAGGGGCAATCCTGATAGAATCAGGACTCTCATTTCTTGGTCTCGGTGTGCAGCCACCAAACCCGAGTTGGGGTAATATAATAACCTCAGGAAAGGATAATATAGAGGTGGCCTGGTGGCTCTCCCTCTTCCCCGGTCTTGCGATCCTGATTACTGTGCTGAGTTATAATCTTGTTGGCGAAGGCTTGAGGGACTCCATAGACCCGAGGTTATGGGAATTGGAGCAGTAATTTATGATATAATCCTCTTAGAAGAGTGTGAGGGACAGAGTTCCTGAAACCTTATATAATCCTGGATATCTTAAATGATTCCAGGGCAGGAGGAATCATCATGATAGTAATTGCTGAAAATCTCAATGTAAGAAACAGGCAATACATGGATGCCCTGAAGAATAAGGACAGGGCTGCCATAGCTGGTATTGCAAAGGCCCTCAGGGATGCTGGTGCTGATATGATTAATATCCAGTGCTCTTCTGACGGGATGGGAGATGAGGATAATCTCCCCTTTGTGACAGGGATAATTACCGAGGCAACAGGTCTAAGGGTCTGTCTTGATTCAAGGAATGTGACAGCCATAAAGGATTCGATAGGTCTGTGCAAGGAGCCACCACTTATAAATTATCTTTCAGCTACTGAACCTTCAGAGGTCGATGAACTTCTCGAGATCGTTTCAGGCTCAAGGGCAGAACTTGTCTTGAGGGCATCAAAGGGGACTGTGCCGATCACCCTCGAGGCAAAGCTTCAGATATTAGAGGACCTTCTCGAGGAGGCCAACGGAGCTGATATCCCCAATGAGAGGCTCTTTGCTGACCCATCCCTTGTGCATATAGGTAGAGGGATGGGGCAGGACCATGTGGTGAATGCCTGTGAGTTTGTGAGGGTCTTGAGGGAACTGGTTGAACCTCCTGTAAGCACGATTGCCTGGATATCGAATATCTCCACAGGGATGCCATCGAGACTTCGGCCATTGATAAATGCCTCATTTCTCATCTATATTGCTGGTGCGGGGCTCGATGCTGCTATGGTTGATGTGCTTGATCCAGAGATGAAAAGGGCCATCTATCTGATTAAGTCCTTCAGGGATGAGATAATCTTCTCTCCTGCCGATGTCTCCTGAGGTATGATAATGAGGAAAGGAATTGCTTAAGCTTCGTGACGGCATAATAGAGTTATATAGAAAGGCTGTCTCGACGGTACCCACTGATGTGGAAGAATCCTTAAGAAAGGCCTATGAGGCAGAGACAGATGCAGAGGCAAGGGATTCTATATCAAGGATTATAGAGAATATTCGCCTCATGAGGCAACAGTCCGCACCATTGTGTATAGATATGGGGATACCCACCTTTGTTGTCCGCTCTCCGAGGGGATTGAGTCAGGCGGATATTGTCAGGACGATCCACGAGGCAACTGCTATCGCTACAGAAAGGATCCCCCTTCGTCCCTGTGCTGTTGATGTGGTAACAGGGGAGGTCTCTCCTGACAACTCTGGTTCAGGATTCCCTGTCATCTATCTTGAAGAGTCTCCAAATGATACCCTCAGGATAGACCTGTTGCTCAGGGGTGCTGACTGCGAGGTGCTCGGAAGGACCTATTCATTGCCTGATGAAGAGACAGGGGCTGACAGGGACCTTGAAGGTGTAAAGAGAGTCGTCTATGATGCTTTAAAAAGGTCAGGTGGTAGGGGTTGCATGCCCTTTATACTGGGTATAGGTATAGGTGGTGCAAGGGATCAGGTCTCTATTCTGTCAAAGATGCAACTCTTCAGAAGACTGAATGATAGAAGCGAGATACAGGCTATTGCCAGGCTTGAGGATGAGATCCTTATGGGTGCAAATAGTCTTGGTCTCCCATGGATGAAGGGAAATAACTCGATCCTCGGCGTAAAGGTTGGAGCCAATCATCGACATATATCTTCCTATCTTGTAGATGTCTCTTTCAGTTGTTGGGCCACAAGACGGGTTAGACTCTTGTGGTAAAACTGGAGATACCACCTATGATATTCATTGCTGGTGGAACAGGCTTTATTGGTCAGAACCTCTTAAAGGCATTGAGAGAGGGTAATTATAAGGTCAGGTGTCTCGTCAGGACAGAGGAGAGGGCAGCCCTCTGTAAGAAAAAAGGTTTCGAGGCAGCCCTCGGAGATATAACTGACAGGGAAAGCCTTAAAGATAGCCTCAAAGGGATAGAGATGGTGGTTCATCTCGTGGGAATAATAGAAGAGCATGGAGATGCAACCTTCGAAAAGGTCCATGTGGAGGGAACTCGAAACCTCGTCGAGGAGGCTGTAAAGGCAGGTGTACGGCATATCTTTTTTCAGTCTGCCCTTGGAGCCACGATGAAATCCGATTCCCTCTATCAGAGGACAAAGGCAGAGGCAGAGGAGATCGTAAAGGCAAGTGGAATCCCGTATACAATCTTCAGGCCCTCACTCGTGATAGGCGAGGGTGATGGTTTTACAGAGAAACTGAAGGAACTCGTGAGAATAGGGCCTTTCGTCCCGGTTCCAGGGACAGGTGAGGCAAGGTTCCAGCCGATCTATGTGGGAGACTGGGTGAGGTGCTTCCTTACTATTATCCGGAATGAAAAGGCTATTGGTCAGGTCTATGAATTCGGTGGTCCTGAACACCTTACCTATAATGAGATCATATCAGGATTAATGGAGGTTATGGGGATAAAGAAGCCCCTTATTCATATCCCCATGTTTGTCGCAAGACTTGGGATCCCATTCATCGGGCTCGGGAATAAGATAGGTAAGCTCGTCGGAAAGAAGATACCCACTACTACGGCGGAACAATTGATGCTCCTTGGAAGGGATAATATCTGCGACCGTGATTCCGTTAAGAGGCTTTTTGGCTTCGAACCCATAAGCTATAGAGAGGCATTAAAGAGGTTCATAAAGTAGACGATGCAATTCGAGGTGCTCGATATATCAGGAGACGTTGGTATAAGGGCCTATGGAGGTAGCCTCGAAGAACTCTTTATAAATGCTGCATCAGGGATGTACAGCCTTATTACAGATACCGATGCAATCGAGAGAAGGAAGACTGTAGAAATTGAAGTGGAGAGTCTTTCTCTGGAAGGGCTCCTTGTCTCATGGCTGAATGAATTGATCTTTCAGTTCGATACCTATGGATTCATAGGTAAGGAGATAGAGATCATGGAATTCTCTGAAGGGAGGATAAAGGCCTCTATAAGGGGTGAGGAGTTTGATGAGGAAAGGCACGAAAAGAGGCTCCTGATTAAGGCAGCAACATATCATAATCTGAAGATAGTCAGGGATGGAGAATGGAGGGCAGAGGTCATATTTGATATATGATTCCTTTATTAGTGAATGGGTGAAGTGGTGAAGGGATATTATCCTCTTCATCCATAAACCTCTTCACCTGCGATAGGGAGGTGATATTATGGTTCTGGAGGGATTGAGAAGGATTGATGATACAAGGATTGAGATACCTCTTGGTTATAAGCCCGGGATGAGGGTCAGGGGTATAATCTTTGTAGATGAGGTGCTTGAGAAGGAACTGGAGAATCAATCAATAGAACAGGTTGCGAATGTTGCTACACTTCCAGGGATTGTGGGTGCATCCCTGGCAATGCCTGATATCCATACGGGTTATGGATTTGCAATAGGTGGTGTAGCGGCCTTTGACCTTAAGGAAGGAATCATATCACCAGGCGGGGTCGGTTATGACATAAATTGAGGTGTAAGACTCCTCAGGAGCAATCTGACGAGAGAGGAGATTGCTCCGAGGATAAAGGACCTCGTGGGGGTCCTGTATAATGAGATACCATCAGGAGTTGGCTCCAAAGGGAAGATAAGGCTTGACCCTGAGAGTGAGAGACAGTTATTGCTAAAGGGTGCAAGATGGGCTGTTGAACAGGGTTACGGAGAGCCTTCAGACCTTGATAAGATCGAATCAGGAGGCTGCATTGAAGGAGCTGATCCTGCCTTAATAAGTAACAAGGCCTATGAAAGGGGGAGGGCACAACAGGGAACCCTCGGCTCTGGTAACCACTTCTTAGAGATACAGTATGTAGAAGAGATATATGATGAAAAGGTGGCCAATAGCCTCGGTCTATTCAGGGGACAGGTTACCGTGATGATACATACAGGCTCGAGGGGCTTTGGACATCAGGTCTGTACAGACTTCCTTGAGGTCATGGAGAGGGCTGTTCTGAAGTATAATATCTCTCTCCCTGATAAAGAGCTTGCGTGTGCTCCTTTTAGCAGTCAGGAGGCACAGGACTATCTCTCTGCTATGAGGGCTGCTGCAAACTATGCCTGGGCAAACAGGCAGTGTATAATGCACTGGGCAAGGGAGGCCTTTCTCAGGGTCTTCAATGCCTCACCAAAGGAACTTGGTATGTCCCTTATTTATGATGTGGCACATAATATAGCTAAGATAGAGGAACATGAGATCAATGGAAAAAGGATGCGGCTCGTTGTTCACAGGAAGGGGGCTACGCGGGCCTTTCCTCCAGGACATCCCGAATTGCCCGAGATCTACAGGGAGATAGGGCAACCTGTCCTTATCCCAGGGGATATGGGAAGGGCATCATTTGTCCTCATAGGAACTCAGAAGGCCATGAAGGAGACCTTCGGCTCCACCTGTCACGGAGCTGGAAGGGTTATGTCGAGGCATCAGGCCATAAGACAGGCAAAAGGCAGGGCTATATGGAGGGAGATGGAGGACAGAGGAATAATAGTGAGGTCAGCGGGCAGAGAGACCCTTGCAGAGGAGATGTCAGAGGCATACAAGGATATCTCGAATGTCGTTGATGTGGTCCACAGGGCAGGTATTTCGAAGAAGGTTGCGAAGTTAAGGCCCATGGGTGTTATTAAGGGATAAGTGATTCAGATCATAGAAATGGCCTTCAGGGGTTGTTATCATGGATTATGAAGCCTTCAATCCCGGAGGAAGGGATAGTTATCAGGATAGAGGATGGGATAGCCATTATCATGCTTCAGGCAGGTGAGTCCTGCAAGGGCTGTAGTGCTGGAAAACTCGGTATATGCAAGCCCTCGGGGAATGTATCAATTGTAAGGGCAAGGGTGTCAGAAGGCATAAAGATCGGTGACTCGGTCAGGATATTCCTCGATAGTGTTGCTCAATCAAAAGGCATGTTTCTTACCTATGTGGTTCCACTCATATCCCTGTTTACAGGCACATATATTGGCTATCTGATAAATACAAAGGCCTCCATCCCTTACATGGAGGTCATTACAGGATTTGCCTCATTCCTTATAGCCTCTTTCATTACGCTGAGGAGATTGAAGAAGATGGATTCCTTTACAAGACTATATGCTGAAAAGATAGAAGAGCCTGATTTTTCAGAGGAGTCCAAGGGTCCTGAAGAGTTTAGATTCAGGGCAACCCACTGATTCGACTATGGAAGCACATTAAACCTCCTTATAAGACCTGTTACACTATTAGTCAAACTTTGATAAGTAAGTTCACAAGACCTCTGTCTTGACTATTCTTTAACAGGCAGTTTAAACTCATAAACTATGCACAGAAGCCTTGATGGACTTATTAAGGAAAGACTGAGGGATATGGGGATTGATGCCCCCTCGGTCGAATTTGAGATACCCAGGGATGAGAGGTTGGGTGATATATCCACACCTATTGCCATGAACCTCGCAAGGAGCTTAAAGAGACCTCCGAAAGAGATTGCAAATGAGATTATTGGCACCTTGCGTGACAGGGATATTTTTGAGAGGGTTGAAGTTGCCGGGCCTGGATTCATAAACTTCTCATTTTCCAGGGGATTCCTGTATTCAGAATTCAGCAGACTGATCAGGGAAAGGGAGACCTATCTGAGGTCAGATATGGGAAAAGGGAAGAAGGTCCAGATAGAGTTTGTTAGTGCCAATCCCACAGGACCTCTCCACCTTGGTCATGGCAGAGGCGCAGCCCTTGGAAATGCCCTATCCAATCTTCTGAAAGAGGGCGGTTATGAAGTTGAAAGGGAGTATTATATAAACGATGCAGGTAGACAGGTGAGGTTACTCGGCCTGTCTGTTTTTGTGAGGTATCAGCAATTGCTCGGTCTTGATCTTCCCTTTCCTGAAGATGGATACAGGGGGGATTATATAGAGGAACTGGCATGGGAGGTTCATAATAATTATGCCGATAGATTCAAGGGTAAGGATTTCAATGATGTAGCAGATCTCTTTATCGATTTCTCTTATAAGAGGATGATGGAGGAGATAAAGAGGGACCTTTCTGATTTCGGTGTGGGCTTTGATACATATCAGAGTGAAAGGTCTCTCTACGATGATGGTGAGGTCGAAAGGAGTATCCAGGACCTGAAGGATCGAGGCCATATCTATGAAAAGGATGGTGCCATATGGTTCAGGGCAACCTCCTTTGGTGATGACAAGGATCGGGTCATTATCAAGAGAGAGGGAGATTTTACATATTTTGCATCTGATATTGCCTATCACAGGAAGAAGATAGAGAAGGGCTTTGATGAGATCATCGATATATGGGGGGCTGATCATCATGGCTATATACCAAGGATAAAGGCGGTTATTAGGGCATTTGGATACCCTGATGACCATCTGAGGATTCTCCTTGTTCAGATGGTAACTCTCCTCAGAGGGGGAAGACCTGTCCAGATGTCGAAGAGGGCTGGAGAGTTCGTTACCCTGAGGGAGGTGATGGAGGAGATAGGACCTGATACGACGAAATTCATCTTTCTGACGAGACGTTCAGACAGCCATCTCGAGTTCGATCTCGATTCTGTAAAGAAGCAGACGGCCGAGAACCCTGTCTTTTATGTTCAATATGCAAATGCCAGGATAAACAGCATATTCTCTCATGCAATCGAGAGGGGTTATGAAGTTGAGGAACTCGAAGAGGCTGACCTTTCCCTCCTTAATGTGGCTGAGGAGACGAGGATAATAAAGAAGCTCCTTTCATATCCTCTCGTCTTTGAGGGTGCTGTAAGGAGTCATGAACCACACAGGATAACCTTTTATCTACAGGAACTGGCAGGACTCTTCCACCCCTATTACAACATGCACAGGGTTGTTACAGAGGAAAGGGAACTCACCCTTGCCAGGCTTGCCCTCTGCGAGGGAATAAGAATTGTCTTGAGACAGGGGCTCAGAATCCTTGGAGTGAGCATGCCTGAAAGGATGTAGAATGATACAGAGTATGACAGGGTATGGTTCTGCTGAGTGTGGCGATTTCAAGGTAGAGATAAGGTCCCTCAACCACCGTTATATCGATATAACATTCAGGATGCCACAGGACCTTCTTAAATATGAGATTCCTCTGAGGAATATCATAAAAGGGAGGTTTTCGAGGGGTAAATTCGATGTCATTATAGCCCTGACACAGGAGAGGATACCGAATATAGGTTTTGATATGGGGCGGGCAAGGTCAATATATAATAGCCTTAACCAGTTAAAGGATGCCCTGCGTCTCACAGGGGAGATAGGGATTGAGACGATCATGACCTTCAGGGATATGATTTTAACTGAAGCTTTCGAGTATAATATAGATTCCCTGTTCGAGGCATTTAATGTCGCCCTTGATAACCTGAGCCTTATGAGAGAGGAGGAGGGCAGGAATCTCAGGGATGATTTAAGAGGGAAGTTGGATCTTCTTGCAGGATATAATGAACAACTTTCTCGATATGCTGAGGAATCCCCTGTTCAAATAAAAGAGAGGCTTACCGAAAGGGTGGCTAACCTTCTGGGAGATGTGAAGATCGATGAGGCAAGGATTCTTCAGGAGGTGGCATTGCTTATCGAAAGGGCAGATATTAATGAGGAGATCACGAGGATCGATTCTCACCTGAGACAGATGAGGAAATTAATCTCAGAAGGTGATACAATAGGAAGAAAGCTCGATTTTATACTTCAGGAACTGAATAGAGAGGTCAACACGATATCGTCCAAGTCTTCTGATTACAGGATTTCTTCCCTTCTTGTTGATATGAGGGCAGAGATCGAGAAGATGAGGGAACAGGCACAGAATATACAATAGGAGAAGTGATGAAGAGATTAACCAATAATCCTGTCCTTGTAAATATAGGCTTCGGTAATGTTGTATCGGCTGCCAGGGTGATAGCCATCGTTACGCCTGGCTCATCTCCGATGAAGAGATTGAGGGATGAGGCTAAGAAAAGGGGCAAGCTCATAGATGCTACAGAAGGCAGGAGAACCCGTTCGATAATAATAACAGATAGCGATCATGTCATATTAAGTGCCCTCCAGGCAGAGACAATAACCCAGAGATTCTCTGAAGGAAAGACTGTCGGGGATCAGTCCCCTGAGGAAGAGGGTGAAGGGTAATATATTTGTGATATCAGCTCCTTCTGGAGCGGGAAAGACGACCCTGTGTAAGGAGATTCTAAGGGTGATGCCGAATCTCAGGTTCTCTGTCTCTTTCACGACCCGGAAGCCGAGGACAGGAGAGATTGATGGAAGGGATTATGTATTTGTTGACCCTGATAGATTCAGGGGGATGATTGAAGAGGGAGAGTTTGTTGAGTGGGCATATGTACATGGCAACTATTACGGGACATCGAGGAAGGCCCTGAGTCAGATAATAGAGTCAGGACAGGACGTTATACTGGACATCGATGTCCAGGGGGCAAAACAGATAAAAAGTAACCTCAATGAGGGGATCTATATCTTTGTCCTTCCCCCTTCACTGGATGCACTGAGAGAGAGGCTTTACGGCAGGGGGCAGAATCCACCCGAGGAGATAGAAAAGAGGATGAAGAGGGCCTTAGAGGAGATAAGAGAGTATAAAGATTATGATTATGTTATAGTAAATAATATATTCGAAGAGGCCCTCGATGCCCTCAGGTCTATAATAATTGCAGAGGGTAAGAGGATAAGCAGGATTGACCATTCATGGGTGAGGAATACTTTCAATATAAAGGAGGATCAGGATGGATATAATATCGCTGCCTGTAGAGTTTGACAACAAAAAGATAGATGGGAGGTTCAGACTTGCCATAATCGCTGCTCAGAGGGCAAGGGAACTCGCCCTTGGAGCGAAACCGAAGATCCCCACAAAAGGGAAAAAGGTAACGACCATAGCCATTGAAGAGGCCATCAATGGAAATCTCGAATACCTCGTTGGTGAAGAGGCGAGGAGGTCACAGGAAGAGGCCAGGAAATTCGATTACAGGAGGCTTCTCGAGGAGAAAAGGAGGGAGGCTCCTGAGGACCTCTCAGAACTCGAGAAGGACCTGAAGATCTATCTCCACGAAAGGGAGACAGAGGAAAAGGAAGAACTTGGAAAACTCTTCTCTGAAGGTACTGAAGAATAAAAGGATAATCCTTGGCATCACAGGAAGCATAGCTGCCTACAAGGCTGTAGAATTAACAAGGAGGCTCACAGAGGCAGGAGCGGCTGTTGATGTCATACTGACGGAGGCTGCAAAGAGATTCATCACACCTCTTACATTCAGTTCCATTACAAAGGGAAGGGTATATACAGATCTGTTCGAAGAGCCCCTTTCCCACATAAGAGTTGCTGAAGAGGCAGTTCTTCTCGTAATAGCACCTGCCACTGCAGATATCATCGGTAAGATAGCAAATGGTATTGCCGATGATATGCTTACGACTGTATGCATGGCCTTTAAAGGAAAGGTAATGATAGCGCCTGCGATGAACTGGAGGATGTTCGAAAACGAGGCCCTCCAGAGAAACCTCAGGAATCTCCAATCAAGGGAGGTCATCCAGGTGGGACCTGAGAGGGGTGCCCTTGCCTGTGGAGAGATAAATACAGGCAGGATGGCAGATATAGATGATATACTGGATGAGATAGAGATAGCTCTGACTGAGAAGGATCTCTTGGGCAGGAGAATCATGGTCACGGCAGGTCCAACAAGGGAATATATCGACCCTGTAAGGTTCATCTCTAACAGGTCTTCTGGAAAGATGGGTTATGCCATTGCTGAGGTTGCGTCAAGGAGGGGTGCAGAGGTGATACTCATAAGTGGTCCCTCGAGCCTGATACCTCCTAAGAGGGTATCCCTGGTCCCTGTGGAGACCACCTCTGAGATGAGGGATGCAGTGCTCTCAAGACTTAAAGGTTCTGACATACTCATTATGGCTGCTGCTCCTGCCGATTTTTCTCCTGAGGCAAGGAGTCCTGAAAAGATCGACAGCCGCAAGGGTCTTCAGTTGAGCCTCAGGAGGACACCTGATATCCTTAAGGAGGTCTCGAGTCA
>Ga0334722_10006357_pt1 | contig 11726 bp, 11 predicted proteins | sample C3_bottom_MG_FD_207210 | JGI IMG/M metagenome (GOLD analysis project Ga0334722, IMG submission 207210) | Sediment microbial communities from Yellowstone Lake, YNP, Wyoming, USA - C3_bottom | ecosystem: Environmental > Aquatic > Freshwater > Lake > Sediment | place: USA: Wyoming | collected...
CCTGATCACCCGAGGAGGAGAGATCCGCTTGCCCGCGAGCACAGACATCACCCCCAAGACCGACCCAAACCGGCGCTATTGGAACGAAGAGGCGCAGACGATGCCGCCCGACGCGCTGCGTGCGCTTCAGGAGGACCGCCTGCGCGAGGCGGTCGGGCGCGCCTACGAGGGCGCGGGGTTCTTCCGGCGCCGCTTCGACGAGGCCGGGATCCGGCCCGACGACGTCAAGACGCTCGACGACCTCCCTCGCATCCCGCGCTTCCAGAAGGAGGCGCTGCGCGAGAACGAAGCCGCGCACCCGCCTGTGGGCGACTACCGCGTCTCGGGGCTGCGCGGCGCCATCAGGCTCGCCATGTCGACGGGCACGACGGGCCGGCCAACGTTCTCGCTTTGGACACGGCACGACCTCGCGCTCGAGTGTGAGCTCGGGGCGCGCATGCAGTGGCGCCTCGGCACGCGGCCCGGGATGATCGTGGCGAACGCGCATCCCGGCTACCTCAACGGTGGGCAAGCGTTCATCTCCGCTCTCTACGAGTCGATGGGATGCCTCTCGATATCGCTGGGCCCGCCGGAGTCGGTCGAGTCGGCGGAGGCGGCGCTGCGCGCGATCGAGCACATCCCGATCGACCACTGGGGCCTGTTCCCCGCCGCCCTCCACCGGTTCCGCGAGGCCGCGGCGCGCATCGGATACCAAGGGACGCTTCCCGAGCCCGAGGAGGTCGGTCCCACATACCAGTACGACCGCATCAGCGCGGGCCAGGAGTGCGTCGGCTTCCTCGGCAGCGCATGCTCACCGGGACGTGGCTCGCACCTGGCCGAGGACTACGCGATCGTCGAGGCGCTCGACCCCGCTACCGGAGACCGCGTACCCGACGGGCATCGCGGCTACTTCGTGATCACCTCGCTCGGTCGTGACAACCCGATGATCCGCTACGACATGGAGGACGTCATCCGGCTCGAGCCCAAGCCGTGCGACTGCGGCGAGACCTCACAGCGGGCGTTCTGGGAGGGCCGCGGCAAGGACATCGTCGAGGTGCAGGACCGATGGGTGCTCCCGATCGACGTGTGGAAGGAGGTGCCCGCCGACGCCGAGTTCGTGCTGGTTCGCCCGGCCTCCCGTGCCGACGTGCTCACCGTCCGCATCGAGGGCACCCCGGCGGGCGATCTCGCGGACCGGATCACGGCCGCGATCGGCGTGCCAGTGGTCGTCGAAGCCGTCGCCGACGGGACGCTGCCGCGGTCGGCCTACAAGGCACAGCGCGTCGTCGACGAGTGACGACCTGGGGTCCCCTCGCCGAGCCGTTCCACGACACCGACGACGAGCGCGCGCCATGGCGAGAGAACGCGTTCCTCTCGTTCTTCGACGAGGAGCACGGCGTCTGTGGCGCGGTGCACGTGTCGACATCACCCAACGTCGGCGGTCGCGCCCGCGCGAGCGTGGTGGTCGACGGCCGGCTCGCCGAGGTCGTCGAGCCGCTCGGGCCCTGGACGTTCACCGGCGAGTCGATCGAATTCGACGTCGACGGCGCCGTCCGCGTCCGCGCCGATGCGATGTCGCTCGACCTCCTCGCCACACCGCGCCATGTGCCGGCCGACTACACCGCGCTCGACCTGATCCCGCCGCTGCCCGGGCATCCCCCGCTGACCCACTGTCAGCAGGGCGCCGACGTCACCGGGTCCGTGACGGTCGAGGATCGGCGCGTCGACATCGAGGCGCGCGGGTTCCGCGACCGCACGTGGGGCTTCCGGGACGAGTCGTTGATGTTCGTCGAGTACCTCGCACTCGGCGCGTGCTTCGACGACTGGGACCTGACCCTGACGAAGTTCCTCGAGCCCGACGGTGGGACGCGGGTCGGCGGCTACTGCCTCGGCGCGAGCGCCGTGCCGGTGACGAGCGCCGAGATCACGCGGAGCGCCTCCGGATTGCTCGCCGCACTCGATGTCGTCGTCGACGGCTCCGACCCCTTGACGTTGCGGGCCGGCAGCAGCGTCGGCTTCTGGGCGCCGATGGGTGTCGAGCGGCGGGGGCCGACGCTCGCGGCCTACGAGGAGTGCGTCGCACTCGACGGGGGTGCAGCCGGGCGCGGGACCGCGGTCGCCGAGCACGGCATCCTGCGCCGGCTCTCCTGAGGTGGTGCGGGAGCCGATGACGAAGCCAGGCCAGGAACCTCCCAGACCACAGGACCTCGTGCGCGAGCTCGCGACCCTCGACGACGAGCTGTGCACGTGGCCGGCCGAGCCGCGTCTGTACACCCGCGCGAACGGCGCCGATCAGTGGCCCGACCCGGTGACGCCACTCACCCAGACGGCGGTCGTCGCACCGCAGATCCGCTCGTTGCCGACGACGTTCACCGACGTGCTCGGCCTGATCGAGCGTGTGCCGGTCGTCGACTGTGCCGGCGTGTTCTACGGGTTCGTCGCCGTCGGGCTCGAGCCGACACTGCGCATGGCGGACGTCATGCCGGGCTGGTCGGCGCAGGCGGTCGGCGAGCAGTACTTCGGGCTGCCGCCCGACCCGGACTGCGCCGAGCCGCGAGGCGGCGGCAGCCCGCTCCAGGTCGCCGCGGTCGGCACGCGCGTCGTGCGCGCGATGCGGCGATACCCCCGCGACGCCCGTGCCTACGAAGCCGAGAACCGGCTGCGCTGGGACCATGCGCGCGCCCTCGACTGGACGACCGTCACAGACTCCGAGCTCGTCGCAGAGCTCGCGTTCTACGCGGTCAACGCGCCACGCTGGCGTGTCCCGCTCCTCGTGTCGAACATGATCGCAGCCAGCGCCTACGAGCAGCTCGTGAAGTTTGCGACGCGCACGAGCGGTGAGGATGGACCGGCACTTGCCGCTCGCGCGATGAGCAGCATCGGCGGGATCCACACGAGCGATGCGATGGCTGCCCTCGGTCGGGTCGCAGACGGGTCGATGACGCTGGACGCGTGGCGTGCCGAGTACGGCTTCCGCGGACCGATCGAGTACGAGCTCGCGTCGCGCCCGTGGGGCGAGAACGACGAGTACCTCGAGCGGCTGGTCGAGCAGGCGAGGTCGCGCCGCGACGAGCACGACGATTCGGACGAACGCGATGCCGCTGTGGCGCGCGCGCAGCTCCGGGCTGATGCCGGGCGCCGCCGACCGGTCCTCGCCGGACTGCTCCGCAGCCTCGAGCATCACCTGCGCTGGCGGGAGAACACGAAGGTGCCCGAGGTGTTGGGCGTTGCTCGACTCCGGCTCGCGGCGCGCGAGGCCACGCGGCGCCTCGTCGACCGCGGCGCGATCGACGAGCCCGACGACGGCTGGTTCCTCACGTTCGACGAAGTGGTCGCCGACGTGGTGCAGACGGCCCCGCCGGACCGGCGAGACGAGGTCGCCCGGCGTCGCGGGGTGCACGAGGGAGCGCGCGCCCTCGAGCTCCCCGAGCTGTTCCTCGCTGCGCCCGGCTCGGTCGATGTCGTGCCCGACGAGCGCATCCGGGCCCTCGGGCTGCTCCCGCCCGCGCCCGCCGACGAGCCCGGGACGGCGGGCAGCTCGGGGCTGCACGGGCTCGGCACGTCGCCGGGCACGGTCACGGCGAAGGTGCGCGTGGTTACCGACCCGTTCGCCGCCGACCTCGAGCCGGGCGAGGTCCTCGTCGCACGGACCACCGACCCGGCGTGGACCCCGCTCTTCCTCGACGCCGCCGCGGCCGTGATCGACCTCGGCGGCCCGCTGTCGCACGGCGCGGTGATCGCGCGCGAGCTCGGGATCCCGTGCGTGATCAACGTCAAGGAAGCCTCGACGCGCCTCGCGACCGGTCAGACGGTCACCGTCGACGGCGCGCGCGGCGAGGTCGAGCTCGTGGCGGGAGGCGCCCTGGCACCGCGGGCTGCTCCCGAGTAGCCCAGGTCAGAAGCCCGAGCCACCGTCGACGTTGACGAGCGCGCCGTTGACGTAGCTCGCCCGCTCCGACGCGAGGAACGCGACGACGTTGCCGATCTCCTCGGGTGTGCCCATGCGGTCTGCCCAAGTGACGCCACCCATGCGCTCGTTGCCGATCGGGAAGTAGTCGTCCACCGACTCGAGGCCGAGGTCCCGACAACGCGGCTCGAGGTTCCGGCGCACGCTCTCCGAACCGATCCACCCGGGCATCACTGCGTTCGAACGAATGTGATCGTGCGCGAACTCGCGCGCAAGGTTCTTCGTGAAGTGCGCGAGCGCAGCCTTGGCCGCCGAGTAGTGCTCGATGCGCGGGATCCAATGACGCGCCGACATCGCCGAGATGTTGACGATCGCTCCCCCACCCTGCTCCTGCATGATCGGTACGACGGCGCGACACGCCCGCACCGCGGCCATGAGGACCGAGTCGAATGCGCGCTGCCACACATCGTCGGTGCGGTCGGCGAGCTCGGGCACCGTCTCGCAGGCCCCGACCGTGTTCACCAGCACGTCCACGTTCCCGAACTTCTGCCGCACCTCGTCGACGACCCGCTCGATTTCGGCTGTGTCGATCACGTCGGCTGCGAAGTGCGCGACCTCGGCGCCGGTTCGCTCCGCGACCTCCGCGGCGGTCTTCTCGAGCGTGGCGGCCGTGCGGGCAACCAGCGCAAGGCGCGCGCCCTCGGCGCCGAGCACGAGGGCAGTGCCCCGGCCCATCCCCTCGCTGGCCCCGGCGACCAGCGCAACCTTGCCCTCCAGGCCCAGTTCCATCAGTGCTCCTCCCGCTCGCGCGGGCGACTCTACTTGCTTGCCTTGACAATGATTGCGGTGCTCCGCAAGATGCCGTCGTGGGCGACGAGGCGTTCAACCCGCTCGATCCGAACGACGCAGCTCACCCCTACGAGCGGCTCGGCGAGCTGCGCGAGCGCTGCCCGGTCAGCCGGCCCGTCGACGGCGTCAACTTCGTGGTGCGGCACTCGGACACCGCGTTCGTGTTCCGCAACTGGGAGACCTTCTCGAACGCGGGCGGCCTGCGCCTCCGCGGGGTGAAGCCGCCCGAGGAGCAAACCCTCAACGAGATCGATCCACCGCGCCACGGCCCGATCCGTCGGCTGCTGCTCACCGCGCTCTCGCCGGCCGCGATCGCCGAGACCGAGCCCTACATCCGCGAGCTCGCGAGCGACGTCGTCGGGCGCTTCGCCCCGACCGGCCGCGTCGACCTCGTGACCGACTTCGCGGTCCCGCTACCCTCGAAGGTCATCGCCCACATGCTCGGCGTGCCCGAGTCGGACCACGATCGATTCCATGCGTGGACTGCCGACATGGTCGAGGACAAGGCCTCGTCACCGGGCGGCCAGCGCAGCCGCACGGATACCGAACGCGACTTCAACGCGTACATCCTCGAGCAGGTGCAGCTGCGTCGAGGCCGAAACGACCCGCCCGACGACATCATCACGCGCATGATCACGCACGAGCTCACCGACGGCCACCACCTGACCGACACCGAGGTCGTCACGCAGGTGCGCTTCATGCTCATGGCCGGCAACGAGACGACGACGAACCTGATCGCCAACCTCTGTCACGAGCTGATTGGGGTGCCCGAGCGCTATGAGCGGGTGCGCACCGATCGTGATCTCCTCCCGGTCGCGATCGAGGAGTCACTGCGCCACGACTCGCCCGTCCAGCTCATGTTCCGCACCGCCACGCGCGACACCGAGCTCGCCGAGTGTCCGATCAAGCAGGGTGAGCGGGTGATCGTGAGCATGGGAGCGGCCAACCGTGACGACTCGGTGTACGACCATGCCGCGGAGTTCGATCTCGACCGCGGCCTCGTGACCAACCACATGGCATTCGGTCTCGGACCGCACCTGTGCGTCGGCGCGCCGTTGGCGCGGCTCCAGACCCGCATCCTCATGAACGAGCTGCTCGACCGCGTCGCCGACCCGCGCATCGCACCCGACTTCGTCTACGAGAAGGTCAACTTCTTCGCGTTCCGCGGCCCGAAACACCTGCCGGTCGTGTTCACCCCGGTCTGACGCCACCGATCACGCGATCTGCGTACCGTCCTCGAAGACCGCGATGGCGAAGTTCGGGCAGCGCTTCGCCGCATCGACGATCTTGTCGCGCGGCTGCGCGGTGGTGTCGACGACGAACGCCTTGCCGTCCTCGCGGTTGTCGAAGACCCCGGGTGCCCAGAAGGAGCACTCGTGCGAACCCATGCAGGCGCCCTCGTCGATCCGGACCTCGATCGCCATCACCACCTCCTCGTCTTCGTCCCCGCGCTCGTCGCCCTACCCGCGGTGCCAGCCCGGTTCGCGCTTCTCGGCGAACGCCCGCGGCCCCTCGTCGAAGTCGGGGTGGCCCCAGTGGGCCATCAGCAGGTCCCACCCGTGCTGGCGCGCCGCCTCCAACGACATCTCCAGCGAGTCCCACACGGCCCTGCGGCTCGCCGCGACCGCGGCCGGCGAGTTCGACGCGATCTTGCGCGCGAGATCGACGCTGCGGTCGACCAGCTCGGTCCGCGGGACGACCTCGGTGACGATGCCGAGCTCGTACGCGCGCTGCGCCGTGAGGGTCTCGTGGCTCCCGACGAGCACCATGCGCAGGAGCGGACCGAGCGGGACACGCCGCGCGAGCACGATCGGCTCGAGCGCGCTGACCTGCCCGACGCTGACGTGGGGATCGACGAACGTCGCCTCCTCGGCGGCGATCGACACGTCGCAGTCGGCCACGAAGTGCAGCCCCCCGCCGGCACAGATGCCGTTGACCGCGCAGATCGTGGGCTTGGAGACACGCGCTTGCAGCGGCGTGATGCGGGAGGCGATGCGCACATCGGGGTGACGCTGGCGCTCGGGCAGCGCGCCCAGCTCTACGATCTCCTTGACGTCGGCACCGACGCAGAACGCACGGTCGCCGGAGCCCGTCACGACCGCCACCCGCTGGTCGAGATCGCGGTCGAACGCCGTCCAGAAGCGCTCGAGCTCCATCATCATCACGCTGTTGATCGCGTTCATCCGCTCGGGCCGGTCGATGGTGACGAGCGTGACACCGCCGTCACGCTCGACCCGGATCGTCTCCCAGCTCGATGATGTCTGGTCCGGCATGTCCCGTCGGGCTCCCGGTCGGCTCATCTGTCGTTTTGCGCGCAAGACTTGCACGATCCCGCAACGAAGCCGAGGCTAGCGCCGTGGAATACCAGTTCACCTCCGAGCAGGACGAGCTGCGGGCGGCGCTGCGGCGCCTGCTTGCCGAGCGAGCCGACCCGCGTGCGGCCTACGACGGCGGGCCCGCGATCGACCGGGACCTCTGGGCGACGCTGGCCGACGCCGGCGCGCTCGGGCTCGGCATCGACGAGGCCGACGGCGGGAGCGGCGGCGGTCTGATCGACCAGATCGTTGTGGCCGAGGAGCTCGGGCGCGCGGTCGCACCAGTGCCGTTCCTGGCAACCACGGTGTTGGGCGGCTCGCTCGTCGGCGCGCTCGGCTCCGCCGAACAACGCGCCGAGATCGGCGGCGCGATCGCCAGCGGCGCGCTCGTCGTCGCGGTCGCGATCACCGGCCCCGACGCCGGTGACGCGCTCGGCGAGGTGCGCTGCGACAACGCGCGGCTCAGCGGCCGGTTGCCGCTCGTTGTCGAAGGAGCCGCGGCCGACCTCGTGCTCGTCCCCGTCTTGGAAGGTGACGGTCAGTCGGTCTACGCGGTGAAGACCGGCGCGCCGGGCATCTCCGTCACCGACTTGCCTGCCCTCGACCGCACCCGGCGTCCGGCCGAGGTGGTGCTCGAAGCCGCCGAAGGTGAGCGGCTCGGCCCGGTGGGAGGCGCCACGGCCGCGCTCGACGAAGCGCGCCGGCGCGCCTACGTCGCCCTGGCGGCCGACGCGACCGGTGCAGCAGGACGCGCGCTCGAGCTCAGCGCCGAGTATGCGAAGGTGCGCCAGCAGTTCGGACGGCCGATCGGCATGTTCCAGGCCGTCAAGCACAAGGCCGCCGACATGCTCGTGGCCGTCGAGAACGCGCGGTCGGCTACCTACTTCGGCGCGTGGGAGGTGGGAGCCGGTACCCCGCACGCCGACGTCGCGGCCGCGACGGCGAAGGCCACCGCGACCGAGCACGCGGTCACGGTGGTCGGCGACGCGGTGCAGATCCACGGCGGCGTCGCGATCACCTGGGAGCACGACCTCCACCTCTATCTGCGGCGCGTGAAGGCCGATGAGCTGCTCCTCGGCGACCCGCAGTCACACCTCGACTGCGTGGCCACACACGTGCTCGGCGCGTGAGGCGTCGCCGTCAGGAGCGGAGGAAATGAGCGAGCGTGACGCAAGCCGGGCATCCCGGCTTGTAGCGAGCGGGGCCCGAGCGGCCCGGCGGCGCAGCCGCCAGGAGCGGGGGAAATGACCGTCGCCATCCCCCTGATCCTCGACACCGACGGTGGCGTCGACGACTACTCGGCGCTCTGGTACGCACTCGTGGCGCCAGACCTCGACCCGCTCGCGGTCACGACGGTGGCCGGGGTGCTCTCGGCTGCGGCGACGGCACGCAACGTCGCGAAGGTGCTCGACGCCGCGGGGCGACCCGACGTGCCGTTCGCGGTCGGCGCCGAGAGCCAGCTGGGTCCGGCCCCCGAGCTGCCGCCGGCCACGCTGATGCACGGCGAGGACGGGCTCGGCGGCCTCGCGCCGCCGGACGTCGCGCTCGAACCGGTCGGCGAGTCGGGTGCCGAGCTCATCGTGCGGCTCTGCCGCGAGCAACCGGGCGAGATCACCCTCGTCGCGGTCGGGCCGTTCACCAACGTCGCGCTCGCGCTTCGTGCCGAGCCACGGCTTCCCGAGCTCGTGAAGGAGCTCGTCATCATGGGCGGCGCCGCCGCGCCGCCGGGCAACGCGACCGCATACGGCGAGTTCAACGTCGTAGTCGATCCGGTGGCGGCCAACGAGATGGCCGTCGCGCCATGGATCACCCCGCCGCGGATGGTGGGGCTCGACGTCACGCTGACTGCCACGATGCACGACGACGAGTTCCGCGTGCTGAACGAGCGGCGCACACCGCAGGCCGAGTTCATGGCGGGACCGTTCGAGGTGTACCGCGCGCTGAGCGAGATCGAGTCGGAGCAAGGCTGCGCGTCTCACGACACGCTCACGATGATGGCGGTGGCCAATCCCGACCTCCTCGCCTACGAGGAGCTACCGATGTCGGTCGACACGGCTGGCGGCGCGGCCTGGGGCGCCACGGTCTTCGACTTTCGCGCGCGCTGGATCACGAAGGGCCTGATCCCCGCCGAGTTCACCGACCTCGCGCGTGCGCAGTTCTACGACGGCAAGGGTGTGTGGCGCGTCGCCCTCGGCTCCGACCTGGCGGCGGTGCGTGCCGAGTTCCGCCGCTTCTACGGCGAGCTGTGACCCGACCGGGGGCCGAGCCGGTGGCCACCGTGCTCGACACCGACGGAGGGATCGACGACTGCATGGCGCTGTGGTGGGGCCTCGAAGCCCGGTCGATCGATGTCGTGACCGTGACGACCGTCTTTGGGAACGTGTCGCTCGACCAGGCGACCCGGAACGTCGCGAAGGTGCTGCACCACGCCGACCGGCTCGACATCCCGGTTGCATGCGGAGCGGCGCACGGGCTCGGGCCGGCGCCGATCGAAGCGCCGGCGCACCACATCCACGGCGAGGACGGTCTGGGCCGCGCCGGGCCGGCCGACGTGGACCACACCCCGCTCGACATCACCGCCGCCGCGGAGATCGCGCGCCTCGTAGCGTCCCGGCCCGGCGAGCTCACGCTCGTCGCAGTGGGACCTCTGACGAACATCGCGCTCGTGCTGCGTGCGCACCCGGAGATCGCGCAGGACGTCCGTGCCTTGACGGTCATGGGTGGGGTGGCGCGGCCACCGGGCAACGTCACCCCCATCGCCGAGTTCAACGTGGCGTGCGACCCGACCGCGGCAGCCGAGGTCGTTGCCGCGCCGTGGCGCGAACCTCCGTTGCTGGTGCCGCTCGACGTGACCTACGTCGCGACTCTCGGCGCCACCGAGCTCGCATTGCTCGAAGAGCGCCGGACTCCGGCTGCGGCGTTCCTCGCGGCACCGATCGCGCACTACCGCGCCCGCGCGTCGCGGCAGTCGCGTGACGGTGGGTGCCCCGCACACGATCTGCTTGCGCTGATGACAGTTGCACACCCCGAGCTGGTGACGGCGTCGCTGCTCCCGCTCACGGTCGACACCGGCGCCAGCTCCGCATGGGGCGCGACCGTCGTCGACCTCCGGACCGCGATCCCCGACGCCGGTACGCCACGTTGGCGCGTGGCACTCGACGTCGACGTCGATGCATTCCGCGCCCGAGCGCGGGCGCTCTTCGGTGCCTGAGCCGAGCAACCGCGCCGCACGAGCGGGTGGTCCACCACGGTCAGGGGCGTCTCACGCTCCTCCCGACAGATCGGTCGGCGTGGCGTCGTGGAACTCGCCGATGTCCTCGTGCCAGACGTGGGGGTGCGAGGCGATGAACTCGGCCATCAGGTCGATGCACTCCTGTGACCGGCGCACGACCACCTCGACCCCGTAAACGCGCAGCAGCTCCTCCGCCCCAATGAACGTCTCGTTCTCGGCGACGACCACCGCACCGATCGGCACGCCGCCCTCGTCGCGTCCGATGCGGGCCTGCTCGATGGCTACGGCCATGAAGCGCCGGCGCCGGCGTGGTCGTCATCGGAGCCGTTGCTCACGGCCCGCATCATGGCACGCGTCTACGAGCTCTGCGCCTCTTCCTCCGTGGCGCGGTCGAGGCCGAGCGCGAGCAACAGGTCCTCGTGCATCTGCATCCAGACCGTGTGATACGAATCGCAGCGCGGCGACAGGAACCACTCGTGCTCGCCGTCCTGGACCTTCCGCACCGCGTCGCGCAGCCGCGGCCGGTACCCGCCGAAGCGATCGACGACCGTGCCGAGGCGCCGCACGATCGGGCCGGCTCGCTCGTCGAGCTCGACGAGCCGGTCGATCACCGCCCAGTCGTACGGCGGGTCGCTGTGATCGTTCGGGACGTCGCCGGTCCGCACCTGCCAATCGGTGCTGACTTGGAGCAGCGCGCGGTTGAGCGGCACGAACTGCTCGTACGCCCGCTGCGCGGCCCCCTCACCCTCCATCGCCGGCTCGAGGCGAGCCCACGCCGCGTGCACGGTCCGCCCGTCGGGAGTGAGCGCCAGGAACGCGCCCTTGCGTTGGGCCAGCCCGCCCGCGCACAGGATGTCGGCGAGCCCCTCGTCGAACTCGGACATCAGGCCGCGCAGGCGCAGCTCGTGCAGCAGCGTGCGGGCGTCATCGGGCAGATCGTCGGCAGACATGACGCCGGAGGATGCCGTATCGTTGCGGCGTCGCGCAAGGCTTGCGGCTTTGCGCAGGTAGCGAGGTGGAGGGAACGTGACCGATCTCGCCCATGTGATCCCGCTGACCGGCCGCCGCCGGGTCGCCCGCATGCTCGGCATCGCCGTGGCCGCGTGCCTCATGGGCGGCATCGTCGGCGTGATGGTCGACGGCACCGACTCCGCGTGGACCGGCCTGCTCTCCCTGATCGTTCCGGGCCTCGGCCAGATCGTGGCCGGCGACGTCGCGCTCGGCATCGTGATGCTCGTCGTGTTCCTCTTCGTGCTCGTCGACCTGTTCATGTTGTTCAACCGAGTGCTGCGGCTCGGGGTGCTCCCGCTCGCGTTCCTCAATCCCGCGAGCGCGCTGAACGCCGCGACCGGAGGCGCGTGGTGGAGCATCCCCGTCGGAGGTATCGCCGGGCTCGCCGCGTGCGCGGGCGTCGAGCAGGTCAACTACCGACTGAAGCAGCGAC
>Ga0334722_10006358_pt1 | contig 11725 bp, 12 predicted proteins | sample C3_bottom_MG_FD_207210 | JGI IMG/M metagenome (GOLD analysis project Ga0334722, IMG submission 207210) | Sediment microbial communities from Yellowstone Lake, YNP, Wyoming, USA - C3_bottom | ecosystem: Environmental > Aquatic > Freshwater > Lake > Sediment | place: USA: Wyoming | collected...
GGCAGAGAGCGTGGGCCGGACGCGCCAGGCGCGTGTTGCGGCAACGCCGCTAGAACGGCAGGCCCTTGATGCCCTGGATGCCCTTTACCGCGGCGATGTCGCCCGCGTGGCCCGCGAGGTGAACGGTCATCAACTGCACCGTCCAGGCGATCGTCTGCTCGCCGAACCGCGTCGCGATCTTGCGGTCGAGGTCATCAGCACCGAGCGTCCCGAGATACTCGAGCGTCGACTGCTTGACGGACTTCCCGTACTCCTTGATGGCGTCCATGGGGATGGTCCCCGCGTGGCTGAAGACCTCGAGCGGGTTCGCTGGCAAGCCCAGGGTCTGCGCGGTCTCCGGCCACCGCATCGGGTCGCCCTTCGCCGAGTTCAATACGAAGAGTTCGAGCGCCGCGAGGGCGTGCACATGCGACTTCGCGGCGGCGTTGCAGGTGCCGGGGGGCGCGAAGTCGTACTGCTCCTGGGTCATGCCGTCCGCTGCTACGTTCAGCAGGTTGATGCCCTGCTCCAGCTGGGACGTGGCGTATCGCATCGCGTCCATATGGTTCCCTCCCGTTACTAGCCGAATGAAAGTGACCGTAGCGTCGCACCGTCGGTTCTTACCGTCAAGGGTCGATGAGTCTGGTCAGTCGACGATCGGCCGGAGGATCGCCCCACCGCCGAGCACGGCGTCGCCATCGTAGAACACCGCCGCCTGCCCGGGCGTAATCGCCCGCTGCGGTGCGTCGAACACCACCCGCGCGCCGCTGTCGGCGAGCGGCGTGACGACTGCGGGCGCAGCCGGCGTGCGATAGCGGACCTTCACCGCGGCGCGGACGGGCGTCGAGGGATGCCCGGCGATCCAGTTGACGTTCTCCGCGATGAGCCCGCCCGACATGAGAGCGTCTTCCGGTCCGACCGTGATCACGTTCAGCTCCGGGTCGATCCCGGTGACGAACCGCCGCTCTCCGACAGCCACGCCGAGCCCCCTGCGCTGTCCAATCGTGAACCCCGCCACCCCATCGTGCGCACCGAGCGCGTTGCCGTCGCGGTCGCGGATCAGGCCCGCCGTTTGCTTCGCACGCTTACGCACGAACGACTTGTAGTCTCCGTCCGGCACGAAGCAGATGTCGGCGCTGTCCGGCTTGTCGGCAAGCGGGAGTCGCATCTCGACGGCCATCTCGCGGATTCGCGCCTTTGCCCAGGCGCCGACAGGAAAGAGCGTCCTCGCCAGTTCTGGCTGTCCCATCGTATAGAGCACGTACGACTGGTCCTTCGTCTCGTCCAGCGCGCGGCGCAGCCGATAGGCGCCGTCCGGTGCGCGCTCGATGCGCGCGTAGTGGCCCGTCGCGAGGAACATGGCGCCGAACGCCATCGCGCGGTCGAGCAGGGCGCGGAACTTCACGTGCTCGTTGCAGGCAAGGCAGGGGTTCGGCGTGCGCCCGCGTCCGTACTCGGCGACGAAATATTCGATGACGCGGTCGTGGAACTCGCGCTCCATGTTCAAGACGTAATGGGGGATGCCCAGGATCGCGGCCGCCTCGGACGCATCGTCCGTGTCTTCGACGGAACAGCAGCGCTTCTTGCTCGCGGGCGCGTCCGGATCCTCCGGCGTCCACAGGCGCATCGTGATGCCGATGACCTCGTACCCCTGCCGGGCGAGTATCCCCGCGGCGACGGCGGAGTCGACGCCCCCGCTCATCGCCACAACCACGCGCTGCTTCACAACCTGGCTCCTCGTTCGCCGCCGGCGCGGACCGACGCCTGCGGCGACTCAGCCTAGCCAGGTCTCGCGCCGGCGGCCAATGCTATAATCGCCCTACCCCTTCGGCGGCCGATGCGAGGCCGCGGATCATGCTACGGAGCCGCTTACTGGATTCCGCCGAACTCGCCCAACGCCTCGCCGACCTGCTCTCCGAACGGCAGGCCGACGACATCGTGCTGATGGACATCAGCAAGGTCTCGACGTTCACCGACTATTTCGTGATCGCGACGGCGGGCAACCCGCGCCAGATGAACGCGCTGGTCGAGTCGCTCGACCGGGACCTGCGTCCGGCCGCCCGTCCGCGCCATATCGAGGGCACCGCGGACTCGGGCTGGGTGCTCATCGACTTCGGCGATGCGATCGTGCACCTGTTCGCCCCCGCCGAGCGCGAGTACTACAACCTCGAAACACTCTGGGCGAAGGGGGTTTCGGTGGTGCACCTGCAGTAGCGCTAAACCCGCCTGGCGTAGACCACGTGTCTCCGCACGAGCTCAAAGCCAAGACGCCGGTAGACCCGCATCGCGCGTTTGTTGTCCTGGTTGATGCGAAGTACCACACGGCTCGCACGGGCCCGACGCATCTCGTCTATGGCTGACGCGAGGAGCGCTGTTGCGACGCCACGCCCGCGCGCCGCCCGGACGACTCCGAGCGTGTCTATCCAACCGGACCCGCGGATCGCAGGGTCGATCCAGTCGTCAGGGTCGTCGAGCACGGTGGAGAATACAAAGCCGACGACGCGATCGTCTCGCAAAGCGACGAACGACTGTTCCGCAGTGATGTCCTCGGGACGAAACACCCGGTCCCATTCCTCCGGCGCGTAGCCGGCGAACCCCCGGTCGCGAAACGCATCGTTGTAAGCGTCACGAACGTTCGGGTGGAGATCGCGCGTCCACTTCTTGATCGTGACACCCGCCGGAGTCGCGGCGTGCGAGGGTCCATCCAGCGCACTGGCCATCTCATGCTCAACATAGATCCGCGTGAAGCCGAGCGACGCGTACAAGCGCAAGGGGGCGTCTGGCAAATCCGGCGACGCGGGGGCGAGCACTCGCTCGATCCGCTGAACGCTGCCGGAGACCGCGCATGCGGGACTATGTTCGACGGGCCACCTCATGACTTCTCCGGTCAACTGATGCCGAGCCGGATCAGCGAAGGCATAGAGCAAGTCTCGATACCCCGAGATGGTTACGGTGGCACTCGCCCATCCGGCGGCGACGATGCGGTTCCCGGCGACAACGACGCGCGAGACATCACCGATATCGCTGTCCCAGCCGAGGCGATCGGCAAGGCGATCCACGAGCGTGGCTTCGAGCGCGCCGTCCATTGCATCGCAGCGCGACGCCAGCGCGGCGATCTGGGGCATGTCTGCGATCGTCGGGCTACGCCAGCGGGACTCATCACCCACGAGCACCATCTTGACGCAGCCGGAGGCGCCCCACCATTGCCACGTAGCGCCCACCTCGGCCTTCGAACTCGATGGCACGCCCCCTAGCGTCTTCGTACGACAGCCGTACCAGCAGGTGCTCCGCCGGCAACTCCGCGGGGGCGCGTTCGGGCCACTCGACGATCAGCACCCCGTTCGCGGCCAGTTCGTCGAGCGCCAGCTCGGCCACTTGCTGAGGATCCTCGAGCCGGTAGAGGTCGGCGTGATAGAGCCGGAGGTTCGCGCCCTCGTACTCGTTCATGATGACAAACGACGACGACTTGATCGGCGCCGTCACGCCCAGCCCGCGGCCGATGCCCTGCGCGAGCACGGTCTTGCCCGCCCCAAGCTCGCCGGAGAGCAGCACCACATCGCCCGCGCGGAGCAGGCGGCCGATGCGCTCGCCGAGCCGTCGCGTTGCGGAGGGCGTGGCGGTATGCACCGACGCGGACGCGTCGTTCATGCCGTGCGGCCTGCACGCGCCAGGTGGTCCCATCCGCGCGAGGCGAGCGCGACGTCGCGCCCCTGAGCGTCGACGACCCGAACGCCGCCTCCGTCGGAGATCCGGCCGATCGCGGCAAGCGGCGAGTCGAGCGCGGCCGCGGCATCGTGGATCGCCGGCTCCTTCGCCACGAGGATCAACTCGTAGTCCTCGCCACCGCTCGCAGCCAGGGCACGCGCATCGGCGGGGAACGCTTCGGTCAGCGCCGCATCGACCGGCAGGGCGTCGAACGAGAGTTCCGCGCCGACGCTGCTGGCCTCGCAGATGTGGCCGAGATCCTGCGCCAGACCGTCGCTGATATCGATGGCGCAGCGGATCCCGGCGCGGATCGCGGCGCCCCCCGCATCGAGGCGCGGCCTCGGCCGCATGTGTCGCGTGACCAACGCATCGACAACGGCGGAACGAGGCGTTGATTCGATGAGCGCGCGCAGACCGCCGGCCGAGCCGCCCAGCGGGCCGGTGACCGCCACGATGTCGCCGGGACGCGCGGCGTCGCGACGCAGCAGGAGCGGCGACCCGTCCGCCGCCACGGCAGCGACCCCCGTGAGTGCCACCGTCATGGCGAAGACCGGCGACGAAACGATGTCGCCGCCGGCGATCTCCACGCCGTACTCGGCGGCGCACTCACGCAGTCCGGCATACAGCTCATCGAGATCGGCGATGGGCGTGTGGGGCGGGAGATGCAGCGTCACGAGCGCGAATGAGGGCGTCCCGCCCATGGCGGCGATGTCGCTGAGGTTCACGGCGAGTGACTTCCACCCGACATCTTGCCAGCTGACCCTGTCCGGCAAGAAGTGCACACCGGCGACCATCGTGTCGGTCGTGGCGATCGCGTACTGACCGCCACTGCGCCAAACGGCAGCGTCGTCGCCAGGTCCCACGATCAACTGCTCGCCGGCAGGAGGCAGGAGCCCCCGGAGCCGCGCGATGAGCGCGAATTCGCCGAGTTCGCTCACGTCCATCGGACGCAGTGTCACCGCAAACCTGCGCGGCGCGCAAAAGCACCCTCCGGACGCGGCCTTCAGCCCGCGCCTGTTGCCAGGGCATCGGGTAGGATGCGTCGATGCGGATCGCGATCGTGTCGGACGTGCACAGCAACCTGGAGGCGTTACAGGCGGTGTTCGCGCATGCGAACGGAACCGCGCCGATCGGCGCGGTCTGGTGCCTCGGCGACATCACGGGATACGGGCCGGAACCGTCGCCGGTGATCGCCGCGCTGCGCGGCCTGGCGCTCACGTCGGTGGCCGGCAACCACGACCTTGCCGCGTGCGGACTGATGGGGCTCGAGGAGTTCAACGGGTACGCGGCGACGGCGGCGAAGTGGAATGCGGAGCAGCTCTCCGGCGCAGAGCGTGCGTTTCTTTCGTCGCTGCCGCTCGTGCATGTCACGGCGCCGTTCACGCTTGCGCACGGAACGATCGCGCGGCCCGAGTGGGAATACCTGCTATCCGGCGAACAGGCGCTGACGCAATTCGAGCTGCAGACAACGCCGTACAGCATCGTCGGCCATTCGCACCTGCCGTTCTGCATCGAGGAGCACGCCGGGGCCATGCCGGCGATCGTACCGGCGGACGACGGCGACGAACTGGAGCTGGGTGAGCGACGCTTGATCCTCAACCCGGGCAGCGTCGGACAGCCGCGCGACGGCGACCCCCGCGCTTCCTACATACTGTACGATGATGCCGCGCGGACGGTGCGATGGCACCGCGTGGAGTACGACATTGCATCGACACAGCGAAAGATGCGTGAGGCTGGACTGCCGCTATGGCTGAGCGAACGGCTGGCATTAGGACGATGACACCGCGACGACCGTCGTCGAGCGTGACCGGCGATCGCGCGCCGGCGCCGGCTTCTGCCGATCGGGGCGCGCGCCTGGCAGTCGGGCACGGCCTCACCGCAGCGCTTGCGCGTCGGGGCGTTCCGCCGCCGTGAGCTGGACGATCGTTGGTCAGGATGCTGTGGTCGAGGCGTTATCCGGCGCCGTGACGGGCGGGCGCGTCGCCCATGCGTATCTCTTTGCCGGGCCGCGGGGCGTGGGGAAGACGCTGACCGCACTGCAGTTCGCGCAACGGCTCAACTGCACCGGCGAGGAACCGCCGTGTGGACGCTGTCGCCAGTGCGAACAGATCGCGGGCGGCCAGCATCCCGACGTGGAGATCATGACACTGGGCGGCCTGTGTGACGAACAGGAGCACCGGCACAACGCCGACGACTCGCGGAGCATTCGGGTGTGCCAGGTGCGGCGGCTCCAGCGCGTCGTGAGCCGCGCGCCGTTCAACGGCGCGTATCGTGTGGTGATCATCGAGCCCGCCGACGCGCTGGAGCCGGTCGCGTCGAACGCGCTGCTGAAGACGCTCGAGGAGCCGCCGGACCGCGTCGTGATCATCCTCGTCACCGACCGCGAGGAGGCGCTCCTCCCAACGATCCGTTCGCGCGCGCGGCGCTCCGGCTTTGGCGGCCTGACGGCGGCTGACCTCGAGCGTACGCTGCGGACGCGGTGGGACGTGGAGCCCGGCCGGGCAGCGGAGCTGGCACGCCTGTCCGGTGGACGCCTGGGCTGGGCAGTGGTGGCCCTGCACGACGACGGGGTGCTCGAGCGGCAGCGAGACGCGCTGGACCGCGCTGAGGCTCTCGCCTCGGCGCCCTTGTCGGACAGGTTCGCGCATGCCGGGGAGCTCGGCGGACGTTATAGCCGTGACCGGGCGGGCGTGCACGGGACGCTGGAGGCCTGGCAGTCGTGGTGGCGAGACATCCTCCTCACGGCGGCCGGTCGCGAGGACCAGGCGACACACCGCGACAGGTTGGACAGGCTCCGGCCGCTCGCGTCACAATGCGACGTGCGTTCAGCGGTCGGCGCGTTACGGGCGATCGCAGACGCACGCGAGCAGTTGGCCGAGAACGCCAGCCCGGTCCTGGCACTGGAAGTGATGATGCTCGCCCTGCCCCGGCTCCGCGCGAACGCGGTCGCCGACCGGCTGGCGGGTGGGTAACCGCGGAAGCGCGCGCGAGGCAGCCCGGAGTTTTGACATGAGCGATCACCAGCGGGTGCCCATCGGGGTTCGCTTCAAAGAAGCGGGCAAGGTGTACTACTTCGATGGTGGTGAGTATGACCTCGACGTTGGCAATTACGTCGTGGTGGAGACATCGCACGGGCTGGAGATCGGGCGGGTCGTGATCGCCGCCGAACAGGTGCTGGCGAGCGAGATCAAAGAGTCGCTGAAGCCGATCGCCCGCATGGCCACGCCCGAGGACCTGCGCCGGCGCGACGAACTGCGGCGGAAGGCGGCCGACGAGCTGCGCGAGGCGAAGCACGACGTCGCGCAGCGCGGGCTCGACATGCAGATCGTGTCGGGCGAGTACGACCTGAAAGGATCGCAGGTCACGTTCTACTACACCGCCGGCGATCGGGTCGACTTCCGCCCGCTCGTACGGGACCTCTCGTCGCGCTTCGGGGTCAGCGTGCAGATGCTGCAGGTCGGCGAGCGCGACCGGGCCAAGCTGCTGGACGGCTACGACGTATGCGGCCAGAGGCTCTGTTGCGCATCGTGGCAGACCGCCTTCCCGGCCGTCTCCATCAAGATGGCCAAGGAGCAAGACCTGCCGCTGAACCCGCAGAAGATCTCGGGCGTGTGCGGGCGCCTGTATTGCTGCCTGACGTTCGAGTACGAGGGCTACCGCGAGCTGCGCGGCAAGATGCCGAAGGTAGGCTCGATGGTGTCCACGCCGGTGGGAGAGGCGAAGGTCAACGGCGTGAACGTCCTCAAGAACACCGTGCGGCTCTGGCTCACGGAACAGCACCAGGTGCTGGAGATGCCGGTGGCGGAGCTGCAGATGCAGTACGGGCTGACGGTGCGTCCCGTGGAGCTCATGGCCGAGATCGAGGCGCCGCTTCGCGAAGCGGTCAGCGGTGAGACGGAGCTGGATGCGGGCATGCCACACGTCGAGCCGACGGACGACACCGCCCGGCCCGGCGCGCCGGATGTGAGCGAGGAAGGCGCCCGCCGGCGCCGGCGCGGCCGCCGTGGCGGCCGGCAGCGCCGCCGCGGTGACGGTGGAGCGCCCCAGCAGGGCGCAGGCGGGCCGCCCCCAGGTCCACCTCCCGCGTAGAGCCGGGATCTCGAGGCGTGCGCAGCGCCGCCAGCCGAGACGCGAGCACACGAGTGCGAGCGACCGTGAGATCGGGCGGCGCGTCTACCGCGAGCGAGGGTCGAGTGCGTCTCGCAGGCCGTCGCCCAGGAACGTGAAACACAGCATCAGTGCGGCGATCGCGGAGGCCGGGAACACAACGTTCCAGACGTTGCGCTGGATGACGGTGTACCCGGAGCTCACGAGCGTGCCCAGGCTTGCCGCGGGTGGTGGCAGGCCCAGGCCGAGAAAACCGAGCGCGGCTTCCGCGAAGATCGCGCCGGGGATGGCGAAGGTAATCGCGACGATCACGGGCCCCAGCGTGTTGGGGAGCATGTGCGTATACACGATGCGCCACCGCGACGCGCCGAGAGCGCGCGCCGCGAGGACGAAGTCACGTTCGGCCAGCGAAAGCATCTGGCCGCGCACGAGCCGGGCCACGGTGATCCACGCCACGCCTCCGATCGCGAGGATAATGATCATCTTCTTGTTCGTCACAATGGGCCAGTCGTGGCCGACGAGCACCGAGCGGAGCAGAATGATGGCCAGGATCTCCGGCAGCGAGATCATGATGTCGGCGAAGCGCATCAGCAGGTTGTCGGACCATTTGCCACCCATCGCCGCAGCCGCGCCGACCGAGACCCCCAGGATCAGCACGACGGCCGCGGCGCCAATCCCGATCTGGAGGGAAATCCGAAGACCCTCGAGGACCCGGGCGAAGAGGTCACGACCCAGTTGATCGGTCCCGAACCAGTGCTGCGTCGAGGGACCGGATTGAATCGCGTCATAGTTCTGGTCGTTGGGCGCGTAGCGGGCCAGCGGCCCCACGTACGCGCCGACGAATGCGACCAGGACGACGAGGGCGAGAACGACAATGGCGGTAATGGCGAGCCGGTTGCGGATGAGCCGGCGCCACGCGTCGGTCCAGAGCCCTCGCTGGCGCCCGAGTTCTGGCTCAGCCCCGAGAGCCCTGACGCCATGGCGCACCGCATCCTGCGTGGCCATTACGAGTACCTGATCCGCGGATCGACGACGGCATACGCGAGGTCGACCGTGAGGTTGGCGAGCGTGACGACCAGAGCGAAGACCAGCGTCGTGCCCATGATGACGTTGTAGTCCCGCGCGGTCACCGCGTTGATCGTCTCGCGGCCAAGGCCAGGAATCGAGAACATCGTCTCGATGATGAAGGACCCCGTGACGAGGATGGCGAACAGAGGCCCCATCACCGTCAGCACGGGAATGAGGGCGTTCTTGATCGTATGGCGGAGCACGACGGACCGTTCGCGCAGGCCTTTGGCGCGCGCGGTCCGGATGTAATCCGTATTCATCACCTCGAGCACGCTGGCGCGGGTGACGCGCGCGATGTAGGCGGCGGAGAGGGCGGCGAGCGCGACGACGGGTAGCACGACCTTGCGCCAGTCGTATGCAGCGGAAGAGAAGATATCGGCCGGCTGGAGCGGACCGCCCCAACCGCTCAGCTTGAAGATCTGAATATTGACCGCAAAGAGAACGGCCAGGAATGCGCCAAGGATGAAGCTGGGGACGCTGGCGAACAGCGTGGCGAAGCCCACGCCCAGGTAGTCCAGCGGACCGTTATGGTTGAGGGCTGACAGCGTCCCCAACACGAGTCCCACGCTCGCGGCGACGAGGAACGCCAGGAGCCCAAGCTGGAAGGTAACGAACCAGGTGCGTCGGATGATCTCGGTCACCTGGTGGTCGCCGCGGGTGGAGATCCCAAGGTCACCCTGCACAATGTTGCGCAGATAGTATCCGTATTGCTGATACAGCGAGTCGTTGAAGTGGTAGCGTCTCTCCTGCGCCTGGATCACGGACTCGGGCTTGGACTTGTCCTCCGTGAACGGGCCGCCGGGGACGGCATGCATGAGCAAGAACGTGATCGTCGCGACCGCCCAGAGGACGGGCACCACCCAGAGGATGCGGCGGATCGTGTAGGTGATCATCTGCCTGCCGAAGGAGCGTGGAGGCCGCTGCAGCGGCCTCCACGGACTCTCGCTCGATCGTTACGCGTTCCTTACTACGACTTCTTCACGTACCAGCACTCGGGACAGTAGTTGCCCGGCTGGCCCGCATCGACCGTGCCGTTGGGGACGACACCGCCCAACTTGGTGCTGAGCAGGTACGGTTTCGCGTCCTGGAACATCGGGATGGTGCCGCACAGCTTGGTGACGACGCCCGTCTCGACCTTCTGGTACGCCTTGATGCGCGCGTCATCGGTCGTGGCGCTGGCCGCCTCCTTGAACGCCGCATCGATGTCGGGGTCGGAGCAGTTGTAGTGGTTGTTTCCGCCGCCGGTGTTGAACAGGCCGACGAGCGGGTTCTCGATGTCCGGGTAGTCGAGCTGCCAGCCGCCCTGGAACAGCTGGAACTTCTCGGAGTTGAAAGTGGCCGAGCGGGTCTTGCTGTCCACGAACTCGGACGTCACGTTAATGCCCAACGTGTCTTTCCAGGCTTTGGACAGGAAGTCGAACTCGTTCCGGCGCTGCTGGTTGTCGCGGTATGTCACCTTGAAACTGGGGAGGCCGGCGCCGTTCTCGTAGCCGGCGTCTTTCAGCGCCTGCTTCGCCGCGACGGGGTCGTATCCGATGGCCTTGTCGAAGGCTTCATTGCCCTGGAAGCCTTTCAGGCCCTTCACGACCCAGTATGTCGCCGGCGCGTGGACGTCGTCGTACACGACCTTGACCAGCGCTTTGCGGTCGATCGCCCGGGCCAGGGCGAGACGAAGCTTGAACGCCTTCTCCTTGGCCGCGGCGTCCAGCCCGTTGGCGCCCAGGATGGGGTCGTCCATCTGGACTTCGATCGTCGTGATGCGTGCCGACGGCACGATCAGGACATTGTTCTTGAGCGCGGAGTCGGCCCTGGCAACGGTGGTATCGGTCGCCAGGATCTCCGTTTCATCCAGCTCATTGGTCTGGAACTGCTTGAACGCCGCGGACAGATCATCGATGAACTTGATCCTGATTTCCTGGAGGGCTGGCTTCTGGCCGGACCAGTTCGGGTTCGGCTTGAGAGTCACGTGGTCCTTCGCGACAAGCTCGGAGACGGTGAACGGCCCGTTCACAACGATGTTCGCGGGGTCGGTCCACTTGTCGCCGAACTGCGTGATGACGTCCTTGCGCGATGGAAACGTTGCCCAAAGCGACCAGACCGTCTTGAAGGTCGCCACGGGCTTGTTCAGGGTGACGACGAGCGTCTGGTCATCGGGCGCAGCCACGCCAAGCGCAGCGGTCAGGGCCTCCTTCTGAGCTGCGTCCTTGTTGTTGAACAACTCGTCGCAGCCCTTGAGCTCACCGATGCCCGCGCCCAGCACGTACTGATACGGGCTGGCGACATCGGCGTCGCATTCGCGCTGAATGCCGTACACGAAGTCGCCGGCCGTGATCGGCTTGCCGTCCGACCACTTGAGGCCGCTCTTGATCTTGATGGTGTAGACGTTGCCCGAGATCTGCGGGTCGCCGGCCGCCATCGCATCGACGACCTTGACGCCGCCGTTGCCATCGTCGGTCAGGTTCCAGAGGCCGCGGAAGAGCATGCGCTCCACGCCGATGTCCTGCTCGAAGTTGGAGCGGTGCGGGTCGTAGAACTCGGGTTCACCGAGCTGGAGCACCACCTTCTGCTGGTCGGCCGGGGCCATGTCGGCGGTGCCGGTCGTGGCGGTCTTGCCGCCGCCCCCGGCGCCGGCCGTGGCCGTCTTGTCTTTGCTGCTGGTGCCGCCACCGCATGCGGCGGCGGTAACGAGTACTGCCGACATCAATCCGGCGCATAGCAGAAACCAGCGGTTTCGAACGTGCATATCCCTCCTCCGGCGAAGCCCTGCTTCGCTTCCTTCTCCAACATCCGAGAGGGGTCACCCGGACCCACGGGGTCTCGTGCGGGGCTCACCTCCTTGCATAGGGTCTATTTCGTCTGTCCAGCT
>Ga0334722_10006359_pt1 | contig 11723 bp, 11 predicted proteins | sample C3_bottom_MG_FD_207210 | JGI IMG/M metagenome (GOLD analysis project Ga0334722, IMG submission 207210) | Sediment microbial communities from Yellowstone Lake, YNP, Wyoming, USA - C3_bottom | ecosystem: Environmental > Aquatic > Freshwater > Lake > Sediment | place: USA: Wyoming | collected...
TCATTAGGTGGGTTCCCTCCTTTTAGTGAGTTTTTTCTTCCAAATCCATAATAACTCAGGGATACCCACCTTTTGCAACACCTTTTTTACTTTATTAAAGTAGTGTGAACGAAATTGTGGCTCATCTACAATTTTTTTGTTTTTTCTTATTGACACTTCTCCATTTTATCGTGTATAATATATATCTTTTGTTATTGACCTTACAGGTTATTTATGCTATAATAGAAAAAGATTGAATGGAGAGGTGTGGTTTCGTTGGCGGATAAAAATGCCCTTCTTCAGATCAAAAAGGATATCGATAGCCACATAGGCGAAAAGGTAAGGCTTAAGACCAGCGGAGGAAGGAAAAAGGTCATCATAAGGGAAGGGATTTTGGAACAAACCTATCCGAGCATCTTTATAGTGAGAATAGAGCAGAGCAATATGGTGAGAAGAGTATCCTATAGCTATTCGGATATATTAACCGACGCCGTCGAAATAACCTTTTGCGAGGATAATAAAAAGATAAGGTGTATGTAAAACTTTGGACCGGATTTTCTGGTCTTTTTTATTTTTTAATTATCATAAAACTTAGCCTCCAAAAATATTATTTTAATAGAAAATTATGTTCTTTGGGAGGAGGAGGCTAATGGAAATAGATTTTAAAAGGGAGACCCTTGCTATGGACCTTCTGGTAAGAGAAGAGGTCTCTGAAGCTTTAATAGAAGAGGAATACCGGCTGGCAGAAGATAAGCCCGGGATATTCAGAATTCTTCATCTGGATATGGATGTGGACTTTCCCTACAAGGAGGTTATCACCGACAGGTTGTCCTTGGAGGGAGTTCTGAGCTGTAACCTTCTTTATCTGGATAACGAATTTAAACTACATTTTGCGGACTGGAATATCCCATTTACCCATTATATAGACATGGAAGGTGTTACCTCCCTGATGAAGGCTGAGGTTACAGGTTTTATCGAGCATTCGGATTACTCGGTGAGCGGGGAAAGGAAAATAGAGGTAAAGGCGTTAATAAAAATAAAGGGCAGGGTACTAAAGGAGGAGAAGCTCGAGGTAGTAACCGAAATCGGAGAGGATTTCACCGAGTATCTGAGGACAAGGGAGGTCCTCACAAGTACCGTAGGTGAAAATGTTTCCAAAACCGTTATAAAAGAAGAATTCGAGATTCCGGAAAATAAACCCCTTCCGCAGAAGGTCCTAAAGCCTAAAATAAAGCTAAAAGAAAAAGAACTTAAAATTTCAGACAATAAGGTTATTTCTCAAGGGAATCTATCCGTAAGTTTCCTTTATACTACCGAGGATAAGTTCAATCCGGTGGAGAAAATGAGCTTTGAAGTGCCCTTTGCGCATTTTGTGGAAATTGAAGGGGCCTTGAGCTATATGATTCCAAGGGCTGAGTATCATATAGAGGACATATCCTGGACCCTGAAGGAGAATAAAGATGGCGTACTGCGAATGGTTGAGGTGGAAGCGGTCATTTCCATGCATGCATCGGTTAAGGAAGAAAACAGCAGGGAACTGCTCTTGGATGCCTATAATTTGGTTAAAAATTTGGAGGTTAAGAGGACGGAAATAGTTTTGGAAAAGCTGATATCCACGGGTAAGAATCAAAATACTTTGAAATTTACAATGGAACTTCCCAAAAACAGGGAAGTGCATTACATCTTTGATACCGAGATAAAAACCGTGGTTTCGGATGTAAGGATATCAGAAGATAGGGTCCTTATAGATGGATTTTTGAACCTGTGCCTCTTTTACGTGACCAGAAACCCGGATTATCCCGTTTACTGCCATACAAAGGAAGTGCCTTTTAAGCACTTTATCGAGATGAAGGGCATAGAGGAGAATATGAAGGCCGAAGTCAACCTGGATGTTCAAAACGTATCCTATATCGTGGTAACCCCTTCCGAGGTGGAGCTCAAGGTGGTTATCGAGGCAGAAGGAAGGGTAATGGAAAACAAATCCATGCATCTTGTAGTGGCTGCGGAAGAGGTGGTAGAAGTAAAGGAGGAGAAGAAGAAGGGAAATATTATAATATATATAGTTCAGGAAGGAGATACCCTGTGGGATATTGCCAAAAGGTATAGGGTATCCCTTGAAGACGTGAAGAATTTAAATCAGATAGAAGATGTAAAGCCGGGAGAAAAACTTTTGATACCGAGGAAAGTCCTGCTCTAAAGGTATATTCCATAGGTGTCACTTTTTGGGGATTTATCCGCATTTTCGGTGACATTCCTATGGAATATTTATTTTTATAGTAAAAAGAGGAATTTTTAAAAGAACGTATAATATTCTATATTATCAAGAGATTATTGTTGGAGGAATTAACGTGCTGAAGATTAAGGCAATGGCTAAAATCAATCTTGCGCTGGACGTTGTAAGAAAACGGGAAGACGGTTATCACGATATAAAAACCATAATGCAGGCGATAACCCTTCATGATTTGATTACATTAAAACCGATAGATGAGAACATAATAAGAATATGCACCGATAATCCCCGGATTCCGACCGATGAGAAAAATTTATGCTATAAAGCCGCAAAGCTTTTAAAGGACCAGTTTAAGATAAATAGCGGTGTGGAGATCCTGATAGAGAAGAGGATACCCATAGAAGCCGGATTGGGAGGAGGGAGTTCGGATGCGGCCGCAACCCTATGGGGTCTCACAAGACTCTGGAATATAAATCTTCCCTTTAATAGAGTTCTGCTTCTGGGACAGCAGATAGGTTCCGACGTGCCTTTTTTACTTACTGGGGGTACGGTCTATGCTACGGGGAGGGGAGAGATTCTATCAAGGCTCAGTCCCTTAAAGGGAGTCTACTTTGTAATAGTAAAACCGGACATTTCAGTTTCAACAAAGGAAGTTTATCAAAGCCTGAACCTTAATTTTATAGACAGGCGTCACAGCATAGGTGATCTCTTAAACCATTATCTAAATAAGGATATTGTCAAATTTTCAAAGAATATATTCAATGTCTTAGAAAGCGTTACCGCAAAGAAATATCCCGAGATTTTGGAAATTAAGAGAAAAATGATTGAAAAAGGTGCTCTGGGCTCACTTATGAGCGGGAGCGGGTCTTCGGTTTTCGGTATTTTCGGAAGCTACGAAGGGGCAGAAAACGCCCTTGAGTATTTCAGATTGGATTATCGCGATGTATTTATTGCCGAACCTACCTGCAAATCCTTGGAAATTATTTGAATGGGTGGTGGTAATATGCTTCTTTCCGCAATAATACTGGCGGGGGGAGAGGATAATGACAGGCTTCCAAACAAACCCCTCATAAAAATAAACGGGAAGCCCATGATAAAATACGTTATAGACGCTCTTAAGGAAACCGGTAGGGTAGATAAGATCCTGGTTGTGGGGAAGAAAAACCTTCTCAAACCCCATATTAAAAATGACGTTTATAAAATCATAGAAAGCACCGAATCCCTTATAGATAATGTCATGATAGGTATAAACGAACTGAGAAATGAAAGAAGGGTCCTCATCTTGACCTGCGATATACCGCTAATAACCAGTGAGGCAATACTCGACTTTATAGAGAAGGCGGAAGAGACCGAGTGCGACTTCTGCTATCCCATAGTAAAGAAGGAGCTTAACGACCAGAAATATCCCGAAGCAAAGAGGACCTATGCAAGGCTTAAGGAAGGCATATTTACCGGTGGAAATATTGTTTACATAAATCCGAGAATAATGGAAAAATGCATGGATAAGGCCAAGGAAATGGTTATGTACAGGAAGAAACCCTTGAAGCTCTGCAGCATATTGGGATGGCGGTTCGTCCTTCAGCTGCTTTTGGGCGTTCTTACCATACCCAAGCTTGAAAGAAGGGTTTCGGAGATGTTCGACATAAAGGTAAAGGCGATAATATCAGACTACCCCGAAATCGGAAATGACGTGGATAAACCAGATGATGTAGTTATGGTGAGAAACTATCTTTCAGGATAGGAGGGCAAAAAATTTGCCCTCTTTTTTTTATACATAAAAAATGCCGCTCTGGTAATTCTAAAGAATAGAATTAATCGTAGGGTGGTTTTATGGGAAAAATCATGGACATTCTTAAAGACATTTATTCTATGTATTTTATGATTCTTATTTTTGGAACGGCTATTTGGCTCATCTTTTATGATTACAAATATTTATCGGTTAGGGGTCTTTGGAGGGATGCAAAAATTTCGAGATATATGGGCATTTTCTATTTGGTTCTTGGGATTATATACTTCGTCTTTGTAAAAATTTCCGAATGACGGGGTGCTATTTTTATGAGGATAATAAAGAGAAAAAGAAGGAGCTCAGACCAAGCTCGGTATGATTCATCCAATCAGAATATGAACAGCATGGAGATAATGGAGAAGGTCCCATCTGAAAAAAGCCTGGATAGCAATCTGGAATATATAAAAGGGAAATTGAAGGACTGTAGCGACATAGTATACAGGGAGTTTTTTATCGGAGAAGAAAAAGAATGGAGGCTCATCCTCATATACACCGATGGGCTTGTAGATAAGAGTTTCATAAGCGATTTTATCCTAAAATCCCTTATGTTTAAGTGGGACGATAACATCATAAAAGAAAAAAGCGCTGAGAAGATTTACCAGAATGTAAAGAATAAGGCTGTTGCGGTTGCGGATATAAGTGAAATTGAAGATTTAAACGAAGCGCTCCTTGCGGTTCTAAGCGGCGATACTGTATTGATTACCGATGGCACAAATAAAATCCTGAAGCTTTCTACAAGGGGATGGCCGACGAGAGGCGTTGAAGAGCCCAACGCCGATGTATTGGTAAGGGGCCCGAGGGACGGGTTTACCGAGACATTGAGGTTTAATACCGCTCTTGTAAGAAGAAGGATAAGGGACCCCAAGCTTAAAATGAAGGCCATGAAAATAGGCAGGCGTTCCCAGACCGATGTTGTAATAGCCTACATAGAAGATATCGTAAATAGGGAGGTTCTTCAGGAAGTAGAGAAAAGGCTGAACAGCATTGACATTGATGCGGTTCTGGACAGCGGTTATATTGAACAGCTCATAGAGGATAACTGGAAGTCCATATTTCCTCAGGTTCAGAGCACCGAAAGGCCTGATAAGGTCACGGCGGCTCTTTATGAGGGCAGGGTAGCCATTTTGGTGGACAACACCCCCTTTGCATTGATAGTCCCTGTAACCCTTGGAACCCTTTTCCAGAGTCCTGAAGATTATTATGAAAGATGGCTTATAGGAACTCTGACTAGAATAGTAAGGTATGGGGCGTCCTTTCTCGCTATAATCCTTCCATCCCTTTATGTTGCTTTTACCGGATTTCATCCGGGGATAATGCCTACACAGCTTACTTTGTTCGTTGCGGGGACAAGGGAGGACCTTCCCTTTCCGATAGTAATAGAAGTTGTGATGATGGAGCTTGCCTTCGAGCTTTTGAGGGAAGCAGGGATAAGGCTTCCCGGCCCCATAGGCGAGGCGATGGGGATTGTCGGAGGTATAATAATAGGTCAGGCAGCCGTCCAGGCAAGGATTGTAAGCCCTTTAATGGTAATAGTCGTCGCGACAACCGCCATAGCTTCCTTTGCCATACCGAGCTATAACCTTGCCATAGCTTACAGAATCTACAGGTTTATACTGATAGTCTTTGCAGCCCTTTTGGGTCTTTACGGGGTGGTTCTCGGGGCAATATGCATTTTGACCCACCTCATCTGTCAGAAGAGCTTCGGCATTCCGTACCTTGCCCATTTTATTACCTATGCCGAGGGCAGCAAGAAGGACGTAATAAGGGCACCGATGCCCAGCATGCATAAAAGACCGGGCTTTTATACCCAGACCAACAAGGTAAGAATGCAGGATAAGAGGAAGGAAGAGTTCGAAAGTATAGAAAAAGGCGGTGGTCAAGATGGGCAACAATGATAAGATTAGCCCATATCAGTGTTCCGTACTCGTAATAATGACACTTATAGGGATAGGTATACTTTCCCTTTCGAGTTCTGTTGCCGATAAGGCGGGCCCAGATGGCTGGATTTTGATAATAGGCGGTGGCATCGCATCCCTGATTTCCGCATGGATGATAGCAACCCTTTGTTCAATGTTTCCGGAGGATACGGTTTTCGAATTTTCCGAGAAGCTTCTTGGCAAATTCTTTTCTTATCTGATCACCGTTATTCTTCTGATTCATTTTGTGACATTTGATGCCTTTGAGATAAGGGTTTTCGGAGAAGTTATAAAGGTCTTCCTTCTCGACAGGACACCAATAGAAGTGATAATAATATCTTTTATAATAACATCCTTATATCCAGTAAGGCACGGCATAGAGCCCTTAGCAAGGCTTTCTGAGATCTTCGGGTTTACCGTTATTATATCGGGGCTTCTCCTGTATCTTGCAAATATCTCCAATATGGATCTAACCAATTTGCTTCCATTTTTAAGAACACCGCCGACCAAGCTTCTGACGGGCGTATTTGCGACCTTTCTGAGCTATCTGGGTTACGAGATTACTTTTATACTGGCTCCGCATATTTCGGATGTTACAAAGCTAAGGTCTTCGGTGATCTGGGGGGTTTTTATCGTTATGATATTTTATCTGACAACGGTTATAGTGCTCCTTTCGGTATTCGGCGTTATAGAAAATAAGCATATGATTTGGCCGCTTCTGACCCTCGGTAAGATGGTGGATTTTCCCGGGCTTTTCCTGGAAAACCTGGAGTCTCTCGTTATGACCCTCTGGATTCTTACGGTCTTTACAACTTTTGCTCCCTTTTTATATACCGCTTCAGTGCTTTTGGCAAAACTTTTTAACAGTAAGGAGTTTAACTACTTTCCGGTTGCCCTTTCGGTGGTCATATATTTTTTGTCGCTGATACCTCAGAATGTCGTGGAGCTATATAAGCTGATAGACCTCTTTTCCTATTATTTGGGTACTTTTGTCGTATTCGTAATCCCTCTAATACTACTGATCGCAGCCAAGATAAGGGGATATAAGATGACGGGGTGAAATCTATGAAGAATTTTAAAAAGCTTTTAATTTTTTTGCTTATATTCCTGCTACTTCCGCTTTACGGGTGCTGGGATTTAAAGGAAATACAGCAGAGAGCCTTTATATTTGCAATAGGCTACGATAAGTACGAAATGGGAGAGCCCCTTGCCAAGGAAACAAAACCCCAACAAGAAGCGGAAAAGAAGGGAGAAGAAGGGGAGGTATCCAAAGCTGGGCAGAAAAACCATCAGATACCCGAATCTGCAAACGAGCAGTACAGGTGGCTTGTTACCATAGCCTTTCCGAACGTCAAAAAGTTCGGAGCGCAGGGCGGTGGTGGCGGAGGAGACCAGGAAACTGCAAGGTTTGTGGTGACCACCGTTGGGATAAGAGGACATGAAGCGGTAAGGGAGCTCAATACGAGGCTAAACAAATTTGTTGATTTCGGCCATACACAGGCTGTCATAATTGGCGAAGAATATGCGAAGGATAAGGATTTGTTTAAGGAGCTCATGGATGGCCTTGAAAGGGAGAAATCCATGAAGAGGAAGGTAAGGATGGTTGTTGTAAAGGATGGAAGGGCGCAAGACCTCATGCATTTAAAAACCATTTTTGAACCGGTTTACGGATCTTATATAAGAGGAATATTCTCTATGGCCTCTAACAACATTCTCACGCCGGTAGAGGATGTCAATACGATATTAAGAGAACTTCACGAATCCGATGGAAATACTCTGATTCCGAAGATCACTTACGGAGAAAACGATTTTAAAATTTCAGGCTATGCGGTTATAAAGGATTATCATTTGATAGGATGGACCGAAGACATAGAAACAAGGCCCATAAGGATTCTGAGAAATAATGTCGGAGCAGGGATAATGACGGTTGATGTTCAGGGCATACAGGTTCCTTTTGATATAACCCTTTTAAAAACATCCAAAAAGGTCGTGGTTGAAGGTGACAAAATCACCATGCTTGTGAAGATAAAAAGCGAGGGTAACATAATCGGACATTCCATGGGGATCATAGGTGAGGTCTTCGATACCAAATACATAGAAACCGTTCAGAAAGCTCTGGAAGAGAAGATAAAAAAAGAGGTGACCGATGTCATTTTGAAATTTCAGAATCAATATAAAGTGGATGCCTTCGGCTTCGGGGATTATATAAAAAAATTTAAGCCGGACCTATGGGAAAAGGTGAAGGAAGATTGGGACGATAAGGGCTTTCCCAACCTCGATATAAGAGTTGAAGTGAATGCTAAAATAAGGAACATAGGATTGGTTCGCTAAAGAAAAGATTTCAAAAATGTATAAATTGATTTATATATGCCAATAATTTTAACAGAAGGATAAAAAACATAAAGGTGGTAAGAATATGATGAAGAAGATAATTGCCATACTTGTTATATTTTCCATAGCGTTCCTTTACTTAGGAATGACATCCATAAGACATAATCAGGAACTCAAAGAAAACATAGAACAAAAATTAATTAGACTTCACGTAGTTGCAAACAGCGACTCTCCCGAAGACCAGTCACTCAAAAGAAGAGTAAAGGACCAAATAATTAAGGAAATGAGCATAAAGCTGAAAGATGCAAAGAACATAGACGAGACCAGAAGGATAATAAAAGAAAATATACCCGAGATAGAAAAGATTGCCCAAAAGGAAGTCCAAAAAAGCGGGAAGAACTATCCGGTAAAAGCCGTCTTGGGAATATTCTCCTTCCCTACCAAAAGCTACGGTCCCATAACCCTTCCGGCAGGCAACTACGAAGCTTTAAAAATTGTCATAGGCGAGGGTAAGGGTTCCAACTGGTGGTGCGTGCTCTTCCCTCCCCTCTGCTTTATAGACGTGACACATGCAGTTCCTGCAGACGCCGAAAAGGAACTCTCAAAAGTCCTCACAAAAGAAGAAATAGAATACATTAAGGGAAAGCCCAGATTTAAATCCCTCGAAATAATGGAAAGCATCTTAAACAAAATTCGCAACTTAAGAATCGCCACCGCAAAAAGGGACGGTTCTTAATTGCACAATCATTTAAGCAATCCACCGGCCGTAAATCACGGCCAGTTTTTATTTTATATAGAAGTCTTTAAATCTTTTGGTCAACTTAGACAGATATAACTTATTGAAAATCTTGGGCAGAAATTGCTTGGTCCTTTCATTTGCAAATTTTTTATAAAATTTTTTTGAAAAAAAGGGAATTAAGAGTAACAGGCGAATATTTTAGTAAACTTAGGTTATAAATTAAGAAACTTAGGGTGAGGGAAATGCCGAGGAGTGCAAGAATTTTAAGCAAAACCGATATATATCACGTAATGGCAAGAGGAGTAGCCAAAATGGATATATTCAAAGATGATAGAGATAGGGAAAGATTCTTGACAATTTTAGAAGACAAGCGACAGGCCAGCAATTTCGATATTCTGGGCTATTGTCTTATGGATAACCATATTCACCTTCTGCTAAAGACCAACTACGAAAGCATAAGCCAATGCATGAAGAGGGTGGGTACAAGTTTCGCGTCTTATTTTAACAGAAAATATGACCGCGTAGGTCATCTCTTTCAGGATAGGTTTAAAAGCGAGCCCATAGAGAATGAGAGGTATCTGCTCGCAGCCCTTAGATATATTCACAGGAATCCTATAAAGGGAGGAATGGTTCGAGACCCCGGAGATTATAAGTGGTCTAGCTATTCTGATTATTTAGGAAATAGAAGGAATACCATACTTTACGTCGATACGCAGTTTATTTTATCCATTTTTTCTTCTGACACAAAGAAAGCCATCGAGCTTTTTAAGGAATTCAATCTTCAGGAAGAGGAAGGCGCATTTCTGGATGTAGAGGAAGGTACTCCTGTGATTAGAGGCCGAGAGGAGGCTGCAGCTTATATAGACGAATATATAAAGTCTTATAATATTAAAAAGGATGACCTGAACAGACGGGAATTTGTCAGCTTGCGGAATCAGCTGGTGATGGAGCTAATAAATAAATCGAATTTGACCCAAAAGGAAATCGGGGAGCTTTTGGGGATAAGCAATTATGTTGTATCCAGAATCAAGTTAAAGTAGGTAGGATGGGGGCTGGCAAGGTTTAAAAGTGCAATGAAGAACCGTCCCCAATTGCAAAATTAAAAGTGCAAAAAAGAACCGTCCCCGATTGCGCTTGCATTTTTGGAGATTTGGCATTATAATTAACTTATTGTATTGATGGGAATAGAGGGGGTTATACGGAAGAGATGAAGGATTGGAAGAAGAGGCATAGGAGGACTCCTCTTTTTGATGCCCTGAAGAGGTATTTGGATGAGAGGGTGATTCCTTTTGATGTTCCCGGGCACAAGCATGGAAGGGGTCTTAAAGAGTTCACCGATTTTGTTGGGAAAACCATAATGAACCTCGATGTCAACGCTATGGAGGACCTTGATAATATTTGTAACCCCATAGGTGTTATTAAAGAGGCGGAAAAGCTTGCAGCCGAGGCTTATAACGCGACTCATGCTTATTTTCTGGTTAACGGTACTACCTTCGGTGTGCAGGCCATGATAATGTCGGTATGCAAGCCCAATGATAAGATAATTATCCCGAGAAATGCCCATAAGTCTACCATAGGCGGTATTATTTTAAGCGGTGCTATACCGGTTTACGTTCAGCCGGAAATAAATGAAGAGCTGGGCATTGCTATGGGTGTCCCGGTAGCGAATATAAGGAAGGCGATAAAGGAGCATCCCGATGCAAAGGCGGTGTTTGTGATAAATCCCACCTATTACGGGGTGGCCTCGGATTTAAAGTCTATTATAAGGCTTGCGCATAAGAATGATATGCTGGTTTTGGTGGACGAGGCCCATGGTGCGCACATGAGGTTCCATCCGGAACTTCCGAAGATGGGGATGGATCTGGGGGCAGATATGAGTGCCGTAAGCACCCATAAGACCGGAGGTTCGCTTACCCAGAGTTCGCTTTTGCTGATAAATGACCTGAGGGTTGACCCGCTTCTCGTAAAGTCGGTGTTGAACTTGACCCAGACCACCAGTGCTTCCTACCTTTTAATGGCTTCCATCGACGTGGCAAGAAAGCAGCTCGTTTTGGAAGGCAGGAAGCTTCTGGACAATACTTTGAATCTTGTAAGGTATGCGAGGGAGGAGATAAATCAGGTTCCCGGGCTTTATGCCTTCGGGAAGGAGCTTCTCGGAACTCCGGGTTGTTTTGCTTTTGATGAGACCAAGTTTTCGGTAAATGTCAAAGCCCTCGGGATTTCCGGCTACGAGGTGCAGAAGATTTTAAGAAGGGATTACCATATACAGGTGGAACTTGCCGACCTTTACAATATAATGGCCATCTTTTCTTTGGGTGACTCCGAGGAAACCGTTATGCCGCTCATAAATGCCCTTAAAGAAATAGCGAGAAGGTTTGGTGTTGTGGATGTAAGGCCGAAGACCTTTATTCCGGAGACGCCGGAGGTTATAGTCTCTCCGAGGGATGCTTATTACAGCAGCAAGAAGGTTGTAAGGCTTGAGGAAGCGGATGGAGAGATAAGCGGTGAGATGATAATGGCGTATCCTCCTGGTATTCCTGTCGTTTCTTTGGGCGAGAGGATTACCCAGGATATAATAGATTATGTGAAGCTACTCAAGGAAGAAGGCTGTCAGCTTCAGGGGACCGAGGACCCCTATGTGGATTATATAAAGGTTTTGGGACATTAAAAAGGTGCACGGAGATTTTCTGTGCACCTTATTTATCGATTTTTGAAAGAAAGTTAATAAGTTATCAAATGAAA
>Ga0334722_10006360_pt1 | contig 11719 bp, 13 predicted proteins | sample C3_bottom_MG_FD_207210 | JGI IMG/M metagenome (GOLD analysis project Ga0334722, IMG submission 207210) | Sediment microbial communities from Yellowstone Lake, YNP, Wyoming, USA - C3_bottom | ecosystem: Environmental > Aquatic > Freshwater > Lake > Sediment | place: USA: Wyoming | collected...
ACCTTCCGGTTCATGCCGCCGGACCGGGACGGGAAGATCCGGATGGATTGCTCCTCCCCGTTCGCGATGGCCGGGTTGATCGCGATGCGGGACCGGTTCGACGTCGCGTTCGGAAACGACACGGATGCGGACCGGCACGGGATCGTGACGCGAAGCGCGGGGCTGCTCAACCCGAACCATTACCTCGCGGCGGCGATCGACTACCTGTTCCGGAACCGTGCCGGCTGGAGAAAAGACGCAGGCGTCGGGAAGACCGTCGTCAGCAGCGGGATGATCGACCGCGTGGCGGCGCGTCTCGCCCGCCGCCTGCACGAGGTGCCCGTGGGGTTCAAATGGTTCGTGCCGGGGCTGTCGGACGGTTCGCTCGGGTTCGGCGGCGAGGAGAGCGCGGGCGCCTCGTTCCTCCGGGAGGACGGCACGGCGTGGAGCACCGACAAGGACGGGCTGATCCTCGGGCTGCTCGCGGCGGAGATCCTGGCGACCACCGGGAGGGACCCGGGGGAGCATTACGCCCTCCTGACCCGGGAGTTCGGCTCCCCGGTGTACGAGCGGATCGACGCCCCGGCGACCAAGGCGCAGAAAACCGCCCTGGCGCGGCTGTCGCCTTCGCAGGTCGCGGCGAAGACGCTGGCGGGGGAGCGGATCGAGGCGATGCTCACGACCGCCCCGGGGAACGGCGCCCCGATCGGGGGGTTGAAGGTGGTCACCGCGAACGGCTGGTTCGCCGCACGTCCCTCGGGGACCGAGGACGTCTACAAGTTGTACGCCGAGAGCTTCCTCGGCGCCGACCACCTGCGCAAGATCCAGGAGGAGGCCAAGTCCCTCATCGCGCGGGTCCTCTCCTCCCCGGGCGTGGGGTAGCGTTTTCCCTTCAGTATGGCCACGTCCACTCCCTCACTTCCGGCATGTCTTCCCCGTGGAGCGTGATGTACTCCCGGTGCTCGATCAGCTTGTCCCGGAGCGCCTGCTTGGTGTAGGCCGCGTGGGCCGCGAGTCCGGGTCCCCCGGTCGATGAACCCGGGGTCCTGGTGCGAGAAGGCGTTGTGGTCCTGCTGCCACACGTGCGAGGTCAGGAGATGGTTGAGCGAGGCGATCGGGCGGCGCCAGGGGATCTCCGTCCCCGTTACCTTCAACCACTTGGCGTGCTGGTTGAACATCGAGTCCACGATGTGGATGAACGCCTCGTAGCAGGAGAAGAGGCCGTGCCGGCCGGTGAGGAGGTATCCCTCCAGCCACCCCTGGTACGTGTGTTCGCTCAGGATCTCCATCGCTCGGGTCTTTTCCTCCTGAATCATTGCCATTAAGTAGGCTGGTCTGTATACTGGTCTACATGAAGTTCACATTGCAGGAGAAAACCATGAAGATCGAAGTCGGTTCGTATGAAGCGAAAACAAGGCTCCCGGAATTGCTGCGGCAGGTCAAGACCGGCAAAAGCTTCACCATCACCAACCGCGGGGAAGCCGTTGCCGATCTGGTGCCCAGCTTGGGCGTGAAGGCGAAGGACAAAGTTGCGGCAGCGGAAAAGCTCAAGGCGTTCATGAGGGCCGAGCCGGTGCGTGGCGTAAACATCAGGGAACTCATCGAGGAGGGGCGTGCGTGAGCTTTGTCCTCGATACCTCGGTGACCATGCGCTGGTTTTTTGGCGATGGCAAGCCGCAGGAACTTGCCTATGCCGACAAAGTGCTTGATGCGATGAAGGATGCCAGCGCACTTGTACCCGTGATATGGGGGCTGGAAGTGGCAAACGTCATTGCCAGGGCGGAAGCGAAAGGCTTGGTGACAGAGGCGCGGAGCGGTGAGTTTCTTGCGTTGCTGGAAGGCGTGGATATCGAGGTGGACGCGGCCACATTCGCGCACGCGCTGTCGGATACCCTTCAGTTGGCGCGGCGATACAAGCTATCCGCTTACGATGCCTCCTACCTCGAACTGGCCTTGAGATCAGGCATACCGCTGGCCACACTCGACGAAGATCTGCAGAAGGCTTCCAAGAAGGCCGGCGTGAAAAAGTTTGGATGAAATTCCAAAGAGTGCTCAAACATTTCAAATTGGGCTCGCGCTATCGTTCCAGATCCTCGTAGTCGCGAAGATAGATGCGCATATAGACGACAATCCCTTCCGGACCTTCAAAGCCGCTCAAAGTATGCCGCAACAGGTTGGGCCGTGCGAGCAGCCCCGTATATCCGCGCCTCCGGAAAGTACTCCGCATGCAACTGTACTGTGGAGGCCACGTCCTCGCCCGCCACGGCAGCAATATACGCAAGGAGCATGTCGACGCCGGCGGAAACACCAGCCGAAGTCCAGACCGGGCCATCTTGCGTGTAACGCTCCTCCATCACCTCCACGCCGAGTTTCCTCGGATGTTCGATGGCCTTCCAGTTGGTTGACGCTTTCCGACCTTCAAGAATGCCCGCCGCCTGCAGAATAAATGAACCCGAACAAACCGAGAGCAAATTGGCGCCGGCGTCGAAGTTGCGCCTGACGAAGCCGGTCAGGTCGGGTTGCTTCATTTCGTCAAAGGCCGCGAACCCGCCGGGAACAAGAAGGTGAGCCAACTCCAATGGTGGCGCAAAACTGCAATCGGTTAACACGCGCATGCCATGAGCACAACCGACGGGCTCCGTCCATTCATGGCAGAAAGGCAAGGGGTGGGCCGGATTCCTCCCTCCCTTCAGAGGCAGTGAACCGGGGCGCCAACTTCGGATTGACTTATGGCTCACCGTGTCGGGGGTAGGCTCCCCGGAGACGCTGCACTAATACGGCCACGTCCAGTTCCGCACCTCGGGCATGTCTTCCCCGTGGAGCGTGATGTACTCCCGGTGCCCGATCAGCTTGTCGCGGATCTCCTGCTTGATATACGCCGCGCGGGCCGCAAGCCCGGGGACCCGGTCGATGAAGCCGGGGTCTTGGTGGGAGAAGCCGTTGTGGTCCTGCCGCCACACGTGGGAGGTCAGCAGATAGTTGAGCGAGGCGATCGGGCGGCGCCACGGGATCTCCGTCGACGTCGTCTTCAGCCACTTGGCGTGCTGGTTGAACATCGAGTCGACGATGTGGATGAACGCCTCGTAGCAGGAGAAGAGGCCGTGCCGGCCGGTGAGGAGGTACCCCTCGAGCCACCCCTGGCACGTGTGCTCGCTCAAGATCTCCATCACCCGGCCGTCCGGGGAGAGGTGGTCGTCGCCGGGGAGCGTCTCCGCCACCCAGGTCCGGTCCGTCGCCTCGAAGAGGGCGTCGAGACGGTTCGACGCGGTCTCGTCCGGGCCCATCACCCGGAAGTTCCTCGCCTCGCGGTTCCGCTTCATCACGTCGCGGAGCATTTTTCCCATCACGCGGGTCGGGTCTCCGACCGTTCCCGATTCCGAGAGGTCGGCCATCACCCGGCCGAACCCCTCCCCGTGGTCCCGTACCGCGGAGGGGCCGATCTCGCCGATCCGGTCCACGACGCCGGCGCGCAGCACGGCCATGGAATCCATCTTGAAGAGGCGGTACTTGATCGACGAACTTCCGGAGTTCAGGACCAGGATCTTCAACGGCTCGCCTCCGCGTCGATACGATCGTGAATCACCGACGGCCGGCCTCCGGCACAGACAGTATACTGATTACCGTTCCCCATCGTATCCGTACCCCGTGAGGCGACCGATGACGTCATCCCCCCGTTTCCCGGCCACGATCGTCTGGTTCCGTCGGGACCTGCGTCTTTCGGACAACCCGGCGCTCGAGGCGGCGGTCGCGCGGGGCGGGCCGGTGGTCGCCGCCTGGGTGCACGCCCCGGAGGAAGAGGGGGATTCCGCGCCGGGGGCCGCCGCGCGCGTCTTCCTCCACAGAGCCCTTCATTCTCTTGCGGAGTCGCTGGAATCCCGAGGCGGGCGGCTTGTCCTCCGGCGGGGACCCACGATCGAGGCGCTGATCGACCTCGCACGCGAGACGGGGGCGGACGCGGTCCACGCCAACAAGGTGTGGGAGCCGGAGTTCCTCGCCCGGGACGCGAAGACGGTCGCGGCGTTGCGGGCCGGCGGACTCGAGGCGCGCCTGTTCGACGACGGCGTCCTCTTCCCGCCCGATGCGATGAAGACGGCCGAGGGCGGCCCGTTCCGGGTCTTCACTCCGTTCTGGCGACGGTGCATGTCGTCGGCTCCCGAGGCGTCCCTGCCGGCCCCGGCGCGGATCCCATGCCCGGCAACGCTTCCCTCTTCCTGGCCGCTCCCGGAACTCCGGCTCCGTCCTTCCGGGCCTTGGGTCGCCGGCCTTCACGACGCCTGGCCGCCGGGCGAGAAGGCGGCGTGGAATCGCCTTTCCGGATTCCTGGACGACGGGATGGCGATGTATCCCGATGACCGCGATCGGCCGGACCGGGACGGGACGTCCCGCCTCTCCCCGTACCTGCACTTCGGCTGCATCGGCGCGCGCCAGGCGTGGAACGCGATCCAGTCGCGCGCGGCGGCGTGCAGCGCGCCGGGGGTTGCGCGCGGCGCCGAGGCGTTCCTTCGCCAGCTGGCGTGGCGGGAATTCTCCCATCACCTCCTGTTCCACTTTCCCGCGACCGTCCACGCGCCGCTGCGGGAAGAGTTCATCGCTTTCCCCTGGAGGGACGACCCCGAAGCCCTTGTCGCATGGCAACAGGGACGCACCGGCTTTCCGCTGGTGGACGCGGGGATGCGGCAGCTCCGGGAGACCGGGTGGATGCACAACCGCGTCCGGATGGTCGTCGCCTCGTTCCTGGCGAAGGACCTTCTTCTTCCGTGGCGGACGGGAGCCTCCTGGTTCTTCGATACCCTGGTGGACGCGGACCTCGCGAACAACACCTTCGGCTGGCAGTGGGTCGCCGGCTGCGGTGCGGACGCCGCGCCGTACTTCCGCGTCTTCAACCCGGCGCTGCAAGGGGAAAAGTTCGATCCCCGGGGCGACTACGTCCGGGCGTGGGTGCCCGAGCTCGCCCGGCTGCCGGACCGGTGGATCCACCGACCCTCGGAGGCGCCCGCCACGGTGTTGTCCGAGGCGGGGGTGACGCCCGGGAAGACGTATCCCCGCCCGATCGTCGACCACGCCTCCGCCCGCCTCCGCGCCCTCGCAGCCCTCCCGCGGCGGAAACCAAAGGCCGGGGAAACGGGAAGGGCCCTTCGCTCATCGCATCGACGGGATGAGAACGGTTCGCAGGGGAGGTAGCGGATGCGCGTTGCGATCACGGGTTCGACGGGGCTGGTCGGTTCCGAGGTGGTGACCGTTCTTGCCGCCGCGGGACATGAGGTTGTCCGCCTGGTTCGCCGTGTGCCCGCCCCCGGGGAAAAGGCGGTGCGATGGGATCCCGCGAAGGGGGAGGTCGACGCGGCGAAACTCGAGGGGGTGGACGCGGTCGTCCACCTCGCGGGGGAGAACGTCGGCTCCGGCCGCTGGACCGCAGCGCGGAAAGCCGCGATCCGCGACAGCCGCGTGAACGGGACGCGCCTTCTCTCCGACGCCCTCGCGGGTCTTGCCCGCCCGCCGAAGACGCTCGTGTGCGCCTCCGCGGTCGGCTATTACGGCGACCGGGGAGAGGAGTCGCTGACCGAGGAGAGTCCCCCCGGCAAGGGATTTCTCGCCGGCGTCTGCCGGGAGTGGGAGGCGGCGTCGGAGTCGGCCGCCAAAAAAGGGATCCGCGTCGTCCACTTGCGGATCGGGATGGTCCTGTCGGAACGGGGAGGGGCGCTGTCCCGGATGCTCCCGCTCTTTCGGGCGGGGCTCGGGGGGGTGATCGGAGGCGGGCGCCAGTATGTCAGCTGGGTCGCCCTCGACGATCTCGCCGCCATCGTCCTCCATGCGTTGCAATGCGAGGAGTTGCGCGGCCCGGGGAACGCCGTCGCGCCCAATCCGGTCACCAACCGGGAGATGACCGAGGCGCTGGGAAAGGCGCTCTCGCGCCCGACGCCGCTCCCGGTTCCGGCCTTCGCCCTGCGCCTCGCGGTGGGCCGGGAGATGGCGGACGCGCTGCTTCTGGCGAGCACCCGCGTCTTGCCGCGCCGCCTCGAGGAGACCGGCTACCGGTTCCGTTTCCCGGAGATCGGCCCGGCGTTGCGCCACCTGGTGGGGGATCGATAGGCGTCAGTTGTCGAAGAATTTCCGCTTGAACTCGCGCACGACGAACGCGAGGTGTTCCTTCATCGCGCTTTCCGCGCGTTCCGGGGATTCCCTGGTACACCTTCCGGTGGTGGTTGAGAATCGTGGCGATCGTGCGGCGGGAGGGGATCTTCGAGACGCTGGACGACCTCTTCGCCGCAGTCTCCGCCGACCCGCCCACGAACATGACCCTCGTCACGGGACCGAGCCGGACCGCCGATATCGAGCTTACCCTCGCGATCGGCGTGCACGGCCCGGAGAGGCTCGACATCATCGTCGCTTAATCTTTTCGCGCCCACCCGATCGCGAGGTCGGCGACGTTCGTGCCGGTCGGCCCGGTGACGAGCAGGTCCCCGAGCGCACGGAAGAAGGGGTAGGCGTCGTTGTTCTCGAGGTGCGCGGCGGCGTCGAGGCCGAGGGCCGCCGCGCGCGCGACGGTGGTTCCGTCGGCGTACGCCCCCGCGGCATCGGTGGGCCCGTCGATCCCGTCGGTGCCGCAGGCGAGCACCGCCATTCCTTCCTCTCCGGCCAGTTCCCTCGCCGCGGCGAGGGCGAACTCCTGGTTCCGGCCCCCCGTGCCGCCGCCCGCCACGCGCACCGACGTCTCGCCTCCGGCGACGGCGGCGACCGCCCGCCCCGGCGGCGCGGATTCCACGGATTCCCGCAGGCGGGCGACGAAGAGACGGGCGCACTCCCTCGCCTCGCCCCGGAGAAACCCGGGCAGCAGGACGACCTCCGCCCCTTCGTTTCCCGCCGCCCGCGCCGCCGCGTCCAGCGCGGTCCGGTTCGAGCCGACGACCGCTGCGACCGCGTTGCGGAATGCCGCGTCGTCCGGTTTGGGCGTTTCGGGGATCCGCCCGGCGGCGCCGTCCAGCAACCTTTGCCGGACGGCGCCCGGGACCGCGTAGAAGACGCCGTGCCGCTCGAGGACCCCGATCGCGTCCGCGAACGTCGTCGGGTCCGGGGAGAACGGCCCGGAGGCGATCACGGACGGATCGTCTCCGGGCACGTCCGACAGGAGCAACGCCCACACGGTGGCCGGATGCGCTGCGCGCGCGAGCCATCCGCCCTTGATCCCGGAGAGGTGTTTGCGCACCGTGTTGAACGCGGCGATGTCCGCCCCCGACCGGAGGAGGAGCCGGATCGTCTCCGCCTTCTCCTGGGCGCCGATTCCGTCGGCGGGAGCGGACAGCATCGCCGAACCGCCGCCCGAGAGCAGGGCGACCACGAGGTCTCCCTTGCCCGCGCGCTCGAGGATCGACTGGATCTCCCGCGCGGCGGCGAGGCTCCAGATGTCGGGAACCGGATGGCCCGCCGGGACGAAACGCACCGTCCCCGACCGCCCTTCCGCTCCGTGGGGAACGGCGATCACGCCCTCCGTGACGCGTTTCCCCAAGGACGCGAGCGCCGCCTCCCCCATCGCCCTGCCGGCTTTCCCGGCTCCCGCGATGTGGATCTTCCAGAGGGAGGACAGAGGCACCTGCGCTCTTGCGCCGGGAGCGTCGAGCACGATGGAGTCGCCCTCGACGCGCAGCGCCGCGGCGACAAGCCGCGCCGGATCGGCCGCCTCCACGGCGGCCCGGAAAATCTTCGACAAACGGGCCTTCGGCGACGCGTCCACCGGGCGGGTTCAGATCGACTTGCGCCAGGCGGACCGGCGCTCCAGCCATCGGGACAGTTCCGTGAAGGCGAAGCACAGGATGAAGTAGACGACGGCGATGAACAGGAAGATCTCCGTGGGGTACAGCATCGTCCGGTTGTTCATCTGCGTTGCGACGTGGGTGAGCTCGGAGACGCCCACGATGAAGGCGAGGGAGGTGTCCTTGATCATCGACACGAACTGGTTCACGAAGGAGGGGATCATGTTCCGCAGCGCCTGCGGGAGGATGATGTGGAACATCGCCTGGCGGTGGGAAAGCCCGGTCGATACCGCCGCCTCCATCTGCCCCTTCGGGATCCCCTCGATCCCCGCGCGCACGATCTGCGACATGTAGGACGAGGTGAACAGGGTGAGCGCCGTGATGACCGTCCACGCCTCCGGAAGCGGCCGCCCGGCGAGGGCGGGCATCAGGAAATACATCCAGAAGATGACCATCAGAAGCGGCATCCCCCGGATCGACTGGATGACTCCCTCCGAGCACCACCGGACGGCCTTGTGCCGGGACACGCTCAGCAGCCCGAGAATCAGTCCGCCGAGAAAGGAGAGGAACAGGGAAACGGCGGCGAGGTAGAGCGTGAGCGCGACGCCGCCGACCGGCCCCTTGGGATACCGGCCGATGAAGAAGTAGGAGAGGTTCTCCCGGACCACGGTGAAATCGAGCCCGCCGATCAACTCAGCGCCCCTTGATCGGCTGGAGGACCGTCCTGTTGTAGAGGGTCATCAGCCCGGTGATGAGGAACGAAAGGGCGAGGTACACGAGCGTCGCGGCCGTGAACGCCTCGAACCCCTTGAACGTGTAGCTTTCGACCTGCCGCGCCTGGTAGGTGAGCTCCATCACCCCGATCGTCATCGCCAGGGAGGAGTTCTTCGTCAGGTTCAGGAACTGGTTGACGAGGGGGGGGATCGTCAGGCGCACCGCCTGCGGCAGGATGATGTAGCGCATCGAACGGATGTAGGAGAAGCCGGAGCTGCGCGCCGCCTCCATCTGCTCCTTCGGGATGGAGCGCACCCCCGACCGGATGTCCTCGGCGATGAAGGCCGAGGTGTAGATGGTGAGGGCGATCACCGCCGACGCGAACTCGAAATCCCTGGCGACCAGCCAGTCGTTCACCGCCTGCGGCAGCACCTTGTAGGATCCGAAGTACCAGAAGAAGATCTGGACGAGCAGCGGGGTGTTCCGGAAGAACTCGAGGTACCCGTGGGCGAACCAGCGCACGGGCCGCACGTGGGACATCCGCATCATCGCGATCACGAGGCCGAGCAGGAACGACAGGGCGATCGACACCGTGGAGAGCTTGAGCGTCACGTACAGCCCGGAGACGAGCCACTCGAAATACTTTCCGGAGGTGACGACCGCCCAGTCGAACCGGTAATTCAGCAACGAACCGGACCGCCCTCCGCTATTCGAGCCCCATCCTGTCGGCGGTGATCTTGAACTTCCCGCGCGCGATCGGGCTGTCGGTCTTCGGTCCGAACCACTTCTCGAAGATCTTCTTCGCCTCGCCCTTCTTCTCCATCTCGAGCAGCGTGTCGTTCACGAACTTCACGAAGTTCGTATCCCCCTTGCGCATCCCGATGCCGTAGGGCTCCACCGAGATGGAGATGTCCGGAATCTCGAACTTGCCTTTCGTCGCCGGATTCTTCTCCAACTTCCCGAGCTGGCCCGCGAGGATCGACTCGTCGGTGGTCACGGCGATGACCTTCCCCTGCTGCAGCGCGAGGACCCCCTGCGGGTAGTCGTCGAAGGAGAGAACCGTGGCCGACGGGACCGCCTTCTTCACGTTCTGCTCGGAGGTGGACCCCTTCGCCGTCCCGATCTTCTTCCCCTCGAGGTCCTTCAGGCTCTTCACCGTCCCTTTCTTCGTCAGGAACTTCTGGCCCGTCAGGAAGTAGGTGTAGCTGAAGTCGATCTGCTTGGCGCGCTCCGGGTTCTTCGTCATCGTGGCCGCGATCAGATCGATGTGCCCCTCCATCAGCTGCGGCATCCGGTTCGCCGAGGTGACCGGCTTGAACTCGACCTTCACTCCCAGCTTCTTCGCGATGTACTTCACGAAGTCGATGTCGTACCCTACGAACTCCTTGGTCTGCGGGTCGACGGATCCGAACGGCGGCAGGGAGTCCTTCACCCCCGCAACGAGCACTCCCTTCTTCTTCACCTCGGCCAGCGTGTCCCCCGCCAGCGCCGCGCCGCACATCGCGCCGACCAGCGCCACCGCCACAGCGAACAGCCCGATCTTCCTCGCCATCGTTTCCCCCTCCTTCGGTTGGTGGATCAGTGCATGGGCGACAGGATCTGCTTCAGGAACTGCTGCGCCCGTTCATGCTTCGGGTTCTTGAAGAACTCCTCGGGCTTCGCTTCCTCGAGGATCGTCCCCTGGTCCATGAAGACGACGCGGTGGGAGACCTCGCGGGCGAACCCCATCTCGTGCGTGACCACCACCATCGTCATCCCGGAGACGGCCAGGTCCTTCATGACCTGGAGCACCTCTCCGATCATCTCCGGGTCGAGGGCCGACGTCGGCTCGTCGAAGAGCATGATCTTCGGCTTCATCGCCAGCCCCCGCGCGATCGCCACCCTCTGCTGCTGCCCCCCGGAAAGCTGCGATGGATAGGCGTCCCGCTTGTCGGAAAGCCCCACCCGCTCGAGGAGCGCCATCGCCTGGTCCTCGGCTTCCTTCGGGGGGGTGTTCCGGATCTTGACCGGTGCGAGGGTGATGTTCTTCAGGACCGACAAATGGGGATACAGGTTGAACTGCTGGAAGACGAAACCGATCTCCGCCCGCAGTCGGTTGATGTCCATCTTCGGATCGGAAAGTTCCATGCCGTCGACGCACAGCTTCCCCCGGTCGATCGGTTCCAGCTGGTTGATCGTGCGGATGAGGGTCGATTTCCCGGAGCCGGACGGACCGCAGACCACGACGACCTCGCCCGGCCGCACGTGGAGGTCGATGCCGTTCAGCACGTGCAGCTTGCCGAACCATTTGTGGACGCCTTCGAACCGGATCATGGCGGACAGTATACCCGATCGGAGTCCGGTAGTACCGCACGGAATCCGGAAGAATGGAATTTTCGCCGACTCCCCCCGCAAGAATCGCCGCGCCGGTTCCGATATATATACGATAAGATGCCCGGGGGTCCGGACGAGTGAACGGTCGCCTGCAAGATGAGGAAACCGCGCGGATCGAGAAACTGCTTCTCGATCTGGCGCGGGCGCATCATTGGACCGGCCTGTATCCCCCCGGGCACCCGGTGCTCGCCGGGCGGATCGAGGGGCTTCGGGAGGCACTCTCCGCAGCGGCCGGCCTCCTGCCTTCCCGGATGCTCGTCTTCGGGATCGCTCGGGATCGCATGCTCTACGGGGACCGGTTTTTCGGGGACGGCCATCCCCTGGTGGCCGCGTTCACGGAGGTTCTTTCCCTGCGCCACGTGGCGACGCTCGGGATCGCCGAGGGCGTGACCGCCGGGGAACTCTCGACCTTCTTCCGTTGCCTTCACGATCTGCGGTCCGGGAAAATCGACGATCCGCCCGAGGAGGTCCTCGACCGGGAGGGAGTCCGCGGGATCCGCCTTTCTCCGATCGACTACAAGGAGGTCCTCTCGCGGGGGACCCTGTCGAAGAATGCGCCGCCGTTGTCCGGGTCCCGGCTGGAGTCGCTCTGGCGGGCGCTTCTTTCGGAGGGGCTCGTTCCCGCGGACGCCGAGCGCAAGCTCATGGAGGAGTTCGCGGAGTTCCCCGACCCTCTCCGGCGCGTCATGAAGCATGCCATGGCCTCGGCCCGGGACGGGACGATGCTTCCATCCGACGCCGGTCCCGGTCCCGGCGTCGTGTCGCCCGATGTCCTCCGGCGGATGTTCCGCCGCATCGGGTTGGCGCTCAAGGCCCTTCCCGAACGCCGGAGGGTGGATCTCCTCGGCCTTCTCGTGGAGAAAGGCGCCTCCCGGGACGCCGGACCGGGCGTCTCCGTTCCCGAA
>Ga0334722_10006361_pt1 | contig 11715 bp, 9 predicted proteins | sample C3_bottom_MG_FD_207210 | JGI IMG/M metagenome (GOLD analysis project Ga0334722, IMG submission 207210) | Sediment microbial communities from Yellowstone Lake, YNP, Wyoming, USA - C3_bottom | ecosystem: Environmental > Aquatic > Freshwater > Lake > Sediment | place: USA: Wyoming | collected...
TGCAAAGGGCAAGTAGCCAAGTCGATGCCTTTGAAAGTCCATTTATGCTGGCCCCTTGCCGCATGCTGCCCCTCCAACTCACACTAGCTTCCATCCCACTCCCCATCAATTGCCACTTCCTAGTGGGTATTGCTGATAACAGCCGCTCAGTTGAATTGGAAGATGGTTCCCATTGGGAGATTTGCCCTTCAGATGCTTACGTGCTGCGCGGCTGGAGAAGGGAAGACTCTATTGTGATCACTCCTAACTACAACTGGTTTGCTTCCTATGGTTACCACATCACCAACAAAACTGCCAATTCCTATGTAAGGGCAAATATGTATGTTGGACCGCTTGCTTTTGGTCCCTACTCTCACTGGATCGTCGACGTCGATTACTTCGGTGGTAAAGTCTATCTCGAAAACCAGACGGTGTGGAGTGTGAGTTCTCAAGATATGCACATCCTAAAAGACTGGGCTGTCAATGATCATATCATTTTCGGCTTATATGATTCTTGGTTCTCCCATTTTGATCACATCCTGATCAATGTTAACATGGATGACCATCTCCGTGTGAGACAATACTAAATGCAAGGAGGTTTTTAATGTCCGTTAGAGCTATTTCCCACGATCCTGCTCATTTGCAACAGGCTGCCAATGAACCCCAGTCTGAAAATTGGTGCATCACTGCTATTAAGGCTGCAGCTGTTGCTCTCTGCGCGATGGGTGCTATCGCAAGTTTTGTGCTTGTGGGGCCCATCGCAGGAATGCTGATGGGAGCTACTGCTGGCGCTGGGCTGTTGCTGTTATTCAACAGCTGCTGCAGCGCAGAACGCCATCATTCTAGATCCTCCAACCAGGATCTGGCAGGAAGGGTGCATGAACCACCCCGCCGTTGGTATGACGGATTCTTGAATATATTCGGTGGAAGGCGCAACATGCAAGGGGATGGACGCAATATTGTAGTCGGGGGTGGCCATATGCGTGGCGCGCCTCTTCCCGAGGCTAACCGAGGTGGACCTTTTGTTGAGCTCCCCGATGGACCTCATGTGAGGCGTGGGGGTGGTCATATGGATATGCCTAGGGGTGGTTTTCATAGTGCACCTCCTGGTATGCCTGGAGACGGACCTCATGTGGGGCGCGGGGGTGGCCATATGGGTGGTATGCCTGCAGGGAGACCCCCTGTGGATGGACCTCATGTGGGGCGCGGGGAAGGCCATGCGCGTAGGGGTGAACCCCTTGTGATGCACCGCGATGGAGTTCATGTGGAGCATGGGGGTGGCCACATGGGTGGTGCGCCTCGTGGTGGTGCACCCGAGGGTGGCCGCCCTCCGGGTGGTGGCAGTGGCGGCCCTGGAGGACCCAATATCCAGGTGGGTAGAGGGCGTCGATAGCCTTCAAGCTTTTTCCAGGTCATGCACCGCACTTCTTTGCGTGCGGTGCAGTTTTTTCTTCCTCTGTAAAACCCTCTACTGTTATACGTACTAGGCCAAGTTGCAAATCAAATTTGGCAACTTCTGTCACCAATAACTTTATTTTCGAAGGAGTCTTTAAGTATGGGCAAACCAAGAGACCAGAAAAAGGAAGAGCGCAAGAAACCTGGCAAGTCTTTGAAGGAAAAACGCGCAGCAAAACAAGAGAAGAAGAAAGGCAAATCTTCTTAAAGATTTCTATATACCCGGAGTGACTCAAGAATCGGGTGCCAGGATGCGTCAAAGCTCCCTGGCAGCCGATTCTTGAATCACTCCGGGTATAAGACCGCCATGCTGGTATAATCTTGCATGGCGGTTTTATTTTTGATACAGGAGAGGGATGCAGCATCAGGACACAAGTTGGGAGAATTCTTCAAGCTGGTACGACAAGATTGTCGGCGCAAAAGGGCATTATTACCACCAACAGGTCATTATTCCAGGGGTACTCAAGCTCCTAGAGGGGGAAAAAAAGCCTCAGGCCCATCTCTTGGATCTGGCCTGCGGCCAGGGTGTTCTGGCGCGCCATCTCCCCAAAGCGATGCGCTATTTTGGTGTGGATGGCTCCAGTGCGCTCATCCACTCTGCCAAGCAGTACAACCTGAAGACCTCCCACCAGTTTGTTGTGCACGACCTTTCCCACCCTCTAGATCTTCCCTCTAAAGACTTCACGCATGCAACGTGCATCTTGGCTGTGCAAAACCTGCACGACCCGCTGCCCCTCTTTCGCACCGCGCATGCCCACATGCGCCAAGGGGCCCCCTTCATTATCGTTCTGAATCACCCCTGCTTTCGCATCCCCCGCCAATCGGGCTGGGGCGTCGATGAGCAGAAAAAGCTTCAGTACCGCCGGGTCGATAGGTACATGACAGAATTGAAGATCCCCATCCAGGTTCAACCGAGTAGAAATGAGGCTTCAGAGGAAACCTGGTCCTTCCACCATCCCCTCTCCTACTTTACGCAGCAGCTGAGGGCGGCAGGGTTTATTCTTAGCCATATTGAAGAGTGGTGCTCAGATAAAAAAAGTGTGGGTAAGACGGCCACTATGGAAAACCGGAGCAGGCAAGAGTTTCCCCTCTTCATGACCCTTGTGGCTCTAAAAACCTAGCGTTTCGCGCCGCTTCATCCGCTCCTGCTTCTCCTGCTTTCTGCGCTGACGGCGCATCTCCGCCTCCTCGTAGCGCCGCTTTTCAATGGGTGTTTCGGCGATCACCTGGGGCACTTCGACCGGCTGCAGGTAGTCATCGACTGCCACAAAAGTGAAAAAGGCAGAGAGGATGTGCACGCTTGCCCCTGTCTGGTAGTGCTCTGCGAGCACTTTAACCCCCACCTCCATCGACGTTCTCCAACTGCGGTTGATCGCTGCCCTGAAGATGAGGATGTCTCCCCTTCTTGCGGGGGCCAGAAAATGCAGGGAGTCGACAGATGCCGTCACACAAATTTTTTCTGAATGCCTCTCTGCCACAACGAGCGCCACCCGGTCAAGGATCGACATCACGAGCCCCCCAAAGATTGTGTCATTGGAGTTCAAGTCGTTAGGAAAAACTTTATATGTCTGGTCATTGACCGCCGACTCGGCGACCCGTTTACCCATCTGCCCCGACATGCGACCACCTTAAAAGTAGTTAGAGTTTATTTTAATAATACAACTAGGGGAGATATAAATTCCAGCTTTGGGATAACCGGCCAATTTGCTATATTCTGCTTTTCAACGCCTGAAACAGGATATCTGCACATGTGTGGCATCTTCGGCTATGTCGGCCCTCGCAACCCTACTAACATCTGCCTGAAGGGGCTCAAGCACTTAGAGTATCGCGGCTACGACTCTTCTGGGCTAGCTGGCATCCTCGAGGGGAAAATCCTCGCCTGTAGAGAGGTGGGGAAATTGCATGCCTTAGAGAGCGCCATGCAACAACAGCCGATGCGCCTAGATCTGGCCATTGCCCACACGCGCTGGGCAACCCACGGCAAGCCGACGAAAGAAAACGCCCACCCCCATGTCGATGAGACCCAATCCATTGCTGTCGTTCACAACGGGATCATCGAGAACCACGCCACCCTCCGGGCGATGCTCCAGTCCAAGGGAAGGACCTTTTATTCCGATACTGATACAGAGGTGATCGCGCAGCTGGTCTCCCATTTCTATGAGGGGCAGCTCCTGCCGGCTGTCCAAAAAGCCCTCTGCATGTTAAGGGGATTTTGGGGGATTGCGCTCATTCACAAAAACCACCCCAACCAGATCATCGCCGCAGCGCGCGAAAATCCGATTGCCATCGGATCTAACGCCAGCAGGTCGGAGGCTTTTGTCTCCTCCGATGCCAACGCCTTCGATGAGCCCAATTTGGACGTCATGTTCCTGCGCAACGATGAGATCGCGTTGATTACCCCAGAGAAAATTGAGGTCTTCGACCAAAGCTCCACGCCTGTGCAAAAGAGCACAGAGCGGCTAGAAGCTGCCGGCACCGCCCCCTCCAAGAACGGCTACGCCCACTTCATGCTCAAAGAAATCTTCGAGCAGCCTCAAGCCATTCAGCAGGCATTTCATAACCGCCTCATCCCCGAATTTGGCACTGCAGAATTTGAAAACCTCACCCTCTCTGCATCCGATCTTCTTGCCGTGCGCCACATTGTGATCCTTGCCTGCGGCACCTCTCTGCACGCAGGGCAGATCGCCGCCTCCCTTCTGGAGGACAAGGCCCGCATCCCCACCCAAGCAGAGATCGCCTCAGAATTTCGCTACAAAAACCCGATCATCTCAGAAAACACCCTGGTCATTGCCATCAGCCAGTCGGGTGAGACCCTCGATACCCTCGCAGCTGTGCGCGAAGTGAAAAACAAGGGCGCAAAGGTCCTCGGCATTTGCAACGTCCGCAACTCCACCTTAACGCGCGAAGCAGACTGCACCCTTTTCCTGCGCGCAGGGCCCGAGCTGAGCGTCTGCTCAACCAAGGCCTTCACAAGCCAGCTCACCGTCCTTTCCCTCTTCACCCTCCTCATGGCGCGCCTGCGCCACATGAGCAAAGAGGCCGGACAGGCCTTCCTGTCTGAAATTCAAGCCCTCCCGCAGAAAGTCGAACAGATTTTGCTCTCAAGCACCCACGCCACAATCCAGGCCCTGGCCAAAAAATACGCCCGATTTAACTGCTTTTTCTTCCTCGGCAGACACTATATGTTTACAACCAGTCTAGAAGCTGCCCTTAAGCTTAAAGAGATCAGCTATATCAACGCCCAAGGCTACCCAGCTGGAGAGATGAAACATGGCCCGATCGCCCTAGTGGATCCAGATCTTGCCGTCATTGGGATGTGCGGCAACACCCACACCCTGGAAAAGATGCTGAGCAACCTCATGGAGATCAAGGCGCGCGGGGGGCCCATTCTCGCCTTTGCCCCAGAAGGCACCCATGAAATCAAAACAGTTGCCACCGATACCCTCTTCCTCCCCCCCATTTGCGACGAACTGGCCAGCATCCCCTATGCTGTCGCCGGCCAGCTCCTAGCCTACTACATTGCCCTCGAGCGGGGCACCGATATCGATCAGCCTCGCAACCTAGCCAAGTCAGTGACAGTGGAATAGAGCGTTTTTCCATTGATATTTAATCGCATACGATTAAAATAATAAATAACTATTCACCTATAATTATATATGTTATAATTGGATACATAATTAATTAGGTGATGATTTATGGCAACAGGAGTTCAGACACCACAGTCCAATCCAGTTAGGTTGGATGTCAGGCAAATGTCCTCAAGACCTCGCACCGTGAAAATTAACGGGGTGGAATATCGTGTTACCGTCTATAGAAGTAGGGCCGATGGTTCAGAGGAGAATGTCACCTCAGAGTGCCGCGATTTAAAAGCTGTCACTGAGGCGGTCATAGGGATTGCCAGCCATTTGGTGGGACAAGCACACACCCTACAAAAAGTGAGCACCACCTTAAATGGGATCCCCAGAGATCTGCGCACAATGCAAGCAAGCGGCGAAGGGGTCACCTTTAATTCTACAAACGTCACATTTTTAGACACTGCAGGCGTGCAGCAAGAGGAAGAATTTTTTGGAAATAGTCCAGCAGCCACAGAAAGGGTCGTTAAAAATCACTTGAGGAAGGTGGGGCGCGCCTTCTGCGCCAGAGCCACCCCTCTGCCCAACATCCCTGCAATTGAGGTGGATAGCAGTGGCCGCTGCCTCGACATGTCACTTGCCCACCAAATCCTTGGTAAATCAAACCTCGAAATAACCCGAGAGAGCCTTGAAGGGGTTGCCACTTACTTGCGCAGGCAAGTTGAGGCGCAGTTGCGTACACCTGCAAGAGATGGGGATGAAGGGTTCATTAATAACCTGTGTGAATCTATTGCGGCTATTCCTAACATGAGTGCTGAAGAGCCAGTCATTGCCCTGGTGCGAGGAGACAGGCGCGACTTGACTCCAGAAAATAAGACAACCCTCAGGACATTCTACGCAGAATACATTACGCGCCCCCCAATGAACAACTACCTAGACAGTGCGTTCCTTTATGTCCTACCAAGTATACCGGTAGACGCACCTCATCAAGCAGCATTTCCGAGGGGTTACCAGTGCGCTGTGCTGCAAGAGGGTGTTCTCAGGCCCTACCAGTATCCAAACGATGCGCCGTTAACAAAGTCAGATACCCTCTACGTCCTATACGATGGAACGATCCACTATAAAGCAGTTGACACAGTCGCTGCGGCTGCATACATCGATGCCCTCTTGCTAAACCGCTTATATGAAGCAGAGGATGACGCGGCTGTGCAAATGGCGCTGGCTGTCATTCAAGCAGAGCATCCAGCAGCTTATAAGGCTTTGGCACGGATGGTGTGCCAGTATGACTTTACAGAGTGGGCAGCAAACCAGGCAGCTGCACCTCAACCTCCTGACACAACAGATCCAGAGAGGTACGGCCGTGAGAGATTGGCTAACATCAATCCTCAGGAGCTTCAGAGGCTGCTGCATAACCGGGTTGCGCTATCAAGGGCAAATGTGGAGGCTATCATGAGCGCGCCTCCCCCTGCTGCGTAAAACCTCAAGCTAATCGACAAAAACACCTCAACCTCTTATTGTCCGGAAATATACCCGGAGTGATTCAAGAATCAGGGGGCGTCAAAGCCCCGGGCAGTCAATTCTTGAGTCACTCCGGGTATTAAGAGGTTTAGCACTCATGAAATACCGCACCAAGCTCTATCTTGCGCTCGCAGGGACTGCCTGTATCAGCACCCTATCGGGATTTGGCGTGCTGTTTTATACATTCCGCGATCACGCCTTCAAGGATGAGCAGACCAAAGTCATCACGGTGGCAGCAACCACCGCGGCTCTCATCGACCCAGAACTGCTCAAGGGGATGAATGCGCGCCCAGATGAGCAAACAGCGCAATACACGACACTTAAAAGTCAGTTAATTAAAGCGCGCAATGCCAATCGCAGAGAGCAGATCTACATCAAATTCCTCTACACGTTAAAGCCCAATCCAAATAACCCTGAGCAGCTCATCTTTTTGGTGGACGCAGAGGAGGACCCGCGCGCGCTGTCTCATGTGGGAGATATTGATAACAGTGCCTACACAAGCGATATCATCCACAATTTGGGAATCTATTACTCCCCCAAAAAATTCATTTCCGACATTTGGGGCGACTGGATCTCAGGATTTGCCCCTATCTACGACAAGGAGGGCAACTACGTTGCCACCGTGGGAGCTGATATTTCGATGCAGCGCTACCTGGTCGATATCCATCGGATCTTGCAACTGTTTGGCATCGGATTCCTCGTCTCTCTCTGCCTTGCATTTGCAGGGGGATACTGGCTTTCTTTCCGCGTGAGCTTTGCAATTACCCACCTCCTCTGTTGCGTCCGAGAAATTGGTGAAGGCAACCTCCAGTGCCAAGCTGCTTTGCATACCCACGATGAGTTTGAAGAGCTCGGCAGTGAGATCAATCGGATGACCTTGGGTCTTCAAGATAGAGAGCGACTCAAACTCAACTTTGCGCGGTATGTGTCTGACCATGTCATGCAAAAAATCCTGCAAAAAGAACCTATCACCCCCTTCGAAGCGGGGCGCTGCAAAACCACCCTTCTTATCGCCGACATCCGCCAGTTGACACAGCTCTCAGACAGGGTGCCTCCGAAGCAAATCATCGCCCAGCTCAACACCTATTTTGGGACGATGCTCGATGTGATCTTTCACTACCAAGGCACATTCGATAAATTCTTGGGAGATTCCCTTATGGTCGCATTCGGTGTGCCCTTGGAAGATGAGAACCAAGAGGAGCACGCAGTGCTCGCTGCACTTGGCATGCAACAAGCACTGGAAAAGTTAAATCAGACATGGGCAGAGCAGAAAAAGCCGATGATAGAGGTAGGGATCGGGATCCATACAGGACTTGCCGTCATCGGCAACATCGGTTCTGAAAACAGAATTGAATTCACCGTCCTTGGCGATACAGTCAACGTTGCCACAGCTCTTGGAACAGCCACAAAAACTTTGGGCAAAAAGATCCTAGTCAGCGAAATGACCTACCACAACATTAAGGGCAAGTTTAGAGCTGCAAGCCTCGAGCCCCTAACTTTGCCTGGCCGCAAAGAAGCCCTCAACATCTACGTGATTGAAGTCTAATCGTTGCATTTGATTTAATCGACACTTACTGTTAGGCTCTTACGCCCAACAAAGGAGTAAGTTATGGCAGCAAGTGGTGTTGGATCAAGCATAGTTCAGCAGCAGGCAGGTTCCAATGGATGCGTGGCTACCGAGGCTAACAGGGCGCCTGCAGGACCTACCATTACAAAGCGCGTGCGTTTTGCTGAGACAGTGTTTTCGTTTTCTTGTGAGAAAGACACCCGCGAAAAGATCGTTCCTTTACCGAAAGGATTGCCAGAATGCTCGACTCCTATGTGCATCGCAATACGCGATCGCGACATCCTTGAAGTGAAGCGCCTTGTGAAAGAAGAAGGAAAGGCAGTGGCAAGTGCAGCCGATCCAAGGACTGGGTTGACACCCCTTCACCTGGCTGTATTGTGTGTGCGCAAAGTAACCACTAAGTTCCTCTTAAGTAAGGGACAAGTCGATGTGAATGCACGCGATCCTTCAGGGCGCACAGCGCTTCACATAGCTGCACAAACAAATGAGCCTAATATGGTAAAAATTCTTATAGGGTGGGAAGCAGATCTCAATGCACGCAATGGTTTAGGGCGCACAGCGCTGCACATCGCTGCACACGAAGGTCTGCTTGATATAGTGGAATGTCTTGTGAGGGAAAAAGCAGACATCCATCAAAAAGATCATGAGAGCAGGACACCCCTTCAGCTAGCTTGGCGCGCTTACCGTGCGGATGTAGCTGAATTTCTTACAAGAGAACTTGCGCTGTCGGAAACAGGGCTGCTCGACCAGATTAGCCAGCTTATTGAGGTTAATGCGGAATCCCTAGAGCCTCCCGCTGCTGCTGTCGATGTACAAGTACAACCGATTACATATGCACCCGTTGCTGTATACCCACCCCACTGGCCAGTAGGTGGTGAGAGGTGTGCAGCAGAGATGGATCCACCTGCCGCTTTTCAAACAGGCGCTCTTCCTGCCCTTCCTCCGCCGATCCCAGAAGAGGTGCCATGCTGTGATTTATCTGCTGCTCCCCGAGCGGATGCTCCCTCCCCTCCCCCTATTCGCAAGCCGACTGAAGAGGAGTTCCTTCTTTGGACCCTTCTAACGGGTTGGCCGCAGCTTCTTAAAGGTGCAGCTAGTGGCAATATGTGGGCTGTTGCTAAACTTCTGAAACACTGGCCGCTGGGTGTGCATGCGGATGACGCCGACACAGGGGACACACTGACACACGTAGCCGCAGAACAGGGTCATCTTGCGATGGTAAAGCTCCTAGTGAACGCCGGAGCACGCATCGACCGGGTAAATTTTTTAAACGAAACACCCCTGCTGGCAGCAGAGCGTGCGCGGCAAGAGCATGAGCGGCTAGGGCGTGTGACGCAGCATGCGCAGGTGTGCGCGTTCCTCAGGAGTCTGCAGATGCAGCAAGCGGCAGGTAGCCCTGTTTAGGGCACAGGGCACGCAAAACAGCAGCCTTTTCGATTTAATTTGTAAGTAGTTCATATGCAATTACTTGCGTATTGCAATAAGGGGCTGAATGTGAACATGTTGACGCCTCAATTATAGATTAACGTTAATCATCTGACAACCAATTGGATACGTCGATATCCCTCAATAACCCCCATCTAGACGGAGGGGGCCTTTTTCGCCTCCTGAAAATATTTTTGGGGCAAAAGCCTCCCTCCTAATCGTTATTTAAGTATTAGATAATCAATATAATGCGTTATAATTATTCGTTTAATTAACACGTTAAATAAGTAATGACTTAACTATGCCTTTGACTTTATTATTTTAATTGGCTATAATTAAGGTTACATTAAGACAAGAAGTTAAATGTAGTAACAAATTGAGGTTTTAATATGGCGACTGTAGGCAGATTAGGATCCGTTGGTCAAACACCTAGCAGTGTTACATTAGAAACGTTGCGCGAAAATGATATTTCTACTGCTACCGGAGTTGCACGTCTGTATTTTAATACTATTCGCGCCAAAAATAATGAAGACGGCCTAAGGGGTAACAAGAGAGTTCTTTCATCAAGCGATGTCTTGATTCTTGCAAAATTAAGCGCATGTTTAAATGAGAAAGTAACAGAGGAACAGGCACGTTATAATGCACGTTACACTGGACTATTTTCTAGAATAACATCAATATTCACTTCCCACAACAAGCGTAACAGAAATATTTGTGAGGCTAGGGCGACGCAGCGATTAATTCTAGGAGCTCTAGAAGTTCATTCTCAAGAGCGCAATAGAATTAGTAAGATGAGTAAAAAATATGCTGACAGAGTGAGCGTGCTGACAAGCAGAAGTGAAGCTGCTACCAGGTCTGTTGATCAAGCACTTGATCAGGCATCCGAGCAGCTGCGCGCTTGTAAGTCCGCAAAAGCTTCATTGCAACAACTTATAAATGAGAATAAAGCCAACAGCACTACATGTACAGAGTATGTAGAAAATCTAAGACGGGTAAATGCAACTCTCGCACAGAATGTTGAGGCTTTTTTGAGAACTTCAACCCTATCAGAGGATAGTTCCGCTGTGAAGGCTATAAAGGAGATCGAATCGCACATTGCTGCGCTCGAAACGACACGTAAAGAGCTTCTGACATTACAGAATGAGGCACAAATTACCTCTAAGAAGGAAGCGCTGCGATCTACATTATCAGACATCACAGAGGAAACAGAGCGACTAGCAGCTATTGCTCAATCGGATGCTTTAGAGCAAAGTCTGTCTGCAGTAGAGAGTAAGACATCAGAGATGCTTCAGAAGATAGAGAACACTGATGCTATCCGAGGGAGAGTAGCAGAGGCAGAGAATGCTGTTGCTGGGGGGAATAATCGCGTGCAGTTACAAACCGTAACTAGGCATCTGCAGCAAGTCAAGGCTACGCAACAAGAGATCGTAACGTCCAAGGAAAACTATGAGGAGACGGGAGTTGCTAAGGACGTGGAGAAAATACAAGAAAAGTTATATGGTCTCCGTGATGGCCTGGGATACGCTTCTTTGGACGACCGCAAACAAGCAGCGGCGCGTGAAAAATTATCACGAGAAAAAGAGGAAATGGTAGCAGAGATTTTTGGGCTGCAAGAGAAAATAGCCGAGATCAAGTCAAAAATCCAGGCACCACAAGGCTTCTTTGCTCAATTGTACACTTCTTCTTCAGAGAGTAAAGCTAAACTACAGGTGGAGCAAGAGGGTTGGGAGGTGCGAATCGAAGAGCTGAACAACCGATCGCTTTCTATTGACAAAACCCAAGAGGATCTGGCGGGATTACAAAAGCAGCAAAAAGCCCATGAGGATGCACTTAGCGCCTACCGTGAAATAATCCAGAACTCAGTGCGTGAAATTAGGCAAGCAGTTCAGGCACAATAATAACTGCGCCTTCACCACCCCCTAACCAGGGGGTGGAACTCCAACAAATTTCAACAAAAAAGAGTCTCCTTCTTCCGAAGGAGGCTCTTTTTTTTAGGATACTGTATATCCATCCCCCCTCGAACAACTTCAAAAGTTGGTCAGCCGGTGGGGTATCCATTCCAATCCTGAACCTATCCCTCTTTAACACTTGATCTAAAACCTGATTCATTAGAGGCTGATAGGAGTGGATGGGACTTGGCCCCATGCGAGTAGCCCCCCCCCCGCGCCCCGGAGATACACACCCGCGGGGGGGGCCGCC
>Ga0334722_10006362_pt1 | contig 11715 bp, 15 predicted proteins | sample C3_bottom_MG_FD_207210 | JGI IMG/M metagenome (GOLD analysis project Ga0334722, IMG submission 207210) | Sediment microbial communities from Yellowstone Lake, YNP, Wyoming, USA - C3_bottom | ecosystem: Environmental > Aquatic > Freshwater > Lake > Sediment | place: USA: Wyoming | collected...
CCACCCAGACAACTTCTTCCTCAAATACACGCCCAGCACGTTGTAACCCAGCACAAGCAGCAAATTCAAAGGGGCCGGTAAAAGTCTTTACCCCATCTTCCGTGTTGACCGCAATCGTACCCTTTTCCAGCCGAACATGGTAATCAGTTTTATGCGCCGCGCCGGTCAAAACAGTCCAAGCAGGGATTGTGATCTTGCGTTCGTAAACGTTAGGTATAAACGTATGCTCAGTGATGATGTCGGCCTGTGGCATTTTTAAAAGCTCTGCCTGCAACGCTTGTACCTTGCCCGACATGGACAAAGCTGGCGTGAGTTCAAATCCTTTACCGTAAGCGACTTGCATCAGTTATTCCAAAAGAAGAATGTTGTTAGGTACGTATTGTGTCACCAGCCAGTTCGAGCCGTCCGACACCAAAGTCGTCTGGTCACCTGAGCTGGCCAACAGGATGGACGTTGCCGCCGCCCCGCCGGTCAGAGGCACCACGTTTGACGACGCTGAGACAACTGTTTGCGCTTGGTAGTTCTGAAACCGCAAAACCCGACCTGACCAGCTTGAGGCGGTAGGCAAAGTCACCGTACAGGTTGAACCTGTTTTGTTGTTGATCAGCCAAACGTCAGTATCTGCAACGGTGAAATTGGCGGTCTTGGTGACCGGCGCAGACGGCGCAAAGTAGTCAGTGTTGACCACCGCAGCAGATATGGCCGTACCGTTACCTTTTAAAACACCTGCGACGCTGGTTGTCAGAGTAATGGCTGGAGTAGTTGTGGCCGTCGCCACCGTACCGGCAAAGCCGTTGGTAGATACAACTGATACGCTGGTAACCGTGCCGCTGGTTGCTGGCGCTGCCCAAGTAGGTGCGCTGCCTGTCGTGGCCGTCAGTACTTGGCCTGTAGTGCCCGCAGCAGTGAACGCATACGCTGACCCGTCCCCATACGTTACGCCGTAGGCTGTAGGGGTCGCAGAACCGTTCGTGCCGCCGTTAGCAATGCCCAAGATGCCTGCGAGGGTCACAATGCCTGTAGTGGCCGTTGCTGGCGTCAGGCCGGTTGTGCCGCCTGCGAATGACAATACGCCGGTATTGGCAATTGTCACATCACCTGTGGCACCGGACACCGAAATGCCCGTACCGGCGATATTGGACAACACACCTGTGTTGGCCAACGTAATGGTGCCAAGGCCGTTGACTACTGAAATACCCGCACCAACGGCAAGTGTGTTAAGGGTATACCCTGTGCCATTACCAATCAGCAATTGGCCGTTGGTTGGTATGGTGCTTAAGCCTGTGCCGCCGCTGGCAACTGGAATAATGCCAGTGCCTGTTCCAACAATGTTGTACAGACTGTAAAACCACCGATACCACTCCCTTGACACCGCGCCCGTGCGCTCGTTAATAATCGACACCCTCGGGGGCGTGATCTGGGTGGCATTTGGATTGGTCGCCATAGTCAGGCATTGGTCGGGCTTATGATCAGTTCTGCCCCCATGATGGCAATCTTGTTGGGGTCAGTGCCTGAAAGCTCGTACACACGGTCGCGCAGCTTGAGCGTCATGCCCAACCGACGCCAGAAGGTTCGCTGGCCATAAACACCAATTTTGCCCAATGGTGACCAATGCTCATTCGACCAAGTGTGACCGCCGTCATCTGACCAGCGCAACATGACCGCAGGGTCATAACCTGGTGCGGCAAGGTATGAGTTAGTGACCAAGTTGTACCCAGTGATGTCGGTATCCGACAGCTCGTATTGGCCTAGAGGTTCAAAACCATCCCCTGCTTCAGTGGTCAATGTAACGCCTGATTGAGTTGCCAAATACGTTTGCACATATTCGGCCACAAGGTCTAATCCTGATTCAGTGTCGATGTTTTCACTGTCATACGCAGGGTACAAGTTCAAGCCAACGCCTGCTTCGCAATCCAATTGCAAGCTGTGATGCGCTGTGCGCTTGAGGTTGTTTTGGCCGGTCGGCAGCGCCCGCCATGAGCGCAACCACTTCTGGACGCCGCCATTGTCAGCGTAGATGTCCAAGTCAAACGTGTAGATGTTGCCGTTTTCAAAGTCGCCGACGATGATGCTGCCACCAAAGTTACATTGGCAATTGCTGCGGTGCCGCATAAACTCGCCGTTGTCCCAACCAGCTCGCTCATGCCAGGCTTGAGTAGCCACGTCGTAAACCCATGTGGCGTTGCCGCTTGGGAACGTCAGCACATAGAAAGCATGGCCTTCTTGCTGGTAAGTGTAGGCAATAGCGTCTGAGATGTTGCCGTACTGGGCAATGGCGTACTCAACGGCATGGGTGGAAATGCGAACGCCGGTATAACCGTTGGCCCTGTAGACAATACCTTGGCCACGGGCGTCTGTGCCCAACCAGAACAGGCCATTGTCCATTTTGGCGATGGTCGCAGCCGACACGCAGCCGATCTCGTTGAAAGCGCCTTGGATGCGGGTCAGAGGGAAGTCAGCCGCGCCGGAGTCGTACCAGACTTCAACCGAATCAGTGCCAAACACCCACAGCTCGCGGTGATCAGAAATAATGCCGACCACGCCGTCGGGCGAACCTTCGGCGCTTGCAAAGTCCAGCGGATCGACTGATGTTCCATCCAGCAACTGCGACACCCAAATGATCTGGCTGTCGGGCTGGTTGAAGACAAAGTAGCCGTCAAGGTACGCAACCGTCACCGCGCCAGCAAAATCTGGGTCACTAATCTGAGCAAAAACACCGGTGGTTTCGTTGTAAATGTAGCCGTCGGGATTGCAAGCAAAGAAGATCTGAGTGCCGTTGTCAGCAATGCTTACAGGGCCGGTGCCGGTCACGTTGCCCAGCAATTGCGGCGTGGCCGTCAGGCCGGTCAGTTTGTAAACTTCTTGGCCGGATACCACGTAGAAGTCGCTGCCGTTGGTCTGATGCGCCCACAAAGCGCGGATCGGGCCTGAGCCCACTGTTTGCAAAAAGTTAAGCCCTGGGGCACGGTTAAGAAACCCTGCCTCTTTGCCGCCTTCGGGGATGACTTCTGGAAACAAATTGACCATGCGGTTGTCCGCAGCGTTGATACTGCGGGCAACATACGCTGACCCAAGAATCGGCGTTTTCATGTTAGACGTAACTTGGATACCACTTGGTTGTCGTAACGTCGTAAGTCATTGTTAATGCCTTACTAACGACTGCTGTACCAGCCAGAGCAATATTGCCTGCTGTTGTCCATGTAAATACGCCAGTTGGAATCAATGTAATCGTACCCCCACCAGCAGAAATTGGGCTTGGTGCCGTAATAGTCACAACTGCCGTTGTTCCCGAAACAAAAGCAATCGGCGTTGTTGGAGCGATTGTTGTTGCGCTTGCAACCGTTGGTGCTGCCGCGCTTACTGCGTTAAAGCTGCTCAATACAAGGCTTGTGCCTGTAGCTGCGCCAATGACGGGAGTTACCAGAGTTGGTGTAGTTGCAAATACAGCAGAGCCTGTGCCTGTTTCATCTGTTAAAGCAGTTCGCAAATTGGCGCTGCTTGGTGTTGCCAAAAATGTGGCAACACTTGTCCCCAAGCCACTTATGCCTGTTGCAACAGGTAAACCTGTGCAATTGGTCAGCGTGCCGCTTGTAGGTGTTCCAAGTATAGGCGTTACCATTGTCATACTGGTACTGGTGCAAGCGCTGATATTGCCGCTGGCAACTGTCCCCAACGCGGGTGCAACCAAGGTTGAATTGGTAAACATCAAAGCATTGGTGACTTGTTTTGTTGTGCCCCCTTGGACAATTGGCAAAACGTCGGTTGTAGCGGCAGCGGTGGCTACAGGGAGAGCTGTGATTGCAATGGTGGCCATGTTAGTAGTTTCCTGCGTAAATGTTAAAGCGTTGACGAGTGGCGACAATGGCGTAAGGCATAGACATTACGTCATCTGGGTTGTTGATGCGTTTCAGATTGCGCTTACTGGTCATGGCAATGCGTTGCACTTGTGGGCTTGGCTCAACGCCAAACTCAGGGGCAAACTCCATTGCCAAGTTGTAGACAAACGCTCGCAAATAGCCTGGTGGAAACAGGATGTCAGTCGCCAAGTTAGCAGGCTGAGTCAGTTCTTCCACCGAAATAAAGTGCCATTCCAAATCCCGTGTGGGTTGTGGATAAATGGTCATCGTAACGTCAGGGTAGGTCATGTTGACAAAAATGACCTGTGGATAAGTTGACGTTACGGTTTTAACAGCAATGCCGTCATATTGTTGCTGGTTAATAAATTTGATACCGAAAGACACGTTAGTGCCTGCATCGCGGTAGTAGGTGGCGTCATCTAGCAACACGGGGCGGTTGCCTACAAAGTTACCTGATGGGCCAAGGGTGCGCGTAATTTGACCCGCAGGCCAAGTAAATATCTGATCCTGAGTGCTAAAAACAGCCAAACGCTCAGTATTCCATGAGTCGATCATCTGGTTGAGCGCCATCAGCGCATCTTGCGACACAGACGCAGAAGGTGTCTCACCTTCAGCCAACACACCAAGCAATCGTAATGCACGGTTTATTTGATCACCTGCCGTGTAAATGGCCATGTTTATGCTCCTTGTTCGACCACCTCTGTGGGTCGGCTACGACGACGTTTGACTTCCAGTGGAGCCGCCTCAACAGGCGTGTCTAAAGTATATCGCACCCAGCCATTCTTTTCATCTTCTACGGCTTCAAGCTCCATAGTCGCAACTTTGGCACCGTGAACTTCATGAGACATGTAAATAACAGCCATAATTTGAAAAGGGGGTGATTAGCCCCCTGGTTGGTTAGGTTGCGCCGTGGATGACGGAAAAGTTGATGATGACAGCTTCAGAGTATGAAGTAGCAGCAGTCAAGTTACGCAGCGTAATTAAAGCAGAGCCAGCAGCCAAATACGAAACGTAAGTGGTGTAAGCCCCAGCAGCACTACCAGTAGTATTACTGGAAACATTCACAATGATTGTGTCATTGATGGAAATTGCGCTGTTGGTCAAGGTAAACGACACTGCGGTAGCCCCAGCCAAAGCTGCGGCATCCATAGTAATACGGCCAGCAGACTTGTTTAAAGTCACGCCCGTCGCTTTACTTGTCAATTGAGTTACAGCACCTTGTGCTGCTGCGGAATAGCCAATTTCTTGACTAGCGTAACAGGTAGTGAATTCGGGATCGCTATATGCGACACCGCTTGCTTGTGTATTTGGCATGATTTTTTCCTTTTAAAAACAGGGGCCGAAGCCCCCGTTAATTACATCAAAAATGCCGAATAAGCTGCGTCGCCAGTCTTCACAAAACGGTAGGTGTAAGCACCGAAACGTGGGACAGTGACTGAGCCAAAGATCGTAATACCAGTGCCTGTTGTGACAGGAACGGTAGACGATGCGCCAGTGTTGTTGTTGTTGCAAATTGTCAAGCTAAAAGCTGAACCAACTTTTGCGCTTGGGATAGCTGCATCAAGCAACGCTGCTGTGGGCAGAGTCACTGTCAATGTAGCGTCACTTGCTTTTTTGCAAACAACCAAACCAACTGCTACATCAGCCGCAGTCAGAGTAGTGTCTGCGGTCAAAGTAGTAGGGACGGTTTGTACGGTAAGTTGAGCTTCTGTCAGGTTGCCGTCACCAACTTGGTAACCGCCTGCGCCATTAGGTAATGCCATGATAATTTTCCTTCAAAAAAGTTTTTGATTAACCCCAGATGCGGCAGGCCATCTGTGGACGAATTGTGCTGAAGCCATACAGAACGTCGATACGGCAAGGCATACGGTCGTTGTTGATGTCGTACTGACGAACAACGCGCAAGCTAATACCGTTATGAACTGCGCGAGCAGCCATATCAACACCTTGGGGCAGCAACAAGTCGGCGGTCGCAAAAGTGATCGCATCTTTGTGGTAAACCAAGTTCTGGGGGTACTGAGTGCTGGCTGTACCGACAAACACGACGGCTTTGCTGGTAGCAGGCAAAGTCAACATGGTAGCCAGAGCATGAGCTGCTGAGTACATAGGAGCCACGGTCACGGTGGCAGTGGTGGTGGAAGTTGAAGAAGCCAAAGCAACAAACTGGAACAACGAACCTGTGGATTCACGGGTTTGTGGGTTCACAGCGTAGCAGTCAGCAATCGTAAACACGTCACCAACAGCAATCAGTTCACCAGAGCCGACAGTCAATGTCAGAGTAGAAGAACCTTCAGTTGTCACAGCAGCGCCAGTGGTGTTACCGGTAGCGATACGAGTGCCAGTGGTGTGTTGCTTGATTGACTGAGACATATTGATCTCGTCATAGCCCAACACGCCGGTGCCCATCATGCCGTTCTTGAATTGCTTGCTGATGGTGTCTGTAGGATTGAACAGACCCTTCATGCCTTCAACCAAGCCAGCGTTAGCGGCAGGATTGACGGTGGCAAAACGAGGTGACATCACGGCAGCGGCTTCGTTCAGCTTCTGCTGGGCTTGCAACAGCACCAAAGAAGTAGAAGGAGTGGTGCCAGGGGTGCCAACGGTGTTACCGATGGTTTTGTACGCGTTGGCAACGTCAGCATCAATGCTGGAAGCCAACTGGCTGATACGAGGCTTGAGAACACGTTCTGCAAAATCGTCCAATTGCATGGTCAATTCAGCAGATGTGAAGTTCACGCCGATGTGCTTTTGTGAAGCAACAGTCAGTGTGGTGAACTGTTCGTTGTCGTCCTGAACTTGCAGGGCGGCACCGTCAGTGACCAGAGCGCGGTCGGGCAGGCGAATACGCAGTGTGGAGCCAATCTTGGCACCTTCTACTGCGAAGGAATCGTCGTACTGACGGTTCACGTTACGGGTGAGCACCAGGTTGTTCTCGAGAATCTCGAGAGCTTTGCGGGTGATCATGTCGATCGTTAAGATACTATTAGACATGGAAAAAATCCTTCAAAAATTGTTTAGCGGGTTGCCTGTGCTTGCAACTTCTTTACTTGTCTTGCTCGTTCAGCTTCAATCCACTGCGAATCGGTCATGGTCTTGGTAGACCGTGGATCAGTAGTGTCATAGGCTGGGCCTCCGGTGGAGCGAGCTGTAACAGGTGAAATCGGCGCAGGCGCAGACGTGGTTCGTTTCACGGGAGGATCGGTGGCCAACTTGGCCTCAATTCTCCCAATTTCCTTGGCCTGCACGAATGGCGCAAGACGAGAAATACGATCTGCTTCCTTGGGGTTAGCACCGAGGTAGTAAGCTACTTCAGGGCCAATGTCCGAGGCTTGAATCGTCTGAGCCATCACGTTGGTGATCGGCAACTTGGGGTTGTAGGCGACTTGTTCAAAATCGTCGTACTTCGTCCGAGCTTCCTCTTCCTTTTCGTGGTAGGACTCAAGAACCGCAGATTGCTGCCTTGCTTCTTCTCGCTGGGCAAGCAGTTGTTCGGCTTTCTGGTAGGCTAATGCGTCTGCATAGGCTTCAGGGCTGTCAAACTGATCGACTGGCGGGACGTTTGCTGGCGCTCTCAGCGTCTGGGCTTCCGCTTGACGTTGAGTCTGGTCTCTTTCCCACTTACGTTGCTCTCTTGCAAGCCTTTTGCCGATTGCTGCATCAAGTTCTTCTTGGGTAAAAACCCTTGAAGGCTCTTTTGCTTCTTCAGCGACTTCCGGCGTTTGAATTGCTTCCTGAGTGGCCGTCACTTCTGGAGCTGGCGCGGAGTCGACTTCCGCTAAGGGTTGTTGGACTTCTTCAGTCATTTTTGAATCTCAATGATTCCCTGGTGATCGCACCAGTACGGTTTTCAGCATTATGCTTGAATTTGGGCTGCTTGGTAAGCTGCAATGACTTCAGCCGTATGCACCGCAGCGCAAATGGCTTGAACTTTGGCATTCTCTGCGCTGTAGTCATCGCCTGGGGCAACAACATGGCGGTGGAATGTGCCGCTGATCTGTTGACCGTCTTCCATGATGGCGGTTCTGGTACGCACTTGTACGCAACCATTTTCAATTACTTCAATGCGGTCAATAATTGTTTCTTTAGTTAAAGCCATTTTTTTCTCCTGTTTCCAGCCGCATTACCAATGCAGCATTAGGTTTCCCATGTTTCGCATAGGCACGGTTAAGAATCTGTTTCAAAAGCAAATGATACAACCACATCTTGCACAGCAGGCCAAGTCGGCGTGTAACAACGAGCATCACCAAAACCAACGCCGCCTACTCCATAGGATGCTTTTGTAGATGCGTTAACAGCGGTACAAGTTGAACGAGATGCAGCAGGAAATGGCGTACTAGAATAAGTTGTTCCAGCAGTTGATGCAGTTGTGGTGGTTGATACCACGCGCATTTCAACTTGCACTAACCTTCCTATTTTTACATATTTACCAGTTGCAGTTAATGTTCCAACTGTTGTTAAACCTGTAAACGATGGAGTCCATGAACCTTCTTCGTAATCATCTAAGATATTAGGATCAGTTTGAAGCACAGATGCGGCTGGGAATTTAAGACCGTTCCCTACATACTGAACGCCTTCTTCGCTAAAACCATTGACATAGCTATTTCCAACTGTTGTAATTGCGACGGTTTCTAATTTTGTTCCACTGATGTAAAAATAACCGCCTGTTTGAGCATTGCCTGGGTTTTCATAGTAGATATCAACTGTGCCATAACCTCCCGCAACTGCACCTCCTTCAATAATTAAAGCACCTTTTTGACGGTAGTCAATAACGCTGTATGTACCACTTCCAGTGGGGCCAACTTGACAGTTTCTGATAGTTGCGGGTTGATAGTTAGAAAAACCGGATGAATCTTCAGCGGTAAAAAACTTGGAAAGTCCTTCAGATTGCACGTTTTCAATTACAACTTCACCAAAGGTATTTTTTCTAGCTACATACCATTTTCCTACTGGCATCGGATCGCCTGGTGTACCCCCAGCAATAAACCCCATATTGCTAATATAAAGTTGACCTCCAGTTTTTCTGTAAAACCCGTATGTGTCGAAATCGGCTAACGTACCGCCTTGGACGTATATCATAAACGTCGAGGCACCGTTTATTTCCATGCCTATATTACTAACACTCCACCAACAATTTGTAAAATATATCATGTCAAGTTGCCAATTGTTACCGCTTAACAATACTGCTGAGCCCGTAACATTTTGAAACAGACAATTAATATATTGTTGTTGTGTATTGGTATTGCCTGACCCTGATGAAATTTCTAGAGTGGTTGCTGCAATGCTGTCGCCGTCTAATGCAAGACCTTGCAAAATAACTTGACGCGATTTAGTTACCCTTATCATTGTGCCACCCACTGCACCTGCCCATTTCAAAACAACACGTTTGTTGCTGGGTGATCCAATAATTCCAAAACCCCATTTACTATCAATAGTCAGTGTTGAAGTAATTTTGTATTCGCCATCGGGAATGTAAACTGTGCTAGATGATAAACTTAGTGCTGCTTGAATAGCAGAAGTGCTATCAGCAACGCCTGTTGGGTCTGCCCCAAGATTCACCACATCAATGGGCGCATTTTGAATCATTGAATACGTAACTTTTGTTAGCGACATTTTTTTTCCTTAAACGTAATACACCGCTGAAAAGATTAACTGGCAACTTACATCCATTGGAATATAACTATCTCCAGCACCGGATGATGTTTGATTTAACCAAATTTGTGTGTTAACACAAAACGGTTGCAAATGTGTTCCCGTGTATGTTAGTCCATTTGCAAACATACTTACGACATCATTTTTTGCCGCGCTATATGGTAAACCAGAAATTCTTAAGTTGCCAGTACCTGTATGCGCTGTCCATGAAATCGCAATAAAAACATAAACAAATCTACCGACTTTTGTGTAAACACCAGTTTGTTCTGTGTAAACGCCAACGCCCGCTAATGTTGAGCCAACCGCTGTTGGGGTAAACGTGCCTTCTTCATAATCAGCCAACAATTCGCTGGTCATTGTTCCTGTACCTTCACCAGTAACAGAAAAATCAATGCCTTTGCCTGATGTGCCAATTACTAAGTTACCTGTGCTTAATGTTGCGTTACCAACCAATGTAGGTGTAGTGATTGACGGGCTAGTGCTGAACACCAAGTTTGTGCTAGTTGTCCCCGTAGCGCCTGACGCTGTATAGCCTGTAATGTTGTTAAACGATGTAATGCTGGCGGTAGAAGCATTTGTTCCACCGTTTGCTACAGGCAATACACCCGATACATGGGTTGTAAGTGCTATTTTCCCCCAGCTTGGTGCAGTTGATACGCCGCCTGAAATAAGAGCATTGCCCGTGGCCACATCTGCCAATTTAGCCAGCGTAGTAGTAGTGTTAGCGTAAAGCAAATCACCTACCGCATACGATGTTTGACCTGTACCACCTTTGGCGGCAGTAATAGTAGCAAGACCAGGCGTTAAATCTGAAATAGCAAGTTTGACCGTTGCGCTACTTTGAACAATCGGCAAAGTCTCCGTACCCGCAACTGGTGTAGTCGCTGCGGTAAGCGCGGAAATCTTACTGTTGGCCATATTCAGACATACAGAATTTCAATAATGGCTGAGTAAGGCGGCGCTTGTGTAAATGTTAATGTTGCGCCTGAAACAGAATAAGTGTTTCTGTTTTGGTATACGCCGTTAATGTAAACGTCAACTACATTTCCTGAAACTGCGTAAGCAACTGTTGAGCCGTTTCCTGTGTAGTTTGTTACAGATGTAGATCCAAACCCTCGTATGTTGTCATACGTTGCAATTAAGACATCTGTTGATGTGTTTAAAATAAATTTGTACGATACTGCGGTTAGCCAAATTTCGCCCCCAGGTACGCGCCCTGCGGAATCCAAAATGATTGGGTTGGAGTGTGCTGTTACACCGCTAGATGAAGTATATGTAGCTTGCGGTGTTGTTGTACCTGCTGCATAGGTATACAGCTTGCCGCCAGTTAAAGGAACACCGCTGTTGGTAAAGAATTGGGCCGCTGCGCCGCCCACTGGGGAGAGAAAGACGACGGCCATGATTTACCTTTATTCGTATGCAACAGTAAATGAAGCAGAAGTACCACCGAGCACTATGTACAGCCCTTTGTTAAAAAACAAGCCTGCGGGGAAGTTCAAATAGTTTGTGCCTGCCACCACAGTAATGGTGTCTGAAATTTTGGGGTCGCTGCTACTTGATGCGTCAGAGTCATAAACAACCAAAGTGCCCGCCACAGTGGCAGAAACAAAGATGCCGTAAAGTTTGCCCGCACCAACTTTGATTTGTTTGGTTGCAGCAGCTTGTGTGTAATTTGCCATGATGTTTCCTTATGCCAAAAAGCGGAGTTTGTAGAGGGTACGCAGATAAATCTCAACGATATTATCAATCAATTGTTGTATCGACGAGTCAGATTTGTCCACTACGTCGTAACGGCACTTTTCAATTTCATCTAATTGGTTTTGCAAAAAGTCGATAATGTTGGATGTCTTGGTAGCCGAATGCAAGGTGATCGGCCCCATCAGGCCATGACGGCCTTGGTAGGCTTCAGCAAAGTCATCCGCAGCACCAATGATGCGCTCATAGAAAATATTGAGCGCAACGTGTTTGGAGTAGCTACGGGTGTTGAGGTGGACGCTGTGCGCCACATCACGGGCAAGGAACAGCATTCCTACGAAATCAGCGGCCTTGTACATCATTGTGGCATTCCCATTTGTTGTTCAGGTGGCATCATCTCTTGCTCTGGCGGCATCATCTCAGGCTGCTCACGCATCTCAGGCATTTGGTTCATCATGTCTTGCGACTCCATCGCCGCAGCGACTACACCCATAGCAATGTCTTGAATCTGTTG
>Ga0334722_10006363_pt1 | contig 11714 bp, 10 predicted proteins | sample C3_bottom_MG_FD_207210 | JGI IMG/M metagenome (GOLD analysis project Ga0334722, IMG submission 207210) | Sediment microbial communities from Yellowstone Lake, YNP, Wyoming, USA - C3_bottom | ecosystem: Environmental > Aquatic > Freshwater > Lake > Sediment | place: USA: Wyoming | collected...
ATAGGATTATCAAAAGAGAAATACCCTCAAAGATACTTCCTCAAAAAAGGGATGCAGAGACTGGTAGATTCACAAGAAATGGAGAGGAAGATTTTCATGCCTATCCAACGGAGTATATTGTGGTCGGGAGGAAGATATAATTCTATGAATAAAAAATCAAAAAAGAAAAAGAGGAAAAAATGACCTTCAATGACCTACTGAAACTCTATAATGAGAAAAGAGAAATATATGGTATAGAAGCTTATAGATATATTTCTCAACTTCTTCAAGAAGCAAAGGCTATTCATAAGGAGTATTTTCTAAGAAGTGATACTGCTGCAAAAGCAAGGGCTAAAGGCAAAATTCCTGACCATGAGCAGTCATGGCGCGCTTTTAAAGGCAAAAACCTCGAAAAACTTGTTATCCATATAATAAAAGATGAGGTTGAAAGTCTCGGATTAAAGATTGTTGAAGGAAATACTTTAGAAAGAACCAATAGCAGTAAGCTTTCAAAGGAGCTTAGTAGTGTAAAAAGAAATCTACTTGTTGATTATGGAGAGTTTGGCTCTCATCTTCCAGATGTAGATATAATAATTTATGACCCAAAGACTTATAAAATTTTCGCCGTTATATCCAGCAAAGTTACTTTAAGAGAAAGGATTGCACAGACAGGATACTGGAAAATCAAACTTTCTAATGACGAAGTAACTAAACATATCAAAGTTTTCTTTATAACGCCTGATGAGGATGGAACACTGACTATTAAAAAGCCAACTAAGAAAGGCAGAGCAATAGTTGAAGTCGATACAGATGGAAGTTATGTAATGAGTGAAACACAAGTTCAGGAGAGTGATAAAGTAAAAATGTTTGATAAATTTATAAGTGATTTACAGGATTTTATAAATAATGAAGGAAGCAAAGAAAAATAGTAAACATAAGAGAATAGAGCTAACTTTAGAATCAACAACCCTCTGGGATTTTCCAACACAGAATTATGGCGATAAGCCACATGGCGATAATAAGTTTAATGGTGTGACACCTGCCTTTGTTATATGGAATTTATTGCAACGGTATACAAAGAAAGGCGATCTGGTTGTTGACCCAATGTGTGGAAGCGGAACAACTATTGATGTTGCAAAGGAGTTGGGGAGAAAGGTTATAGGCTACGATATTTCACCTTATAGAGATGACATAATCCAGAATGATGCAAGGAAGATTCCATTAGGAGATAGCTCCGTGGATTTTGTTTTTATTGATTCTCCGTACTCTGATAATGTCAAATATTCTGACCATCCAGACTGCATCGGAAAAATATCATGCGAAAAGGAAAAGTTTTTTGAAGAATTAGAAAAAGTAGCCAGAGAAATATATAGAATTTTAAAGCCATATAAATACATGGCATGGCTAATCGGAGACCACTGGAGAAAAAATACAGGCTATATCCCGGTTGGCTTTAAGGTTTATAATATGCTTACCAGATTCTTTAATCCCATAGATGTAATTTGTGTTGTTAGACGAAATCAGACCTCTAATACAGGACTCTGGCATAAAAGGGCAAGAGAATTTAATTTTTATCTAAGAGGGTTTAAATATCTCTTTATTATGCAAAAATCCGTTCAGGAGGAACCATGAAACCATATTTAGTAGAGATCAAGGATCTTGAAACAAGGCAAAGCATTATTGTTGATATGGAGGGGCCTTATCATCGGAAGAATGAGCGAATAGGTGAACACTTGTACGGCTCAACATTATTAATTGATAACATCCCATATCATTTTGAAAAATATATTCCGACTGAAGAAGAAATAAGAAGGTTTGAGCTTGAAAACGATGGCAAAATACGATTTTCAAAGGGTGGATTTCTTTATCGCCTTGTACCATTCACAAAATAGTAAAGAGATGTGCTAAGCAGGACCATGGATTGCCCTCATGACGAAAGGAAAGGGCGCATTCTTCTTAAATTCCCCTTTTCCCATGAGGAGACCTTTTCCAAAAAGGAATAGAGAAAGGTATTGAACCATATTTTTTTATCCTGACAAGGCAATCAAAACCAGATAAAACGGGGTGTATTGCTGGTTACGAGGTGAAGAGGTGAAAATGTTATAATACAAACCATTCGATTAGAGGATACAGGAGCTTAATAAACCAGTGAATCATGAAAGGCCTGTAGATCAGAAGATACTCGGTTTCCCAGGGAATGTCTTCTTCCTTGGCATAGTGAGTCTTTTTATGGATGTCAGTTCAGAGATGATTCACCCCCTCATACCCCTGTTCCTGAGTAATACACTCCACGCCTCAAAGACATCTATCGGCCTTATTGAGGGAGTGGCCGAGAGTACAGCGAGCATCCTCAAGGTATTTTCGGGCTGGCTATCTGACAGAATAGGAAGGCGAAAACCGATAATCTTCTGGGGTTACGGGATATCTGTCTTCAGCAGGCCAATCCTCGCATTGGCCTCATCCTGGGTTCATGTCCTTGCCTACAGATTCTCTGACAGGGTCGGAAAAGGTGTGAGGACAGCACCGAGGGATGCAATTATAGCTGATTCGACAGATAAGTCACTTCTTGGAAGGGCCTTTGGTTTCCACAGGACAATGGATACCATTGGCGCAGTTATAGGCCCGTTGTTGGCCTTTGTCATCCTTGGTATCTTTCATAACAGGATACAATCAGTCTTCTGGTTCTCGATGATACCAGGCATCTTCGCCCTTGTCACTATACTCTTTCTTGTTAAAGAGGTCTGCCGACAGTGCCCCATGGAAAAACCGAGGATAACCATAAAGGGTCTTGATAAGAGGTTCAAGATATTCCTCCTTATCTCTACCCTTTTTACACTTGGAAAGACTACTGAGGCATTTCTCATCCTGAGGGCGCAGGAGATAGGGGTTGCTGTTTCCTCGATACCACTTATTTATCTCACCTTCAATATCGTATCAGCTATACTTGCCACCCCTGCCGGTCTCTTTGCAGACAAGATAGGGAAAAGGAAGACCATCATGATGAGTTATATCCTCCTTTCCATATTGTTTCTTGGGTTTGCAACGGCAAGGGTGTCTTTACATGCCTGGTCCCTATTTGTCGGTTATGGTGTCTTTGTGGCAATGAATGAGGGTATTCAGAGGGCCTATGTGGCAACACTCATAAGGCCCGAGATAAAGGCAACAGGTTATGGCATTTATCATACAACTGTAGGTCTTGCAGCCCTTCCATCAGGAATAATAAGTGGAATACTGTGGCAGCATATTGGCTCTTATGCTTTATTCTACTATGGTGCCATAGTCTCCTTTATCTCATTTGTGCTTTTTGGTATATTTCTCGTAAGGGGTGATAATTATTAAAACACCCATCTTTTCTAAAGAGGGGGATTATCCCTCCCTTTGGAAAAGGGAGGTAAGGAGGGATTTTGCAGATTAATGTCCTTATTATTTTGAGACTGTAATAGATTAGGAGGTAACTATGGATGCCATTGAATGCATCAGGACAAGGATGAGCATCAGGAGATTCAGGCCTGAGCCTTTACCAAGGGAACTACTGATGGAGATTATCGAGACGGCTATGAGGAGCCCTTCGTACAAGAACAGCCAGCCATGGGAGGTTGCCATTGTATCTGGCAAGAAGAAGGATGAACTTTCAGAGATCCTTCTTAGACTCCTTGAGGAGGGTAAAGAGCCTTCTCCTGACCTCCCCGAGCCAAAGAATTGGCCTGAAGATATCGAAAGGAGGATAAGGGAACATATATATAAAAGGAGTTCCTTCCTCGGGATCGATATATCTTCGCCAGAGGCCCAAAAAAAGGCGAAGAGGATAAACTTCAAGTTCTATGGTGCTCCCCATGGCATCTTTCTTTATCAGGATTCGTCCCTTACAGAATGGTCTATCCTTGATATGGGTATGTTTGCCCAGACCCTCATGCTTGCTGCAAATGCCCATGGTATCGGCACAGTACCACAGGCATTCCTCACGGACTATGCAATGGAGATAAAGAGGTTTCTCGGCATACCCCCTTCCAAGAGGCTTGTCCTTGGCATCTCGATAGGTTATCCTGACATGGATGACAGGGCAAATAGCTACAGAAGCGACAGGATTAAGGCGGAAGAGATAATCAAATGGTTCGAATAATCTGAGAACTATTTGATTTTTCAGTCCTTTTTCCGTTATCATTTTCTATGGATGTACGGAGATACATAGAGGAATCAAACCGCTATGTCATGAATACCTATAACAGGATGCCTGTTGTCCTGAGAAAGGGTCGAGGGATTAAGGTATGGGGAGGCGATGGTAAGGAATACCTGGACTTTGTTGGTGGTATAGCCGTGAATGTCCTCGGTCACTGCCACCCAAAGGTCGTAGTAGCTATCCAGAAGCAGGCACAAAGGCTAATCCATATATCAAACCTCTATTATAATGAGCCACAGATAAGGTTGGCGAGGCTTCTTGTAGAGAATTCCTTTGCTGATAAGGTCTTTTTCTGCAATTCTGGAGCAGAGGCTAATGAAGGAGCTATCAAGCTTGCAAGAAAGTATGCAAAGGAGAATATGAAGGGAGAACGTTATGAGATCATTACCGCTCTGAACTCATTCCATGGCAGGACACTGGCAACGATAACAGCAACAGGCCAGGAAAAGTTCCAGAAGGGCTTTGAGCCACTCGTCCCAGGTTTTAGATATGTAGAGTTTAATAACCTCAAGGAACTCGAAAAAGCCATAGGTGACAAGACTTGTGCTGTCATGTTAGAGCCTATTCAGGGCGAAGGAGGCATAAGATTGCCCTCTCCTGAATATCTTAAGGGTGTTAGAGACCTCTGTGACAGGGAGGGGATACTCCTCATCCTTGATGAGGTCCAGACAGGTATGGGAAGGACAGGGAGGCTCTTTGCATATGAACATTATGGCATTGAACCTGATATAATGACCCTCGCCAAGGGACTTGGAAGCGGCGTACCAATCGGTGCCCTCCTTGCTACAGATAAGGTAGCTTCCTCCTTCCAGCCTGGTTCACATGCCTCAACCTTTGGAGGGAATCCCCTCTGCTCGGCTGCGGCGGTTGCAACTATCGAGACAATTCTGGAGGATGGATTTATCCTTGATCAATGTAGAAGGATGGGTGAATATCTATTGCAGGGATTGAATGAACTCAAGGATGAATATGCAAGTATTATTATCGATGTAAGGGGCATCGGCCTCATGGTGGGGATGGAACTATCAATGGACTGTTCAGAAATCGTCAAGGCCTGTCTCGATCGGGGGTTGATTATAAACTGTACTGCAGGTAATGTCCTCCGCTTCACCCCTCCATTGATAGTCCAGAAAAGGGATATAGATAATATGCTCGACATCCTTGATGACGTATTAAGGAGAACGATATGAAAAGAGACTTTTTGAGACTCTGGGACCTCTCCTCAGAGGAGATATACTCGATCATAGAGAGGGCAAGAAGATTGAAGGCAGGAGAGGACAGGAATAGATGCCCGCTGATAGGTAAAAGCATAGGCCTTCTCTTCGAAAAGTCGTCCACACGAACAAGGGTATCCTTTGAGGTAGGGATATATCAACTCGGTGCTCAGGCTATATACATGAATCCCTCTGACCTCCAGCTTGGAAGGGGTGAGACGATTAAGGATACAGCCATGACCCTTTCGAGATATCTCAGTGCCATGGTGATAAGGACCTTCGGGCACAGAAGGATCGAGGAATTCGCTGCCAGTGCCTCAATGCCTGTCATAAACGGCCTTTCTGATCTCCATCATCCCTGCCAGGTCCTGGCAGATCTGATGACGATCCTGGAAAAAAAGGGAAGGCTCAGGGATATTCATATCGCTTATATAGGTGATGGTAACAATGTCGCAAATTCCCTTGTTGAGGCATCATCGAGGATGGGGATGAACCTTACAATAGCCTGTCCCGAGGGCTATGAACCTGATCCTGATGTACTTGAGAGGGCAAGGGAGTCAGCAAAGAGCGATATAATCATCTTAAGGGATCCCCGTGAGGCAGCAGGCAGGGCAGATGTCATATACACAGATGTCTGGGTCAGCATGGGACAGGAGGGAGAGGCAGAGGAGAGGAAAAAGAGGTTCAGACCATATCAGGTCAATAGTGAACTGCTCAGATGCGCAAAGACAGATGTAATAGTCCTTCACTGTCTGCCAGCACACAGAGGAGAGGAGATAACTGATGAAGTGATGGACGGCTCCCACAGTATGGTCTTTGACCAGGCTGAAAACAGATTACATACCCAGAAGGCCCTTCTTGAATTTCTTCTCGCCTGACTTGGAAAAGGTCCTTTCCATAATACCCCTGGGTGGTGTTGAGGAGATAGGCTGTAACTCGACAGTCCTCGAATACGGCGATGATATCATACTCATCGATGCTGGCCTCATGTTCCCTGAAGAAGACATGCTGGGTGTTGACTTTGTGATCCCTGATTTCAGCTATATCTTCGAAAACAAGGATAAGATAAGGGGGGTTATCATTACCCACGGCCATGAAGACCATACAGGCGGCCTGCCCTTTCTCATGAGAGAGATAGACGTGCCAATCTATGGCACCCCCCTCACCCTCGGTTTGATCAAGGAGAAACTGAGAGAACATAATCTCGAACATATCAGGCTTATCCCTGTAAGGCCAAGGGATACGATAAATCTCGGACCATTCGAAATAGAATTTGTAAGGGTTACCCATAGCATAGTCGATGGTGTGGGCCTCGGGATAAAGACACCCCTCGGTCGCATTGTCCATACAGGAGACTTCAAACTCGATCCCACCCCTGTTGATGGTCAGCTCATGGACTTTCACAGGTTCTCTGAATACGGTGAAGAGGGGACTCTTCTCCTCCTCTCTGACAGCACAAATTCAGAGAGAGGGGGTTTCACCTTCTCTGAAAAAGAGGTCAGAAGGGCCTTTGAAGACATATTCTCGAAGACAAAGGGAAGGATAATCATAGCAACCTTTGCCACAAATATACACAGGATACAACAGGCTATTGATGTGGCCGTGATGTTCAAAAGAAAGGTCATACTATGTGGAAGAAGCATTGTGAATAATTCGCAGATTGCCCTTGACCTCGGTTATCTGAAGATGCCAATGGATACATGGTTGAGACTTGAGGAACTCAATACCCTGAGAGACGATGAGGTTGTAATTATAACAACAGGGAGTCAGGGAGAGCCCATGAGCGTCCTGTCGAGGATAGCAACAGGCGAACATAAGACGATCAAGGTCAAGGAAGGTGACACAGTGATTCTTTCGGCAAAGATAATTCCGGGCAACGAAAGATCCATTGGCAAGATAATAAACCATCTCTGTAGAAGGGGTGCCAGTGTAATCTATGAGAAGGTATCAGAGATACATGTCTCAGGCCATGCCTCAAAGGAAGAGCTAAAGCTGATGCTCAATATGGTGAGGCCTAAATACTTTATGCCCATTCATGGTGAATACAGGCACCTTGCCTTCCATGCCCAACTCGCTGAAAAGGTAGGGATTCCGAAGGGAAATATATTCATCCTCGAAAATGGCGAAGTCCTCGAGATAACAGAAGAGGGAGCGAGAAAGAACGGCAGGGTCAATTCAGGAAGGGTCTTCATCGATGGCAGGGGCATGGGAGATATAGAGGATGTGGTTCTGAGAGACAGGAGGAGGCTTGCCCATGACGGCATAGTCCTTGTGCTCCTGGCAGTCGAAAAACTCACAGGGACGATAGTCTCAGGACCTGAGATAATATCGAGGGGCTTTATCTTTGAAGATACCTCTCCTGAGGTGATAGGTGAAGTAAAAAAGATCGTATCGGATGTATTGAATGAGATGGACAGGGAACTGATTACCGATTCAGCACTCCTGAAGGACAGATTAAGGAGTGTCCTCAAGAAATACCTGAGAAATACGATGCAGAGAAGACCTATGATAATGCCTGTGATAGTCGAGATCTGATCATTATCCCCTCTTTATACGATCGAACTTCTCCTTAAAGGCAGGATTTATGACAGGCAGCCTTATAATAAAGGTCGTTCCCTTCCCCTCCTCACTCTCAACATCGATCCTTCCTCCATGATCCTCGATGATCCTGTAACTTATTGAAAGGCCGAGACCGGTTCCCTTTTCCCTCTTGGTCGTGAAGAATGGTTCAAAGATCCTCGGGAGTATATCCGCAGGGATACCGGTTCCTGTGTCTTTAAAGATGATCGATATCTCTTCATCTATACGAGATGTCTTAATCTCCAATCTTCCTCCCTCTGGCATCGCATGAATAGCATTATTTATTAAATTCACAAAGACCTGCTTGAGCTGATTGGGGTCACCAATCATCTTTGGTATTTCACCGTATTCCTCAATTATCTGAACCCTTGCAGACTTAGCCTGTGTCCCTGTGAGAAGACTTACCTCCCTGAGGATAGAGTTGATATCGACATCGCTCAATTGAAGGGGCCTTTTCCTCGCAAAATTGAGAAGTTCCCTCACAATGTCCCTCGCCCTGATCGATTCATGCTCTATTATCTCGAGCCTGTTCTTGATGAGTTCTATGTCATCATACTCCTTCATCAATTCAACAAAACCTATGATACTCGTCAGAGGATTATTTATCTCATGGGCCACATTCGCTGCGAGTTCTCCTATAGCAGCCAGCTTTGCCGCCTGAATCAATTGCTCCTGTGCCTCTCTGAGTTCTATCATCTGTCTTTCAAGGCTTTTGTATAACTCGGAGTTCTCCATAGCTACTGCAATATGTCCTGAGAGGATGGTAAGTAGCCTTGCATCCTCCTCTGAAAAATCTTCATCCTTATCAGCCACCTTAATAAAGCCAAGGAGTCTCTCCTTTCTCGATAGCCAGGAGACAAGGATATTCTTCTCGCCTCCTCTAAGAATCGGGCTGAGTCCTTCTATTTCATCAGGATCATTGGATACAATTGGTTCACCTCGAAATAGATTGAAGAGACTCTTCACCTTATTATCAGGGATAGAGAGAGGCTCCCTTACCTTTAATCCATAGGCTGCCTGATGACTTATGAAATCCCCTTTCTTTCTATCATTAAGAAAAAGCTCCACCTGATTGGCATCAAGCAATTCCGCAATCTCCATACACAATCTTCCGAATACCTCATCCATGTCCTTGAGTCTGTAAAATGAGAGGGTCATGTTATATAGGCCTGTAAGCTGCTTCACATAATGGAGCATCCTCTCCTGTTTTTCCTTAAGGGAAAGGCTCATGGTGTTGAAGCTTTCTGCCAGCTCTCCAAATTCTGTGCTATCCCTGTAATCGGTCTGATAACCTATCTCTCCAGCTGCAATCGCACGGGCTGCTTTTACAAGTCTTGAGACAGGCCTTGTTATCTGATGGGTAAGGGCAAAGGCGATTAAGAGGGCTATAAAAAAGGCAATAATAAGGGTTATAAAAAGAATGACCCTCGATTTATTAATCGCATCAATGGCCTTTAACGTCTTTTCATTGAGCCTCTTGTTAGCAATAAATGACATCTCCTGAGTCTTATGAAGGAGTATGTCTCCGATGCCGACAGCAACCATCTTAAGCCTTTCTATACGCTCCTGATTCGCTGTCGTGGTTATGAGGTAGCTTATGGCATCCTCATACTGCTCTATTGTGCTCGAGATATCCTTTAACCTTGCTGTCATCTCCTTGCTGTGATGGCATCCCGAACAACTCCTTATAGAGTTATCGAGGGCTGCAACGTTATCAACAATCACATCGAGTTCCTTTCCAAAGACCGTTCCGGTAGTATATAGATTCGATTGTACAGTCTGGAGATTAATCACGAGATTCTGTCGTATTATCTCTACCCTGTGAAGATTTATGACGGTCTTGAGGTCCTGGGTAATCTTGTAAGAATAGACGATAGAGAGGAGAGAACCAATAGAGAAGAGCAGAAAGAGGAGACCTAAAGATAGTATGAGTCTCTTTTTCATCTGTACCTGTAATTCCTTATATCTATCCCTGCCTTTTTCGCAACATCAAAGAAGGCCTTGAAATCATCCCTTGTAGCAGGCATGAACCTTATAGCACCAAGAGCCTTAAGCACCTCAACACCATCACGATCCCTATCCATGTTTAGAAGGGTATCCCTTATCCTCTTCTTTAAAGATTCAGGCATATCCTTTTTCAGACAGAGTGTTGTATCAGGAAATTCAGGCGACCTGAAAAGAATCACAAGCTCATTCTTAATAAGAGGGTCCTTTTCCGAGAGCTTCCTGAAGACCCGGCCCTTTGCGATACCGATATCTGCCCTGTTGTCCATAACGGCATGGACAGAGGCATCATGGCTGCCTGTAAAATAATATTCCCTGAAGAAACTATCTAAGTTCGAAATCCCGTTTTCCCTTAAAAGGGCGATAAGATATAGATAGCCTGTAGCCGTAGCCCTATCGACAAAGGCTATACGTCTCCCTTTCATATCCCTTATTCCATTAATACCACTGCCCTTTCTTACAAAGATATAGGCCTGACTTGTTGATGAGCCATCGAGATTTACCGGCCTTACCACAGGTTCCACGCCGAGCCTCTCCATAGCGAGGACAGAGGTGAAGACACCAAAAAAGGCCCCGTCCATTCTCCTTGAAACGAAACTATCCACTATATCTCCATAACGACTCAGGATCGTAAGCCTTACATTAACTCCGAGTTTCCTGGAGAGGTAAGATGCGAGTGGCCTGTGTCTGTCCATCTGTCTGAAGATGTTCTCCTCGGGTATAAGTCCTATGAGTATCTCTTCCTGGCCAGAGACAACAGGAGGAAATATGATAGAAAGCAATATAATAAGATTCAAAAATACCTTCATCACTGTATCAACCTCGTTGCTGTTGCCACAAGGTCCATCGGTATCCTGTAACCCATCTCTTTTACCTCCTTGAGATTAAATACGAGTTCGACTTCATTACAGCATGATACCTTCACCTTATCAGGATTACTGCCATCCAGAATCCTGATGACGACCTCGGCCATCTTTTCTCCAAGTTCCTTCGGTCTTGCATAAAGAGATATTGTCGGATGATAACCATAATCACCCGGAAAGAGGGATGCAGTAGGGATCCTGTGAGCCCTTGCATACTCCAGGATTACAGGAAGGGCCATCTCAGCAACAGGCGTCTGGGTAATAAAGATGGCATCAGGATTCTGGCCGTAGAAGATATTCCTTGCATCCTTAACTGTCTTTAAGCTTACCGCTGCAACCCTGAATCCATACTGCTCTGAGGCCTTCTTTATATCCTCCATCTGAATAACTGAATCAGGGTCACCTGAATTATAGACTATGCCTATTGTCCTGATCGTTACTATCTCCCTCAGATAACGGAGAAGGGTCGATGGAAAGACCCTGTAACTGACTCCTGTGACATTTTTACCCGAGAGCTTCATGGCATAGGGTTCTGATAATGAGGAATAAATGACAGGAGTCTTTGTCTTTAAGTCCAGTACCGCCTGTGTTGACTCAGCTCCATATGTGATAAACATATCCACATCGTAGGCACTGAGCTTCCTCGCAGCATTACTAAGGGAGAGATAATCAGGATAAGGCCTTTGCAGAATTATATCCACCCTTTCACTGTATCCCGCCCTCTTCAGCTTCGAGAGAAAGGAATCGTGTATCTCCCTGTAATGGCGGATATCACCTGATAGAATCACACCGATAGTCTCGGCAGTGAGGTCACCTGTTAAAAGAAAGAAGATGAGTAATAAAACGAAAAGACCTGCCCCTTTTTTCATAATCCTCTGACAGATCGGAATCATCTCC
>Ga0334722_10006364_pt1 | contig 11714 bp, 10 predicted proteins | sample C3_bottom_MG_FD_207210 | JGI IMG/M metagenome (GOLD analysis project Ga0334722, IMG submission 207210) | Sediment microbial communities from Yellowstone Lake, YNP, Wyoming, USA - C3_bottom | ecosystem: Environmental > Aquatic > Freshwater > Lake > Sediment | place: USA: Wyoming | collected...
TGAGCGCGGACCTGCTGCAGCGCATCGCCGAGGAGGCGATGCACGACCGCTGGATCCACACCAACCCGCGCAAGATCGCCGGGCCGGCCACGGTGCGCCAGTTGCTGGACGCCGCGTGGTAGGCGGTCTCAGCGCTCCGCTTTGCGGTACAGGCAGTAAAGCAGGCCGCGGCCGAGATCGCTCAGCTCGGACGTGGGCTCATCCGGCATGAAGTGCAGCTTGAACGCCCGGATCGCTGCGGCTCCATCCGCAGTGTCATAGCCCAGCGCGCGCAATGCCGCCAGAGTGTCGAACGCCGCCGCCGGCGGTTCGAATGGCGGATCGCACCAAAGGCCGAATCCGGCTTGCGCGAGCGTCCTCCACGGAAAGAACCGGCTGGGATCGGTTTTTCGCCTGGGCGCAACATCGGCGTGGCCCAGGAAATTCTGCGTCGGGATGTGATATCGCGCCTTAATGTCGGTCAAAAGCTCGAGCAAGGCCGACACCTGGGCATCAGCGAAAGGCTCGCGTCCGTTGTTGTCGAGCTCGATTCCCAGGGACGCGGAATTGAGGTCCGTATCGGAGCCCCATTTCGATTCGCCGGCGTGCCATGCGCGCGCGCGCTCATCGACCAGTTGGATGATCGCGCCGTCGCGTGCGATCAGATAATGCGCACTCACCGGGCGCAGCGGGTTGGAAAGCGTACGCAGCGCCTGCTCGGCGCTGTCATCGCTGGTGTGATGAATGACGACAAAGTTCGGCTTTCGTTCGTTGAAATTCGGCGACCCCTGCCAGCTCGTCGGTATGCCCGCGCGCTGCGGCACCGGCGCGCATGCTGCGAGCAGTGAGGCCAGCGCCAACATGGAGTTACGAATCAGGGTCATCGTGTCGCGTCGCTCAAGGCCGAAGGGAAATTGTACCGCCGTATCGAACGCGCGAGCCGCGGCTTGCGCAAGTTCGTCGTCCGCCGGCATACAATGGCGGAACGTGAATAGTTGAAACGCGCCCTGAGCGTGAGTAGGAACCCATTGCAAAATGAATTTTGCAATGGGTTGAGATAGGGGAGTCTGAGGGGACTTGTCCCCCCATTTCGAAATGGATTATAAGCGAGGCTGAAATACAGTATGCACGCAGAGCTGGAGCCGACCTATGCGCCTGTTGCTGGTTGAAGATGACGCCATGATAGGCGAGAGCGTGCGCAAGGGCATGCAGCAGGATGGCTTCGCCGTCGATTGGGTGCAGGACGGGCGCGCGGCGGAACTCGCGCTGGAGAGCAATCCCTACGACACGCTGCTGCTCGATCTCGGCCTGCCCAGGAAAGACGGCTTGGCGGTGCTGGCCTCGCTGCGCCGCAGCGGCAATGCCATTCCCGTATTGATCCTGACCGCGCGCGATGCGGTGGCCGACCGCGTCAAGGGGCTGGATGCCGGCGCCGACGACTATCTGGTCAAACCCTTCGACCTGGAAGAGTTGGCCGCGCGAATCCGCGCGCTGCTGCGCAGGAAATCCGGACGCGCCGACCCCGTGGTCCAGGTGGGCGGCTTGATCCTCAATCCGGCAACGCGCGAGGTGACGCTGCAGGGCAAGCCGGTATCGCTGTCGGCACGCGAGTTCGGTCTGTTGCATGCGCTGGCCGAGCGCCCGGGCGTCGTGCTGTCGCGCGCGCAGCTCGAGGAAAAGCTCTACGGCTGGGGCCAGGAAGTCGAGAGCAATACGGTCGAAGTCTATATCCATTCGCTGCGCCGCAAGCTGGGCGCACAAGCCATCCGCAATGTGCGCGGCGTCGGCTACATGGTGCCGAAATCGACATGAACTCGATACGCCGCCGGCTGCTGTTGTGGTTGTTGTCCGGCCTGGCGCTCGCGCTGGCGGCGGCAGGCGCGCGCATTTACACGCAGACCCTGGACGAAGCGAACGCGCTGTTCGATTACCATCTGCAGCAGATGGCGGCTTCGCTCCCGGACGACGCCTTCGAGCCCTTGCCGCCGTCGAAGTCGGGCGGCGCCGACATCGACGATGGCCTCGTCGTCCAGATCTGGGACCGCAACGGCTTGCAGCTCTACTTCTCCCATCCGGCGTCGAAGCTGCCGCAGCGGGCGGAGCTCGGCTACTCAACAGTGGAGACGGCGCGCGGAAGCTGGCGTGTCTATAGCGCGCTGGAGCAGAACAATATCGTTCAGGTCGCGCAGCCGATGAGCGTGCGCCGCAACCTCGCTGCGGGCATGGCGCTGCGCGCGCTGGTGCCGCTGCTGGCCTTGCTGCCGCTGCTTGGATTCCTGATCTGGCTCACGGTCGGGCGCGGGCTGCGGCCGCTGGACCAAATGGCCGCGGCGCTCGCGCAGCGCACGCCGGACTCGATCGATTCCCTGCCCGAGACCGGACTGCCGCAAGAGGTCCGGCCGCTGGTGCACGCCTTGAACGGTCTGCTGGCGCGGCTGGCGCGGGCCCTGGAATCGCAGAAAGCGTTTGTCGCCGACGCCGCGCACGAATTGCGCACGCCGCTCACGGCGCTGCAGCTTCAGATTCAATTGGCCGAACGCGCGACCAGCGAAGCGGAGCGCAAGACGGCATTCGAGCAGCTCAGACGGGGCCAGCTGCGCGCGACGCACCTGGTGCAGCAGCTGCTCACGCTCGCGCGCCAGGAACCGGGCCTGGCCGCGCGGCCGCATGTCGCCATCGACCTGGCGGAGATCGCACGTCTGGTCGTATCGGAACTCGCGCCGCTCGCCGCCGAAAAGAACATCGACCTCGGCATGGACGAGGAACAGGCGGCGACCATTTCGGGTGATTTCGAAGCCTTGCGCGTCATGTTGGGCAATCTCGTCGACAACGCGCTGCGCTACACGCCTGCTGGCGGTAGCGTTGATGTCGCCGTGCGAACCAGGGACGGCACTGCCGTGCTGGAAGTCTCGGACACCGGACCCGGGATCCCCGAGGAAGATCGCGAGCGCGTGTTCGACCGGTTCTATCGGCGCGAAATCAATCAGGCCTCCGGTAGCGGACTGGGGCTGGCGATCGTGAAGAATATCGCCGATCGCCACCAGGCGGCCGTCGCGCTGGAAAACCGCGCACCCGGCCCGGGCCTGCGCGTGTGCATTTCGTTTCCGCTGCATTAAGATATAAGTGGATACCTCCCCTCATACTCCCCCTATGTCAGCCCGTTGCAAAATTCATTTTGCAACGGGTTCTTAGTCCATCGCCTTCATTCGCCGCTGCGTTCAGGCGGAATGCATTCTTAAGTCTGCTTTAAGTCGGCACGCCTAAGCTGCTGCTCATTGCGGGGACCTTCCGCGACTAGCCTTTCAAGGAGTGCACGATGAATTCCAAAACTTTAGTCCGCAGTTTGATCGCTGCAGGCGTCATATCCGTGTTCGCTGCCGGTGCGCTTACGGCCGGTCATTGGCGTCCGCAGGAGGCCGTTGCCGCCAATGCGCCTATGGCGGTCGCGACGGCGTCGCCGGCGCACGCCCTGCTTCCCGACTTCACCGGCATAGTCGAGCGCAACGGCCCGGCAGTGGTCAATATCAGCGTAACGCACGAGCTCAAAGCCGAGGCGGCCATGCCGCAGGGCCCGGGATTCGGTCCGAACAGCCCGTTCTTCGAATTCTTCCGCCAGTTCCCCGGCGCCGTGCCGCATGGGGGCGCGCCCGAGCGCGGCATGGGCTCCGGCTTCATCGTCAGCGCGGACGGCGTCATACTCACCAACGCGCACGTGGTCGACGATGCGACCGAGGTCACGGTCAAGCTCACCGACCGGCGCGAGTTTCGTGCCAAGGTGATCGGCAGCGACAAGCCCAGCGACGTTGCGGTCCTCAAAATCGACGCGAGCGGATTGCCGACGGTCAGGCTCGGAAGCAGCATGAACGAGAAGGTAGGCGAATGGGTGCTGGCAATCGGTTCCCCCTATGGCTTCGAAAACTCGGTCACCTCCGGCATCGTCAGCGCAAAATCGCGCTCGCTGCCGGACGGCACCTACATTCCTTTCATTCAGACCGACGTCGCGGTCAACCCGGGCAATTCCGGCGGGCCCTTGTTCAACATGAATGGCGAGGTGATCGGAATCAATGCGCAGATCTTCACACACACGGGCGGCTACCAAGGCCTGTCGTTTGCCGTGCCGATAGAGCTCGCGGTGAAGGTCAAGGACCAATTGCAGCAATTCGGCAAAGTCAGCCGCGGCCGGCTGGGGGTCACGATACAGGAAGTCAATCAGCAACTCGCCGATTCCTTCGGCCTGAAGCGCCCTGGTGGTGCACTGGTTGCCGCGGTCGAGGAAAATGGACCCGCCGCCAAAGCCGGCATCCAAGCGGGCGATGTGATCGTAAAATTCAACGGGCATGCGATCTCGAGTTCATCCGAATTGCCGGCGCAGGTTGCAGACGTCAGGCCCGGCACGAAAGCGACGCTGGAACTCTCGCGCAATGGCACATCCAAAGAAATCGAGGTGACCGTCGGCGAGCTGAAGAGCGCGAAAGTGGCCGCCGCCGATAGCCCTAGCCAGGATCATGGCCGCCTCGGACTCGCGGTGCGGCCGCTCAATCCGGACGAGCGCCGGCAAGTCGGCGGCAAGGGGCTGGTGGTGGAAGAAGCGAGCGGCCCGGCCGCGCGCGCCGGCATTCAGCCGGGAGACCTGCTACTGGCTGTCAACGGCACGGCAGTTCAATCGGTCGAGCAATTGCGCGCGCTGGTGGCGAAGTCGGGCAAGACTCTGGCGCTGCTGGTCCAGCGCGACGACGGAAAGATATTCATCCCCGTAGACCTGGGCGGCAAGCAAGGTTAAGGAGGACGGATCTCCTGCGGCGGTCGGCGGCGGCCAGCAGCCATACGCTGCGCACGGGCAGGCATGAGCGCTAATCCTTATTGACGAACGCGGTCGAACAGGTCTACGGTTGCTGATCCGGCGGCGCCATCATTTTTCCCGGCGTTGTAACCGTTTGCGTGGTTGCCGCGAACTAGCTGTTTGAGCGCGCAAACCTGCGCGGGTGTTGGAAAATCTCCTGCCGGAGCCTGCATGACCGAAGACCGATCGCCGATTCACCCCGCCTGGCTGCGCGCGACCCATTGGCTCAATGCGCTCGCGGTGGTGATCATGATGATGAGCGGCTGGCGCATCTACAACGCCTCGCCTTTTCTTGGCTTCACCATTCCGAAGAGCCTCACGCTGGGTGGTTGGCTGGGCGGGGCGATTCAATGGCATTTCGCGGCGATGTGGCTGCTCGCCGCCAACGGCCTGAGCTATCTGGCCTGCAATGCCGGCAGCGGGCGCTTGCTGCGCAAGTTCTTTCCCCTGTCCGCGCGCGCAGTCGTCGCCGACGCGCTCGCCGCGCTCAAGGGGATGCTGGCACACGACGATTTGCGCCATTACAACGCGGTGCAGCGCGCCGCCTATCTGTTCGTTATCCTGGACAGCGTGCTGCTGCTGCTCTCGGGACTGGTGCTGTGGAAGTCGGTGCAGTTCCCGCTGCTGCGCGAACTGATGGGCGGCTATGAGGCGGCGCGCCGGGTGCATTTCCTTGCCATGGCGGCACTGCTCGTATTCATGCTCGTTCATCTGGCGATGGTTGCGTTGGTACCGCGAACGCTGCCGCCGATGATACGCGGCCGCTAAGGAGGCGACGATGGCGATCAAGAACATTGCACGGAATTCCGCAGTCGATGGCGACGCTGTGGTCAAGGAGGCGCTGCAACGGCTGGATCTGCCCTCGCGCCGGCTGTTCATGCGGCGCGCGCTCACCTTGGGCGGACTGTCGCTGCTCACCGGCTGCGCCATCGTCGACGAGCACAGCGCCGAGCGCGCGCTGATGAAGGTATCGCGCTTCAATGACCAGGTGCAGGCCTGGCTGTTCGATCCGAACCGGCTGGCGCCGACCTATCCGGAATCGATGATCGCGCGGCCGTTCCCGTTCAATGCCTACTATGACGAGGACGAAGTGCGCGTGGTCGATGCCTCCAGCTACCGCCTCGAAGTCAGCGGCCTGGTGGCGGACAAGCACGCCTGGACGCTGGCCGAATTGCGCGCGCTGCCGCAGACCGACCAGGTGACGCGCCATATCTGCGTCGAAGGCTGGAGCGCGATCGGCAAGTGGGGCGGAGTCAGCTTTGCGCAGCTGCTGCGCCGCGTGGGTGCCGACCTCAGCGCCAAGTACATCGGCTTCAAGTGCGCCGACGACTACTACACCAGCATCGACATGCCGACTGCGCTGCACCCGCAGACCCTACTCACGCTCACTTATGACGGACAGGAACTGCCGCCGCGCTACGGCTTCCCGATGAAGCTGCGCATGCCGACCAAGCTCGGCTACAAGAATCCGAAGCACATCCAGGCCATTTTCGTCACCAATACCTACCCCGGCGGCTATTGGGAAGACCAAGGCTACAATTGGTTCGGCGGCAGCTAGGCGCGAGGCGGGCGCGCCGAAGGCAAGGCATTATCGTCCCGGCAATACGAATGCATACTAGGAGTTTTCCATGAGCAAGTTCAGCGCAAGGCTTTTGTCCCTCGCCCTCCTGCTGGCAGGAATTGCGCCAGCCAACGCTGCCGAACCTTTTCCTGATCCCAAACTGGACTCGCCGCTGTCGCTCGCGAAATCCACCCAGAGCGCCGTATTTGCAGGCGGCTGCTTCTGGGGCGTGGAGGCCGTGTTCGAACACGTCAAAGGCGTCACCGAGGTCGTGTCGGGCTATTCGGGCGGCAGCGCCGATTCGGCGCAATACGAACGCGTGAGTTCAGGCGCCACCGGGCATGCCGAGGCGGTGCGCGTTTCCTACGATCCCGCGCGCGTCAGCTACGGGCAGTTGTTGAAGGTGTTCTTTTCGGTCGCGCACGATCCTACGGAATTGAACCGGCAGGGGCCGGACACGGGCACGCAATACCGCTCGGCGATCTTCTATGCCAACGATGAACAGAAGCGCGTCGCCGAAGCCTATATCGCCCAGCTCGACGCCGCGCGCGCCTTCCCCCGGCCCATCGTCACGCAGCTCAACCCGCTGAAGGCGTTCTACACAGCCGAGGCCTATCATCAGGATTACCTGGCGCGCCATCCGAACCAGCCCTACATCGTCATCAACGACCTGCCTAAGCTCGCGAACCTCCAGCGTCAGCTCCCGGCGCTGTATGTAGGCAAATAGGATCGCACGCGAGTTGCGCAAGCGCCTGCGCGAGGTTCGGCTCCGCGCGCGGCTCAGCGTGCCTGTTCGACTCGCGCGAGTATGCGTTCGCAGCGCTGCCGGTCGAGCGCATCGGCCACGCCCGGTTGTTCGCACCAGGCCACGAGGCGCTCGGCCGCGCTGAGCGCGCCGGAACTTGCCGCGCTGCTGAAACGGTCCTTCAATTTCTTTACCTGCAGCGCCAGCCGGCTCTGCTGCAGCTCGGGCGGGCTGTCCATGCCGAGCAGCAGTTCGAGTTCAAGCAAGGCTTCGCGGCGTGCGCCGGCGCCCTGCTCCATGCGCGCGCGATACTTCCCGACCGCGGCCTCCTCGGACAATGCAGCGAGCGCGGCCTCGCGCCGCGCCAGCATCTTCTTCTCCCAGGCCGCCGACATGGCAGGCAAAGCCGCCCAGCGTTCCTGCACCGCGGCCGCCTGCGCCACCACATCGCCGGCGCTGCCGTCGCGCACCAGGCGATCGAGCTCCTCGCACAGGCCTTCCTTCGCCGCCAGGGTCTGCCAAACCGCCGCCTCGCGCGAGCGCGTGCGCGCCGAGAGCATCGCATCCACCGCGGCCTTCGCTTTGCCGAAGCGCGCTTCCAGGTCGCGCAGCCCGGGGTCGGCCGCGCCCAGCTGTTGCTTCCACCGCTCGTGCAGATCGCGCAGCGCCTGACGGATTTCCTGATCGTTCTTGTCGGCCATGGAAGCGAGCTGCTCGGCCTGGGCGCACAGTTCCTGCAGCGCCTGGCGATGCTCGTTCTTGCGTCCGTCCTCTTCCTTGCGCTTGTTCTGGCGCGCGTCGAACACGGCGTCGCAGCTCGCACGAAACTGTTTCCACAGGGCGCGCTCGTCGCGCTGCGCCAGCGACATGCCCTTGGCGTGTACCTGCCACCGGGCCTGAATCGCCTTGATTTTCGACGGCACGTCGCGCTCCATGGCCTTGGCTGTCAATGCCTCGACTTCGGCTATCAACGCCTGGCGCTCCGCTTTGGCGCGATCGCGCGCCGCGGACAAGGCGTCGCGCAGAGGCGCGAGCGCCGCCTTGAAGCGCAGGTCGAGTTTTTTCCATGCGCCCGGATCGACGCTGCCCAGATCACCCTCGCGCCAGCCGTGATCGGTATCGCGCAGCCAATGCTCGATCGCACGCCAGTCCGCAGGCTCCACGAGCAGGCCGCCCGCGTGCGCCGCCGCCGCGGCGATGAATTCGTCGCGCCGCTTGCGCGCCTCCTTCCGCTTCGCGGCCATCTCGGAAAAATACCGGGCAGCGGGCGCATAGGCGCGTTCGCAGGCGCCGTTGAAGCGCTCCCACAAGGCCTTGGGCACGCCCGCATACTGCACATCCAGCGCCTTCCACTCGTTGCGCAGCTTCTGCACTTCCAGCGCCAGCTGCGGCGCGTCCAGCGCCTGCGTCGCCGCGGCCTCGGCACGCTCGCACAGCTGGGTGCGGGCATTCTGCTGGCCAAACGACTCCCAGCGCTCCAACTCCACCAGTTGCTGCACCAGGCGCCCCAAGCGCTGCGTCGACGGCTTCGGCAGCAAGCCGGCTGCGGGTTTGAACGCCTTGATCTGATCGGCAGCCGCGCGCGCTGCCGCGATCTGTCCCGCCGCGAGTGCCTGCTCCCCGGCATGCAGCAAGCTGTGCACCTGCGCGCGCGCCGCATTCGCTTCCTGCTGCGTCGCCTGAATCTGCGCCAGCCGGCGCTGTTCGACCGTCGTCAGCGCGGCCTCGAAGCGCCGTGTCAGTTCGGGCGTACGTATCGTCCGGCTCAACGCCTGCCAGCGTGTGGGCAGCTCCGCGTGGTCGATGGAGGTGCCCGCGGCAAGCTGCTCCGCTTCGACGACCAAGGCCAGCGCGGCCGCGTGCGCCTTGATCTCGTCCTCCCAGGACGCGATGCGTTGCTCCGCCTGTTCCAGCCGCGCCAAGGCCGCGCCATCGTCGCGACCCTGCGCATCCTCGCGCAGCGCCGCAAGCTCTTCGCGCAGCCTTGAAAACGCGTCCGACTCCATCGGGGCCGAGCTTCCCAGCGCCGCTATCCATTCCTTCAGCGTGCGCTCGAATTGCGCCTTGCTGCGCTGCTCGTCTTGCTCGCGCTCGAAACGCGCCTGAATCAGCTGGCGCGCCGCTTCGCAGCGCGCCAGGCGCTCAGCTTCGCCACTCAGCTTGAGCGCCTGCCAGCGGCGGTCCAGGTCGATGACCGCGGTCAGTATCGGGCCGGGCTCGTTCGCGAGCGCTTCCAGTCGCGCGATAATCGCTTCGGCTTCGGCTTCCTGCCCCTGGCGCTGCTTGATCGCCTCCAAGCGCTGCCGCGCGAGCTTGGCCACGCCATGATCTTTGTTCTTCGCCGCTTCGGCCAGCTTGCGCAGGCCGTCCAGCGTCTGCACGCGCTCGGCCGCGTTGATCCGCGCCTCTGCGTGCCCGGCTTGCAGCGCAAGTTCGACCAAAACGGCTTCGTCGCGGATCGCCCCGATCGCAGTGCGGCGCCGCTCTGCGTCGTGCGTGTGGCGCACCACTTCGGCACGAATCGCATCGGTGCAGGGCTGCGACTCCAGTATGGCGCGCGCGCGCTCGCCGTCGGCTGCTTGAGTCAGCGCCTTGGCCAGCGCAGGCGCAAGCGCAAGCCGCACCGCCGCTTCCGCTTCCGCGTTCCAGGCAGCGGCCAGCGCGGCCAGGTCGGCGCAGCGCTGTGCCGCGGCAATGCGCACCTGCGGCGCAGCATCGCTGAGCAGCTGCGCCAGCTCGGCCGAATCCGGCGCCAGCGCCGCAATGCCGAGTATGCGCTGCGCGGGCTCCGCGTGTTGATGCAAGGGTAGGCGTGAGAACAGGTTGCTGATCATGGGGTCGGTTGGCTTCGGCGTTTCGATTGCAGCGCCTGCAAGTTGATTATGGGGAGTCGTTCAAATTCGCGCAACGTGATGGTAACCAAAAACCGCGGCATCGGTAGACAATTCGAATCCGCAGGCGCCATGCGCCGCAATCGGCCGCGCCGTCGCGTAGCCCCGCCGCGACTACCGCGCCAGCGGGTTCAGCTGCCAAAGCGTGGCGTTGAGCACGGCAGCGTAGCCGACCCAGCCGGCGTAGGGAATGAACAGCATCCCGGCGATGCGGTCGCGCTGCCAGAATACAACGGTCGTTGCGAGGATGGCGAGCAATAGCACGAAGATCTCGGCCAATGCCGCGCCGATGGAGCGCAGGCCGAAGAACACGATGGACCAGCACATGTTCAGCGCGAGCTGCAGCGCGAACAGCGTCAGTGCAGCGCGCGCACCGCGCAGGCCATCGCGCCGCCACACCCGCCAGGCGGCGACAGCCATCATGAAGAACAGCAGGCTCCAGACCGGTGCGAAGACCCAATTTGGCGGATTGAACGATGGCTTCGCCAGGGTTTGGTACCAGCTGCCGACGCTGCTTGCGGTCGCCGCAGCGCCGACCGCCGAGGCGGCGAGGCATAGCCCGAGGAAGGCGACGAAGCCGAAGAATTCGCGCCGGTCGATCACGGCGGCGGCTTATGCAAGCTTGGAGAAGAAGCTGATCAGCGCGTCGGCCGTTTCGCGCGGCTTCTCGATCCAGAAGAGATGCGAGGCATCCGGCAGCAGCACGAGCTGCGCGCCGGGAATGCGCGCGGCGATCAGGCGGGAATTCTCAGGCGGTATCAGCGGATCGCCCTCGCCCGCGATCACCAGCGTCGGCGCCTTGATCTGCGGCAGCTCGGCGCAGGCATCGAATGCGCCGATCGCTTTGAGCTGTCCCTTCACCGCATGGGCGGGCGTCGGGTTCTGCTCGCCTAGGTCGAACAGGAGTTCAACCAGTTCGCGCTGGCTCTGGCGAAAGCCGGGCATGAAGAACAGTTCCTCCTGTAGCCGGGCAACTTCGCGCGCGTCCATCGTGTCGCCGGGCACGAGGCGCAGCAGTTCGCCTATGCGTCGTTCCGGTGCGATCGAACCGCCACGGCCGCAGTTGGTGCAGCCCAGCGCCAGACCGCGCACTTTCTGCGGATGGCGCAGCGCGAGGCGCTGCGCAATCATCCCGCCCATGGATACGCCGAACACATGCGCCGCGGGCAAGCCCAGTCCGGCGATAAGGCCTGCGCAATCGTCGGCAAAGGCCTCGATGCTGTAGCCGTCCTGCGGCTTGTCCGAATTACCCGTGCCGCGGTTGTCCATCAGTATCAGCTGGAAGCGCTCGGCCAAGGGCTTGAGCACGCCTTCCAGCCAAACCACGCGGCTGCGGCGAAAGCCGTTGATCATCAGCAGCGGCGGACCCTTGCCGCGCAGCTCGTATTCGATTTCCAGCGTTCCGGTATTCAGCTTGGGCATGGGATCGATTCCGCTCGATTACTACCTAGGGGCCATTTCAGAATGGCCGAAACTCTGACTTAGGGCAGCACGAGGGGAAGCATCCCCTCGCTTTGAAATGAAGTCTCAGCTCTTGCCCGCGCCTGCTGCGGCTTTCCCGGCGGCGCCTGCCGGCGCCGCGCCCGGCTTCGTCTCGGCAGCCGGCTTCACTTCGGCCACGGGCTTGGCCGCGCTCGCCGCAGCTGCGCTAGGCAACAAGGCCTGGCAGTCCGGCGCAGCTTCAATTTGCTTGACGCC
>Ga0334722_10006366_pt1 | contig 11711 bp, 11 predicted proteins | sample C3_bottom_MG_FD_207210 | JGI IMG/M metagenome (GOLD analysis project Ga0334722, IMG submission 207210) | Sediment microbial communities from Yellowstone Lake, YNP, Wyoming, USA - C3_bottom | ecosystem: Environmental > Aquatic > Freshwater > Lake > Sediment | place: USA: Wyoming | collected...
CCTAGTGCTTCCGGCATAGACGGCCACGGACCCCGGACCATACTCCTTCGCCAGTGCCGCTTGAATGTTGTTCAGATCCTGAACAAAAACCGCCCAAATGATTACCTTCCCCGAAGTCTCCTCCAGAAGCGCCATCAACTCGTCAAGCTTGTTGGTGGGGAACTTCTCCACTGAACCATCGTCCGTCTTCACGAACCCCGAGCAGATCTGTTGCAGGCGCAGGATCTGCGTCAGCACGTTCTGCGCTGTCACCATCTCCCCCTGTTCCAAGAAGGTCACGGCGTTGTCCTTCATCTGCTTGTAAGCCCGAGCCTGCCACTCGTTCATCTCGACCGACCGCTTTACGTAGACCTTCTCAGGCAGATCAAGACAGTCCTTCTTCAGGATGCGATACGAGAAGCCGTCCAGCTTGCTCGATAACTCATCAAGGTTCTGGTAGCCGACGACCTGATTGAAGCTGTGCGACCCAAGGTTGCGCCTGACGATCTTCGCGTAGCGGTTCTGGAAGGAGAAGAACGACCGATGGCCGAGGTGCCAAGGCCCCAAAAAGGTACACTGGCTGTAGAGATCCATCGGCGACTGCGTAATCGGGGATCCCGTCATGATGCGGCGGAACGCTGCGTGACCTCCGACCTTCATGATGTTCTTGGTGCGCTTGGCCTTGATGTTCTTGATCGTCGTGCTTTCGTCCACGGCCACCATGCACTTGCAGGACTTCACAAACTTCAGGGCGTACTCGGTCCCCTTGTCCGTGGACAGTGCTTCGATGTTCATCACCACAATGCGCAGGCGCTCGCTTGGCTTAAGGGCCTCGTCCAACGGACCACGGGCCTTCTTCGTCATCGACGGGGACCATCCCACGATATCTGTGGTCTCTAAGATAACGTCTGGCATGTGCTTCGTGATCTCAAGCCGCTCCCAATTCTTGTAGACTCCCTTGGGGGCGATGATGAGCGCCCCATTCAGTTGCTTCTTGGCATACAGGAAGCCTATGGTGTCGATCAGGATCTTCGATTTGCCCGTACCCATCTCGCAGAACAAGGCGTAGTCAACCTTGTTCAGGGACTTATTCAGGGCTTCAACCTGATGCTCAAAGGGCTTAAGTTTGAAGGCGTAGCTTTCTGACATCGAACTGTTCTCCGTTCCAACCCGTATTAACATAATCTTTATTTTATATCAACACGGTTGACATGAACCCACCAACACCGTAGGTTCTGAGTCGTAACGGGAGAACTCCGCATGACAGTGTACGTGACTCAAGAACTGAAAGGTCGCGATTTGTCTGGAGCCCTATCCTTCGGGGAACTGGAGGTGTTGGTTCGAGCAAACGTGGCGGTAACAGATGAAAGCGTGGATGACATAATAGAGAACATGTATGACGCGCTTGGGGATTTCAAAACAAAGGAAGACTATCTTCTTTTATCGGGTGATCCTGTAATCATCGGGATCGCTTTCATGGTTCTGTCCTATTACAGCTTCCCCGACGAAGGTCCGTTTAGGGTTTTGCGGTGGGATAGGATTGAAGAACGGTACGTGTCGATGACGATTAGCGGCTGAGAAAGGAAACAGCATGGCATACAACTTCGAAGACGTTGCGATGAGCCTACAGGAGGTGGACGAGAAGGGTCTGTCTCGGGTGTCCTCGCTTGTTAAACAACAGATCGCCCTAGAAAGCCGGGTCGAGGATCTGGAAGCCGAACTTAAGGCGACCAAGGCCCAGCTTACCAGCATTTCCGACGACCTTCTTCCCGCCGCTCTGTCCGAGCATGGCTTGAAGACGTTGAAGATGGCTGACGGCAGCGAAGTTTCTGTCACCAAGAACTACGGCGCGTCCATTCCCAAGGACAAGACCGCCGAGGCGTTCGAGTGGTTGCAGAAGAACGACTTTGCTGACATCATCAAAAACCAAATCAGCGCGTCATTTGGTCGCAACGAATCTAACCGTGCGAACGATCTGTTCGGGCGGCTTGAGAATGAAGGCTACATGCCTTCGCAAAAGCAGTGGGTTGAGCCGATGACCCTCAAGGCTTTTGTCAAAGAGCAGGTCGAGTCTGGAAGAGAAATTCCTTCCGACCTGTTCGGTATCTTCATTGGCGAGAAAGCAAAGATCCGGAGAAAGTAAATGGCAAACGCAGTTGCAAAGAAAGACACGGCGACTTCAGTGGTAGCCTTTGAGGGCTTCGAGCAGTACGCCAACGCAGGCATGGAGGATGTGCGTACAGAGGACCTTTCGGTTCCTTTCTTACGCATCCTCGCGCAGCTCTCTCCTCAGGTGAACAAGAGGGACGGGTCATACGTGGAAGGTGCCGAGGCGGGCATGATCTACAACACGGTGGCGAACGAGGCGTACAACGGGGAAGACGGTATCTTGGTCGTTCCCTGCTACTACAGCCGTCGCTATGTCGAGTGGAAGCCTCGTGAAAAGGGCGGCGGGTACGTGAACAGCTACGACGCCGAGGATCCCATCGTAAAGAGGGCTAACCGGGATGATCGTGGTAACGACGTTCTTCCAAACGGAAACCTCCTGACAAACACGGCACAGTTCTTCGTGTTGCTCCTGCATCCGGAGAATGGTCCGCAGCGGTGCCTGCTTACGATGACAAGCACCCAACTGAAGAAGGCTCGCAAGTGGCTGACACAGATGCAGTCGCTACAGGCGAAGGGTAAAAATGGGATGTACACACTTCCCATGATGTCTCAGAAGTACGTGATCCGTACTGTTGAGGAGCGTAACGACAAAGGCTCGTGGTTCGGCTGGGAAGTCTCGCGTAGCGGGCCGCTGAACATGGATGTCGAGAGTGATTTGTTTGAATTGGGTCTTGCGTTCGCCAAGTCTGTCAAGGCTGGCGAAGTGAAGGTCAAGGAAGAAATGGGGACCGAAGAGTCTGAGCGTGGTCCCCGTTCCAGTCGAGAAGTTGATGACTCTGTGCCCTTCTAAAGAGGTTACGTAGTCATTCAATGTGGGGGGCGTACCGTCCTAAAAACGGTGCGTCCCTTCCTCTCGATGGAGCCTTAGAAATGGACCTCGCACAACGGTTCTTCGACCTATTTAGGGGTAACGACAGAGCCCACGGAACTTTTAACGTACAGACCGACCGAGAAAGGGACGGCAAGAAGCAGGGGGTTGCTCGCGTTCTCAAGGAGGCCACGACCGTAGAGCATTGGTCGAACCACATCCTAGGGAAGCAGGGCCTCGGCATCATCCCCATCAAGGACAACAACTCCTGTCACTGGGGCGCTATCGACATTGATATCTATAACCTCGACCACAAGGTCTTGAACTCAAAGGTTCAGAAGCTTGGGGTTCCGGGGATTATCTGTCGTAGCAAGTCAGGCGGCGCTCATATGTTCTTCTTCTTCAAGGAGGAAGTGTCAGCCTCGGCCCTCCAACCAAAGCTCAAGGACATCGCTTCACTGCTGGGCTATGCTGGGTCCGAGATATTTCCGAAGCAGACTGAAATCCTTGTGGAGCGTGGCGACACCGGGAACTTTCTGAACATGCCATACTTCATGGGAGAGGACACAACACGCTATGGCTTCAACGGGGAGGGGATATCACTCGGGCTTTCAGAGTTTCTGGACCATGCGGAGGGTGCGAAACTTGGGGTCGATTTCTTTCTCGATATCAAAACGGATATGGTCAAGGATGACAGCATCCTTCCGAATGGCCCCCCCTGCCTTCAGCACCTATGCGAAGAAGGTTTCGCGGAAGGCGGTCGGAACAACGCGCTCTTCAATCTTGGCGTGTATGCCCGTCTGTCGGATAAAAAGGGCTGGGAAACCGTCGTCCAGAACTTCAACACCAAGTACATGACGCCGCCGCTGCCCGCCAACGAAGTGGCTGGCATCATCAAGCAGCTTCAAAAGAAGGACTACTTCTACAAGTGCGACGACCAACCCATCGCCAGCTTCTGCAACAAAAACCTCTGCATGACCCGCAAGTTCGGCGTCGGCCCCGGCCAACTCAACAACGAACTGTCAAGCCTGACAAAGATTAACGGCGACCCACCAATCTGGTTGCTCAACGTAGACGGTAGCCGAGTAGAACTAAGCACCGAAGCCCTTGTTTCCCAAGCGATATTCCAGCGTGAGTGCGTGGCACAGGTCAACAAGTATCCTGTCGGAATGAACGCGAAGTCGTGGCAGGCAAGAATGCAAGTCCTGCTGAACAACCTGACAATCATCGAGGTTCCGCCAGACGCCACCCTCAAGGGAGCCTTCGAGGATCTTTTGGCATCCTTCTGCTGCGACCGTGCGAAAGGCGTCGAGCGTGAAGACATCCTGCAAGGCATCGCCGTCTGGACAGACGGCAAGGTGTACTTTCAAGTGAAGGACATCATGAAGCACCTACAGGTGAACAACTTCCTGAACTACTCCTCGAACAGGGTTTCCCTGCGAGTGAAGGAACTAGGTGCGGAGAAGATGTTCTGGCGGGTGAAGGGCAAAGGCGTTCATGTATGGGGCTTCCTTGAGGCGTTCTTCGGTGAAGCGTCTTCTGTCACCCTCGACCTTCCGCCCCTCAACTCCAGAGAGAATATCATATGAACATCATCCTTGGCCCACCGGGGACAGGGAAGACGACCCGTCTCCTCACGCTCGTTGAGGAGTACATGGAAGCCGGTGTCCCCCCTGACAGAATCGGGTACTTTTCTTTCACCAGACGCGCTGCGCATGAGGCGATCACCCGTGCTGCCGAACGCTTCAAGATGACAGCGAAGGACTTCCCCTACTTCCGGACGCTGCATAGCCTTGCCTACCACCAGCTTGGTATCGGCAAAACCAGCATCATGACGACCAAGCACTACAAGGAAGCCGCAGAGTGGTTGAAGCTTGGGGGGTTTCCGGAGGCTGTGGTTCTTCCCGACGGACCCTTCGTTGACTTCGGGTTCGGAGATAGGTTCTTGGAAATCATCAACATCTCACGCATCTGCCAGCTACCCCTCCGAGAGGTTTACAACGGATCGTCCGTCCCGCTGCGGACGGACTGGAGCCGGGTCGATTACGTGAACAGGGGGCTGGAGGCGTACAAGAAGGACAACGCGATCTACGACTACACCGACATGCTGGAGCTTTTCCTCCAACGGGACGTTGCTCCGAAGCTGGATGTTGTTTTGATTGACGAGGTTCAGGATCTGTCACCGCTCCAGTGGAAGATGGTGCAGGCGATCATCGCCAAGTCGAACATCATTTACATCGCAGGAGACGACGACCAAGCGATCTACCGCTGGGCGGGAGCCGACGTAGACTACTTCGTTCGTCTGGAGGGGAACGTCGAGGTCCTTGGTCAGAGCTACAGGATCCCCTCAAGCCACCACGACATCAGCCAGAAGGTCATTGGTCGGATCTACAACCGTCGTCAGAAGGAGTTCAAGCCTCGCGACGAGTCGGGAGATGTCCAGTGGCACCGGCACAGCGAAGAGGTGGACCTGAGCGAAGGTGGGTGGTTGCTGCTCTCGCGCACCAAGAAGGGTGCTGTTCAAATCGAGAACGAGGTTCGACAACGAGGGTTCCTTTATACATACACCGCCAGCACAAGCATCGAGGCCGAGATCGTGGACGCCGTGCGAAGCTGGACAGACTTGCGTATGGGCGAGCGCCTACGAGCCTCCGAAGTCCGTAAGGTCTACAAGTACATGAACCTCAACGAGGAGGTCGAGTACGGACACAAGACCCTACCGGGGGTCGATGATGCGACGTTCTTGGGTATTGATGAACTGCTCATGGACCACGGCCTTTTGCACACCCGACCTTGGGAAGAGAGCATGGGTCGTATTCCTGACAGGGATCGTCGCTACCTTCAGATTTGTATGCGTAACAACGAGAGCTTCACGGACAAGCCCCGTATAACAATCTCGACAATCCACGGGGCGAAGGGTGCAGAAGCCGACAACGTGGTGTTGCTGACAGACGGCGTAAAGCGCAACAATAGCTTGTGGAAGAAGGGTGTGTACGACGAAGACGACGAGGCTCGTGTCTTCTATGTCGGCCTAACTCGGGCAAAGAAGAGCCTTCATCTCATTCATCCAATGGTGTCCAAGGGCTATGACATTCCTCACTGATAACAATCTCGTCCTTGCCTTTTGCGGGTGCGACCTTGAGAGGTTCACGCTCACCCGAGGCGCGTTGAAACAGAAATGGCCGGTCTGCGGCTGCAACAAAGCTATGAGGATTAAGAATGTCCCAACTTCCGTTTTTTCAAACTCCATCAGAATGGGTGATGCCGGACGGGTTCCCAAACCTGTCAGGGGCTCGGGAGATAGCGATTGATCTTGAGACCTACGATCCGAAGCTGAAGGAACTTGGCAGCGGGTGGCCTACCAAGAACGGCTACATCATAGGTGTCGCCATCGCCGTCGAGAACGGGGCGTGGTACTTCCCCATCCGCCACCAGAACGGCGGCAACATGGACCCGGAAGTTGTCATGCGCTGGATGCGCAGGCTTTGTTCCGATCCTGACAAGGACTACATCTTTCACAACGCCCATTACGACGTAGGCTGGCTGCGCGCTGAAGGCGTCGAGGTGAAGGGACGCATTGTCGATACGATGATCGCCGCCCCGCTCATTGACGAGAACCGTTTTAGCTACGCCCTCAACAACCTTGGCCGCGACTACCTCGCTGACAAGAAGGACGAGCGCCTGCTTCGCGAAGCCGCGAACGAGTGGGGCGTGGACGCCAAGGCCGAGATGTACAAGCTGCCTCCGCAGTACGTCGGACCCTATGCAGAACAGGACGCCGCCCTGACGCTGCGTCTCTGGCACCATTTCGAAGGCTTGATGGTCAAGGAGGAGGTGACAGATATCTTCAACCTCGAACTGCGGGTTCTCAAGACGACCATCGACATGCGCTCACGTGGCGTTCGCGTCGATCTGGAAGGGGCGGAGAGGGTTCGTAAGGATCTGGAGGAGAAGGAGAAGGATCTGCTAAGCAAGATCAAACTGAAGTACGGCCTTGATGTGGACATCTGGGCTGCCGCCAGCGTTGCGAAGGTCTTCGACGCCGCCAGCCTGCCCTACCCAAAGACAGAAGCCACGGGCGCTCCCAGCTTCACCAAGGAGTTCCTGAACACTGGGACGCACTACCTCCCCCGCGCCATCGTCCAAGCCCGTGAGTTCAACAAGGCCCGCACGACCTTCGTTGAGACGATCATGAAGCACCAGCACAAGGGCAGGATCCACGCCGACATTCACCAGCTTCGCAGCGACGGCGGTGGAACCATCACGGGGCGATTTTGCGTCCACGCCGACACTGTACTGGATCTAGACACAGGGTCCGTTCGCATCGGGGACTATGATCCGTCTGGTGGGGAAAGGATTTTGACCCACACCGGGGAGTGGCATCGCGTCCTTCGCCGCATCTACAAGGGTGAGGAAGAAATGTATTGCCTGCGGGTATCTTCTGGTGATAGCATAAAATGTACCGGAAGCCACAGGGTGCTTACTCCTTCAGGGTGGAAGAGCGTAAAGGACCTGTCAGAAAAGGATCCTATTCTTCATGTCAGTTTCGAAGACGTTTCTAAGGGACGAAGAGTCTTGTCGTCGGGTGGTAGAATTTTACCTGTCCCCATCAAAGCCAACGGCCTCACAAGTAGCGGAGCTTCTGAAAACTACAGAGCAGAACATAAACGCGGTGCTGAACGAGCGCCTATCAAAAAAGGAACGTCTCTCGGAGAACGCGTTGCGGTACTCCCGATCCAAAATGGGGGACAAGAACCCTATGTTGGGCAAGACAGGAGAGACTCATCACAACTTCAAGGGGGATCTGTTCTGCGATCCGGAGGGTTACGTCCTTGTTCTAAGGCCGAAGTGGTACACAAACCGCGTATCGAAGCATGTGTACCAACATTCGGTGGTGATGTGCAGTCTTCTGGGGACATCAGGGATTCCGGCGGGGATGCACGTTCACCACATCGATGGGGTCAGGACCAACAACGACCCTTCGAACCTTGCGTTAGTGACAGCATCAGGGCATCGGCGTATACACGCACGGTCACCGTTGAAGCGATTGAGTCTGTGGGAATTGCATCGGTCTGGGACATCGAAGTTGAAACCGACCACTCCTACGTTGCCCACGGGTTGATACACCACAATAGTTACAGTTCACCGAATCTCCAGCAACTTCCAGCCCGTAACGAGGTGATCGGGCCGATGATCCGCAGCCTATTTCTGCCAGAGGAAGGGGACAAGTGGGGGAGCTTCGACTACTCGTCCCAAGAACCACGGATCGTGGTCCACTACGCATCGCTCTTGGAGTTCAGAGGGGCTTCCGAGTTCGTGGAGAAGTACCGCGAAGACAAGTACTCCGACTTCCACCAGATCGCCGCCGACATCGTGGGCGTCCCGCGCAAGCAAGCGAAGACCATCAACCTCGGTCTGTTTTACGGGATGGGCGTCACCAAACTGGCGGCGCAGCTTGGCCTTGAGCTGTCAGACGCGAAGGATCTGTTCGCCAAGTACCACGCCGAAGTCCCCTTCGTGCGGGAGATGAGCGAGTTCGCAGCCAATCGCGCAGGAAAGAAGGGCTCCATCCGAACCTTGCTCGGGCGCAAGTGCCGCTACGAGAAGTGGGAGCCAGCCCTGTTCGGTGTCCACAAGCCCCTATCACACAAGGAAGCCTTCGAAACCTATGGCAACGGGATCCGCCGCGCCTTTACCTACAAGGCCCTGAACGCCCTGATCCAAGGCTCCGCTGCTGACCAGACCAAGATGGCGATGGTGCTGCTGGCCGAAGAAGGAATGCTCCCCCTAGTCCAGATCCACGACGAATTGGCGATGTCAGTTCCAGATGAAGCCACCGCCCGTAGGATCCAAGAGATCATGGAGACATGCGTTACCCTCCAAGTCCCCTCCGTAGTCGATGCCGAGATCGGCCCCTCATGGGGCGAAGCATCCAAAAGCATCAGCGATGCGTGGAGATGAGCCATTGAGCGCCTACTACAACGAGATCGAACCCTACGCAGCCCAATGGCTGCGTAACCTTATCAAGGAAGGACTGATCGCAGATGGCGAAGTGGACACAAGATCAATTGTCGATGTTTCCCCTGATGAACTTAGGGGATTCACCCAATGCCACTTCTTCGCCGGGATCGGGGGATGGTCTCACGCCCTCCGCCTCGCCGGGTGGCCCGACGACCGGCCTGTGTGGACGGGCTCTTGCCCCTGCCAGCCGTTCAGCGTTGCAGGCAAGGGTGCAGGAACCGACGACGCCCGTCACCTCTGGCCCCACTTCCACCGCCTCATTAGCGCCTGCCGACCCCCTGTCGTCATGGGAGAACAGGTTGCGGCAGCGGTTGGCAAGTTTTGGCTCGACGGAGTGTGTACTGACTTGGAAGGAATCGGTTACGCCACAGGGGCGGCGGTTGTTCCGGCTTGTGCCGTCGATGCGCCCCATCGAAGAGATCGACTGTGGTTTGTGGCCGACGCCGACGCTGCCCAACGGGGGGAGGTCGATTGCTCACGCGGACGAGTGGCGGGGGAATACGCCCTATCACAACGGCAAGAAGATTCAGGTGGATCTTTCGCAGGTTGTGAAGGGCATGTGGCCGACGCCAACGACCACGGACGCCAAACGAGGAGTGGGGACGATCAGGCCACACGACACGGGCATTCCGTTGCCACAGCGGGTAGCTCAGACGGTAGCGATGTGGCACACCCCGACATGCCACATGGCGAAGGAGGGAGGTTATCCGGCGGAGTTCACGAGGAACACGCCTACCATAACGGCGGAAGCCTATACGGCGCTTGGTCTGACAGCCTCTGGCTCACCAGGTCAGACGGAAAGGCCAGGCGCGTTAAATCCGGCGTTTGTCTCTTGGCTAATGGGGTTCCCGCCCGAGTGGGACGCCTGCGCGCCTACGGCAACGCAATCGTCCCGCCCCTCGCGGCGGAAGTGATCCGCGCCTTCATGGAAACATGAAATTTAAAATGACAGGATTTGTCAACGTAAGGTTTATGTGATACAAAGAAGGCATGTCCTTACTGATTGAAGCAAGGCGCGAACTTGAGAAAGTCCGCCACGAACTTGATGAACTGACGGCGAAACGGGATGCGGAAGCAGTCCCGTTCGCCATGCTGTTCCTCATACCCCGGCAGTTGGCGCATATCCTTTGCGCGGCCCACGGTAATCAGGTTGTCAGTCGAGATGAGATCATGGCGATCATTGCCCACACAGGCCGCACTGGCTGGGGGCAGTCAATCAAGGTCGTTGATGTGGCGGTGTGGCGGCTTAACAAGCGGCTGGAGGCCCACGGCCTGCGGATCAAGAACCTTCGGGGGGTCGGTTTCTATCTGACAGAAGAGGACAAGAGGACCATCACAGCCCTCTTGTCCAATAGAGCCTAAGCAAACATCCGTTGAACGTCTGACACGCTTAGGAAGCTAATGTTCCCCTCAAGCTTGCAGCCCTCGGGAAAGTCCGTGTTGTCCCCCTCGTCGTCCACCCGCCCGAACACGAGGCCGCGCCCTGCGAGCGGGCTATGGAACCCCTCTCCAGTGAAGAAGTGGGTCGGGTTGTACAGGCCTTCGTCGTCCACGTAGATGTCAACGTCGTGGCCGTCGATGGTGGCGTAGGCCACATCGAAAGCCTCACAGTTCAGGTGGGTGTAGATTTCCCGGAAGTCGCCGTGATACTTCACCGGGGTGAAAGTGCGGGCTACGGGGTCGATCAACATTGCCTTGGTGATTTTGCTCATCGCTAGATCCTTTCTACGTATCGGCGATAAAGACACTATGGCACAGCTAGAAACCACAGTCAAGCTACCTGTTCACTTTATTTAGGGCGTCGTTTGCGATCCAGCCGCAGGCCTCCTCCTCGGCTGGATCAAGGTTGCGGATCTTGTAGAGGGCCTCCACAAGGATCTCAAATTGGATGTCTAGCTCATCGAACTTGAGCATCCAACCACGGCCATCTTCCTTCTCAGCTTCGACCTGAAGCTTCAGGTCCTCTATCGAATCTGTCAGAAGCCTCAGGTGTGCGTCTATGGCGTAAGGAAGTGTCATTTTAAGTTCCCCTCATAGTACCAGTCGTTATCACTAGCAACGAGCCAAGGGAGTGCATAGGGGGAAGCTACAAAAGTCTGTCCATTGTTGTCCTGCTTCCAAGCAATGATGATTTCACCAGTGCAACTATCTTCAGATGGGATCAAACTTATAAAGGGACCTCCCCCCTTCCTAATGTCTCCCTCCCAACCAAGATGTTCAAGAGCTATTCGCTGCGCCATAAGGAGCATGGGGAAGTAATCCCATCTTGCAATTTTACCGGATGACCAAGCCTCCCCCTCGGACCATGAAACAATGTCCTCAGGCTTGTGCCATCCGATCCAAAAGTCGATGGGGGTGACGAGAGCGTAAACGTACATCATTGTCCCTTATCCTTCTTGGCCCTCGCCTTACGAACAGGCTTCACTTCAACAGGAACAGGCTTCGGCTTGTTCTTCGACCCAAGTTTGCGCCCACGCTTAATCGGGGCTGGCGGGTTGCACATGATGTCGAGTTTGTGCTTCGCGTAGTCCTCGATGGATATACCCATCGTCTTCGCAACGGCCACCTCGTTCGTCGTTAGCTTGAACAGGTCGCCCTTTAACCGGCGCTCCAGATACTCAATGCGCATCCGCAGATCCACAAGATCCTTAAACTTGTCATTGAAAAACACCGCGTTCTTGTCGATGCCGTCGCTGATGATGTTCATTCTCGCACTGGCTGAATGCTCAATTCT
>Ga0334722_10006367_pt1 | contig 11711 bp, 2 predicted proteins | sample C3_bottom_MG_FD_207210 | JGI IMG/M metagenome (GOLD analysis project Ga0334722, IMG submission 207210) | Sediment microbial communities from Yellowstone Lake, YNP, Wyoming, USA - C3_bottom | ecosystem: Environmental > Aquatic > Freshwater > Lake > Sediment | place: USA: Wyoming | collected...
TGATGTTTGCGGACAGGGAAAGAACAATATTCTTTCAACATAAACAAAGGCTGGTCATACTGACCAGCCTTTGTTATTCCATCAGGATATTCCTATAACGGCCACTCCGGTGTCCGACCTGAGTAGGTGATGACAAACAGGATGTCCGCAATGTGGTCCTTCTTTGTGTTATCGAACAATGCTTTGACCGTTGAACCAGTGGGCAGCTTCAGTTCCCATGTCCCGGCCGACGCCTTGCCGATGATGCTGTTCCACGCGCTCGCAGTGCCGCGCCGGGTGCTTATGACGCCGTCTTCCTCACTCGTGTTCGCGGAACCGCCTGCCGAGCCTAGCTGCCCGTTCGCGGTAAAGCGCAGTTCGACGCCTTCAATATAAACCGCTTTGTCGCTTGACGATGCGAAATACATCAGTACGTGCTGGACCTTGAGGTTGCTCAGGTTGGGCGGAAAATCGTCAACGGACGTCTCGAACGTCACGCGCATGGGGGAAGCCGACTGGTCCGGGTTATGGAGATCGTACCAGGCATCGGCAAACTGCTGCCGGAAGCTGAAGGACCGGTCGGCGCTGAGCGGGCGATTCAGTGCCGGGCTTTGAATCACTTCCTGTCGATAGTCGAAACTGTTGAGCGCGGTGTATTCCATCGTAAACAATATATCGGCAGTGGTGCTGTAATCGATGGGGTTGGAAGCCTTCAGCATAGTGAACTCCCAGGCCATGTCCACACCATTCCCTTCATGCGGCAATAGCATTTCGGACGACGTCTGCGCGTCAAGCTCAAAAAGCCCCGTAGCATTGACCGGCGAACTCAGGGCCACTGTTTCCGGATCGCGGCGCAAGGTGATCTTCTGGAACATATTGCCCCCTATCACGACGCGTGAAAGTCCGGTGGAAGAGAGCGTCGCACGTATGCCCTGGGAAGGAGGGATCAGCGCCACAACTGAAATGCGGACCCGCTTGATCAGACGCAGGTAATGACCGGGAAAGTCACGGTCGAACAGCTCCATCGGTGTGGCAAAGGTGAGAATACCCGTCTCGCGGAAGCGCTGGAACGCGAACGGGTCAAGCTGCGCCAGCGAAATGGTCTTTGTCAGCTGCTGTTTGCGCTTGTTGGTGTCGAAGGCGTACTGATCGAGCTGGTAAATGTCCTGCAGAAGCCTCGCAGAGCCCGTCAGCCCGCGGCGGTCAGGGGTTTTGCCGTTGCCTGCATCGTCACTCGGCGCTTCCCAATAGTCCGCTTGAATATGGGCGGGCGGCGTCTCCTGGCGTTCGAACCCCAGTTGATTTTGCGCGAGCTGGGCCGTTGCGGTCGCCTGCTGGAGAAAGAAACCATAAACGCGCTCCAGAATGCCGCTCATCCAGTCGTAGAGTTCCTTGTTGGTGAACTTGTTGGTCAGAAAATCGACCACTTCTTTCGCATTATCGCTCTGCATTTCAGCGATCGTGCTTTCCTGCTCTGCCACGCGAACGTGGTCCTCGGCCATGGAAATTTGCTGATCGCCGATGCGCTCGTCCTGCTCGGCCAAAGACTTTTGCAGTTCCCATTCCTGCTTGCGACGTTCCTGGCTAGCCCAGATGTTGTTTTGGCCAATAGCGTTTTCCAATACAGCGGATGTAGCATTACCTGCCCCACCCAATATTACTAATCCCATATTCCACCATTTTTCTTCTTTTTGAGCTGCAACGGCAGTATTAGCAGCAATCGCCACGGCCTGAGCTATTGCCTTCGCTGTATACATATAGATCATATTCAGTTCATACATGTTAATACCCGCATTAATCCACTCATCATATGTATTTACCTGAATCCCTGCCCGGTCCTTCTGCAAGCCTGCCAGCTTCACACCTCCCACTGCCTCGGTAACTCGCAGTTTCTGTAGTTGCACCCCTGCTTTCGAAAGCCGCAGGTCCTGCCTGGCTTTAAGAAGGCTGTACGCTTCCGCATCGGTCTTCTCCATGGCGGAGAGAAAGGCCTGCTCACGCTGCATGGCGAGCTGCACAAGCTGCTTTGCCCGGTCAAGCAACACCTGATAACGATACGGTGTAGGTTGAAAGCGCACGAGGCCCGGCAAGACCAATTGTCCCCCGGCGCCGATGACGGGCATGCCGGTATGGGTGTCCGTCGGCGCTGCGAATATTTCGAGCTGCCGCTTCATGCCTGCAATATTGCGACAGGTGCGAAGTTTATAGAGATTCAGGTTCGCTCGTAAATTCAGGCTGCGCAAAACGGGATTGGGAGGAATGCAAAAATTGTGAACTGCGGGTTTCCATAGACCAAGGTGCATTGGTGGCAACAGAATTACTACATTCACGGAAAATGAAGGTGAATTTATAGGTATTTTCTGCTTGTCTGTTTCCGGAACGCGAGCCGGAAGCTCCGGGAGCGTTGATTTAGCGAGGGTAGTTTTCTCCGGACCGGAACCGAACATCGGAGAATGGGGAATTGCTTCGACAACAGACGCAATCTCCCGATCCGCCAGGACGCCGGATATCAACTGCTTTTGTAGCGTGGCATTCAAGCTAAGCTTCTCTTCTAATCGGGGCGGCACCGGCGGCACTTTGTTTTTGGCCAGCTCGACCGCCTTTTTGGCCAAATCGAACTTTACGGTTTTATCCAACTGTGGGTTTACATAAAGCTCCTCCAGGTTGCGTTGTAAAACTTCTAGACCTTCGGCTTTCATTTTACCATAGTCAATTTGCGGTAATTCTTCAGTTTCTGAAGATAGTTCGCTCCAAATTCTGCCTACGGTGATCTCGAACTCACCGATAACGTCTTCGCAGAGACCCAGGCGCTGCTTCAGGCCATCTGAATTCAGCAGCTGCAATGCGGTCATGTAGAGTTCGCGGGCGCGGGGCACCGACTCGGGAGTGTCCTGGGTAAACTCAAGATCCGCACCGTCGAGGAGACAATTAATGGTTGCAAGCAATGTGTAACGGAGGTACGTATTGGCGCGCGTTCTTGCGATGGAATGCGGGTTCAATGGGTCGAGCAGCCAGTCATAATGTTGGTCCCGTGCATACGAGGTTGTGGCCGAAGCAAGCGGGGCGAGCCCAACGAGGGACCGTTTATCGGCAGGCTTGGTATAATCGTAAACCAGCCTGAACCAGTCGAGGGCCGCCACATAGTCGCCGCTGCGCTGCAATTGTAGCGCGATGTGAACCGGCACAAAGTACCAGGCCTCTTCAAGGTAAGCCAGAAGCGACTGCGGAGCATTTTGGTTGTCTTGTTTGTATACTTTATTAATCTCAGCGCCATCTATGCTGTATCGTGGCGGCCTAATATCGTACGACCCAGCGTAGGACGGTTTGTACAGCTGATCTTGTACCGGCAAGATGTTAAGGCTTTCAGATATGGTGGGGATGGGAGAACTTATCGCCTTAACCCGTTGTTCTGATTCCTTGATATATACGACGAGGTCATTGCCAGTATCGGCCGGATTGGGCTGGAGCATGAACGAAGGAAAACCACCGGCCATGCCAGACGGTTTCCATTTTGTTGGGTCATCGACCTGCGTGAAACGTAATGCAAAGTCACAGGCATCTTGCATTTTTTTGCTGAAAGCTACTTGTTCTGAATAAGCTGCCTCAACTTTGATCCATACGACGCCGTAATTAAGACTATCATCTTGAAAGTTGGGAAAGCCATATGCATATCCTTGAGAGGCTGCTTTTATATTGATGTCTTTGAATCGCTTGGCAATGCCTTCGATCGTTGCTGGGTCTGATATCCCCAAATCACTTATGGGATATACTGCCGCATATGCAGCATTAGCCGTTAGTTTGATTATTCCGCAATCCGTTCCGCTTTTATTGAAATTTGGAAAGCCTGCGGCAAAGCCTTGATTTTGCGCCTCCTGGTGCGCCTTTCTAATCCAATCTGTGACGTTATCAGCTTTGAAAACAGCCGTACATTTTTCATCGACACCCAGTTGTGCATTACTCCACTCAGCAAATGGGAAGGTGTACTTCCTGGTTTCAGTACTCCAGTCATCGCCCTTTTGATTGAGGTGGCCTATATATTCTATTTCACCGGATTGTATATAGATAATGGGTGATTCCGCTACGTTATAGGGTGCATCCTCTGCTGTGGCTGTTGTTCTGAGGTTTGCTGTGAAATCCTTGACACCGTCGGGCAACGTGAGTTCCGATTGTTCCTCAAGGAACGTGTTATTTTCCAGGTCATATCTGCAGTAGACCAGTTTAATGTCCAGACCATCACGAACTTTGGCAAAGAGATAGATATAGCGAGCCATATTGGTGCTTTTTTCAATATCGTATTCAACAGCGCCGATCAAAGTGAGAACCCTGGCCTTGAAAGCAGTCACTTCTACCCAGCAGGTTTGGGTGCTCGCCTTTTGAGTGGCATCACGGGTTGCCCAATAGACTTTGTATGAGTCGGTGCTTCGTGCAAATAGGAATAGACGATCTTCCGTATCACCCAGCGTACCATTTTGACCCGTGCTGGCAGTCAGACGAACTTTTGCGGCAACTCCAGCCTCCAGGCTCAAAGAACAGATATCCTGAAAGTAGTTCGAATATTGCTTTGCCGCCTTACGGGCTCCGGCCGGCGTCAACCTTCTGATCCCGCGCAAATTGTCGATCAACAGACTCATTGCGGGGGTCTGGTATTTCTTGAGGCTCGGCAGAAGAATATTCTCCGGGTACAGGAATACGAACATCGCGGCGCGCCATGTGGCGTACGAGCCGATCCATTTCCATTTTTCATCAAATTCAGTATCAGGATCAACCTCGGGTACAGAAGCAACAAGCTTCAGGTTCGGATAGCTATCGGTCAGCAGGCCGGTGCGGACCGACCAGAGGAGCTGCTGAAGCGCTTCGATGGCCTGGGCGATGCGGTTGGTCTTCTGGCAGCCGCTTTGCTTTGCATCGATCAGATAACGTTCCGTGAACCAGTCCGCTTGCACGTCATACGAGCTGCCGATCGGGCAAACAACCGTAATCAGGGCGTCGCGCAGCGACGGCAGCGTAACTTCTTCGACCTCTCCGATCGCATTTTGCAGCCCGGCGAACAGGGCGGCCTCCTGGTCCATACGCGACTGCAAGCGGTCTTCCCAATCGAGCAGGTCTCCGCGCGTGGCCCTCCATTCCGGGAGAGACGGGAGCGGCTTTGGCGGGAACTTCGTCGTATCCACTTCCGGCAGCTTGAACCAGTCCGGGCTCGCGGTCAGTTTCTTGCTGCTGTCCTGTTCTTCAGAGCGCCATTCTGAGTATTGACGACGTTTCCAAACCTGGGTAAGAATAGAGGCGATCGAATCCCATTCCTTTTGGGTCAGTGTCTGGGGAATGGTTTCCGCCAGCAGCCCGTGCATGCGCACGAGAAAAGTGATTTCAGCGCGAGTGATGGTAAGCTGATCAAGGCGCGCATCGCTGACGCCGTCTTGCAGCATGTCGCTGATAAGATCGGCCAGATCATCATTGACAAATGGCCCGAGGAAGACCGTCATACGCTGTTCGAGTCCATCCCGGTCGGTAGTGCCCGACCCAATAATCAGGACCGATTGCTCCACGCCCGCACGAGCGTCGTAGATCGTCTTCGCCTCATTCGTATACCGCGCCCGGAAGTGCCCTTCCTGCAGAAGGTCCGGATCGATAAGCGGCGCGGCGCTTCTCGCCTGCAATGCCCGATGCCAAGCTTGCCGGTCCTCCGATGTCGAGCGCCACTTCGGCATGCGGATCTTCAGAATCTGCCAATCCTTGAGTTTCGGAAACCCGGTTGCCGGGTCTGTATCTGCCGTGGCCCATATTGGCCAAAGTGTCCTGACCCTATGAACATTCGTCAGGATCTTCTCCATCTCTGCCCACTCGGCATCCGTCGGTTTCGGTGGTATCGGAACCAGCGTGCTATCCAGACGTTTTCTCAGCAGCATCACCTTTTTAAAGTCTTCGTCAATGAACCTGAGATTAGCGATATGCAGCTTCGCGGCAGCCACGGTGGTAGCAGTGCTGCTCTGTAAATCTGTGTAGTAACTTTCAAGTTCTGGAATAGTAGGTGCGCTTGGAGCAGATAGAGCTGTGGTTATTCGCGAATTAGCTCCTGACATATCACGCGGCACTATGTTAGCGAGTATGTTTCGAAATTCACGTAACTCACTTGCACGAGCGTCCCAAAGCGCCAAGGCAGTCTTGCCTGTACTCTGATCGGCCAGTTCCTCCCGCTTGAGCGTTTCCGGATCGATCCGCGGAACGCCCGTGCCGGGCGCTGTCGGCGGCCATTCGTCTTCTTTCGGTTCCCGCTCGGACATCCAGAACTCTTTCGGACCGAACCAGAACTCGTTCGGACCGAACACGAGTGCAGCAGTCGATTCTTCCTGTATCCACTTCTCGTTAAACCAGAATGTTTTCTGGGCCTGTGCCAGGATCGAAATCACCTCCTGCCACTCGTCTTCGGTGACGGCAGGAAACTGAATGGCGTCGTAGATCGATGCATCATATTTCTTCTTGATGTCCAACAACCGCTTAAGCGACTCCGGCGTGAGCTTGTACAGGCTCCACAGATCGGCCTTTGCCGTCGCGACTGCCTCTTTGTCAGCTGATTGCGAGATCGTTGTATTCAAGACTGATATTTCCGTGGCTGCAGCAGCGCTCCAAAATGATTTAGAAATCCCATCGTAGGTTGTGGTCTGCATGAAGGCGAATAGATTGCCGATTGCCGCAGTGGATACCGTGCCCGTCGCAGCATTCAGCGTATTCGTACGGAGAACGGCGAGCAGCGCATCCATCCAATTACGCCGCTTTATCCAAATATCGAATGCCTTGTCCGGATCGCTTGGGTTTGTCTTTGCAACAGGCATGCGGAAATCATCCGGTCCGATCAAGTCCGGGTCGATGATCGGAAGCTGCTGTTCGCCCGCCGATGGCAAATAACGGTCCGTTATCCAATCCTGCGCCTGCCACTGCGTCCGGAGCTTCTGCAGTCGCCAGCTCTGGACCAGCGGGACCACCTGCATTACGATAATAGGATCTCCAAGAATGGGCTTAAATGCGAGCGACAGCTCGCCGGACAGGCCATTGGACAGGCCGCTGATGTTGGCAACCGGCTCCAGTACGATAGTAGCCGTCGTGGAGTCCGCTTCTCCGCTCGCCTCCAACTGGTCCGTGGTGCGCGCCGCGCCGCTGAAGGCCTCCACCTTGTACTTCGTCCCTGGTTTGCTGATACGTAAAAACACGCGCCCGTCCAGGTCGGTGTTGATCCCCCATTTCACGCCTGACCACTTCCAGCGCACGACCTGGCTGTCAGTATCGCCGGATTTGGAGCACGAACAAAGAGGGTCCCGCCTTGTATCGACCAGGCCGAAAAGTTTCTCCAGATCAAGTTCAGTGGCAGTTGAAAGATCGAGCTGAAGCGTATCCAGATTGTCCGGTGCTGTCGAGCCGAGAGGGATCCCCAGACGATCGGCGAGCGCCGTGCGCGCCTCCGTAGTGGCGCCATGAGCCGCGCGAAGATCGACGTACGAACCCCCAAGCTTGCTCAACAGACGTTCGTATGCATCCTGTCGGTAGGCGGCCAACTTTCCAGGGAGCGCCTTCGCTGCCGGTGACAGAATCAACAGTTTTGGAGCGCGCTGCAGCACTTCGATGCAAAGCCGCACCTGCCGCACCTCCTGATACATCTGCTCGCAGGCAACGGGCAGATCGGAAAAGGGCTGGCAAAATTGCTTGGTCAGGTAATCGAAGGATATCGGTTGATCGTTGTCTCGCAGACCGGTTATGGCATATCCCATCAAATCGGCCAGGTATGCAAGCGGGCTGACTGCCGCATCGCAGTCTTCGCAACCGCATTTATCAGGAAGGCTCGATTTAAGGATGCTGTCTTTCTTTGTCTTTTCGGTGTTTTTATCAAATCCGTTTGCGTTTTTTACCTGCCAGTTGATGAGCTGATTTTCAAGCAGGGATGTCTGCGCACTGGCAATGATCTGCAGACGCTCTGCCCTGGCCTCGCCCAGCATTGGCGTCATCTGCTTTACAAAGAGATCCCGCGGTTCTTTTGCTACATGAGAAATATGCGAGAATCCTTCATCGATAAGGACCTTGTTCGTCGGAATATCCGTGCCGAGGAGATCGAGGTTGACGTAGGCATCTCCTTTCTTGACCAGCGGGTCGTCGGCGTTAAGATGAAGCTCTTTGATATTGGCAAACCCGCCGGCAGAGCGGACGTCAGAAAGCGTGCGGATGTTCAGGGACTCGAGAACCTTGGCAGTCGCGGCGGGAATTTCCAGGCCGATCGCTTCAGCCAGTTTATTGACCGGCATGTGACGGCGCTGGAGGCTTTCGAATTGATGCATGATATCGTCTAACTTATCAGATAAAATTGATGGAACGAGATTCTTATTGATAGAGGTTTCGAGCGCGGTACGTACTCTATTGGGTGTCAATTCAAGCAGGGATTTGAGCTCGATCGAAATATCCAGACGCGCAAGGCCATAAAGGGCTTCAGTCGGCAGACCTATTTCTCGCGACAGCTTTGCGCTTTGAACGAGCAGTTCGATTCGTTTCTGATCGATCCCGCTCTTCTTGGACAGCTCGCTGATTTCAGCGTTACTCAGATCCACAATCTGCTTGCCCGGCAAAATAGGCGTCAATGTGACGATGAGCGTTTCATACTCCGAGAGTTCCGGTTCACGATGAAGTGTGACGGAGAGATTGATTGTTGTTTTAGCAGTGGCGTTGTACACGACCTCAGATGCCGCGAGTTCTTTGCCTTCCTTGCCTTCTTTGTCAAAGACCTTCACAATAATGTCCGGGCCGCCTTTTTCATACTTGCCGATCTGGCTGGCGTTGACGGACACCTCGTAGTAGCCCTGCTCCCCCGTTGTTGTGCTCTTAAGAAATTGTTCATACTGCCCATCTTTATCGATCACCTTAACAGGGAGTCCAGCCACGCCAACACCAGTTTGTAGGTCGGTCACGTGACCCGTAATCAAGAAGGTCCGGTCCGGCTTTATCGTTGACTTGGTTCTGACATTCTTTTTTGCTGCTGCTTTTACTGGCTTCTTTGCCATGGCGTATCTCCCTTTGTTAAGCTTTGTGCTTGTCTCTCATAATGCGGTCTTTGGCCGCAATCAAACACCCTCTCCTTCAAGGAGAGGGCTGGGGTGAGGATGGGTTTCTTGCCGATTCCAAGGACCCATCCCCACCTTAATCCTCCCCTTGAAGGGGAGGAAACGCACTCAACATTCGCAATAGTATGTCAAGATTTAGAAGAAATAACATATGGTTCTTATCGATTATGTTTTATTACCTTCTGGCACATACCTGATCGAGCCAGAACTCCTGCCCGCCGACCATGAGGTTTTTTACCGGCCCTCTCAAGATCACCACGCCCTTGCTTGCACTTTTACCGGATACAGGCGCCGTATAGACCGCAACGCTTACCCCGCCAATTGAACTGGGAGCCGCTGAAAGCTTTCCTATATAAGGGTTACTTCCGTTGACAGAAATATTTTGAATGGCGCCCCAGTCTAAAAATTCGAATTGAACTTCGATAGGCGTGAACCCAATGTTGCTGAAATCGAACCCAAGGTTAGTATTCGTGTTTGCCGCCTGACCCTTGCTGAATTGGATTGGCGGGTTTCCTATTGTCATATTACCGAAGGTTTTAGTTCCTGCGGCAGTAATGAACTTGAGAACCGAGACTATAATGCCGTTGGTCTTGAATATTACATCTCCACTTTGTTGCCCGGCAGTAGACCCGAACTTGGTTCCGACGGTGAGCGGCAGTTCGAAATCAACGCACTGCTGACAGGCTTGTTCTGTTTTTGGCTGCGAACATCCCCCAACTATGACGAACGATACGGCTAAAAACAGATACAGCATGATTCTTGTTTTCATAGCGACTTCCTCCTTGTGTTTTGATGGTCACGAACAATTCGTGCCTGTAGAAATTCAACCCCGTACTGCGAGGTTCTTGTAATTCTCAATTGCCTTTGTCGCGCTGAATGCAACGTAGGAAACAACGTCCCCAAGTCCGTTCTAGGTCTGAGTGAGTATCAGTCTTTGCCGTGATCTGTCGAACCGAAGGCGTGCTCCCATTCAACTTTGTATGCCCTGTTGAATCCTGTTTGTACCAACCCCCACAACGTATTGTCCTGCAGGGAACTATTATTTTGCAGAATGCGACCTCCAGTACAATAATCTAATAACTGAAGTTGTCCTACACCACCTACTTCGCCAAATGTGGCTCCCAATTGACCAAAAACATTGGCGACCCCAACTTCGACCAGCCCTTGGATGGCTGCAAAACCAACGATGCCTTCTCCAATTTTTCGGAACTCACCACCAGAAAGGTAAGCCTTCTCTAAAGGCTTGTTCTGATTTGGAGAACCCCGATAAGTTCGCCTCTGATCGTATGGTCTCAAGTCCAACCCCATGGTGTCCAGACTTGCGTCATAGTACGTGTCGTACATGCTCAGGGGAAATATCGAATCAATATGGATCGTTATCACGGTGTCGTCGATACGAACTGCACTATTACCAGTCAAGTCCAAGCCAAAAATAAGTAGCTTCTCATCAAAATACGGCATGGGGTATTTTTTTGTGGCCATTTCGTACCTGTCCAACTTCAGGAATCCACCTGTAGTTTGGGTCGAACTTCCCTCGTGACGATAGGCTTGTGCCTCTTCTTCAAATCCTTGTTCGGATTTAGTTACTGAAGGTGATACTGCTGTGGCAGGTTCCACATTGTCTTCTTCGAGAGTTTGGGGAGCATCCGACGATGCATTGTTTACCTTGTCAGCGGTGATTGTGAGACCTTCCTCATCTGATGCCTCCCATTTAGAGACTTCGCCAGATTTAGTTCCTGAATCGTCGACAAAACGCAGAGGATTACTCCTGAAAGATTGATACAAGTTAACTCCGTCCACCATGCCTAACGGATCGCAGTTCACCCAGCTTCCAAGCCACGGCGCATAATACCTTGTCCCATGATAATACAGACCGCTCTCCTCATCCCGCTCCTTGCCTGTGTAGCGATACCGCTTGCGGCCAAAGCTGCCAAAGCTGGTCTCGCCATAGGGAAAATATTCTTCGCGGTTGATAAAAGAGTTGCCTGTAGCGGTGTCGCCGCCGATGACCACGCTGCTGCTGCCGAGATGGTCGCCGAGTTGGTATTTCACCGTTATACTCGGTGCGCCATCATCCGGGAATGGACTACCCACATGTACCAACGCAATACGGCTCGTGTTATCCATAACGTGGAGCGTGTTGTTTTCCTGACCATCGGACACATGATGCTCAAAGATGCCGTCGATATAAGTAATAGTTGCAACTTCGCCGGCTTGCTTGTGGACGAGCTTCTTGATTCGCTGGCCGCCGGCATCATACAGGTAAATGGCCTCGGCCGAGGCTGGGCTTCCGAGCGTCGGGCGATCGGCAAAGGAGATCATCCGGTCGCTATAATCCCAGGCGAAGCGACGGTTGGTGAACTCCTGTGTCAGGTTGCCGTTGTTGTCAAAGGTGTGGCTTCGGATCTGGTCCTCATTTGTCCCGAAATTAGTGAGACGGTTGCCTTCCATGCCCCATGCGGATGTGCCGCCTGCAAGGAAGGCCGAGACTTTGTCCTTCCACTGCTTTGGCGTGAATCCGGCCATGCCGAAGTGTCGCGTCCAGTCGCTGTGCTTAAGCGCCAGCATGTTGCCCGCAGGGTCGTATTCATAGGTTTCGGTGTAAACTTCGGTGAGGTCTCTGGCGTTTTCTGG
>Ga0334722_10006368_pt1 | contig 11709 bp, 10 predicted proteins | sample C3_bottom_MG_FD_207210 | JGI IMG/M metagenome (GOLD analysis project Ga0334722, IMG submission 207210) | Sediment microbial communities from Yellowstone Lake, YNP, Wyoming, USA - C3_bottom | ecosystem: Environmental > Aquatic > Freshwater > Lake > Sediment | place: USA: Wyoming | collected...
CCCAACAGAGAACGTGGGGCCCCGCCGCCGCCGTCAGCGTCCGCAACAGAGGCACAGGAGTCGCCGGCCTCTCCAACATGGCGGCCACTGCCCCTCTGACCATCAGTCGTGAATAATGCGGGCTAGAGGCTAGGGGCGAAGAATTCCCGTCGAAAGGACGGCTCTTCCCTCTAGCCACTAGCCTCGCGCCTCTGGCCTGGCCGGTTGGCACGATTTCGCGACGAACCGTCATGAATAATGCGGGCTGGCATGGCTCACGTTAGCACAACGCAACTTGTCTTGCAGACGATCGACGCGTATGAACGGTCGGCCAAGGAGTGCCTCGCTCGCTGGGGCAAGCGACGGCATCGCCGACCACCGTTTTTGGCTGAATGGCTACAGTGTCTCCCTGCCGATGCGAGGCTGTTGGATCTCGGTTGTGGAGGAGGCCAGGATGCGGGCGATCTCGGTCAGCGTGGGTATTGCGTTGTGGGCTTGGATCGGACAAGCGCGTTGCTGTCAGCGGGCCGGCGTCGCTATTGTTCATTGCCGCTGGTCCGCGCCGACCTCCGCTACCTCCCCTTTCAGGCGATGTCGTTCGATGGCCTCTGGGCTGCCGCCTCGCTGATGCATCTTCCGAAACCGGTCGCACGTCGTATCCTGACCGATCTGTACGGGCTTATCCGTCCAGGCGGCCTGTTTGCCGCGACGGTGACCCATGGCGTGAAGAGCCGCCTCGTGACTGATGGATGGATTCCCGGACGCTATTTCGCTCGCTGGAGAAAGGACGAACTCGCTCGCGCGGTTCGTCGAGCCGGATGGAAAATTCTTGAACTACAAGTAATAACCAACCGGGAGCGCAAGGGGCGGTGGCTCAATTTGCTTGCGCAGAGACAGAGCTGAGTAGTGGGGAGCTTCGACGGTTCGCACGTGTGCCTGCGACGAGCTCAGTCGAGCGGCACAATGGGAGAACACTCCCGCAGGATGCTCAAAAAGGCCAGACTTCTCACCCGCCCAACCCTGGCGCGGCAAGACGCGCCTTGTCCGCATCAAGGCCGCAGCGAGTGAAGGCCTGAGGCGTACCCTCGGGGTACGTTGAGGGTCTGAACGATGCGAGAACGAAGCTGGCGGACTTTTTCTAAGCATCCTGCTATATCTTCATCGCCTCGGTAACGTCCTGGAGCGTCGCTTTGGCGACCTTGCCGGCCTGGCAGCTGCCGTCTGTCACGATGTCGTTCAGGTATGCGGGATCTTTGCTCAGGCGCGCGCGCGCGTCCCACATCGGCGTCATGCGTTCGACGATTCGATCGGCGACGAGTTTCTTGCAATCGATACAGCCGATGGCGGCTGTCCGGCATTCGGTATTAATCTGCTCTTGAATCATCGGCAATGAAAAAATTTTGTGAAAATCGTACACCGGACAGAGGTCCGGATTTCCGGGATCGTGACGTCGGACTCGGGCGGGATCGGTGACCATTGTCTTGAGTTTCTGCCGCACAACTGGTTCGGGGTCGGACAGGTTAATCGTGTTGCCGTAGCTCTTGCTCATCTTCCGGCCATCCGTGCCGAGCACTTTCGGAAACTTGGTGAGCTGCTCCAGCGGTTCAGGGAACACCGGCTTGTAGAGGCTATTGAACCGGCGGGCTAGTTCCCTGGTGAGCTCAAGGTGCGGCAGCTGGTCTTTTCCTATCGGCACGAAATCAGGCTTGTAGATGAGGATATCTGCGGCTTGGAGGACGGGATAGCCGAGAAATCCGTACGTGCTCAGATCGCGCTCCTTCATCTCTTCCCGTTTTTCCTTATAGGTCGGATTCCGTTCCAGCCAGGCGACAGGAATGATCATAGAGAACAAGAGATGCAAGACGGCATGTTCCGGGATATGTGATTGCACGAACACCGTGGCTTTCGCGGGATCGATGCCTGCGGCAAGCCAGTCGATCAACAATTCGTGGACGAACTCTCGGATGCGGCCGGTATCGGCATAGTTCGTCGAGAGGGCGTGCCAGTCCGCGACAAAGAAATAGCACTCGAACTCGTTCTGAAGGCCTTTCCAATTCTCCAAGGCGCCGAGATAGTTGCCGAGATGGAGCAGCCCGCTCGGCTGCATGCCGCTGAGGACTCGTTTCCCGGGTGTGGTCATGGCGTGTTTCCTGTTCCGAGACCGACGGCGGTGGAGAGAATCGTATTGAATAGACTGTGGGTCAAGGTGCTCGTGACGGTATGGATCACGTGGATCTGTGGATCGAATACGATCAGCGCCACCAGGATGAACATGCCGTAGCGTTCCACGCGCATGAGCGCCATCGCCGCAGTGTGCGGGAGAAGACTCGTGAGAATTCTCCCGCCATCCAATGGGGGAATCGGCAGCAGATTGAACAGCATCAAGAGCACGTTTATAAAGATAGAGTAGTACGCCATCATGGCCATGGGCAGAAGGAACATGGCGTGCCACGTATCTGGAAGCGGGGTCTCTTCTGATTTAGACCCATAGCTCCCGATCGTGGGGTCGATCGACAACAGGAGTGCGAAGAGGAGGGCACTGCCGATGGCCAGCGCGAGGTTCATGGCAGGTCCCGCCGCTGCGACGAGTGCCATGTCGCGACGTGGTTGGCGCATGCAGCGTGGGTCGATCGGGACCGGCTTGGCCCAGCCGAGAATGAATCCTCCCGGCATAACCAGGCAGAGGAGCGGCAGGATAACGGTGCCGAACGGATCGATGTGTGCCAGCGGATTCATGGTGAGCCGACCCTGGAGTTGGGCGGTCGGATCGCCGCACCGATAGGCGACCCAGCCATGGGCGTATTCGTGCAACACCATGGCGAAGAGGAGCGGGAGCCCCATGTAGGAAATCGTGTGGAGGATCTGCGGTAAGGAATTCATGCGGTCGGCTTTCTCAATTTACCTGTTGAAATCGGCCTCGTTTGATTTGTATTAGGAAGAGCGGGCGATTCAATGTCCCGTCCGGTCCAAATGCCGCCGGCCCCGCGAGGGAGGAGAGGTCCGGCTGTGTCAGTAGCTGCTCGTGGACGGCTTCGCCCGAGGCGGCGCCTTTTCGAACCGCATCCAGCACCAACTTCGCGGCATCGTAGCCCTGCATCGCAAAGAGTGTCGGGTTGGTTTGGAATCGTTTTTTGTACCGGTTGACAAAGTCCTGTACGGTCGGGGTGGGGCTGTCCACAAAGAAGCCGTCCACGAACACGGCTCCGTCGATCGACGAATCGTCCGTGCGGGCAAAGTCGGTCGAGTTCCATCCATTCGCGCCCAGGAAGGGAACTTTCATGTCGTAGAAATTGAGCTGAGCTGTAATGAGGCCGGCGTCGGCTGCGCGGCCTGGAATGAAGATCGCGTCGAAGCCCGGCGTATAGAAAACTTTCTTGTCCAGCTTTGTCAGCTTCCCGGTCAGTTTAGTCTGATCAACCGGCACGGACAAGCCATACCTCTTCAGATCTTCCGATTTCATGCGGTTGAGCTGCGCACTCACGTCGGCTTCGCCCTCTTTGTAGGATTCAATGGCGATCACTTCCCCCTCGTGTTGGCGCACTTCTTGGGCGAAGAGCCGGGCCAACTCACGGCCATACGTGGTGTCGGGATGCAGGATACAGAACCGGCGGAAGCCTTGCTCTTTGATGGCATAAGCCGCGATTCGTTTGGCTTGAAGTTCATAGGTGAGCGCCGTGCTGAACACATAGTTGCCGAGTCGTCTGACGTTGGAGAGGGTCGCCGCCGGCGTGATCAGGGGAATGTGGGTTCGCTCGGCGAGTTCAGCCATGACCGGCAGATTTTTCGAGAGGAGTGGGCCGATCACGGCGAGGGGGCGATCGGTATTCAGCAGTTCGGAGAAGTCGTCCAAAAACGAGGGGTAATCGGATTCGAAATCTTTGACGATGAGACCGACCGATGCGCTCCCTGCCCGCTCTCTATTTGCTTCGACGGCCAGCTGAATTCCGCTGAGGACTTCACTGGCAAAGGGAGCGAGTTTTCCTGAAATCGGCAGGACCGCGGCGATGAAAAACTGGTTGGATTTTAGTTTGGCTTGGAGTGTGGCGAGGAGTTCGGAGGTTTTCGCTGACTGGGGGTGGGTCGGGAAATTCACGAGAAATTGCTGGATTTGCCGGATGGCCTGGTGCTCTTCTCCACGGCCGATGTAGAGGTCGATGAGTCGGAGGGACGCGACATCGCCAGGAAAGCTGCGTGGGAAGGTGTGTCGGATTTGCTCGAGGACTTTCTTGTCGGATGTCTCGCCGGCCAGCTCACGAATGCGGGTCCGCACATCTTCCGCTTGGTCGTCGGTTCCCAAAGCCACTTCATCGAGCCACGCTTGAATGGCACGGGGCGCGTCCTTTTTTTGCGCGTAGAAGTCGCCGCTCAGTTGCAGGGCTTCGCGTTTCGTGCCGTCATCTTTTGAAAGATTGCGCAGGCCCGTCAAGATCGGCAGGGCAAGGTCGAGGTTGCCCATGGCCGCATGGACTCGGGCCTGCATCAACTTGCCTCGATCCGCCACCTCTGAGTCGGGGAACTCGATCTGCAGTTGCCGCAAGTATTTTAAGGCGTCCCCATATTGCTTTGCGCTGTGCAGGGCTGCACCGAGGAGTAGATAGGTGTCGTCGAGCAGCTCGGGTTTCGGAGAGGTGGCTAGAAAACGACGGAGCGTGGCGATGGCTTCCTCAGCCTGACCTGCGTTGATCAGGCGCTTCGCCTGGTTCAGCGAGGGATGGTTCGCCGGGCTAGCTGGTCCTGTTTCTGCATAGACGTGGGAATTCAACTCGACCCCAATAACTGGCCAGAACATGCTCCAGGCCAGTGTAAGCGCATGGCACCAGCGTGCCGAAAGGACATACGTGCAATGTGAAGACAGAGATATCAACGGGCGGGCCATGAGCTCCCGGCAGGCTTCGGAAAAACTCGGTTTATACACAATACACCGTTGGGATCTTACATAGTGGTGCCGGTGTCAACATAGCCTCAGGATGCTCAAAAAGGCCGGACTTCTCACCCGCCCAACCCTGGCGGCTACTTCACCCGCCCGCCCCGAGTCTGCCAAGGCAGCCTCTTCGCCCAGGGACGCGCCGTATCACAAGCAAGGCCGCAGCTTCTCGTCTGACCATCGTTTCACGTTTCAGACCTTACGTTTCACGGTTTTTGGGAGCGAAGCGAGAACGCCGCTGGCGGACTTTTTCAGCATCCTGCTAGGCGGTGTGACGGATGTGTCAGTTGCACGTGACTACTATCGGAAACCCTGTGGGGGTGTCAAGGTAAACCCCCGTAGGGTTCGTTGTGTTCATCTGATCGATTGGTTATCATCGCACAGATGATGCTAGACCCGCTGGCCGAGCGATATTTGAGCCATCTCCGGGTGGAGGGTGGGCTCTCCGTCAATACTATCGAAGCCTACCGCCGTGACTTGAGTAAATTCCATTCCTACTTGCATCGAACCGGTGTCGTGCCACTCGGGCCCCTTGCACCAGAGACGTTGACGGGATTTCTCCATTCTTTACATGTGGCACGGTTGTCTCGCGCCTCTTCTGTGCGCTGTCTCTCGGCTATTCGTGGATGGCTCCAGTTTCTGATGCGGGAACGGATGATTGGGGAGAGTCCAATCATTGGTTTGGCTCCGATATCTCGAGGCGTTCGACTTCCCAAAACGCTGTCGCAGCAAGACGTCATCGCATTGTTGGACCTGGGGGCAGTCCCGACCCCTGAAGACCTGCGTGACCGCGCAATGGTGGAGTTGCTCTATGCGACGGGGCTTCGCGTCTCAGAATTGGTGATGGCTGAAGTAGCGCAGGCGAATCTTGATGTCGGGTATCTCCGGGTCAAGGGCAAGGGTGCGAAGGAGCGTGTCGTGCCGATGGGTGAGGGTGCCCGGCAGCTGCTGCAGCAGTACCTTGAAGAGGCACGGCCACGACTTCTCAAGCAACGGGCGTCACGGTATCTGTTCGTTTCAAGGCGGGGCAGGCCGTTGACGCGGCAAGCCTTTTGGAAGTTGCTGCGACGCCGTGCACGGCGAGCGGGGATTACACAGGTCATTTCGCCTCACATGCTCCGGCATTCGTTTGCGACGCATCTGCTCGAAGGCGGTGCGGATCTTCGGTCTGTTCAGGTTATGCTCGGCCATGCGAATATTGCGACGACCCAGATCTACACGCATATTGAACGGGGACGTCTGAAGCGGGTGCATGACAAGTATTTCCCTCGGATGGGCCGGCGCTAGGAGCCTGTCCGACATTGCCGAAAATGACCGATTTGTGGGGGTCAGATCACTGTGCCTGAGTCGAGATCGTTGATCCTGAGCCAAATGCATGCGCCGAAATTTTCGTGCTTCCTAATGTCGGACAGGCTCCTAGGGGCAAAAAACATAACCGAGGAGACGTGATTCATATGAGCGGTGTGCGCAGCGGCCGAAAACGGCAAGAAGGGCGCGAGATTCGATTGACAAGGGCAAGTGGAGTTGGTAGCATCCGCGCAGGTTGCTAAGGAAATCAGGCGGATAGCTCAATTGGGAGAGCGCTGCCCTTACAAGGCAGAGGGCACAGGTTCGATCCCTGTTCCGCCTACCAGGGCGAAGTCTGGTGCACGCGGAGCAGGACAGATAATTGAACAGAAACAATGAAACTTGAGACGGGACCAACCGCTAGATATAGTCTTGTCACTCACATCTTCCGCTATACGTAGAGTTTTAAGGGGCCGTCGTTCAGCTGGTTAGGACGCCAGATTGTCAATCTGGAGGTCGCGGGTTCAAATCCCGTCGGCCCCGCCATTTTCTGCTATGTTTGCTAGACTCTGTAGGCAGAGTTGTAAGTAATTCCTAGAGCCGGGAAAGGTCATAGCCGCATGTTTCAAACAGGTCTAACCGGACTGGTGGGTTCGCTCGGCGCGGTTTCAAAAATCGTGCTCTTGCTCCTGTTCGTCTTCTCGGTCATCTCGTGGGCCGTTATTTTCACCAAATTGCGAGTGTTTCGAGTGGCAGACCGGGAGGACAAGCGGTTCCTAGCTCTCCTCGTGAAAGCTCGAGATTTCGACGAGCTCTATCGGCAAGCTCGACGAATCGAAGGGAGTCCCAGCGCATGTGTATTCGAAGGTGTCATGGAGCGTGTGGGAGCGGGGCCAGTCGAGGGGAGGGATGGTGGCGGCTCGGGCCCAGTTGATCGACACGTGGTGGAGCGGACGGCGTCGCATCTCGCGCAAAGCGAGCTCTCACACCTTGAAAGCTATCTCCCGTTCCTTGCTACGACGGGGAACATTACTCCGTTTGTCGGATTGCTCGGGACCGTGATGGGAATCATCGATGCGTTTCGTGAGATCGGCACCCAAGGGACTGCCAGTATTTCTGCTGTCGCTCCCGGCGTTGCGGAGGCCCTAGTTGCGACGGCAGCAGGTCTGTTCACCGCCATCCCCGCGGTGATTGCCTATAATTACTTCCTTACGCGGATTCGCAGCACGGCATTCCGCTTGGATGCAGTCACTATCGAGCTTTTGGCGTCCCTCTCGACCGCTGTATCGAAGAAAAAACCAGTCCCAGTCGGAGTTCAAGGATGACCCTTGAGTCCCGTCACCGCCGGTTTCTGGCAGAAATCAACGTCATTCCCCTCGTCGATGTTGTCCTCGTCCTCTTGGTGATTTTCATGGTCACCGCGCCGATGTTGTATCGAGGGATGGACATTAAGTTGCCGACTTCTGCCACGAATACGATTAAACCGGAAATGCGCACGGTGCTCACAATCGAAAAGGATCAACGACTGTATCTCGACAAAGATCCGGTCGGGGTGGCCCAGCTGGAACAGAAATTGAAGCTCTTGAAACGGGACCATCCCGATGTGTCGCTGTTTCTCAGGGCTGATCGCGACGTGCCCTACGGTGTCGTGGTGCAAGTCATGGACGGCGTCAAGAAAGCCGGGATCGAAAAGATCGGGATGGTGACGGAGCCGATTAGGCCGGAGCGTGTGGAAACGCCACAAATTCCGCGTCTCCCGCCGGAAAAACGTTGACCCAACGTGAGCGAGGGGGCTGGTTGTTATGGCATCCCAGGCGCCGGTCCTGTCAGGTTCGTGGTTCGATCAGGAGGATCAATCCAGGCTGTCCGCTCGGCTCAAGCGAACGCTGGCGCTGTCGCTCGTTCTTCATGTGGTCGTCTTGCTCGTGGCGATGGGGCTTCGGCTTCCGCAACAGGGTGAACGCCCTTTGACATCTGTGGAAGTGTCCCTGGTCAGTCTGCCGACACCCGCTAGGCAAGCTGAGTCGGCGAAGCCGGTCGAGTCAGCGAAAATTTCAGTTCCGAAACCGGTCCCTACCCCGTCTGCCGCGCCTCCGATAGGCGAGAAAAAAAGGGACATGTTGCAGGATCTTCAGCTTCCGCCGGATGCGCCGAAGTTTGGAGATTTGAGCCCTGCAACAAAATCGGTGGATCAGCCCCAACAGGCGGCGAAGGTGCTCGATATCCCACGTGTTCCGGATGTGGCGCAAGACCCGGTCGCGAAGATTCCGCAGCGGTCTACGGTAAGCGATGATTTGAATCGTGAGTTAGAAGAATCGCTGAAAAAGATTAAACAGTTTCAGCCTGCGGCCAAGCTGGACATCCCGAAAGAGGTGAAACCGAGCGAGGCGTCAGTCAAGCCGGTGCCCCAGCAAGAGGTGAAAATTCCGGCGGTCAAGACCCCCGAGACGATTCTGAGGATTTCCGGTACGGCTGGTTCGAATCCCTACTGGGCTCGCGTGCAGTCTATTATTAGTAGCCAGTGGGAACCGCCTCCCATCGATATGGCGGGACAAACCTATACGATGATCGTCAAGTTTCGGCTGCAACGGGATGGGACGATCAAAGATGATGTGGTCGTGCAACAGTCGTCCGGGAATGCCTACTTTGATATAGCGGGCCAGCGCGCCGTGCTGCGGCCACGAGTCCTGCCCGTGTTTCCTGCCGATATGGTAGATAGTTATAAAGATGTAGAAATGGTATTTCGAGTCGGAGAGTCGGCCGGATGACACAGGCGAAATTGATCAGTGCCTGGCTCGGCGGAGTGCTGCTGCTAGCAGGAGTTGTCGGCATTCTTGAATCTGGGGCGGCGGATGTGTTCCTTGAAGCCACCCGTCCAGATTTCCAAAAAATTTCCCTGGGTGTTGCGGGGATACACAACGCGGGAGGCCCCGACTGGTTGGGGGGGCGGATCGAAGAAGTCCTCAAAAAGGATGTGAAACGGTCCTTGGTCTTTGATCTGGTGGATTTGTCCAGTCTTGGGATTCAAACACCCGATGTCGGCAATGGGATGGGGGCCGGTTCCAAGGCCGTCTTCAAGCAGGCGGCTGAGAAGGGTGTCTCGGTCTTGGTCTGGGGAAAAGCTGGGCTGAAAGAGGCGGACAAAGAAGCCGACGTGAACATGGAAGGCTTCGTCTATGACAGCGGCAGCGATGAAGTCGTGGGGGGGAAGCGCTATGTGGGATCGCCCTCGGTTGTGCGGCAGATGGCGCACCGCTTTGCCGACGAACTGGTGTTTCGTTACACGGGGGAGCCTGGCATCGCGCGGACGAAGATCGCTTATGTGGCTGAACAGGGGAATGCCCGCGAGTTGTTCGTGATGGATTATGATGGCCACGATGCGCGCCAACTCACCGCCGATGGATTCCTGAACCTTATGCCGCAATGGTCTCCGGATCGTCGGTTCCTCATCTTCACCGCCTATCGCAATCGCAATACACAGGACATCGACATGATTGAGTTGGCGACGGGCAAGCGATGGACGGTGATTTCCCTGGGGGGATTGAACATCACTCCGGCACTGTCTCCTGATGGAAACTTCCTAGCGTTTGCCTCCAGTCACGAAGGCAATTCTGAACTCTATCGGTTGGATACAAGGACGAAAGCCATCCAACGATTGACCGTAAACCCGTCCGGCGACTTGTCTCCCTCCTGGTCTCCGAACGGAAGAGAGCTGGTGTTTGTGTCAGATCGGGGTGGCGGGCCGCAGCTGTTCCTGATGGGTTCAGACGGGTCGCACGTGCGCCGTCTGACGTTTGAAGGAGATTACAATGCGGCGCCGGTCTGGTCACCGCGTGGGAACTGGATTGCCTATGTGTGCCGGACGCATAGAGAGTATAAACTCTGTATCATCTCGCCGGACGGACAGAAGCAAATGCAATTGACGACAGGACCGGGTGTCGATGATTCACCTTCCTGGTCGCCGGATGGCCGGCATCTGGTGTTCAGTTCGACGGCCGATGGAAAGAGCCACATCTATATGATCGATGCCGATGGTAAGGAGATAGAACGGCTCACCTTCCAGGGAACGCACAATAGTGCGCCCTCCTGGTCTCCTGCATCGTGAGGAGGAGAGTCGACTATACGAGCAGAACGAACGAGGGCCAATGATCGAGATGCCTAATTTAGGAAAAGGAGAAAGATGTATGCGCAAGACACTCTGTACATGCGGCTTGGTGCTGATGATGAGCATGGCATTAATTGGTATGCCCGGCTGCTCTAAAAAATCCGTACAATCTGGCGGCGACTCCCAGTCCACTCAAGGGATGGCGAAGGGGGGGAGTTCGGATAGTTCCAAGTCCAGCGTCGGCAGCTTCCCGGACACCGGCGTTCAGTCGGGTGGCGGCGGGCTTCGGGGCCTCGACAAGAACCCCTCAGAGGAGCGTGTGGGCAGTGGCACGATGCTGGCGAAAGTGGATCCCTCCAGCAGTGCCGGGCGACAAATGGATGAGATCAGGGCCGAGCAGGCCGCCTCAGCTGCAGCGGGCTTGCGAGATGTGTTATTCGCCTACGATAGCTGGACGATCTCCGAGGATGGGCGTCAAGCGTTGAATCGCGATGCCGACTGGATGAAGTCCAACCCGAGTGCGCTAGTCAAGGTCGAAGGACATTGTGACGAGCGCGGGACCGTCGCCTACAACCTCGTACTCGGTGAAAAACGCGCGAAAGCCGCCCGGAACTATCTGGTCGAACTCGGTGTCGGTGCGAATCGTCTGTCCGTGGTATCGTATGGAAAAGAGCGGCCATCCTGCAATGAACATGCGGAGTCATGCTACCAGCAGAACCGGCGAGGACATCTTGTGGTGAAGACCGGGAAGTAGGCGACGTGCTTTTTGTCGCGGCAATTGTGACTCCGTTGTCCGCAAAGAGAGAGCTGGGGATTCCTTCATCATACGTGGGTGGAACAATGTGGAGCCATTCGAATACAAAGGGAACCTGGACAACGATCTGTTTGATCTGTGCCTTGTTGTTGACCGGCTGCCTTGCCCAGCAATCTGATCTCAAACAGACGGAGAAGAATCTTCAGCAGCGCATCAAACAGTCGAGCGATGAGTCGGCACAGACCCGTGCGCGACAGAGTCAGGAGATTTCGGTGCTTCGGGAGCAGGAGTTGCCGCAGTTGCGTGGCGAACTGGACCGGGCGTTGCACCAAGCTCAGGAACTCCAGGGTAAGCAGGAAGATCTCAAGCAGCGCTCTGCGCAACTTGAGCAGCAAACCAAGCGGCTTGAACAGTTGGCCGGCAAGTTGGAGGCGGATAGCGCAACTCGCTACAATCAGGTACGCGAGAGCCTCAATGCTCAAGATGTCAAGAACAAGCAGGACCGCGATCAGCTCCGCATGGATGTGAATGCTCGCCTTGACGACGTGAGCCGACAGATGGAGGTGGCGCGAAAAGAGATCATCGAGGTCGTGCAGAAGACGAACAGCGGACTAGCCAAGAGTTTCGACGAACGTCTGCAAGTGCATCATAAGGCGCTGG
>Ga0334722_10006369_pt1 | contig 11709 bp, 8 predicted proteins | sample C3_bottom_MG_FD_207210 | JGI IMG/M metagenome (GOLD analysis project Ga0334722, IMG submission 207210) | Sediment microbial communities from Yellowstone Lake, YNP, Wyoming, USA - C3_bottom | ecosystem: Environmental > Aquatic > Freshwater > Lake > Sediment | place: USA: Wyoming | collected...
CCGAGAATCGCCGCCTTGTCCACGTCGTCCAGCGCCGGAAGCCCCGCGATCTGCAACGCAGGGGGCAGCTCGAGCGTGCGGATCTTCTCGACCCACTCACGCTGGCCGAGGATCTCGGTGAACAGCGGCCAGTCGGTGCCGAACAGTACCTTGTGCAAGCCGCCATGCATCACCTTGGCGGTCGAGAGCATCTGCGCGAACGCCAGAGGGAGTACGCACGCAGTGCGCTGCCACGCCGAGATGTCCACGTACACGTTGGGATTCTTCAACGCGACGGCCAGCGCTTCGTCCACCCATGGGACGCCGACGTGGGCCATGATGAAATTCACTTCGCGGAACTCCACCGCAGGCCGATCGACGTAGAGCGGCCGGCACGTCTCGAGGTACGATTCGCCCGGGCCAAGCCCGGTGTGCACCAGCACCGTCACACCGAGTCGCGCGGCCTCTTCGTACAACGGGAAGTAGCGCTCGTCGTTCGGCATGAAGCCAGTCACCGTCCACAGCTTGAGCCCGGCAAAGCCCATCTCCTCCACACAGCGGCGAAGCTCGGCGACGGCGGCCGCTCCACGTCGCGGATCCACGCCAGCAAACGCGACGAGCCGGTCTGGATGCTTGCGGACGTAGCGTCCGGCCAGATCATTGAACGCCCGGAACGTGAAGCCGTCGCCGTCGCGTAGAAATTCGAAATCGAGCGGCAGTATGACGGTCTTGTCGATGCCTGCTTCGTCCATGTCGTGGATCAGGCGTTCGGCCGATCCGTTCCATAATGCTTCGTGATCGCGAAGGTGCAGCTCGGCAGCGACCGAATCGAGCAGGTCGCGCATTCCGCCGCGGATCAACTGCTTTTCCCAGATGTGACAGTGGATATCGATGATCATGGGTTTCCTCATGGTGCGCCGATCACGCAGGCGATCGGGCGCTTGCCGTCGGCGACTTCCGAAAGGGTGCGGTCTTGCGCGTTCGTCGCCTCGTCGCCGCCCATACCACGATCGGGAACCGGGACAACGGCGCGGCTTCGGTCATACGCGGCCGGCGCCGATCGAAAATCTTTTGCGCTGCCGACGCCCAATTCGCTATGGCCTCAGCTAGAATCCCGAACCGGGAACGATGCAGTGAGACGCAGGCTTACAACCGCTACGATCTGTCTGCTGCTGCATGTGTGCGCTTCGGTGGCCTCGGCCCAGATTCTCACCGGCGCGATCAAACCGAACACCAAACCGGTCAGCGTCATTCCCAAGGCCGCTACCCAGTCACTTCCTTCGCAGCGTACGTACTCGTGGCCGAAAACTGTCGGGACCAGGCCCACGGTCGGTCACCCCAAAGTCATCAACGTTGCACCCGAGCGCCAACCGCCGGCGCTCCCGCAGACGGCAAACAATCTCGCGGCGGTGCCGGCGCGCGCCGGTGCGGCGGCAGGCGAAGTCCAGTTCGGCCCGCGTGGCGAGCCGTTGCTGTGGCGCGTGAAGTCGGCCACCGCGACGGTCTATCTCCTCGGCTCCGTGCACATTGGCGACAAGAGGATCTTCCCGCTCGATCCGCGCGTTGATGACGCTTTCCACGCATCCGATACCGTGGCGTTCGAAACAGAGATCACGCCGATCGCCAAAGCGGAGATTCAGCGCCTGCTCGATCTGTATGGAACCTATCCTGCGGGCCAATCTCTCGACCAGCACCTCGAGCCCGGTTTGATCGGCAAGCTCGATGCGTTGCTCGAGCGGCATCATCTGGCGCGCGGCCGGATGCATCGGCTGCGACCCTGGTGTGCCGCGCTTGCGTTGTCGACGATCGCTTATCGCGAGGCAGGGTTCAGTCCCGATTACGGCATCGAAGAACACCTGCGCCGCCAGGCGACGCGAAAGAAGGTCGACCACATCGAGACGATCGCGCAACAGACCGACGTGTTCCGGCTGATGCCCGAAGCCGCACAGGTGGACGCCTTGCGCACGACGATCGAGCAATTCGGCGAGTTGGCACCCGAGCTCGGCCGCGCGCTCGACGCGTGGAGAGCCGGTGACCTTCAGCGGCTCGCAACCGCCATCCTCGATCCTCTGCGCAAGACCTCGCCCGAGTTCTACGCAAGCCTGGTGACCGCTCGCAACAAGACAATGGCAGCAGCAGTCGAGCAGTACCTGCAGAACCAGGGAACCATGTTCGTCGTCGTGGGAAGCGGTCACCTGATCGGCGCGGGCAGCGTGCTGGAGCTTCTTGCCGAACGCGGACATCCGGCTGAGCGAATCTGAGCGGCCGTACCGTTTCTTCGATCGCGTGCGCTCGGCGGGTGCGCGCTGCCTTCACGCTACGGCAGCACGACCTTGTGATGGATCTCGTCCGTCAGCGCAGCGATTTTCGTGCTCAATTCCTGGGTAAGCCGGGTCAGCTTCGTGTTCTGGTCGAGCAACTCGAGCAGTTGCTGCGTTTGTCTTACCGCGACTTCCTGGCGCTCCACGCTCGCCTGCGCGAGCGCCTCACGATGCTGCGCGTCGGCGTCGGCGTGCGCCTTGTCGCGGTCTGCCTGCCGCGTCTGGGCCAGAAGAATGAGTGGCGCTGCGTAGGCTGCCTGCAGGCTGAACGCCAGGTTCAGCAGGATGAATGGGTAGACGTCGAATTGCGTCGCGCCGCCCGCGTTGAGCGCAATCCAGATGCCGACGACGATTGTTTGCCCGATGAGGAATCGGGGTGTTCCGAAGAATCGTGCAAACGCTTCGGCCTTCGCGCCGAACGAGCCTTCGCCGAAGGGCGGCGCGAGGTGCGCGTGCGGAGCGTGGAAACGAAAGTGATGCTCAGTGTCGGCTGCGTGCATGAAAGAACCTCCGATGCATCGATGTCTCTTGCGGGCACCGAAGCGTCAAGCGGCGCGGCAGGTGGGTCCCTGGCTGCGGGACGCGGTGAATCGCAGGAGCATCGATGGCATATCGCACGCAGCCACTTCCTGAGGACTCGAACTCTTCGGTAATCCACGTACGGGCGTTGCATTGACTGTTGTCCAGACTAGCTTGCGCCGCGCCGGCTGCGGAACGGGGTACCGCACGGCGACAAGGAGGGATCGGAATGTTCCATCGCACGTTTGTGTTGGCCATTGCGGCGACCGTTGTCACAATCGGCGTTCATTGCGACATGGCGCGTGCCTCGACGATCTGTGGCGATGTCAACGCCAGTGACAGCCTGACCGCATCGGACTCGCTCCTGGTCCTAAGAGCTGCGGTCGGTCTGGAGTCGAACCTCATATGCCCGGTATCGACGGCGCAGACGCTGCAGACCGGACAGTCAAGATGCTTCGATACGGTGGGTACCGAAATCGCGTGCGCGGGCACTGGGCAGGACGGCGAATTCCACAACGGTTCGGAAGCCAGTTTCAAGGATAACGGCGACGGAACCGTTACCGATCAGCGTACCGGTTTGACGTGGGAGAAACTGTCGGACGACGGCAGCATCCACGACAAGGACAACAGGTACGACTGGGCCGGCGCGTTCACCATCAAGGTGGCAGGACTCAACGCCGAACAGTTCGCGGGACATGGCGATTGGCGTGTACCGAGCCAGTTCGAGTTGTTCTCGCTCGTGAATCTCGGAGCGACCTGGCCATCGACCTATCCGCCGTTCAGCGCGGGCTGCACGGACACGTGCACCGTCACGACGTGCAATTGCACGCAGTCTTCCCGGTACTGGTCCTCATCAACTGTCCAGGACTCCCCGACGTTCGCATGGGGTATCCCGTTCGACGGTTCGTACAGCATCGGGTTTGCCAAGACCGCACGAAATTTCGTGCGCGCAGTTCGCGGCGGTTCATAGACGGACCGCGTTGCCAGCCGTCCGGCGCGGACGACTTTATCGGCGAGGACGGCAACGCGCAGGTGCTCAGCCAAATTGTTCGGCGACAGCATCGATTGCCGATGCCAGAGAGAAGTCCGCTTCGGACACACCAGCGAGGTCGTGCGTGGACAGGTCGACAATCACGGTCCTGTAGACGTTGAACCACGCAGGATGGTGATTCGCCTTTTCGGCGATGAGTGCGACCTGGCTCATGAACCCGAAGGCCTCGACGAAGTTCGCGAACCGGAACTCCTTGTGGAGCTTCTGCTCGAGGCAGGTCCACGGCGTGCGCTTGCCATCGTTCAACGTCGCGAGCGCTTCCTCGATCTCGTGTCCAGAGAACGCTTTCATGGATGCCGGCTTGCCTCCGCTTCGTGGCGAAGCCAAGCCATCGACGCGCGAATGCCCCACCGATGAACCGGGGCGAGCCGGCGGCACCGGGGCGCGGGTGGCTGGCTGGACACCTGGGCGCACGCACGCCGGCACCAGGCGTCCGTGCATCCCCGCGTCGGGACCGCCGCCGCGTCGGACTTCGTTGGCCACGACGAGGGGGCGCCACGCCCCGAAAACCGCCCCGTTTGGGCTTCAGAGGCGAAATCGTTTGCACCAATGGCCCTGCGTGGTACTAACGAACGTTCGTTAGTTAATGGGCGATGAGCGAGGCCATTCATCACCGGCCTTCCGCGACCTGCCCCAGGCGGCCCCGTTGAGGAGAAGCGGCGGCCCAACGCAGGGAGGAGCAGACCATGAGGCAATTTCACTCGGGCACAACCCCGCACGGCTGGTTCCTTGCCGTCTCCGTTCTCGCGGCCCTGTTCGCAACGAACGCGAGCGCGATCACCGAAGATTCGCTGTTGTGCGCCAAGGTCAAGGACACGTACGCCGCGAACAGTTACGTCGCGTCATTCGCGCCGCAGTCCGACACCTACGGCGACATGACCTGGTGCAACATGCAGGTCAAAGCGGTCGAGCACTGCGTACCCGTCCAGGCCGTGCTCTACCAAACAACCGCGCCGGACGAAGGCTACACCGGTCCGGCACTGCAGGCAGAATACACCTGCTACCAGGTTCGCTGCATGAACGGAGAGGGGAACTACTATCTTGGGACTTCGACGGTGATCGAAGATACCTTCGGCATGCGCAGAGCCGACAGGCCGAAAGTCACACGCGTCTGTGTTCCGGACCGCTGATTTCAGGGCGGAGACGTAACTGGCACACGTACGCGCCGGCGTTGGCCGGCCGGAAGACGGCGCCACGTACTTCCAGACCCAGCGCCATCGGCTACGCCGGCATCGCCTTCGCCAACTCGACACAGAACACGCTGCCGCCGCCAGGATTGTCCTCGATCCAGATGCGTCCCTTGTGGAGAGCCACGACCTGGTTCGCGATCGCCAGCCCCAGTCCGGTTCCGCGCACCATCTGGCGTTCGAGGCGCTCGAAGCGCGTGAAGACGCGCGGCTTGTCCGTATCAGGGATGCCAGGACCCTGATCGGCCACCTGGATGCACCAGAAATTGCTGCGATCGCTGACTGACACTGTGATCGTCGTGCCTTCGGGGCTGTACTTGATGGCGTTGGAGACGAGGTTTGCGAAGACGTCGGCAATCAGTGGGCTCACGCAGGCGGGGTACGTTCGTTCGGCGGCGAAGCTGACCGTCATGCTTCGCTCCTTGAGCGAAGCATGGAAACCCGCAAGGGTCTCGGTGAGCATTGCGCCAAGTTCGTAATCACCGAACTCGATCTGCGTCGCATCGGCAAGTCTTGCGTACTTCGAAGCGTTCTCGCAGAGCTCGATCACGGTCGCGGCCCCGCGCTGGATCCTGCCCAGGAGCGTCCTCTTGGTCGCGTCGTGTTCGAGCGGGAGCAGCATCTCCGTCGACATCTTGATGACGCCCGCCGGCGTGACGAGGTCGTGTCGCATGATGTCCGTGAAGAGGTCCTTGAGACGATTGCGTTCGCGCAACTCGTCCTCGATGCGCTTGAGGTCGGTCACGTCCTGGACCGTACCCACCATCCGGACAGGGTTGCCCTCAGCGTCCATGACCAGCTCACCCTGACAGCGGACCCAGATGCGATTGCCATCGGCCTGGATCATTCGATGGACGCTCAGGTGCGCGCGCTTGGCCGCCACGTCTTGCGCAAGCTGGCGCTGCACGCGCTCGCGGTCCTCGGGATCGAGGTGGCCAATGAAGAGTTCCATGGACGGTTCGACTGCGCCGGGCGGCAGGCCGTGCAGCCGGAACAGCTCGTCCGACCACGTCTGACTGTTGCTCTTGAGGTCTATGTCAAAGCTTCCGAGGCGCGCCACCCGCTGCGCCAGCAGCAGCGCGGCCTGGCTCTTCTTGAGCGTTTCAGCAGCCGCCTTTCGCTCGCTGATGTCGCGGGAGAACGAGCAGTTGTACTCCGTCCCACGGAACGTAAGGAAGTTGATGCTCAAGTCCACCGGGATGAGGCTTCCAGACTTCGTCCGGTGGACGCGCTCGAGGCGCAGCTGTCTTTGCGGCGAGCACTGCTTCCAAACAGCATCGAACCCGTCGGCAGTGAGATCCGGATCGATGTCCCTGATGTTCATTTCAAGGAGCTCTTCGCGCGAGTAGCCGAGCATGCGGCACGCCGCGTCGTTCACGTACAGCAAGCGGCCGGTTCTGTCCTTCCACAGAGCAGCATCTCCAGCCTGATCCACCACGGTGGAGAAGAATCTGAGCTGCCTGTCTGTTTCCACGATCCACCGGTACATCACGGTGACGATGAAGATCCCGACGGCGACCATCGAGCGCAGGAGCAACTCCCGGTCGGCCGGGTGGAGCAGTTCGTGGATGAACGTCTCCTCGCGGAAGACGACAGCATCGAGTGCAGCGTCGAACACCCACCAGATCACGACGAGCACGGCGGCCGTGAGGAGGCTCTTGACCAGCGGAATCCGTCGGCCGAACGGCGAGTGGAAAGCGTACAGGGAGGGCATGGTTGTTACGTTCGTATCACACGTGCGCACGCTTTCGGGAGCGGCGCGGTTCCGGCCACGTCCTCGTTGTCAGGCCATGCAACCAACGAGGCGAGTTTAGCCGCGGTGCGCCACCGTCCAAACGCACGACGGCGCCAACTGTGACCGCCGTCTCAGCAATCGTCGCAGGTCTTTCGTTCATCAGGACCCGGGCGGATCGGAATGATTCACGCCAGGACCGCTGACGAACCCGCCGGGGCACCGCGCGTCCTTGCCTCTGAGGCCGCGTCGGTTGCGTGACCCCCGGCTGCTCCGCTAAGAAAGCGCTTCTCCGGGAAGGGAAAGATTGGATGCGCAGATAACAGATCGCAGAACACCGCTCGAATGAGCATTGGCCTCATGATGGCACGTGGCTCGGCGGGCGCGCGTTGCGCGTTGCGCGAAACGACGGACCGCACCGTCACCCACGAGCATGAAAGAGGGCGCGGTGCCTGCGGCGCTCTGGAAGGTCCAGGAGACGCCGGATCATGAAACGACCAAGGTTACGCGGCCTGTTGCGCTCTTCGATGGCGCCTCGCCGCGTCCGGTGGGCGCGAGCCCTTGTCTGTATCGGCGCTGCTGCGATCGTGCTCGACGGCGCCGCACGCGTCGTGGCCGAGGATGCCGGCACTGCTGGCGGAGGCGCCGTCGTCAACCCCGCCGAGCTCGAAACGCTCCGCAGGCTTCTCGGCGTGCCAGGCGCTCCTCCCGCTCCCGTGGCTCCAGCGCCAGTGCCGGAACCGGCTCCCGCGCCAGTGCCGGAACCGGCTCCCGCGCCAGTGCCGGAACCGGCTCCCGCTCCTCCACCCGTCCAGGAAGCTCCTGCAGCCGTTCCCGTCCATGCCCCTGCGGCCCAACCCGCCGTCGAATCTGCGCCGCCGCCCGAGCCGCCGCCGGCCAAGGCGGCAACATCGACAAAGGTACGGGCGAAGCCTGCACCCAGGAAGCCCGCGCCGGCCAGGAAGCGGGTCACTCCGCAACCAACTCGAAGTGACCCAGAACCAGTCGAAGCGGCCGAGCCTGCGCCGCCGGTCCAGCCCGAACGCGCCGTCGAAGCGCCCGCCGTGGCTGCCGAGCGCGCTCCCGCCGGATCGCTTCCAGCGGCGGGAACTGTCGTCTCGAAAAAGAACATGGAGCAGTGGAAGGACCTGCTCGGCCCGTCCATCCAGTGGTCGATCAATCGGGGCGCCACGCTCAAAGTCGTCGCGCCAAAGCCCATCCCGCTGGAGTACTTCCGCGCAGAAGCGACCGAACGCTACAGCTCCCAGGTGAAGCTTGCCGAGGACAAGCGCTCGATCCGCAACTACGTCGCTGGAATTCCGTTCCCGACCGTGACCGCGGACGATCCCGACGCGGCGACCAAGATGATGTTCAACATGGAGGCGAGGGTTGCCTGGGACAGCCTGGACATCCGCAGTTTCAACTGCGACACCGGGACGCTCGACGTCTCCGCCGGCTTCCAGGTCCAGCGCCACTACCTCGCCGATCACTTCCGGCGTCTGTTCTACGTAAGCCGTGCGTTCATCGAACCCAAGCCGGTGTGGCCGACCCAGGAAGGAGTCCGCTACCGGGAGATGATGTATCCGATCAGCGAGCCCTTCGATCTCAAGGGTGCCGGGTTCACGTACATCCGCCATCTCGATCCCGACCGGCAGGACGATTCGTGGCTGTACTATCCGCAGACCAAACGCCTACGCCGCCTCAGCACCGCGCAACGCTCTGAAGGCGTGTTCGGACAGGACATCGACCTCGACAGCTACGGTGGCTATTCCGGCAATCCTGCCTGGATGAAATGGCAGCTTCTGGGCAAGAAGACTGTCCTGACGTCGATGCATTCCGACGAGCGTCTTCCCGTTGCGATGGAGGGCGCACCGGCGAACTTCTTCCCGGACGGGAGATGGGAGGCGCGCGAGGTCTACATCATTCTGGGAGTGTCCCAGCTCAACGGCTACAATTTCGGACGCCGTATCATCTACCTGGACGCAGAATCGTGGATCATCCCTTACACGGAGATCTACGACCTGAAGGGCGGCCTGTGGAGATCGCTGATCCACAACTGGAACGTGGCGAACAAGACCCGGGTCGACGCAAAGAAAGCGATCTACAACTACGAGCCGATGTTCATCCCCGCGATGACCCTGATCGACATGGAGCTCGAGCACGCGACGTACTGCCAACTGCCCGGCCCGGACGTGAAGGACGAGGACGGCTGGTACTACAACTTCGGAGAGGCCGAAGGAGTGACGGAAGACGTCTTCTCCGTGTCGACGATGATCCAGACCGGACGCTGAGGCGACGGTCTCTTCCTCGACAAACCGCCACAACGCAAAACGGCCCGCCACCGGTGAAGGTGACGGGCCGTTTTGCGTTAGTCGAACGGTGAGCCGCGACTTCAGTCGCAACTCATTGACGGTTCCGCCTCAGAGAGCCGGAACGGTCAGCTGTTTCAGGAGCTGGCCGCTGGAGTCGCGCCAGGTCATCTGCAACTGCGTCTGCGAAACCGTAGCCGTGGCCACGTTGAAGCGATCGAGGTCGTAGTAGGAGACAGTCGGGAACACGAGGGGCAGCGCGCCCACCAGCGCTCCGACGTCCGAGGGCAACTCGCGCACGATCGGGTCCATGCCGATGGCTCCTGATACGAACTCCTTGATGCCCGACGCGTCCACGTCGTCGTTGACGATCGCGGCGTGAATGTCCGTGGACAGGAAGATCACGTTCTTGATGGCGTTGGTGCTGACGAAGTCGAGGAACGCCTCGCGCTCGAACGAGTAGCCCTCCCAGCGGTCGTAGGGGACGAAGCCCAGCTTGGAAATGAGCGGGCCGTTCATGACGAACTTGAACGTGGCCGTCGAGTTCTGCAGTCCGTTCTCGAGCCACGCCAGTTGTGCGGCTCCGAGGTAGGTGCGGGCAGGGTTGTCGATTTCGGCCTGGCACGTGGCATTGGGCGAAGTCATTCCCTGGTTCTGGTCGCAGGTCTGACCGCTCTGGATCACGTCACAATCGAGCTGCACGCTGCAGATGTCGCCCGTGACGCTGCACGTGCCCTTGTGGCAGAGTTGTCCGAGCCCGGAGGCGTCGCAGTCGGGCTGATTGACGCAGTCGTCTCCGGAGACGCTGCACTTGCCCGGCACGCAGTCCGACTCGGTGATGTCGGCCTGGGCGCTGCGGTACTGGCGTGCGTCGAGCAGGAAGAACTCGGCGACGTTGCCCCACTTGAAGCTCCGGTAGAGCTTCATCGGATCGCCGCCGTCCACACGGATCGGCATGTAGTCGCGGAAGGCCTGGTTGCCGGCCGCCATCTGCGTCTGGATGGCCGGGTCGGTTCCCCAGAAATCGTTGGTGACTTCGTGGTCGTCCCAGATCGTGTACATGCCGATCGCCGCCATGACATCGCGCGACGCGCGATCGTCACGGTTCTCCTTGTACTTGGTGTGGTAATCGCCGCGGACGATCGCCTCGCCAGTGCCACTGCGCGGATCGTCGCCATAGATCGTGTCACCAATGAACAGCCACACGTCGGGGTTCACCTTCGTGATCTGCTCGAGCGGAGCGTAGGGTTTGAAGAACGCGTTCGCGTCGCCGGTGAAGGCGAAGGTGAACGGCGCAGTCGAAGCCGCTACGGGTGCGGTCTTGATGCGTCCGACGCGGCTGGTGCTGCTGCCCTGCGTGAATCGGTAGAAGTACTGGGTCGAGGCGGTCAGTCCGGTGACTTCGCCGTGGACGGTGTTGTCGGCGGCCGCATCTGCCGACAGAGCCTGAGTGCTGACGACGGCCGTGAACGCGTCGTCGGTGGCGACCTGCAGCGTTACGGGATCGACCGCATTGGTGGTGCGGGTCCAGGCGATGAACGCTGTGTCGGTCTCGTCGCCGGCTGCGACACCGAACGAGAAGGGCGCCGCATCAGGCAGCGGAGTGGCGGTCTCGGAGTTGATGTCGCCGGCGCCCGCCGCGGCTGCAGCCAGGCAGCGCTCGAAGCGGCTGCTTACGGAAATCTTGTTTCCGTTATTGGCCTTGCGGTCGAAGGTCGATTCTTCGAACAGGTCGCAAGGGAACCCCAGCGTCAGCGCGCCAACTGCGTTGTCGCTGCATGATCCTTTGACGGTGTCACTGAACTTGACCACCGCCTTGTCGAGGATCGTTTCGCCTTTGGCGTCGGGGCAAGGGCCTTCGGTCTTGCCGGCAGCAAGCAGCTTGGCGCACTTGCGGCGGGTCTTGGACCGAAGCTGGGCGTACTTGCCCGCAGCCTTGACTACCGCCGCCTGACAGTTTCGACCGCCGGACGAGGCGATCGGACCGGTGCTGTCGAAGATCGTCTCAATGAGGTTTTCGGCGTTGGCACCATGAGCGTCGTCCGCAATGCAGCCCACCAGGGTGGCGACGTCTGCAACCGATTCGCACGGTTTGCCGAACGTCATGGCAGCAACGTCGGCAAGCGCGCACTTCATGGTGATTGAGCCGTCGAGCTTGGTCCGCGCTGCGGCAAGAGCCGTCGCGGTTGTGCTGTCACCGACCGGTCCGGCCGACGGACGGCAGTTGGTGAGCACGGGAATGCTGCCGTCGCTTCGTCCAAGCTCGCAGGCCGAGAGCGCCTTGAACGCGGCCGAGAAGTACTTCAGGCCGGAATTTGCCACAGCGTCCTGGCAGGTTTGCTCAGGGGTCATTCCAGCGCTTGAGGCGCCGGCCGTGAGCAAGAGCCCCGAGACTGCGATAACGGCCGCGGGCAGCAGAACGCGGCGGCAAAGCGACGGGAAACCACGAAAATCAAGCATTTGAACTCCCCTCATTGCAGGTTGGTAGAAGGCTGGGCACTCCCGGTGCCGCCGCCGGGCACCCCGTGCAATACGGCTCCCGGTACGAAGGCGGGACAGGCTCGTGCCCCGTTACGGCAGGACGGTATCTCGTAGTCACGCGGGTGACAAG
>Ga0334722_10006370_pt1 | contig 11709 bp, 9 predicted proteins | sample C3_bottom_MG_FD_207210 | JGI IMG/M metagenome (GOLD analysis project Ga0334722, IMG submission 207210) | Sediment microbial communities from Yellowstone Lake, YNP, Wyoming, USA - C3_bottom | ecosystem: Environmental > Aquatic > Freshwater > Lake > Sediment | place: USA: Wyoming | collected...
CAGAACCTTAGCGGTTCCCGCCAGCCGGCCGGCGGAATCATAAAGGCGCAACTCCGCCTCCCCGCCCGGATTTCCCGCGACCCGGAATACCGCCTGCGATGCGGCGGAGGAAAGATCGAGGGAATTCGGGGCGATAAGCAGGGTCCCCGCATCCGCCTCTTTTTCCGGGTTGTTTCCGGGAAGGCCGGTCTGAAACTTCATCGTGCGGTAGTAGGGGACCGCGGAACTGAAGGAAAACCCCGACACAACCAGGTTGCCGTCCGGCCCTATGGCGGCGCCATGCAGTTCGTCATTCTCGGAACCGCCAAAGGACAGGGACCACGCCAGCGTTCCCGCGCTGTCGTATTTCAGGAGGAGGAAGTTCTTGTCAAACACGCTGTCCGTGGTGAATCCGGCGACATAGACATTGCCCAGGGCGTCCACCGCAATCGCCCACCCCTCATCATCCGTCCCGTTGACAAAGCCCCGGCTCCAAAGAATATTTCCCATTGAGTCATATTTGAAGGTCCGAATCTCATAGCCCGGCCCGTTATTTGTATATCCTGTTGCATAAACATTGCCGGCTGGATCAACCACCACCCCGCGGATTTCGTCCCACTGCCCGCCGTCATAGGAAGTGGCCCACAATACCGCCCCGGTGTTGTCATACTTCACCAGATAATAATCCGCCCAGGGGCCGTTGGGCTGGCTCCCGCCGGTGTAATTGTTTCCCGCCGCATCAGCGGCAATGGCATATCCGTAGCAATTGCCCCCGTTGTTAAAGGGGACATTTGTCAGCTCATTCTGCTGGCGGTCATACCGGATGGTGCGGATGTTGTCGATGGCGGCAATGCAGGAATACCCGGCTACGCACACGGTTCCGGATCCGTCGACCGCCACCGCCATGGCATAGTCGTGGCACCCGGCCGAAAAGGTTTTCGCCACGCCAGGACCGCCGACTGTGCCATATTTCACCACGGTGAAGGAGGGATTTACCGATGACAGGGATTGGCCCGCCACATAGACATCCCCCAGAGCCGAGACGGCAATACCGTAACCCCGGTCTGATGTGCCGGTTGAGTCGTAAATCTCGGTCCACCGGTAAGCCCCATCGGCGTCGTATCGGAGGGTCTGCATGTCCTTCTGGTCCTGGGTCCAGCCGGTCAAATAACAGTTACCGGCAGGATCGAGCGCCACCGCCCGGCACCATCCCGCCGGGCCGGTTTTGTCCCACACTTTTTCCGGAGCCGTTCCCGCCCGCGCCAAGGAACCAGCCAGGATGGCCGCGGTAAATGCCAGGACGGGCAGGGTATTTTTCATTGCTTTACTGCCGATGATACCAACCTTTCCATGTTTCCGGACAGGATGAGCTCCAGGTCGACCCGGGGCAGTTTCAATCCCCCCAAAACCTTGATCGCTTTCCGGGTGTTTTCCGCGGAATTCCAGGGAAAATCCGCCCCGAACATGAAGCGATCGGCGCCGAATTTCCTGACCAAAAAGGCGATTTCCTCGGCAGGCACGAACCATCCGAAATCCTCGACCAGGCAGGACGCCAGCCCGCCATAGGTGTTGGGGCTGTTCTGCATCACGGCATAGGCCTCCCGGACCAGTCCGGCTCCGCCGATGTGCTCGATGACCAGGGGAAGCCGGGGATGCGCCCGCGCCACCTCGTCCACCAGGGCGGGGCGGTATTTGGAAAGGAACCAGCCGTGGGGACCGGTATGGATAAGGACGGGCATCCGCATTTCTTCGGCCAGGGAATAGAATCCGTCCAATCCCGGGTCATTTATCGCAATTTTGCTGATGGCCGGGTGGAATTTAATCCCCCGGGCGCCCCGCGAGGCGCCCAGGCGCAGGTCGTCAAGCGCGGTGGCCACCTCCCTTAGCGTGATGAATGGGATGTACTTTTCATTTCCCGAAACCTCGTCCAGGAGCCATTTGTTGGGGTCGCCGTCGAACCACTGCTGGAAGGGCGCGAACACGACGGCCCGTTCAAAACCCGTCTCCCCCAGGAAGGTGCCCAGATGGTCGAAGGTACCCTCATCCATCCCCTTCTGGTCCCACATGGAATGGGTGTGGCCCGCCGGCCCGACATGGCAATGGTTGAGTATCACGGTTTTTTCCTGGCCAGGAACATAGCGGCGTGGCCGCGCCGGGTTTTGGCGAACAGGTCCTGCACCCGGAAAAGCGGGGTCCACCACAGGCGCCACCCGATCACCGTTCCGGCGGCATGCAGGAGGGTGCGCCGGCTCCAGGGATTGTAGAAGGAGGAGGCCGCGGTAAGCCGGTCACGCGACCCGCCGGCTCCGCCCCTGGGAAGGAATAGCAGGTACAGCTTCCTCAAAAGCCAAATGAATGGAAAGGTGACATTCCAGCGGTCGAGGATCTCGAATCCCGCGTCTTCCAGCCTCTTCTCCATCTCCTCCCATCCATACCGGCGGAAATGGCCGTAGATGTCGTCATCATGCCCCCACTCGCCCGGGTTGACCGGCGTCAGCAGGACCAGGTGTCCGCCCGGCGCCGTTTTGTCGGCCAGGATCCGCAGAAGTCCCAGGTCATCCTGGACATGCTCGACCACATCCATAATGAAGACGGTCGCCGCGGAACCGGCCGGGACGGCCTCCAGCCCGCCCCGCAAGACCTTGATGCCCGGATAGGGGGAAAGCGCCCGGCCGGCCCGGACCAGCGCCTCGTCAGAGGAATCCTGCGCGGTCCCATTCCATCCGCGCCGGGCCAGGTGGACGGCCAGGTCGCCGGTTCCACAGCCAACTTCCAGGAAGGGCGGCTCCAGGCCGTGGCCGGATATCCAGCGGTCAACCACCGTGAACACATACCGGCGAAGCGGAGGGAAATTCGGCATCTTTTGGAGTTTAACACACAGGAAATCTGGGGTTTGCGGAAAGAACGCCGGAAGGGAGGTTGCCTGGCGCAAGCCAGGCAAAAACTTCCAACAATATGACCATTGGCACCACCCGCTGTGCGGGTGGGGAGGTTGCCTGGCGCAAGCCAGGCAAAAACTTCCAACAATATGACCATTGGCACCACCCGCTGTGCGGGTGCTAGAACGCGAGCGAGGCCACCGCCCCGGATGTCCCATCCTGCATGAATGGGGCGAAAGAAACACCGCCTTTCCCCTTCCGGTCCCGGATAAACCGCGCCGACCAGGCCCCCGAAAGCGTCCCAATGACCGCCCCCGCCGTGACATCCGAAAGGAAATGCGCGTCATGGTAGATGCGGGCCACGCCGGTCAGCGCCGCCGCGGCATAGAGGGGGACGGAAAGACGGGCGTCCCGGTAAGTCTCCGCGACGGCGGAAACCACTGAAAAAGCCTGTGCGGTGTGGCCGGAAGGAAATGAGGCATCGCCGGAAAACGGGCGGAAATGCCCCAGCCCCTCGTCCTGCCTCGGCCGGGCCCGGCCAACCGAATATTTGAGCGCCTGCGTCACCAGCCCCGCGCCGATGGCGCTGGCCACGACCGCGCTGACCGCCGCATCCTTCGCCCGTTCATCCCGGAAAACGGCTCCCCCGGCGTAAAGCGCCGCGACCGGGATGGCGGACTGCCACTGCCCAAACATTTCGGCGGAAGTCATGACATGGCCAACCCGGCGGTTTTGGTGCTCCCGCGCCCAGTCGCGCACGGCCCGGTCGCCCAGAAAAGCGGTGCCGACCAGGGCGACTGATACACCGGCCGTCATCCATAATCCGCCGGAGCCCTCATCCTCCGCCAAAAGGACGCCCGGAAAAAAAAGAAGACCGGACAGGAAAAACGCGCGGAATATTCCGTTCATCTTTCCCTCCGGCCCCGGAACTAATGCCCTGCTATTTTTTCTTGCCGAATATCAGCCGGTCAATGGATATGGCGCCCGGACCCGTCAGCAGGACGGTAACAGCGCACGCCAGGTAAACCACCGCCAGCTCCATCTTCTGGAAGGGGTCGCCATGCTTGAGATGCACCATGGCCAGAGCGACACCCAGGTTAATAATGACCGGTACCGTCGTCAGCCTGGACAGCAGGCCTACGGCGACGAACAGGCCCCCCGCGAACTCCGCCAATCCGGAAAAATACGCGAACACGAGGGGCATCGGAAACCCCATCGGCTCAACGGCAAACTTGGCAAAGTCGGCGATATGCCCCCCGAACAGCTTGGAATATCCGTGCGTGGCCAGACCCAAACCAAAGCCGACCCGTAAAACCAGCAACCCCAAATTCCTGCCTGTTTCCCTCCAATTGCCCATTTATTCCTCCTTGAAATTTGCTCGCCCTTGACTATCCCTGTCACCCCTATGTTCACCCTCCTGACGGCCGGGGTCAACGGCGGGAAGACCCCGGCTCCAGCGCCTCCGCCTCCTCCTTCCAGCGCGCCGCCCCGGCAGAATCCCCGCCTTCGGCCGCCAGGGCCGCCAGGTGCAGGAATACCGGGGGGCTCCGGAACCCCCGGGCCACCGCCCGGAGCAGCAGGCTGCGCACCTTTTCCCTGGATTCCCCGGGGCCGGACATGTCCGCCTCCACCCGGTCGGTTATCCCGTATGAACCGGCCGCCCTTTTCAGCGATGCGAGCAGGGAGGCCAGTTCTCCCCGGTTGCCTGAAGCACGGGCCTGCTCCATTCTCCATACCCAGCCCTCGACCCCGGGAAGGACCGCGAATGAACGGGCCCGGGGCGCGTCTACCAGGCGGTATACATAATAATAACCCCGCTCCAGGTCCATTTTCGGCGACTCATACACCGGTTCCGCATGCCTTGCCCAGAAATCCCCCCAAAGCGCCAGATCCCTTTCCGTCCAGGGATCGTCGGCCAGGGAGCGCGACCAGAAAAAAGCCGACAACCGGTTGTAAATGACCTGGGTCCAGCCGGACTGGTGAACGCGCTTCACCACCTCATCCACCGTGCGGGATGCGGCGATGATCCCGTATGGCGGAAACGCCGGGCCGCCAAATGCCGCAAAATCGGCGGGGATGTCCAGGAGGGCCGACCGGTTGTCGCCAAGCAGGAGCACCCTGCGGGCCCCCGGCTCCCGTCCCACCGCCTGCCGGGCTCCCCAAACCGGCCCCAGCCTCCGCATCCGGTAGGCCCGCTCGTCCTCAAGGCCCAACCCCGCCCGCACCAGCCGCGCAATGGGCGCCGAGGCCACCGCATGCACCGCCTGGCCCAGCAACAAGGCCCACGCCAGCACCAGCGCCACCCGCCGGGCGCCCGGATACCAGGCGGAAAATCCGTAAGCCACCAAAATATAGCCTGAAGGGAACAGCACCGCCGCATACCGGGCATGGGGCGGGCCCATCGCCCAAGCTGCCGCCAGTACCGCCAGCGCATACAGGTGGACCCGCGCCTCCGGCACCAGCCGCCGGACGCCCAACAGGAGGGGAAGGAGGAGGAACCACCGGCCCAGGCTTTCATCCGGCGACGCTCCAGCGCCGGTGAGCGACCGCACCGCCATCCCCGGCCCGATCACCGAGGGGTCCTGGCCGGTCAGTACGAACAGGTGCTCCCGCAGGCGCGCGCGCGATATCGCCGAAGTGAACGGGCCGCCGAACACCGCCCCCAGGAACGGATACAGTGGGTCACCCGTCAGCAGGAAGTTTTTCGCCAGCACCGGCAGGGCCCCCAGCACCGCACCAGGCAGGAGCAGGACCGCCAGTTTCGGCTTTGCCCCGCCCGCAAAAATCGCACACACCGCCAGCGCCGGAACCAGGTAGGCTCCGTTGTATTTCACCGCAAACGCGCCCCCGCACAGGAGACCCGCCGCAACCAGGGACCGGCCGGACCGGCTTTCCGCCACCGCCTGGATGGCCGCCAGGCCGAATACCGCCATCATAAGATCGTTCTTCCCCACCACCGCCTGCGACGCCAGGAACGGGTTTGTCGCCACCAGCCCCGCCCCGACCATGGCCCAGCCCCGCCCCATAAACCGCGCACCGGCCCGGTAAGCCAGCGCTGAAAGCAGGGCCAGCAGGAGCGGGTTGAACCACCGGACCGCCTGCTCCCCCCCCGCCCCGAACAATGGCAGTAGCAGTGACTCGTAAAGAAATGGATAATCGTCATGGATCGAAAAGGGCCACGCGGTCATCCGATGGAGGCCCAGAATCCGCAGGGGATTCGCATAGTGGCAGGTCAGCGGGTCGCCCTCGGTTTCCGGCGCCAGCCCGACCAGCAGCACCACGGCCAGCACCGCCGCCGACACCGCCAACAGGGGCAGGAATTGCGGCGATTCATTGTCCCGTCCCTTCCTCCCTTTTCCCCGGACGGGCCGGAGGTCGCCCCATCGCACGGCCGCCAGCGGCGCCACGGCCAGCAGGGCCAGCACCGCCGGAAACGCCAAACCCGCCAAGGCGGTTCCGGCGAAGGCGGTTCCCATGGCCAGCCAGCCCAAAGGCAGGTCGCGCCAGGGCCGGGGATGGAGTCGAAGCAGCCGAGCCGCGGCTGTACCCGCTCCCAGACAGGAAATTTGCAGGAGGACAAAAACAACCAACCCGCCGGTGCGGCCGGCCCATTCATGCGCCAAGCCGGCCATCCCCGCCCATTGGACCGGAACCGCCAACTCCGCCAATGCAGATACAAACCCCGGCCAGGTGCGCAACTCAAACCATAAGAGGACAGACAATATCCAGGCAAAAGCGATGGTGGAGGGGGAAAACAACCGGAAGGATGACCGGGCGCGCGCCATGGCTACACAATAACACTACCCGCACCGGTTAATGCCGGGAGGAACTAGAAGTAAATCTTGAACTCCAGGTAACCAGCGTCCGGATTGGTTCCAAATTCGCTCCGAATCTTCGGACCACCTCCCCCACCCGTTCCCGGACGCCTGCCCAAATTGATGATCGCGCCGGCCACCAATTCCGACTCATTGGACAGGGAATAGGTGAAGCCGGGCTGGAGAGCACGCGAGCCGTCGGAAAAGGATCCGATGCAGGCCAGCCGGGGCGTCAGCAGGGGCATGGCTTCCCATGACACGGAGACTCCGGCCAGGTGGCGGCCCATTTGCAGGGCGTTCCCCGAAGCCACCCGCACCGCCGCAGCATTAAGGTCGCCGGGGATTCCCGCCCCGTTGTAAAGGTATTCCGCCTCCACGGTAATCCCGCTGGTCATCTTCCGTCCCAGCCCGAACACCCCGGTAAACGAGTCGTCCAGAATCTTCAATCCCGGATTACCGGGCACCTGGTCGTCGATTTTGGTCTTGAACCACACCGCCTCGCCCCTCACCTCGAGGGAACAAGCCTCTCCCGACAGGCCACCCCCGAACTGGTTGCCCCCGTATATCTGCCCGCCCTGGAACGCCATGTCCCACCCATCCACATCGCCGTAACAGCGGAACAGGAAGACATTATTCCTATATTCGGAACCGGAACCGCCGCCATAGCTGGCCACAACCAGGTTCATCCCGGCAAAATCTCCGAGGGGGGTATCCAGCCTGATGACATCCACCCCCGGCTTGTAGTCACGGTCAAAGGAGCGGGCGTCAAACGGGTTGAAAACATCCAGGGGATTCCAGAAGTAAGTTTGCCCGAAAGTTACCGCCTGGCGGCCAACTGTCAGGTCTCCGAAAGACAAAGGAAACTTAAGATTCGACCGGTCCAGGTCAAGATAATACATCGCCTCACTTTCATTCCAGGTCTTCCCATACCACCAAATATCGTCCCGATACCGGCGACTGGTTGACGACTGGCTTAGTCCGCCCAAGCCGGAAAGGGCGGTTGCGGATGTCTTTACCATCCCCCCAACCAAGTGGAACTCAAAAACACCCAACCCCGGACGGTCCTTAATGCCGAATCCCGATGCGGTTAACCGCAGAATAGACTCGGAATAATAATCAGATGGGTTATCCGGCCCAAACATGGCGTCATTGGGATAGTTCCTGATTCCCGCCCCCACCTCCCTCAAGCTGGCGCCAAAATCCCCCGCCACCCCGGCCCTTTCCGCCCCGGCCAGGGAACCGGTTATCAGCAAAGCGGACAGGAGCAGGGAGACCGGGCGCATGTTACCGGGTATCCCCCTCGATAACCCCGTCTTTGAGCCGGATTCGGCGCCGGGCCCGCTCCATAACCATGGGGTCGTGGGTGGAAAACAGGAAGGTCACGCCCTTTTCCCTGTTCAACTTGGCCATCAGGTCCATCAGCGCCCCACCGGTCGCGGAATCCACATTAGCGGTGGGCTCGTCGGCCAGCACCAGCGCGGGCGCCGGGGCGATGGCGCGGACTATCGCCACCCGCTGCTGCTGCCCGCCCGACAGCTCCCGGGGAAAGCGGTCCTCCAGCCCCTCCAGCCCGACCTCGGCGAACAGCGCCGAAATCCGGGCCTTCCGTTCGGCCGGTAAAACCCCCTTGAGCAGGAGAACATATTCCGCATTTTCATACGCGGTCAGCACGGGAATGAGGTTATAGGCCTGGAAAATGAATCCAATCCGCTCCTTGCGGAGCAGTGAAAGCGCCCCCCCGGACAGGCTACCGATGGCCTGCCCCTCAAATTCAATTGAACCGGATGAGCACCGGTCAAGCCCCCCGATAATATTAAGGAGGGTGGATTTCCCGGAACCGGACGGTCCCGCCAGGGCCGCAAAATCCCCGGATCCCAGCTCCAGGTCTATCCCCCTGAGGGCGTGGACTATGCCGGCTCCCTCTCCATAGTCCTTGGTAACCCGCGTCAATTTCACCACCTGCCTTTCGCTCATCTAAGCACCTCCGCGATCTTGATCTTCGCCGAATTCCAGGCCGGATACAGCGACAATAGCACCGTGGCGGAAAACACCGAGCCGCCCACAATCCCCAGAATTCCGGCCGTGAGCCGGGGATGCAGGACCTTGTCCATGGAAAATCCGGATATGGACATCTCCGCCGAGGTCATGCTGGAAATGTCGAATCCATGCACCTGGTAATGCCATACCAACAGGCCCCCCAACAGGAGGCCGCCGGCAACCCCCGCCAGGTTCAGGTACAGGGCTTCCAGAAAAATCTGGGCGCGCAGGCGCGCCGGCGTGGTTCCCAGGGCCAGCAGAACCCCGAATTCCCGCTCCCGCTCCAGAACGGACATCAGTATCGTGTTAAAGATGGTAAACAGGACGAGGAATATCAGGATGGCCTGGAAAACATAGTTCTGGGTGCGATCCAGCCTGATATAGGAAGCCACATCGGGAAGCACCTTTTCCCAGGGAAGCACGGCGGCGCCCGCCGCTTCCGGCATCCGGGATATCAGCCGGGCCACCTCATGCCGGCTGTCCCCGTCCCTGAGCACCACCCCAAGGTAGGTCAGGGCATCCCCGGGGAGGCCGTAAAGCCGGCGGGCAAAACCGGCCGGCACCTGGATGAGGTAACCGTCCATCTCATCGGACCCCAGGCTGAATATTCCCCGGACCCGGCAAAGCTCCTCCACCATTTCCCCCCGTGAATCATTGACTGCGACCACAAATTTGCTTCCCACCCGGAGCTTCAGCCGTTCAGCCATGGCGCTTCCGATAACCGCCTGGGCTCCCCCGTTTCCGGACAGGTATTTTCCAGCGGTTATTTTTCCCGGAAGGGGTGAAGCAGCAAGTTCAGCATCCGGCTCAACCCCCATGACCAGGGAACCCACCCCACCGGTGGCGGTCTTAACCAGTCCCTGCCCCATCACCAGGCCCTTGGTGCGCTCCACCCCGGGAAGGATGGCGATGCGGCCGCGGAGTTTGCCGGTATTCAGGATAAACAGGTCAGCGGATGGGGCGTCAAGGTAGCCGGCGTGCATGACCGTAACATGCCCTCCCTGCAGGCGGATCGCCTCATTCACCAGCTTCACATAAACCCCCTCGCCCAGGCAGACGAGGACCATCACCAGGGTTACCCCGAGGATTATCGATGACAGCGTAATAATGGTCCGCCGCCGGTTCCTCCAGATGCTCCGCCACGCCACGACGGACAGGGCCTTCAGGGATTCAAACATGGGCCATCGCCTTGACCGGGTCAAGCCGGGCGGCGCGAACCGCGGGATAGAGGGCCGAAAGGACGCACATCACCCACATGATGAGCGGGGGAACAACCACCGTTTTGGCGGTAAGGCGGGCATGCCAGACCGGGTCCATCCGCAATCCGGAGACATTCAGGCCCCCGCTCGCCAGGGCGCTGGTGTCGATTCCGTGCACCTGGGTGTACCAGCCCGCCACTGCCCCGATGAGGATCCCCATCGCCGCCCCGATCAGCCCCAGCATGGCGGCCTCAATCGAGACATCCCGGACGATTTGCCGGGGCGTCGTCCCCAGCGCCTTCAAGACCCCGAATTCCCGGGTCCGCTCATGGGTCGCCATGAGCATGGTGTTCATGACCCCAAGGCCGGCCGCGCAGCCAAATACAACTGAAAAAATGAGAAGCATGACATCCACCATTCCCAGCATGTCGGAAGCCATGGGCACCAGCTGGCGCCAGGAGCGCACATCCTGCCGCCGGGACGCGGATTTCACCGCCCCCTCCAGCACAGCCAGGCTGAGTTTTCCCCGGGAGGTTATGGCCACCTCGTGGACCATCCCTTCGGCGGCGAATAATTCCGCCCAGTCACCCCGGTGGATGATCGCCGCGTTACGGTCCACCGCGTCCCCCACTGACGCCAAGATGCCCGTCACCCTGAACATTTCATTTCCCAGCGAACCATCGGCGGCCTGGACCAGTGCCACTATTTCAGAGCCGACTTTCGCCTCCAGCGACTTGGCCAGCCGGGACCCCAGCACGATTCCCCGGGCCGGCCGGGCCGCCAGATACTTTCCCCCGGCCAGGTTGGCGGCCAGGTCAAACGCCTTTTTTTCCGTTTCCGGGTCCACCCCCCAAAACATGGCCCCAGCCGACTTCATCCGGCAGGAAACCAGGCCAAATCCGTAGGACCGGGGCGCCGCCTGGGCACCGGCCTTTTGGGAGGCCAGGATGATGGTGGCAGGACGGTTTACCGTCCGGTAAAGCGACCGATCCGCCAGGTATTTCGCCGAATGGACCTGCACCTCGCCTATGCTGGTCCGGGTTATGCTCCCAATCATGTCATCCACCATCCCGATGGTGAGGGCCGAGGTGAATATCATCACGGAAGTGCTTACCACAACCGCCCCCATGGTAATGGAGGTGCGGCGCGAATTCCGCCACAGGTTCCGCCAGGCCTGGCGGAAAACGGTCATCCGCCCGCCCCCCTCACTTCTGGAGGTTGCGCAGGGAAAATGTCCCCATATCCAGAGCCGCGTCGAATTCCATTGATTCGTAAATAACCGAAGTGGATTCCTTCGGCTTGTCGGCGGGCACGATGGTCATGCGGGAGGGGACCAGGCGGCCGCCCATGTCCTGGAATCCGGAAAATATCATGGTGCGGGCCAGCTTGAGGTCCTCGTCATAATATCTCCCAACCAGCGGCATAAAGTCGCGGCTCCTCACCCTCATCACGATTTTTCCCCAAACCACCGCCGCATCCGCTTTCGGACGGCAGGTAACTTCAGTAACCTCCTCCCCGTCCTGTGTTCCGGAAAAGGACACCGTGTAGTCGTAGTCGTCCGCCATCCGGCTGTCCTTGACCAAATCATCGTTGGTGAAATGGCTCCCCATCCAGGCGTCCCCCATCATCGAGGACGGCAGTTTGATGACCCTTTTCACCTTGGGCAGGTAGTTCCAGATGTCACTGCCCACCTTCAGGGTGGCGGTCCCGCGCTCTTTTTGGGGGGAAAGGATGCGGATAAGGGACTTCACCTTGCCCTCGCTCCATTCCTCCAGCTTCAGTTCCCGGCTCCAGTGGGCG
>Ga0334722_10006371_pt1 | contig 11706 bp, 13 predicted proteins | sample C3_bottom_MG_FD_207210 | JGI IMG/M metagenome (GOLD analysis project Ga0334722, IMG submission 207210) | Sediment microbial communities from Yellowstone Lake, YNP, Wyoming, USA - C3_bottom | ecosystem: Environmental > Aquatic > Freshwater > Lake > Sediment | place: USA: Wyoming | collected...
CCGAACCAGCTACGATTGGAATTTCATCCCCAGGAAATTCATAGGAGCTTAGTAAGTCCCGTACTTCCATTTCTACAAGCTCCATTAATTCAGGGTCGTCTACCATGTCAGCTTTGTTTAAAAATACTACAATGTAAGGTACCCCTACCTGCCGGGCTAAAAGAATGTGCTCCCGGGTTTGGGGCATCGGACCGTCAGCAGCTGATACTACTAAGATCGCTCCGTCCATCTGGGCTGCCCCGGTAATCATGTTCTTTACGTAGTCAGCGTGCCCCGGACAGTCGACGTGAGCGTAGTGCCGCTTGTCAGTTTCGTACTCCACGTGGGCGGTATTAATGGTAATACCTCTTTCCCTTTCTTCCGGAGCGTTGTCAATTTCATCGTATTTCTTCATTTGGGCCAGACCTCTTTGGGCCAGCACGGTAGTGATAGCTGCAGTTAAAGTAGTCTTACCATGGTCAACGTGGCCGATGGTTCCAATGTTTACGTGGGGTTTTACCCGCTCAAACTTTGCTTTAGCCATCCATACTCCTCCTTTTAATTTAATCTTAAATTAAAAGCTAAAACACCGCAAGTATGTAAAAAGTTATGCCAAGATATCTATTCTACATCTTTACCATTTTTCCTGCTGCTTAGAACTCTAAAGACAATAATTTTCAGTTAAAACAAAAACCGGTCAACGACCGGTTACAACTTTGCTTTTTTGGTGGCGGCGCAGGGACTTGAACCCCGGACACTGCGGGTATGAACCGCATGCTCTAGCCAGCTGAGCTACGCCGCCATAAATAAAAATGGAGCCACTAACCGGGATTGAACCGGTGACCTCGTCCTTACCAAGGACGCGCTCTACCTACTGAGCTATAGTGGCTTGGTTGCGGGGGGAGGATTTGAACCTCCGACCTTCGGGTTATGAGCCCGACGAGCTGCCAGCTGCTCCACCCCGCGTCGCAAAATTTATTGTATCAAAAACCTTTTAAAAATGCAAGATGCTTTCTGCTGGAAATTAATGGAGCTGGCGACAGGACTTGAACCTGCAACCCTCTGATTACAAGTCAGATGCTCTACCGGTTGAGCTACGCCAGCACCTGCGATGATTATTTTAGCAAAGAAGTTTTATCTCTGTCAATAGGAGAAACTTACCGTTTAAAACAAAACCCCGGCAAACCCGGGGATTTTGTCTACTCAAGTTCTCTACATTCTAAATATTTTTCTAATTTTCTTTTGACCCGCTGTAAGGCATTATCAATTGACTTTACATGCCTTTTTAATTCACACGCAATTTCTTGATAGGATTTACCTTCAAGGTAATAAATAAGCACCTTCCACTCTAAGGAACTTAAGATTTCATTCATTTTGCCTTCAATATCAGCAAACTCCTCACGGCTTATAATCATTTCTTCGGGATCAGCAACCTTTACCCCGGAAATTACATCCATTAAGGTGCGGTCCGAATCTTCGTCGTAAATAGGCTTATTTAGGGATACATAAGAATTTAAAGGAATATGCTTTTGCCGGGTAGCAGTTTTAATTGCGGTAATAATTTGCCGGGTGACACAAAGTTCGGCAAACGCGCGAAAGGATGAAAGCTTGTCCTGTTTAAAGTCACGCACCGCTTTATATAATCCAATCATTCCTTCTTGGATAATATCTTCCCGGTCAGCACCAATTAAAAAGTATGCCCGGGCTTTAGAACGCACAAAATTTTTATACTTGTTAATTATATACTCGAGGGCCTGCTCATCCCCTTCTCGTGCCCACTCTACAATCTCTTCATCGCTCAAGTAGTCATAACAGGACTCAAGTTTTTTCTCCGCACCAATACTCAAGCCTCATCGCCCCCGCCCTATATCTTTGCCCACAGAAATATTATAAACATTACTTATATTTTAAGTCAAGAAAGAGGATTTCGAATCTTTGTAACAAATAGTTACAAGCATCTACATTTTTCCCCGTCTTAACTTATCAAGTTTACTTCTAATCGCTTCGTCAATTCGATCTTCAAGCCATTGAGGTGTCTGGTCTAAAACTGCTTCCTTAGCCTTTTTTTCCTCTTGGCAAAACTCTTCCAAAAGCTCGCGTTGGGATATGCGTAACGCCCCATACCCAAAGATAAGCTTTTGTTGCAGCTCATCTTGCGTCGCCACATATACCCGATGGTTGGGCACAAGCTCTTGCACTTTTTTTTCAATAAAGTGGTCTGCCGTTTCACCCGTTTCCGTATATACAATTGTAATACCCGCCTCAAAATACTCCCGCCGGCCTTCTTTTTGCAGGTGAGCATCATAAACCAAAATTATCTCCCGCCCGGTTAAAGCCCGATAATTAATTAATTTTTCTTTTAAAACTTCCCGGGCATGTTCGAGGGAGGTTTCTTCCTTTAAGCGATTTAATTCCGGCCAGTTAAATAAAAGGTTATAGCCATCTACCAGCACATAAATAGCCACGGCTATCCCCTTCTCTGCCTTACCACTTCAGCCATCAAAAGCGCTGCCGCTACCGAAGCGTTTAAAGAGTTAATTGTGCCCACCATGGGAATACTAACCACAAAATCACATTGTTTTAAAATATGGGGAGTTAAACCTTCACTTTCGCCCCCAATAACTAAAGCTAAAGGTATTTTAAAATCTGCCTCCCACAGACTTGTTTTACTTTGAGCATCAGCTCCAGCAATCCATGCCCCTTTTTCTTTTAACTGCCGTAAAGTATCGGCAATATTTGTACACCGCGCCACCGGAACTTTAAGATAAGCGCCAACGGAAGCTTTCGCTACCGCCCCGGTAACCTGAACCGCCCGGCGTTTGGGAATAACTACCCCATGTACTCCAAAAGCCTCCGCCGAACGTAAAATTGCCCCTAAATTGTGCGGATCTTCTAAGTGGTTTAAAACTATGATAAATAAAGGCTCTCCTTTTTGCTGGGCATTAGCTAAAATATCATCTATTTCTACATATTTTAACGGAGCTATATCCGCTTCTACCCCCTGAGACTTGGGATGAAGTTTTTCTTTGGGTATTTCTACTACCGGTACTTTATTTTCTTTTGCCAAAAGAAGTAATTCCCGGGTATTTTTGCCAATATATTCCCGGGATAAATAAAGCTTATTCACTAAACCCTGAAGAAGTGCTTCTTTTACCGGGTTTTGGCCGTAAATCCGTTCCAGAAAATATCCCCCCTTTACTTTATCCTTCTGACTTTAGTTTACCACAGGACATAGGGCCTTCAAAACATACACCCCTCGTGTCGCAAAGAGGCCCTGCTTTCGCAAATAAAATTGGCGCAACTTTGCGGACCTCCTCTAACATTATCCGGGCAAGCCTACGGATTTCATGTTGAGCCCGGGTGCAAAGTCGTACCTCAAAAAAATGCAGGAGTTCCCGGGCATTCATTGTCACCACAATTTTTGTTTCTAAAGCATTGGGTAAAAGGTAGCGGGCATCTTCAGCGGGAATTCCCATTTCTATTAGTTTAAGATACCCTTCTTCAATTGTTTTTAATAAATTCCTGTATAGAGCCCTCGCTTGACTTTCTTTGGCAATGGAAGGCGGAGTAATAAAATTAAAGTTTTGTTCCACCACATACCGTTGACTTTGTTGGCTGTAACTTGCCAAGCGGTGTCTTACTAACTGGTGGGTTAAAGCCCGGCTAACCCCTTCAATGGCAAAAGAAAAGCTTGCGTGCTCAAACGGCGATAGATGATTTAAGTCGAAAAGCTTTTTAATAAAATTTTCTACTTTTTCATCATCCATCCGCTCTAAAATTTCAGCTACCCCCACCGGAGAATAACAAAGCCGGGCGGCCGCTGCCACCGTCCGCTCCGGCTCATTGGTATAGGTCAATAAACTAACTTTCATTTCTCTTCCCCCTGACTTTCTAAAAGCTTAGTAATTAGCGAAAAAAGCTCTTTTAGACGCAGCAAATCTCCTTTTAAATAAAGAAACCCAAAGACCGCCTCTAAACCTGTGCTCTGACGGTAAGCTACCACTTCTACATTTCGTGGATAATTTCCTTTGGCATTTCGTCCCCGGCGGTAGACTTCTCGCTCTTCGGGGGATAAATGTTGTTCTATTAGGCCCACCGCCAATGCCTGCTGCCGGGCATTCACTAAAGAAACGGATTTTTTATGAACCTCACCCATCTTACCCCCGTATTTCCCTAAAACATATTCCCGGGTCAAAAGTTCATATACCGCATCGCCAAGATAAGCCAGGGCCAGAGGTGAATAATCTTTGGCGTCCATTTTAGCCCCTCTTCCAGCGTACTCCCGTAGGAGTGTCTTCTAAAATTATGCCAAGTTTTTTTAGTCCATCCCGGATAAAATCGGCAAGTGCATATTTTTTCTCTTTTTTAAGTTGGGTGCGAACTTCAATTAATAACTCTACAAAAGGTGTAATATCGTTATTGGTGCTACTTTTTTCTTCCCCAAATTTAATCCCAAAAACATGAGAAAAAATCTCTAAAGTATCTTGAAGCTGTTTTTTATCCTTTAGAGTTAATTCGCCTTTAGCCATCAAAGTGTTGCCGTACCTTACTAATTCAAAAAGCGCAGCTAAAGCCTGGGCCGTATTAAAGTCATCATCCATAGCCTCATTAAACTCATTAATAAGCCTTTCCACCGTTTCTTTAACTTCCGTTTTTGCAGAATCATCCAAGGGTAAGTAATCTTTTAAAGCTTTGGCAAAATTATCTATACGCTCCAACGCCGTTTTTGCTTCTAAAAGTTTTTTATCATCAAAATCCAGAGGACTTCGGTAATGGGTAGACAAAAGGAAAAACCGCACTACCCTTCCCGGAAACTTTTCTAATATCTCCCGCACTAAAAAGAAATTACCCAAAGATTTACTCATCTTTTCCTGATTTACAGTAATAAAACCATTATGCATCCAGTAGCGGGCAAAGGGTTTTCCGGTATAGGCCTCACTTTGGGCTACCTCATTTTCGTGGTGGGGAAAAACTAAATCTGCTCCACCACCGTGGATGTCAAAATTCTCGCCAAGATACTTTAAGGACATGGCAGAACATTCGATATGCCAACCTGGTCTTCCCGGCCCCCAGGGGCTATCCCAGGAAGGCTCGCCGGGTTTTGCTTTTTTCCATAAGGCAAAATCTAAAGGATTTCTTTTCCTTTCATCAATTTCTACCCGGGCTCCTGCCTTTAATTCATCTAAATCTCGCCCGGATAGCTTGCCGTAATTTGGAAAGCTGTCAACGGCAAAATAAACATCCCCGTCTACTTCATAGGCATAACCTTTTTCGATAAGACCAGAAACCATCTTGATGATTTCCGGAATGTGCTCCGTAACCTTCGGGTGCACAGTGGCTCTCTTTACTCCAAGACTATCGGCGTCTTTAAAATACTCTATAATATACTTTTGCCCAAGTTCTAAAGGGGAAACCCCTTCTTCCCAAGCCCTCTTGATGATTTTATCATCAATGTCGGTAAAATTTTGGACATAATTAACTTCAAAACCTCTATATTCAAAATATCGGCGTACTGTATCAAAAAAAACTATCGGCCGAGCATTACCCAGATGAATAAAGTTATAAGTTGTAGGGCCACAGACATACATTGCAACGACACCTGGTTCCCGGGGAATAAACTCTTCTTTGGTTTTTGTAAGAGTGTTATAAATTTTCATGTTTCTTTTCCTCCTCAAGCTCCGCAATTCTCTTTTCTAACCTCTCAATTTTACGGTGCATGCACAAAAGCATTTCCGCAATTGGGTCCGGGAGTAAATCGTGGCGAAGATCAATTTCTTCACCAACCCGCTTGCCATCTTTCACCACCACTCGGCCCGGCACACCCACAACGGTGGAGTTGGGGGGAACTTCATTTAAAACTACCGAACCCGCTCCAATCTTAGAATTATCCCCAACTTTAAAGGAACCAAGAATTTTTGCCCCGGTACTGATTACTACGTTATTGCCAATCGTTGGGTGGCGCTTTCCTTTTTCCTTTCCCGTTCCTCCTAAGGTGACTCCCTGATAAATAGTCACATTATCTCCAATTTCAGCAGTTTCTCCTATTACTACCCCCATCCCGTGGTCAATAAATAATCCCTGGCCAATTTTAGCCCCCGGGTGAATTTCAATCCCGGTTAAAAAACGGGAAATTTGGGAAATAAATCTTGCCAAAACAAACCAACGCTTTTTATAAAAAAAGTGCGCTATCCGGTGAAATTGAATAGCATGAAAGCCAGGATAACACAAAATAACCTCTAAAACGCTTTTTACTGCCGGGTCCCGTTCAAAAACCGCTTGAATATCTTTTTTTAGCTGATGATACCACCCAAACATAACCATCACCTTTAATTTATTGCCTGCCGAAGTCGCCGGGTAACTTCCTCTGGACCTAAAATACCAATAATCTGGTATAACTCTGGTCCGTGAGTCTTTCCGGTTAAAGCAGCTCTTAAAGGCATGTAAACTTTTTTGCCACCAACTCCAAGTTCTTTGGGAAGTTTCTTTAAAAATCCTTTGATTTCTTCATAATCATAACTATTTAGTTCAGATATTTTTACTAATATTTTACCTAAAATTTCATTGATTTCAGGAGTGGTTAAAAGAGCTTTAGCTTCTTCTTCATAACTAAATTCTTTTTCGTAAAAAATTGCCGCATGTTCCGGCAGTTCTTCCAAAGCTACTACATACTCCCGCGTTGCTTCAATAACTTTGGTAAATTTATTAAGCTCGTCAATCCCTGGATTTCCGGAAACATAGCCCCGCTTTTGAAAATAAGGTAGACTTAATTCAACTATCCGGGAAAGTTCAGTATTACGAATGTAATAACCATTTAACCAATTTAACTTATCAAGATCAAAGATAGCTGGATTTTTGGCCACCCGTTCTAATGAAAATCTCTCTATTAATTGCTCCATACTAAAAATCTCCTCTTCGGTACCCGACGACCAACCAAGTAGTGCTAAAAAGTTCACCAGAGCTTCCGGTAAATAACCTTTTTCCCGATAATTTTCCACCGCAGTAGCCCCATGTCTTTTGGACATTTTGGTGCGGTCTTTGCCTAAAATTAAAGAGATGTGAGCAAACTCCGGTGTTTTAAAACCAAGAGCTTCGTATAAAAGTATTTGCCGCGGCGTATTGGAAAGGTGTTCTTCGCCCCGTAACACATGAGTAATCCCCATAGTAACATCGTCAATCACTACAGCAAAATTGTAGGTTGGTATGCCATCGGATTTTACAATAATAAAATCACCAATACCGGCGGTATCAAAACTAACGGTTCCCCTTACCAGATCGTGAATGACAATTGTTTTCCCTGCCGGTACTTTAAAGCGAATTGTAGGTTTACGCCCCTCGGCTAAGTACTTATCCTTTTGCTCCGGGGTTAAATTACGACATTTCCCTAAATAACGCGGCATCTCACCTTTGGCTAAAAGCGCCTCTCTTTCCTCTTCTAATTCTTCTTCGGTACAAAAACAGTAGTAAGCATGGCCTTCTTCTATAAGCTTTTGGGCGTAATCTTGGTAAAGGGAAAGCCTTTCCGTTTGCCGGTAGGGACCGTTTTCTCCCCCCACTTCAATACCCTCATCCCAGGTAATCCCCAACCATTTTAAACTTTCCAAAATATTTTTTTCCGACTCCCGGCTGGATCTCTCTAAATCCGTATCTTCAATCCTCACAATAAATACCCCGTTGTTTTTCCGGGCAAATAGGAAATTAAAGAGAGCTGAACGAGCCCCTCCAATATGTAAGGGTCCCGTAGGACTTGGTGCAAAACGTACTTTAACCATTTGGCAAAACCTCCTTGACAGTTATTACCGCATAAGCAGCTATACCTTCCTCACGTCCAGTAAAACCAAGTTTTTCAGTAGTTGTAGCTTTAACGCTTATGTTACTTAAAGAAGATTTTAAAATTTGGGCAAGGTTTTCCCGCATTCTAGGTATGTAAGTTAAAAGTTTAGGCTTCTCGGCGACAATAACCGCATCAAGGTTGTTAAGCCGGTAACCTTGCCTTTCCACCAGCTGATATACCTGGGCTAATAGATACCCGCTGTCAATCCCCCGATAACGTTCATCGCTATCGGGAAAATGCTGTCCAATATCGCCTAAAGCTAGAGCTCCCAGCAAAGCATCCATAATCGCATGGTATAACACATCGGCATCGGAATGGCCTAAAAGCCCTTTAGTAAAAGGAATCTCCACCCCGCCTAAAATAAGCTTTCGACCTTCCACCAACCTATGAACATCATACCCAAAACCAATTCTAAACATCACCAAAGCTCCTTTAAAAAATACTTTTTTAGTAAAACTTCGGCAATTTCGAGATCTTCAGGCCAGGTAATCTTTAAATTTTTATTATCTCCTGGGATAACCGCTACCTGACCGTTTGTTTGCTCCACTAAAAAACTATCATCAAAAGCATCAAGTTGTTCCTTTTCTCCAAAAGCATGTCCTTTTAAAAGGGCATCTCTTAAAAAAATTTGGGGAGTTTGCACCGCATAAAGCCGGCTACGGTCTAAAGTTATAACTACTTTACCATCTTCTACTTCCTTTACCGTATCCCTTAAAGGAAGGGCTGGAATTACACCAGCATAGCCCTCCTTAATTTTCATTTCCGCGTCTTTAAAAATATTTTCCGGAAAAAAAGGACGTACACCATCGTGCACTGCAACAATACTGAAACTTTTCTCTAAGGTGTAAACTCCTCGAGCAACCGATTCTCGCCGGGTATTTCCTCCTGCGGTTAGAGTCACTCCTGCTAAATTATACTGGGAAAGTAAATCTCCTGCAACTTGCAAATAACCTTCGGGCACAGTTAAAACCACTTGGCCAATTTGAGGCTGTTTTAAAATTCTTTTTAAAGTTATGATTAAAACCGGTATCCCTAATATTTCCAAAAACTGTTTCGGCTTGTCACCGCCAAAGCGGCGTCCAATCCCTCCGGCAGTAACCACCACCCCAATTTTTTCCACTACTACTTCCTCCTATTTTTCCTTGGGCTTACCAAAAATTAAGCGACCCGCCGCCGTTTGTAAAACTGAGGTAACCACCACGTTAATCTGCTGCCCTATGTATTTTTTCCCACCTTCAACAACAATCATCGTGCCATCGTCTAAGTAGCCAACCCCCTGTCCCGGTTCTTTTCCTTCTTTTATAACTAATACCAGCATTTCTTCTCCTGGAATTACTACCGGTTTTATAGCGTTGGCCAGCTCGTTAATATTTAACACCTTTACCCCTTGCAGTTCGGCAACTTTATTTAAATTATAATCATGGGTTAAAATTTTAGCTTTAAGCTTTTGCGCTAATTTAACCAGTTGAACGTCAACTTCTTCATTACCTATTTCATATTCCACAATCTCTATGGGAAAACTGTTTTTTAGTTGATTTAAAATGTCAAGACCTCTTCTGCCGCGATTTCTTTTTAAATTATCGGAAGAATCAGCAATGTGGCGCAGTTCATCAATCACGAACGAAGGTACTACTAAAGTACCTTCTATAAAACCACTGTAGCAAAGGTCTAAAATCCTGCCATCAATGATAACACTGGTATCAAGAACCTTTGGATTTGGCGAGAATCGTACCGGTTCTTCTTGAACTTTTTTTATCCTTGGAATAAAGTTTAAAAAATTAAATAATTCCTCCCGCTTTTTTACCGATATACTTAAACCCAAATAACACAGGACAACGGTAAGTAATATCCACAAAGTATTAGTCAGCCAGGGAATAAGTGGTATAGCTAAAATAACATTTCTTAGAAGGTTGGCAATAATTAAGCCAACAATAAGTCCGAAAGTCCCACTTACAATATCTGCCACCGGCATCTTGGTAATTTTACCTTCAAGCCACTCGGTCAATGCTATCCCTTTATGCCAGACAAAGGGAGAAGTTATGGCCCCAATTACCAGACCAACTATTCCAAGTACTGCCCAACTAAGATACATAGCGTAAGAGGGTAGCGCCAGGATATCGGCAAGAGGAATAACTTCAAGATAGTAACCGATGGTTGCGAAGATTCCGCCAATTACCAAAGAGAAAAAAATCCGGAATATTTTTTCCGCCAAATTTTCACCTCCTTCGCTCTTAAATTTGGGCAATAGCTTCTTCTACCATCGCCAATACTTTTTCTTCATCCTCCTCTAATACTAAGATAAGCTCACTTACTAAGATTTGTCGAGCACTTTCTAAAAGCTTTTTTTCTCCTGTTGATAATCCTTTTTCTCTTTCTCGCCGTCTTAGATCCCTCACCACATCGGCAATCGCTAAAATGTCATTGCTTTTTATTTTATCAACATGATTTTTGTATCTCTTATTCCAGTTAGAGTGAATTTTCTCTTCTCCTTCTTTTAAGACCGCAAAAACCAGCTCGACTTTTTCCCGGCCAATTACCGGTCTAAGCCCTACTCGCTCCACTTTTTCCACCGGTAGCCACAAGACCATATTGGTTGACCAAAAGGAGAGGACATAATATTTCATAACTTGCTCGGCGGCAAATCTTTCTTCAATTTCTTTTATTACCCCTGCTCCATGCATTGGGTAAACCACTTTAGCCCCCACGTTATACATACTATTCCCCCCAAATTATAATTATTTTCAGTATAGCAAATTTTCACCAACCTGTCAAAAAATAAAAATATTTTATCACATTTATTTTTCGACTGTCAACTGAAGATTATTGATTTGACAAGCTAACACGCTAAATTTATAATTTATGATAGTAAAGGGAGGGGACCCAATGAAGGATTTAATTTGCGACCACTTTCAGGAAACAGTGCGGGAACTTTTAATCCGCCACAAAAGCATCTTAGACGTCTTATCAAAATTAGATGAAGCATCTGCCCGGGTACATCGCTCTACAATTAAAGCTGTTACGCAATGTGGTTGTTTAAAGATAGATGCTAAAAAGCCCACAATTCCCGAAGACGTATCTTTCCTGCAGCTCAAAGAACTCTTTGACTCCCATTTAAAAGGGGAACTTTGCCCAAGTTGTAAAGACACCATTGAAAAAGAAATGGGAAGGCTTTTGTTTTACTTAGCTGCTCTTTGTAACCACCTGGATATTAATCTCTATGATGTGTTCATCAAGGAACAAAAAACTCTTGATACTTTAAACTTCTTTAATTTTACTTAAAGCCGTAAAAAAACCTCGCGAGGTCGCGAGGTTTTTTTATAGTGTAAAATTAGTTTGTTCCCGCAGTCTTTTTAAGCCTTCTTTAATAGAACGCGCCCGGATTTCTCCAATACCTTCCACATCATCTAATTCTTCTATCGATGCTCCCATAATACTTTTTAAACTACCAAAAGTTTGAACTAAATTATCAATAACCGTTACCGGTAGCCGCGGTATTTTATCTAAAATCCGGTAGCCCCGGGGAGATACTGGCTGGTCTAAAACCGTAGCACTGCCGGAATAGCCAAGGGCCCGAACAATTAAAGAATAATCTAAAAGATCTTCCGAAGACCAGGTTCTAATCAGTCCTAAAATTCCCTCCGGAGTTTTTTCCGGACCTAAAAGCGAATAATCCTGGATTATTAAGAGCCCCTCATCTTCAACATTGGCAATTAGCTCTTCTAACTGCATACTAATAAGGCGACCTTCACTCCCCAGTTCCCAAATATATCTTTCAATTTCCCGCTCAATTCTTAACACCATTTCTACCCGCTGAAGAGCTTTTGCTACATCTAAAAGCGTAACCATATCATCAAACTCAAGGTTAGTTAAGCGCATAAGGGTTTTATCCAAAACCG
>Ga0334722_10006372_pt1 | contig 11705 bp, 12 predicted proteins | sample C3_bottom_MG_FD_207210 | JGI IMG/M metagenome (GOLD analysis project Ga0334722, IMG submission 207210) | Sediment microbial communities from Yellowstone Lake, YNP, Wyoming, USA - C3_bottom | ecosystem: Environmental > Aquatic > Freshwater > Lake > Sediment | place: USA: Wyoming | collected...
ATATCCTTAGGATTGTTCACAGCGTATGTTGCTTGCTTCACCAATTCTTCGTCGATTCGTCGTGGTCTGGCCATGGGACCTGTATACCACGGTTAATCTCATCTTGAAAGCGAATTAGAATGAGTACACCCCGTATCCGCAACTTTTGGGCTGACTGCCTCCCTATGCCCCAGACATCTTCGACATCACAAGCAGCAAGGAGTTCATCAATCTGGCTGTTATCGGTAATGTCAAAGGCCCCCCCATATTGACTGGTCTTCTTGGCGATTCTAGTTGCGACCTTGGCGAGGGTTTTAGTTGGGCCAATACCGATAGCAACAGGAATACCGACGCACTGTTTGACCTTTTGCTTCAGATAACGTGCGTATTCGGTATGCAGTTTTCCAGGAGTGTAAGGCAGCGAGATAAAGGCTTCGTCAATCGAATAGACCTCAACCTCCGGTTCCATTTGCTGGAGGATGGTCATCACTCGATGGGACAAGTCTCCGTACAGGGCATAATTGGAAGAAAAGACATGGATATTATGCTTGGCGATCAATTCCTTGAGCTTAAAATATGGGTCGCCCATCTTGATGCCGAGAGCCTTTACTTCATTGGATCGGGCTATCACACAGCCATCATTATTGGACAAGACGACTATCGGCTTACCTTCAAGCTCCGGGCGAAACAACCGCTCGCAGGAAGCATAAAAGTTATTGCAGTCGATGAGGGCGAAGACCTTATTCATGGCCTTTGTCAGAATTGGTGAATAACGCTGGTGACCACTCCCCAGACAATACATGAAAGTTCCTCGGTGACTTCGATTGGCGGGTAATTTGGATTTTCCGCTACGAGTCTGCAGGAGGAATCAGTCTTGACCAGACGTTTGACCGTAAGCTCGCCGTTAATGGCTGCGATGATGATTTTGCCGTGGACAGGTTCCAGGGATTTATCCACAACAATAATATCATTATCATTGATACCGACTCCGCTCATGGAATCACCGGCTACTCGAACAAAGAAGGTGGATGCAGGATTTTTGATTAACAAATCATTGATGTTTAATTGTTGACCAATATAGTCATCAGCGGGTGAAGGGAACCCAGCTGACACCCCACACGAGAATAGGGGCAAGGCCCTTTTGTTCTTCTGATCGACCCCATATACCCCGGCGATTGATGAGCCCAGCTTGTATTCCGGTTCTGGAGGTGTCATGTGAATCGTGAGAGGAGGTTTTCATTGCGTGAAGCAACAGGCTCTCCAGTTTCAACTTTAGATAAGCCAGCACCGCAAACATCGCAAGGAATAGCGTTATCGTCTTTTCGGTCAATCAGTTTCCATTTCCCCAACAGGATAGAATCCATATTATCCCTCTTGCACTGATCGCAGACCCAGATGGTCTTTTCCTGCTTGGATGAAGAAGAAATTATGTATTGATATCGTTCCATAAAATTACACTGTACCAACCTGTCTGGATTTCTCCAGAGCCTTCTTGAGTGGGCAACCGGTAGGGGTCTCAAGCCCCTCTCTATATGCCTTGAGCAACTCTACTGACCGACCAGCCAGCATCCTTCTAATTTCCCGTCTTTTGCCCTGTACCCTCGGAATCCGCATGGACTCGTAAGCAGTCGTTTGGTGTCGCATCCAGGCGATCACTGCTTTTGCCGCCCGCTCTTCAACAGGGATCATAGTGGTTCTCGCCACTGTTCCACTGCCGACAGGGACCGCATGAACGGTGATGGCTTCGGCCATCTCTCTTTCCAACTCTTGGTATCTTGGGGCAAAGGCAAGGAAGGTGCTGACCTCATGGCAGAAATCCTTTTCATACTCCCCTTGCTTCTTCTCCCTGCGCTGCCGGTCACTGTCTAATTTCTTTTTGTAAGCATCCGTTGAACGGACTGACTCAACCTCTTGCTTGGCCAGTGCGATTGTTCCCCCTGGAGCCCAGACCCCTTTAGAGATAATGCGCCGCCCCATTTGAGTTTGCACCCGCCAGAAAATACCCTTCGCCGTTATCTTCTTGGTGATGCCAGCATCGCCAGCAGGAAGGAATGCCCATCCATCCGGAGGGGTCAACTTCACGCCTTTCTCATCGATAAGGGTGCCGTTTAATCCTGGTCTAACGATTTTGTTTTCTTTATCCATCGAGCTGTCCAGTTCTGATGATATGCAATCCTGCTATGTCACGCCACCTTGATCACCAATGACAGAAAGAGACGACTATACCATTTTTTATATTCTACCGGCAGGCATTTATCGGCCCACCTCGTCATCATGGTCATCAAATTTTCCCACCAAAAATTTATAGCCACTGGCACCCGGAGCATGAGAGTGGGATGCATTTGCTAAAGCATATTTATACCCCCTCACCCCCTTGCCTTTGAATTTGGTCGATTCCCTAGACGGTCTCTCTGCCGGTACCGACCAGAAAACATCGTGTATCATTAGCACGTTGAACGAGGTGGCCGGTCTGGACGGTCGTTTTTGCATCTACCTTGTCAAAGCAGCCATCCATTACCATTTTCATCCAGGACAGGAGGATGACATCAACACCCAAACCAGAGGCGGAGACCTTAGCAGTAGTATATATAGTATTCCATTCAATTCCATCCCACTAGCACAGCATCTCATTCCATCCAGCCACACAAGCCAGTCAAATAGCACCAGTCTTTCAAAAAGGGTAGTTCCGTCGTCATGATGGAGTTGCCCTTTCTCGTTCAATGATTGAACACTTCAACCCTACCCAATATCAGGAGGTGAATAGCCCAGGGTAGCCAAGCCGCCAGCAGTTCCAGCACAATTCAACATTGCATGAAGCCTCATGACCATATCGGTCTTGGGGCTTTTTACGTTTCATAACCAGTCAATAGGAGGCATCACCATGACACAGTCAATTTTAATCGGAAGCAACAGAGTCAGCGAAGCGGAAGTTTTATTGGTCCCGGCCGTTCCCTTTATAGAAGAGCGTACTCGGGCGATCATATTTAATGATACATTGCCGCCAGTCGAGGTGCTCGATGCAGGTCCGCGCCAGTCGGAGGTGAGCGGCGGAGAGATCTTCCTCTAATCGAGCAGTCGAAAAACTTGGTCTAAACGAAGGCGTAACGGATCGGCGGCAGAAAATAATATTTCATTCGCTACGACACACTTTTGCCAGCTGGTTAATAGAAACTGGGACTGACATTTACCACGTTCAAGAATTGCTTGGCCATTCTGACTTGAAGTTGACTATAAGATATGCCCATATTGGAGAAAACTCTCTCAGAGATGCAATTAAAAGACTGGCACCAACAGATATGATTGATTTAATTAAATAGATCATATCTGTTATCCTATTTAACTTTTCAATATCCACGGAACAGTGCTTAGTATTTTTTATTAATGTGATCAACTATTATCATAATTTCCTTATGGAATTATATTAACTTAAGCGCAAAATTCAATTCTTTGTAATCTGATGATATTCCATGTGAAGTTTTTTTGCAGGAGGCCAGTGTGATAAAGACAGATGAAGAAACGCCCGAACCAGAAGTAAAGAAAAAAAATTCCCACTACCTGGCCTAGACGATGAGGTGGCTCGGTTCTTAAGGAAATTACGTGAACTTGAACCAGAACGATCGGTCCTTATAGAAGGCCCTCGAGGATCAGGGAAGGGATACTTCCTTCAAACATATGAGGAATTTATAGGGAAAGAACTCCTGGTCATTAATTGCGCAACGATCGATCCGGGCCACGCTGAAAGTATTCTTTTTGGACATGTAGAGGGAGCTTTTAGTGGCGCGATAAACAAACGTGAGGGGTTTATAAGAGAAGCCGAGCTTCAGGGCACGTCGTTATTCTTTGAGGAGTTAAACAGTCTGCCGAGGGCAGTGCAATTGAAATTGTTGGTATTCCTGGACAACGGGGGGTATAAGCGGTCTGATAAAAAAACTGCATTAATATCGATGGTGCGGGACGCAAAAGCAAACAAGATAACACAACAGTTGGCAGCAAAGCATCTTGGAGTTGGATTAAGAACAATACAGAGATACTGGAATACTTAAGCCGCCACTTAGCCTTATAAATATTATTATTAATAAGGCTAAGTGGCGGCTTATCTAAAGGTGGATAAATGAAACTATTACCAATTTGGAATGAAAGAGTGCTGGAAGTAAAGCCTGAACCTATCATATCTCGACCTGACTATGGCTTGAGAAAATCTCCAGCGTACTATTCATTGAAGACCAATTTCGTTGATACTACCGGCAAGGCGCAAGCCATGCTGGACTTTGCCCTGCAACGCCCCCTCACCCATATCGGTATCGACACAGAGTTTCGGTATGACCGGCCAGGGGTGGTGATAGATAAAAGGAACACTCACTATGACCAACGAAGCATCCGGCCTCTTTTGCTGTCATTGGCAATGGCCGAACAGTTAGTAGATGGTGGTGGGCGTTTGTACACTTTTGTTGTTGACCTAAGAGAGCCTGAGGTGCTGCCTGCCCTGAAGGAGCTTTTCCGGCTACCGGTACCCTTCACCGGCCATTTTACCAAGGTGGAACTTTTTTGCCTGTGGCAGCTCAGATTGCCAGAGCCCAATATCATATGGGACACCTGCATTTTCGAGAGAATCCTGCATTTGGGACGGCACCACCACAAGTACAAGTTGAAGAAAGTACCCGACGATTTTGAACAGATCAAGGCAAAGGAAGAGGTAAGGGAAAAGGAAGGATTTAGTCTTTCCCTTGTTGCAACGTGCCAGCGGTATGGCGTGGTCCATCGGATGGAAGCGGAGAAGGCGCGGCTGCAACAATCTTTTTTGGTACATTCCGATGAGGCAAAATTTTCTGAAGAGCAGATAGAATATTCCGCCGAAGATGCAATTACCGCCAGTCAACTCTATCCGCTTCAAGTTCAGAAGGCAGTTCAGCATGGCCTGCTTCGCCATTGCGAGACTGTGGAGATGGCCTGGGTGATTACAAATGCGAGGATTGAATGGGCCGGAGTGCGGGTGGATACTATGAAGCGGGACGAGGCCATTACCAGGATTGGCATACACAAGGAGCGGTTGGAATGCCACCTGGAATCTGAGTATGGCATCCAGAACACCAAAAGCCCAAAGCAGCTGGCGGATTTTTTTAGAGGTTGCGGACTCCTATATAAGTTCCAGCAAGGCGGTAAGGTGAGCTTTGATAAGGATATTTTGAAAATGAATGCTGGCCTGCATCCCGCAATAGCTCTATTACGGGCGGCGAGGAGGGCCTCCGATCTCCTGGCAGACAAGCTTTTGTCTCCAGACTTTGTGGGCGAAGACGGCAGAATCCGTGCCGAACATCGGCAGCTTGGTACCGACACTGGCCGACAGACTAGCCGCTGGCCAAACTTCCTGGGACTGGATCGGGTCTTACGGCCATTGGTTATCCCTGAGTCTGGCTATGGAATCGGCGAGGTGGATTGGAGCCAAGTTGAGGTAGGTGTTGCGGCAGCCATTTATGGTGATGATGGACTGGTTCAGATGTTCAATTCCGGGGATGTCTATTCATCTATGGCCCAACATTTCTTTCGTTATGAGTTATCTCTGGAAGATCTCGACCTTTCCAGTAAGGAGTTCAAGAGAAAGCACAAAGCACTTCGAAACCAGATGAAGACCTGCACATTGGGGATCATATACGGCATTACCTCCGTTGGCCTTGCCCAGAATCTGGGGACAACCAAAGCTAATGCGGCAGCATTGCAGCAAAGGTTTATGGCTATGTTCCCCAAGTTGCAAGCGGCATTGTTCCTGGCTGCGCAAAGTGGGGCCATCAGAGGTTATGCTTTTACCATAAGCGGATTGAAAAGGAATAGGGGTAGAGCGGGCGCGGCGTCTCGCTGGGAACACAACTGGTTGACCAATCATCCTGTCCAGGGAAGTGCTGCCGTGGTGTTCAAAGCAGCAGGCAACCGGCTGGGCAAACTCTATCAGCAATATGATTCTCGAATCATCATCCCGCTGCATGATGCCTTTATCTTTGAAGCCCCTTTGGCTGAGTTGCAGGTCGTGACTGATCTCACCGCACGGGTGATGTGTGACACCTTGCAGGAGTATTTTCCCGTGCTGCGGCCTCAAGTAGATGTAAATACTTTTAGGCCAGATTGCTGGAACAAGGATGGCGATGGGGAAGAACTTACACGGTGGATTGAGAGCCTGGATGATTTGATGCAATGCTAAGGAAAGAGAATCACCGGCTCTTTCTACGGACCTGAAACCTTTTGACAGTTCAGGAATATGATTTTGAGAGACGCTATATCACGATGGACTATCGTTAGAAAAAAAAACGTCAGAGCATATCGCAAATCAATGATCTCAAGCAGCGGATCAAGGAAATAAAGAAATGGAGGCTTTAAAGATGAAGAGAGAGTTTTTGGGATCAGAGGAGAAGTTGAAAGTTACTTTTTGGCTTGGGCAGGAAGATTTTTTAGAGATTGAAAATTTTAATATCATCAAAACCACAGATAAGGCGGTTTTGTTAGGATCTACTCTGGGTAACTTCTGGTTACCAAAAAATAAGGAAAAAGCTCTGTCAATTCTGGGAGGTTATAAAGAATGGTATATTCACGATGAGCATGATTTTTTGATGTTAAAAAAAGAAGGTATTGTCAATTTTTTAAGTGCGGTTTCAAAAAAATGTTCGGAATGGAAAATGTGCCATCTGAAAAGCGCTGAATTTAAAGGGAAATCTATCTGTGGAGAGTTGGGTGTACAGTGGGATGGACCTGATGCTGGTGGATTTTTTCATGCAAAAGGAAAAATTAAAATCAATGTACCGGCTTCCTTGGTAAAAATTGTTTCTGACGATATGTATTTTATTGATATTAAAATGGCCAAAAAAAATGTGAGGAATGGAATAGGTACTCGAAAACATATAAGAACTCCAGAGCTGGTTTGTGCCCTGACATAATTTCAATAGGTCAAGATGAGGCAATCAGACATGATACAATTGAAAAATGGGGGGAAGCTATAGATGAAGCCAAAAAAAATCTGGAAAGTTGAACAAAGGAAAAGAATGGAAGAAGAAGTTATTTAATGAGCCTGTTGCAGAACCAAAAAACACCGCAGACGACACACAACTTATTGTGCCGAAAGCAAATCTTGATTCAATATGTGGTACTCATGATAACCAAGAACCGAGTTCTGCAACAGGCTCTAATGAACATTTTTATTCTGTTTTTTGAACAATTGCCCTCTATTTTCGCTTGTTGGGATATCCCTGTCCCGGACGGGCAAAAGGAAAACTGGAAAGATAGATTTTTAGCTGAAGTTAAAAAGCGGAATTTAACCAAAGTTAACTAAATGAGAGGGCTTAAATTCGAGTAAATCATAATGGACTTGGAAAATATTGCAGGGAAGGCAGTTCTTCATGTTAACAACCTAGATAAAGTCGATTGACACGAAAGACCTGCTTGCAATCTTCCAGACTGATGATTGTTTGTTGGCAGGCAAAAAAACTCTTTTTATTGACCGGCCATATACGTAGTCATAAACATGGGGACTGAGCGGATTGATGATGATGTCCTCTCGGCCTTTTTTTTGGCTTGGTTGAAGATTTGATTTGGACTTCAAAAGTGAAGAAATGTAAGTGCCCCATTTGCATTGCTTGTATAATCTGTGGGCAAGGGCAATACTCCTATTTGGGTGGCCACTATAGTGATGTTGGCATTTTGTGGGTTACTCAGGACAATTTTGGACAATTATTTATCGAGTAAATTATTCGATTATGTTATGTTTTTGGTAGGAGGAACAGCATCGTTTCCTCGTAACCTCGCTTTTTCTGGCTGCCTTTATGTCTAATATTTACTTTTTGTGACAGCACAGATCAAAGGGAAATTAATCCTTGATGGCAAGATATATGACCACTCCAACCACCGAAAACCTGGAGGCACATTATGTCGACGGATATAAAAACGTTTGAAGCGGAAGCATTGTCCTTACCCGTTTCTCAGCGAGCACTTTTAGCGCAACATCTTTTGGCTAGTCTTAATGACGTTGATGAGCAGGAAAACGAGCGACTATGGTTGGAGGAGGCGCAACGTCGATACCATGCTTATAAGACTGGTGCTTTGTCATCGCGGGATGCCTTTGAGGCAATTTCAGATATGCGTGGCAGGCTGTGATCAAAACTGTTCGGCTGCTTCCTCCGGCAGAGCAGGAAATGTTCGACGCCGCTCGGTATTATGAATTGCAAGCTCCTGGGCTTGGACAGGATTTTCTCGATAAGGTTGAGTTGGCGCTTCAAGATCTTGTGAATTCATCAGAACGATGGCCGATAGTACAAGATGATATACGGCGTCGACTGATCAGGCGGTTTCCGTATTCACTGCTCTACAGGATTGATCCTGATGAAGTAGTCATTCTGGCGGTCATGCACCAAAGACGACATCCTTCATACTGGCTTTCAAGAAAACTTTGACAGTGCTTATGCCTTTTTATCTCCGGTCAGTATCGGCAGACATAGGAAGCCCAGGAATCTCAAATAAAATTTTTAATTTGAACAAAAGAACTGCTTTCAATTTTTCAGGCTGATGATGAGTTGGTGGCAGGCATAAAAATGGCCATGCTTACCCGGCATATACGTAAGCCTAAATCTCACCCCTGCCATCCTTTCTTAATTTTCTGTCCATCATTTCCCATAAGTTAGGTTTAAGCTTGCATTTGAGCTTCCTCAATTGAATCTTAACGAAGCTGGAATTCGAGATCATATTGAAATCACAAAGAAATACCACCTAACCCCGCGACTCTACACTGGGTGTCACTCTCTGAATGCCGTGCGCCAAAACGAAGGCAATCATTGAGCATGCCGAGATGCCAATGATCATTGGTCGCGCCGTACCATCCACGAACAAGCCCACGAGTCCCATGACTATCGCACCGGTCACGAACTGCAATGTTCCCATAAGTGCCGATGCAGTGCCCGCAATTGCGCCTTGTTCCTCCAAAGCAAGCACTGCCGTTATTGGCGTTACAAGCCCAAGAAATCCATACCCCAAGAACAGTATGATAATCAGAAGATCAAGCCGGTCGATGCCCAGCATATTCAAAGTGAGAAGCAAAGTCATCAATGCTGCATATCCGTTGACCGCTATTTTGACCACTGTGACTAGGCCGAAGCGTTTCCCGAGCAGGCCGGTTAATTGTGAGACACCTAATAAGGAAGCCGCGTTTAACGAAAAAACGAGGCTATACAGGCGTGGCGTCAACCCATAATGATGGATCAAAACGAATGACGAGTTGGCCAGATAGGCAAAAAAACTGGAGATGCCAAACGCCCCGACAAACACAAGCCGTATAAATTTGCGGTCGCGCAGCAGTACTCCATAAGCTGCAAATATCTTACGGATGTTGCTGTCCCCCCGCTGGGCAGGCAATCGCGTTTCTGGCAGACTTGTGGCCAACAAGACTAGTCCCAGTATGGCGAGGGCTGTGATAGCCCAAAACACACCCCTCCAGCCAGCCCACTCAATAAGAAAACTGCCTGCCAGTGGAGCAAGGATAGGAGAGACGCTGAATACAAGCATTAGCCTTGACATGAGCCGCGCCGCTTCGTTCCCAGTATGAAGGTCGCGGACCACGGCTCGCGGAATCACCATGCCCGCACAGGCTCCTAGTCCTTGAATAAAGCGTAACACGATCAACGTATGGATGTCTGGCGCTAACGCACAACCGATGCTGCCGGTGGCGAATAGGCTTAGGCCGAAATACAGCGGCAGCTTACGGCCCAAAATATCGGACAAAGGTCCATAGATGATCTGGCCGATACCCATCGACACGAAAAATGCCATAAGGCTCGCCTGAACCAAACTCATGGGCGCGCCAAGGCTCTGTCCAATGGATGGAAGAGCCGGTAGGTACATATCGATTGCAAAAGGGCCGATGGCTGACAGCAGGCCAAGGACTAAAACTGTCTTAAAGAACGATGTTTGCATGGAGGATGGTGCCAGTCGACGCTTGGCCCGGCCAGTCAAGGTTGGGTTGAGCGCAGCGAAACCCAACAGGTTGTGGCAGAGTGCAAGTAGTTTTGATTCTATTGGGCTGTCCGAAAATGTTGGGTTTCGTTCCTCAACCCAACCTGCCAGGCTATTTATATTTATACGACAGGTTCAACTGTCTCATCAAGTCCATCAACTAATAGCCCAAGGGATGCCGTTGCCTGCCAGGTCGATGAAAAAAAGGCAACAGCACCGTTACGGCGGGCAAAGCCTCCGTTATTAGTACGGCATGCCAGCACAAAGTCCCGGCATGCTTGCGGATGTCGGGGTGAGCTGCCAAGCCAACGTAATGCCCGCAGGCAATCATAACAGTTTTCCATAAACGATGTCGTTCCCGGCAAAAAGCCGAATCCGCCGTCACCGGTCTGGCAGCCCTGCAACCAGGCCGTCAATGCCTCCTTGTTGTCGGGTCTCCGGTCGGCAAGAAAGAGAAGCATCCAGAGTTCAGAGGCAGTGCGAAACGACCAGTCGGTCAATGGGGAGAGCATCCAACTGAATTCAGTCTCTCCATGTCGTGCCATTTCCCTAACCAAGCGGCAGCAATAGTATCGCTCTTCCAGAGCATTGGTTTCGGTCAGGCGGCGTCGAACAAAATCAAGGATCGGCTGGCTTGGCACATCTTCTCCGACCATGCGGCAGCAGGCAAGACGCTGAAAGGTTATTTGGGCGTTATGATGCTCAGCGTGACCAGCATTGGTCAAATAGTCCAGCAACGGCTCATCGCTAGAGGCAGCATTGCCTTGTTTATCAAGGTAGGCCAGGATACGGAGGGCGTGATAGGTGTCCTGGATCGTGGCCGGCAACATCGGGGTGGCACTAAAACCACCGGTCGATTTCTTCCTCTTTTGTATGAAGTCGCCCAATTCTTGATACATAATGGCCCGTTGCTCGCTGGAGTGGCTATAAGGAATAAAGTCTCCATTGTGGGAGGAGGGAGACAAAGCCAGCACATGTACTGGCCTTATTTTATCATTTTTTCTGCGCGGCCTTTCCCTGTGAATCATAGACCGGGCTCATGCCTGGTTCCCATCGTCGTGCGGTGAGATCGTGGCCAATCGATTTGAAATAAGCAAAGAGCTTCTGCTCCAGTTCGTAGGCGCGTTTGGGTTCGACATCAATCAAGTTCTTTGTTTCACCGGGATCGGTATTCAGATTGTACAATTCCCGGCTTTTGCTCTCCATGGTGTAGATAAACTTCCATTTGTCCTTGGTTTGCACCGCGCGTTTATACGTGTAGAGACGGTAATCGGTTTCGGAATAGACGTCTTCTGTCATTGGTTGTCCTTGCAGGGCAGGGACAAGGCTAGTGCCACGCATCTGTTTTTTGACATTGTCCGGCACCTCCACAGCAAGCAGGTCAAGAATGGTCGGCATTACATTGATACTGCTGATCTGATCGTTGATTACCTTGCCATCGGTGCGTCCTGGCAACTTGATGACCAATGGTGTATGGATCAGTTCATCATAGAGGCTGAAGCCGTGGTCGAAGCGTTTATGCTCATAGAATTCCGTACCATGGTCAGAGGTCACGACGAACAATGTCTTCTCTTTGAGACCAAGGCTCTCCATTTCGTTCATGAAGATCTTGAACCAAGCGTCTGCCCGATTGATCTTTTCATCATAAATGGCGCGCCAGAAGCGGACATCCTCATCACGCAGGGTAACTTGACCCTTTTCAAGGCCCTCTTCGCGTAACGCTTCCTGTTCCTCCTTCGAACCGC
>Ga0334722_10006373_pt1 | contig 11703 bp, 6 predicted proteins | sample C3_bottom_MG_FD_207210 | JGI IMG/M metagenome (GOLD analysis project Ga0334722, IMG submission 207210) | Sediment microbial communities from Yellowstone Lake, YNP, Wyoming, USA - C3_bottom | ecosystem: Environmental > Aquatic > Freshwater > Lake > Sediment | place: USA: Wyoming | collected...
ATATCACCGGGCGCAAACAGGCCGGGGAGGCGTTGCGGGAGAGTGAGGAGAAGTTCAGGGCGCTGGTTGAGACCTCATACGACTGGATATGGGCGGTTGATGAGAACGGGATATATACGTATGCAAGCCCGAGAGTAAAAGATATTCTCGGTTATTCAGCCGAAGAAGTTGTGGGCAAGACCCCCTTCGATTTTATGCCCCCGAACGAGAGAGAGCACGTTGCCGGGGAGTTCGGAAAGATCATGGCGAAAAGAGAGCCGCTGGTGGCGCTTGAGAACATCAACCGTCACCAGGACGGGAGAGAGGTCATTTTAGAGACAAGCGGGATGCCGATATTCGACCTGGAGGGGAGTTTCAAAGGATATCGCGGTATTGACCGCGACATTACCGAACGAAAACACGCGGAAACCGCGCTGCGTATAAGCGAGGAAAAGTTCCGGAAAGTGTTCATGACCAGCCCCGATTCGATCAACATCAACAGTCTCGAGGACGGGATGTACCTCTCGATCAATCACGGATTCACGGCGATAACCGGCTACACTGCGGCCGATGTCATCGGCAGAACTTCACTTGAGCTGAACATGTGGGTTGATCCGGCAGATCGGCAAAAACTGGTGGAAGGGCTGCGGCAGCAGGGAGAGGTCAAGAACCTGGAAGCGCGGTTTCGCACAAAAGACGGACGAATCATCGACGGACTGATGTCTGCTTCGATCGTCGAAATAGACCACATCCCGCACATCGTCAGCGTTACCCGCGACATCACCGAACGCAAACAAGCTGAGTCAGCCTTGAAGCAGAGCGAAACGAGATACCGGCTCCTTTATAATGAAACACCGGTGCCGCTCCATTCCATTGATCGCAATGGGATCCTGGTGGAAATAAATGATTACTGGCTGAAGACCCTTGGCTATGAGCGAAGCGAAGTGATCGGCAGAAAGGTGACTGATTTCTTTACAGAGGCCTCTCGAAAGCATGCCCAGGAGGTCGCTCAGCCGGCGTTCTTCCGGGACGGGATCGTCAAAGAGGTGTCGTATCAGCTCGTAAGAAAGAACGGCGAGGTGCTGGATGTGCTTCTTTCGGCAACTGCTGAGCGGGATGCCGCCGGCGCTGTTGTGCGCTCTCTGGCGGTGATCGAGGACGTAACCGAAAGGAAACGGGCGGAGGCGGCCCTGCGCGCGAGCGAGGAGCGGTTCAAGGCGATCACCATGACCGCGTCCGACGCGATCCTGCTCATGGATGACCGGGGAAAGCTTGTTCACTGGAACCCTGCCGCCGAGCGCATGTTCGGGCATTCCGCCGAGGAAGCGCTCGGCAAAGACCTGCATCTGTTCCTCGCCCCCCAGCGGCTGCACAATAACTATGTAATGGGGTTCGAGAAGTTCGTCAAGACAGGCCAGGGGCCGGTAATCAACAAAGCAGTCGAGTTGGCGGCGCACCGGAAGGACGGAACGGAATTTCCCATCGAGGTCTCCACCTCAGCCATGAACATCAACGGCCGCTGGCATGCGCTCGGGATCGTGCGGGACATCACCGAGCGGAAACAGCTGGAACAGGAGCTTCTCAAGTCCCAGAAGCTCGAGTCCATCGGCACCCTGGCAGGCGGCATTGCCCACGATTTCAACAACCTTTTGCAGGGCATCTTCGGCTACATCTCCATGGCCAAACTCACGATCGATCAGCGGGAGAAGTCTCTTGCCATGCTCGAACAGGCCGAGAAGGCGCTGCATCTGTCGGTGAACCTCACCGCCCAGCTCCTGACCTTCGCAAAGGGCGGGAAGCCGGTCAAGAAGGTCGTCAGCCTGCGGCCGGTGATCGAGGATGCCGTGAAGTTCGCCCTGAGCGGGTCCCGAAACGACGCTTCGATCTCTATTGCCGACGAGCTCAGTACTGTCGAGATCGATGAGGGACAGATCGGCCAGGTGGTCCAGAACATCGTCCTGAACGCAGACCAGGCCATGCCGCTGGGCGGCCGGATCACGATCGTGGCGAGAAACATGCCGGCCTCCGAGGCAGCCGTACTTCCCCATGCAATAACGGGCGATGTCGTTGAGTTCACCATACAAGACCAGGGCACGGGGATCCCCGCGGAACATCTGTCAAGGATCTTCGACCCCTATTTCACCACAAAGGATAAAGGAAGCGGACTGGGCCTCGCCACGAGCTACTCCATCATCAAGAACCATGGCGGGGCAATCACCGTTGCATCGGAAATGGGCAAAGGAACGACCTTCACGATATACCTGCCCGCCTCCGGCGCCCCTGTTGAACGGGAAGAGGCTTCCGCGCCACTCGCTGTTGGAAACAAGGGTCGGATCCTCGTGATGGACGATGAACAGGTGGTCCGGGAAGTGATCGGTGAGCTCCTTCGCTCGCTTGGCCATGAAGTGTACTTCGCGGATCGCGGCGAAACAGCGGTCATGCAGTACCAGACGGCCATGACCGAAGGCAGACCCTTTGATATCGTCATCCTGGATCTCACCATCCGCGGCGGCATGGGCGGTGCGGAAGCCATCAAAAAACTCCTGGAGCTCGACCCGAACGTCAAAGCGATCGTATCCAGCGGCTACTCCGACGATGCCGTTATTGCGGACCATCGCAAGCACGGATTCACCGCATTCCTGAAGAAGCCCTATGATATCGATGAATTGCACAGAGTGCTGAACGATATAATGGAATGAGCGCGGATGCCGGGTGACAACGTCCACCACCTGCGTTTTTTCCTTGCTATACTCTGCCTTCGTGTTACACGATAGCAGGTGAGCAACATCCTGAGCTATTTTGAGTGTTCCGGGAGTGCAAGCATGAAGAAGAAAAAGGGACCACCAGAGGGAAAAAGGGGGAAAGCGAAGAGTGCCGGGAAAAAAACCGCAGCCCGGTCGCGGACCTCAGGCCCAGGAAAACCGCCCAGGCAGAAGGCAGCGGGTCTTGATCGATCGGATGCGGCGCTGTGTAAAGGCGCAGATCAAGATCAGAATTTTTTCCGCGATGCCGTCCTCGGGAGATTCCACGATATCACCGGGCAAAAGAAAACGGAAGAATGGCTTGATCTGCTGAAGCAATCGATCGACGCATTCGCCGAAGGCGCCTACTGGACGGACCGGGATGGCCGGTTCCTGTACGTGAACGCAGCCGGCTGCAGAGCGCTGGGATACAGCCGAGACGAACTGCTCAAATTGCGAGTATGGGACATCAACCCGCGCGCGACACCGGAGCGTTGGGAACAAGTATGGCAGACGCTGCCGGAAAAGAAGTTCTTTACGTGCGAGTCCGTGCATCACCGCAAGGATGGTACTGAGTTCCCGGTCGAAATCGCCTCGACCTATGTGAAGCTCGGAGAAAAGGAGTTCTTCAACGGCTTTGCCCGGGACATCTCAGACCGCAAAAAGGCTGAGAAGGAGGTGTGGGTGAGCGAAACGAACTTCCGGGATTTTGTCTTCGCCCAGCCGGACCCGATCGAAGTGCTTGCCCTCGATGGTACGATCCTCATGTGCAATGAATCATCGGCTGCGACGTATGATTCGACGGCGGCGGAACGGATCGGACGGAATGCTTTTGACGGCATACCGCCGGAACTGGCGGCGGAAAGAAGAGGATTGCTCGACCGGGTGAAAACAACGAAACAGAGGCTCTGGATCAATGAGCGTGTCCAGGGAAGATTCTACGAAACGATGCTCTCCCCCATCCTCGATCATTCGGGTGAAGTGGTGAAGGTGGCCGTTTTCCCGCACGATGTCACCGAGCGCAAGCAGGCGGAAGACGCCCTGATGGAAAGCGAGGAGAAGTTCTCGAAGAGCTTCCAGAAGGCGCCCCTGCTGATCACTCTGAGCGAGATCGAGACCGGCAGGCTGCTCGAAGTGAACGAAAAGTTCCTGGCAGTGTCGGGCTTCACGCGGGACGAAGTGATCGGCCGGACCGTCGTCGAGATCGGCTGGAACTCGGAAGAGCAGCGGTCGCGCCTGCGGCAGCGCTTTCTTGAGCACGGGCGCGTCGCGGGGATGGAACTGGCCCTGCGCAGGAAGGACGGGAGGGAGATCAACTGCCTGTACAACGGCGAGGCGATCACGGTGGGCGGGAAACCGTGCCTGCTCTCGATCGCGCAGGACATTACCGAGCGGAAGCGTGCGGAAGAGGAGATCAGGGAAAAAGAGGGCAGGTATCGGCTCCTTTTTGAAGCGGCGAATGACGGTATCTTTATCCAGGACGCCACGGCCTTCAGGGACTGCAACCAGCGGGGTGCCGATATGTACGGACTCCCGAAGGAGGAGATCATCGGCCGTTCGCCGGCCGAATTCTCTCCCGAAAGACAGCCTGATGGACGGCTGTCGTCCGAAGTGGCGGCGGAGAAGATCCAGGCAGCGCTGAACGGTGTTCCCCAATTATTCGAGTGGCAGCCGTTGCGCGCCGACGGGACCCCTTTTGATGTAGAGATCACGCTAAGCCGACTCGAGCTGGGCGGGAAAGTGTGCCTGCAGGCGATCGTCCGGGACATCACCGAGCGCAAGCTGGCGGCGGAGGCGCTTCATGAGAGTGAACGGTCACTCAAGACCTTGATGAGCAATCTTCCGGGCATGGCTTACCGCTGCCGCAATGACCGGAATTGGACCATGGAATACGCGAGCGAGGGCGCCGCCGGCCTGACGGGTTACACGCCCGCGGACCTGATCGGGAACGCGAAGATCGCCTATAACGACCTGATCCGTCCCGACGATCAGGAGTCGGTGTGGGAAGCCGTGCAGAAGGCCGTTGGATCGAGGGACAAATACACGCTGAACTACCGGATCCGCAGGGCCGACGGGCAGGAGCGATGGGTCTGGGAGCAGGGGCAGGGGGTTTTCTCGACAACGGGCGCCCTGCTTGCCCTGGAGGGGTTCATTACCGATGTTTCGGAGCGCTGCCTCCTCGAAGAGGAGCGGCTCAAGACCCAAAAGCTCGAATCCATCGGCACCCTGGCAGGCGGCATTGCGCACGATTTCAACAACCTTTTGCAGGGCATCTTCGGCTACATCTCCATGGCCAGGATGACCTATGACCAGAAAGAAAAGTCGCTCGCCATGCTGGAACAGGCGGAAAAGGCCCTGCACCAGTCGGTGAGCCTCACGACCCAGCTGCTGACTTTTTCCAAGGGCGGAAAACCGGCCAAGAAGCCGATGTCCCTGGCGCCCGTGATCGAGAACTCCGTGAAGTTCGCGCTGAGCGGTTCGCGCACCGAGTACCAGCTGACTATCGACCAGGGACTGTGGCAGGTGAACGGCGACGCGGGCCAGCTGGGGCAGGTGATCCAGAATATCGTGCTGAACGCCGACCAGGCCATGCCGCTCGGCGGCGCGGTGAAGATCGCTGCGCGGAACATTGCCGCCAACGATGCGTCGCTGCCGTCCACACTTGCACAAGGCAATTATGTCATTCTCACGATCGAGGACAATGGTGTCGGCATTCCGGAGAAATATCTGAACAAGATCTTCGACCCCTATTTCACGACAAAGGAAAAGGGCAGCGGGTTGGGGCTTGCGACCTCCTATTCGATCATCCGGAACCACGAGGGACAGCTCCTGGTCACCTCAGAGGCCGGCAAAGGGAGCCTGTTCTCACTTTTTATTCCCGCTTTGACGACCAGATCAACGGCTGAGACCATCGGCAGGATGACGCCTGCAGCGGCGCCGAAAGCGCGGATCCTGGTCATGGATGACGAAGAGATCATCCGCAGCTTTGCCACGGAAATCCTGCGCGAGCTCGGGCATGAGGTGGAGGTCGCAGCGCACGGCGAAGCGGCACTGGCCGCGTATAAGGAAGCAGCCGCAACGGGCAGGCCGTTCGACATCGCTATTCTCGACCTGACGGTCCGCGGCGGCATGGGTGGCGCAGAGACGGTCCAGCGGTTGCGCGAGATCGACCCTCAGGTCAAGGCAGTGGTCTCGAGCGGATACTCTGATGACGCCGTTATCGCCGATCACCTGAAGCACGGCTTCAAGGCCTTTCTGAAGAAACCGTACGATGTGGATGAGCTGAGAAATGTCCTGAACTTGTTGCTGTCTCAATGATCGTACGATCTGATCGTGTGATCGGGACGGGGTCTCGGATGGTGCTTCCTGCCGTGCCTGTCCCCTATCTTTGCCCATGCATGCCTTCACCGAGGAGCGCTATGAACATCCGCAACGCGCTGTCCACAGTCGTTCTCGGCATTCTTCTGATGCCGGGACCTGCGCGCGCTGACACGAACATTGTCCACCACGACCTCAAGGTCACGCTCTCGCCAACCGGGCATCGTCTGAGCGTCGTCGACACGATGACGCTGCCTGCCGATACCGGGGAAGAGCTTACCTTCGTTCTGCACGCCGGTCTCAAACCCCAGTCAGCGACCCCGGGGGTGAAGATAACGAAAACGGCAACTGCCTCCCGCGCCGTTCCTGTTGAGGTCTATCGGGTACGGCTTCCGGCCGCGGCCCGCACCTTCACGCTCAAGTACCGCGGCGTCATCGATCATCCGCTGGAAACCGCGGGCGCGGAACAGGCGCGGGGGTTCCAGAATTCGCCGGGGTTGATCACGGGTGACGGCGTGGTCCTTTCGGGGAACACGAACTGGTATCCCGATCCCGGCATGGGCCTCGTGACCTTTGACCTTGAGGTCACCATGCCGGCGAAGTGGGATGCCGTGAGCCAGGGCGAACGGACGCTCCACGAGCTGAAGAAAAAAAAGACCTTGGTTCGCTGGCAATCGTTGGAACCGCAGGAAGAGATCTACCTCGTGGCTGCTCAGTTCATTGAATACGACAAGCCCGCAGGCCATGTCGAGGCCATGGCATTCCTGCGTACGCCCGATCCGGGGCTGGCAGGAAAATATCTCGACGCCACAACAAGCTATCTTGCCCTGTACGACCAGCTCATCGGCCCCTATCCCTATAAAAAGTTCGCGCTGGTCGAGAACTTCTGGGAAACGGGCTTCGGCATGCCGTCGTTCACCCTGCTCGGGCCGAAGATCATCCGTTTGCCGTTTATCATCAATACCTCCTATCCGCACGAGATCCTGCATAACTGGTGGGGCAACAGCGTGTTCCCGGAGTATGAAAAAGGCAACTGGTCTGAAGGCCTTACTGCGTATCTGGCGGACCACTTAATGAAAGAACAACAGGGTGGTGGAGCCGAGTACCGACTGAACACGCTTCAGAAGTATGCTGATTATGTGCTCGGCAGCAGGGACTTTCCGCTCACCGGGTTTCGTTCACGCCACAGTTCGTCCTCCGAAGCGATCGGGTACGGCAAGTCGCTCATGTTCTTCCACATGCTGCGGCTTGAGCTGGGCGATGAAGTTTTCAAAAAGGGCATCCAAGGTTTTTATAAGAATTACGTGTTCCGTTCGGCGAGCTTCGACGAGCTTCGCACAAGCTTCGAAGCCGCTTCAGGAAAAGATCTGGCGCCGCAGTTCGAACAATGGGTCGCGCGAACAGGCGCGCCGGTCCTCAAGGTGAGCGAAGCCACGGCGCTTGTTGTGCAGGACGGGTTCATTTTTTCAGCCCGGCTCGAACAGACACAACCGGGCGATGCCTATCATCTTCTCGTTCCCATAGCCGTGACCATGGGCGGCAAGGACAAGACATTCCAGACCGTGGTGGAGCTGTCGGAGAAAAAACAGGAGCTGAAACTTCGCATCCCCGGCCGCCCTCTCAGGCTTGATGTGGACCCCGAGTACGACCTTTTCCGCAGGCTTGACAGCTCGGAACTGCCTCCAGCCATCTCGCAGGCGCTGGGCGCAAAAAAGATGCTGGTTCTTCTGCCGTCGTCCGCGCCAAAGGATCTGCTCCAGGCCTACCGCGATCTTGCCGCGTCCCTGGGCAGGTCCGGGCCCGATGAGGTAGAGGTCAAGCTTGATGCCGAGGTAGCGGCCCTTCCCGCGGACCGGGCAGTAACGCTTCTTGGCTGGGAGAACCTTTTTCTGAATGAAGCAACAACCAACCTGTCTGGATATGATGTGCAGATACATCCTCAGTCCGTCCGCATCAGCCAGACAGAGCTCGACCGGAGCGGACATGCATTTGTATTTTCCGCACGGCTTCCGAAGAACCGGGACCTTTCCCTGCTGTTCGTTGCAGCGGATCGTGCGGACGCACTGCCCGGCCTGGGCCGGAAGCTGCCGCATTATCACAAGTACAGTTATCTTGCCTTTGAAGGCGCTGAGCCTGTCAATGTGGCAAAAGGACGATGGCCGGTTGTCGATTCCCCCCTGACCGTGCTTCTGCCTGATGTTGATGGAAAGGTGCGCAGGGTCGAGATGGGCAAGCTGGCTCTGCGGGAGCCGCTGGCCCTGCTGCCCGCGGTCTTCTCAAAAGAAACAATGATGGAGACGGTGAAGTATCTGTCGGACAAGGAGCTCGAAGGCCGCGGCTTCGGTACTCCGGGGATTGACAAGGCAGCTAATTATATTGCAGAACAGTTCAAGCTGGCCGGGCTGCTGCCGGCAGGCGATCAGGACAAGACCTGGTTCCAGGCCTGGGAGGACAGCGGCGGAGAGCCGCTCCACAAGGCGGTCATGAAGAACGTCATCGGCATCATCCCGGGAAAGAACCCGGCCATGCAGGGCCAGAGCGTGGTGGTCGGAGCGCACTACGATCACCTGGGGCTCGGCTGGCCGGATGCGCGGGAAGGCCAGATGGGCAAGATCCATCCAGGAGCGGATGACAACGCAAGCGGCGTGGCCGTGCTGATCGAGCTTGCACGCGTACTGGCAAAAGCGCCGCAGCCGGACCGCAGCATCGTGTTCATTGCCTTCACCGGCGAGGAAACCGGTAAGCGGGGCTCGCAGCATTACGTTGCGAACGAAAAGAGATATCCTCCCGACAAATGCATCGGCATGGTGAACCTCGACACGGTCGGCAGACTCGGCAAAGGGAAGCTTTTGGTGCTCGGCGCTGGTTCGGCAAACAGTGGGTCCATATCTTCCGGGGCGCAGGGTTCGTGACAGGCGTCGACATCGAGACCGTGTCGCAAGAGCTTGATTCGAGCGATCAGAAGAGCTTTCAGGAAAAGGGCGTGCCTGCGGTCCAACTCTTCTCCGGCCCCAATGCTGATTATCACCGCATAACTGATACGTTCGACAAGATCGATGCTGAGGGGCTCGTGAAGGTGGCGGCTGTTGCAAAGGAGGCTGTTGAGTATCTTGCCGGCAGATCAGAACCGCTGACCGGAGCAGGAGCAGCCCCGGCCACGACTCAGCCATCAACAAAAACAGAGCGGAAGGTGAGTCTCGGCACGATCCCTGATTTTTCGTATCAGGGCAAAGGGTTCAGGCTTTCCGGCGTGATGCCCGGTTCTCCGGCGGAAGCCGCGGGAATGAAAGAAGGCGACGTCATCATCAGGATCAACACCGTCTCGGTAGGCGGTCTGAAAGATTTTTCCGATATTCTGAAGACCTTGAAGCCGGGGGACCGGGTGAATATTGCATTCTTGAGAACGGGCAGGGAAATGAAGGTTGATGCAGTGGTGCAAGAGCGGTAGCGTTATAGCGCGTCGCGGTGGTACCCGCTTGTTGGAAGTATTTTATGAGAAGTCAGAGCGGGAGGTGGAGACCGTTATTTCATCGATTCCAAAAGCTTCATGTCTCCTCGAAGTAACTGATTGACGACTGAGGAATAATCAGTGTTACGTTTTTCAGCAATTGCACGTACGAACGCTTGGACCTCATCGTCAAGGTATATCGGTATATTCAGTTTCGCATCTGCCCTGTAAAGCTTACCTCTCACCGCTTTTGAAAAATCATATTCTTCTCTCATATTAAGCTCCTTCATAGATATTAATTTCCGTGGATTTCGGACGGCGAGCGGAGAAGATACGAATCGTCACCGTTGCATCCGGTTTCTCGTTGAATGTATGACAAACGATCAAAAGCCTGCCTGAACTGGATAGCCCAAGAGTTATCCACCGATCTTCCGATTCGCTGTGATCAGGGTCATACATATTCATGGCACGAGGATCGCGCATGACCGTTGCAGCTTCCTCGAACGTGACCCCATGTTTTTGCGTGTTTGAATCTGCCTTGTCCGGATCCCAGTCAAAATCAAGGTCCATCAATGGCCGGTCTCCTTGCCTTTGATCAATAAGCTTTCCGGTTGTTATTCATACAATGAGCGTACTTCATGATTTATTCTATCACGTTATCCAAGCACAGGGAAAGTAATATTTTATAACTGCGCATCTCAGATGGTTGTCAGCGTCCAAATGATTTTTCGCCTCACTGCACCGCATTCCCCGTTGACTTTGCTTCAATGCCCTGTTAGAGTGCCGCCATGATCGCCATCTCACTCCAGTCGGGCAGCAGCGGCAACTGCATCTACGTCGAGACCTGCGGCGTCAGGCTTCTGCTCGACGCGGGCATCACCGGTGTGCAGGCTGCCGAGCGGCTGGCAAAGCACGGCCGCGACATCCGGAAGGTGGACGCGGTCATCATCTCGCACGACCACGGCGACCATATCGGCCATGCGGGAGTGTTCCAGCGCAAGTTCGGTTTGCCGATCTACGTCACGCCGGCCACGCTCGCCGCAGCAGCGTCGCGCAGCAGCACGCTCGGCAAGCTGAAGGATGTCCGTTCCTTCCGGTCGGGCGACCGGATCAAGTTCGGCGAGGTCCAGGTGCACACCATCTCGACGCCGCACGATGCCGTGGACGGCTCGGTCTTTGTGATCGAAGCGGGCGGAAAGCGGCTGGGCGTCATGACCGACCTGGGACACGTGTTCAAAGACCTCATCCACCTGGTTTCCTCCCTTGACGCGGTGTTCCTCGAAAGCAACTACGATCCGGACATGCTTGCCAACGGGCCCTATCCCGCTTTTCTCAAACAGCGGATCAAGGGCCCCAAGGGCCACATTTCGAATGGCGAGGCAGCCGAGGTCCTGCGCCGCGCCGGCGAAGCAGGCCGTCTCAAGTGGGCCTGTTTGTCGCATCTTTCCGATAAGAACAACCGGCCCGATGTGGCGCTCAAGACCCACCGCGCAGTTGTCGCCGAGCACATAAAACTGTATACTGCCGACCGCTACGCTGTATCCGAACTGTTCTCCCTCTGAGCGATTCCCGCTGTTATCTTTGAAATTTTCCGAACCAATGAGCGTTCGTTTTCTGGTATAGTTGCGTTATAATCATTAGCCACCGTGAGATGGCCCTGTAGGGGCGGGTTTAAAACCCGCCCCTACAAAAACATAACAGCACACAGGATCTGCGCATATGATACCGAATGAACAGACGAGTATTGAAAAGCAAGACCGCCTTATCGAAGCCGAAGCGCAGCTTGCGCTCACGATCCGGAACATGCCGCTCGGGTACATTGTATGGGATGCAGACCTGCTCGTGCTCGAATGGAACAGCGTGGCCGAGCGTATCTTCGGCTGGTCCGCTGCCGAGATGACGGGAAAGCACGCGTCCATCCTCATGCCGTCTTTGGCCGAGGACGTTGCTCCGGACCCGCTGCAGGCAGCGCTCCTCCCGAAAGGCGATTCCGGCGCAACGGTGATAAAATGCTTTGCCAAAAACGGCGCTACCCTGGTCTGCGACTGGCACACGTCCCTGCTGCGCGACGCTTCGGGTGTGGTGCGGGGCTACCTCTCCATGGTCCAGGACATCACTGCCCGGGAGCAGGCGGAGCGGGAGCAGCGCAAGAGCAGCACCTTTTTGCAGACCATCATTGATACGGAACCGGAATGCGTGAAGCTGGTCGCCGAGGAC
>Ga0334722_10006374_pt1 | contig 11702 bp, 8 predicted proteins | sample C3_bottom_MG_FD_207210 | JGI IMG/M metagenome (GOLD analysis project Ga0334722, IMG submission 207210) | Sediment microbial communities from Yellowstone Lake, YNP, Wyoming, USA - C3_bottom | ecosystem: Environmental > Aquatic > Freshwater > Lake > Sediment | place: USA: Wyoming | collected...
GCGTTTTCGCCAGCAGACGGAAGCGAAGCACCCCCTGGTCGTGCGTCTCCAGAATCAATTCCTTCTCCGCCAGCCGGCGCAGCATGCCCTCGAATTTCTCGATTTCACCTTTCTTTGCGCCCTCTTTCGGCTTGCGCTTGGGCCAGGGCACGCGCGGCATGGGAATGCCCCCTGGGCCGCGGCCCCCCGGGTACGGATAAGGGTCGGGCGGGTATTGCCCCGGCGGGTATTGCCCGGGGGGATATTGACCGGGCGGATACTGGCCGGGCGGGTATTGCCCCGGTGGATACTGCCCGGGTGGATACTGGCCCGGCGGGTACTGGGCAAAGAGCGGCAGCACGAAATACACGGTGAGCAGGGCTGCAAGCCACACCCGGCTGATACACGAGGCTGAGGCCCTCTGACGATGATTCATGCCTGACTTGATGATAGGCTTCCGCCTGGCGACGGTCAACGCAGCCCGGCAGGGTATCATCAGAAACCGGACACGTCCCGTTCTCCGCGCGGGAGACCGGAAACCGGAAGGTTCGCGCGGAACCGCGTCCGGCGCGGGCCGGCGCCGGGCGCCCTCCGGGTCGCTGAAGCGCGCCCGGAACCCCAAAACATTCACGTTGGACGTATCTCACTCCTTCAAGCGCAAATCAGTGTCCAACGAAATCGGGCTGCGGGAGATCCGTTCCCCGGCAGCAAACCGCTCCGGCTGCGCTATCCGCACCGGGACGCTCATCCGGTGCTCAGCGCCATCGACCGGGTCGGCCAGCTTCGGCCTGGCCCGACGGCCCTTCAGGCGCTCGACAGCAGTAAGGCGTCTGGCCAAGCAGCCTTGGCTTTGTCGTGCACCATCCCCACGCCCGCTTGTCATTGCCGGCAGAAAACCCCTTGCCGGAAAATGCCCCCGTCTGGCGATGGCCGGAAACAGCCATGGAAGGGCGACCTTCGCGGCGCCGAGGCCCGTCCGCCTTCAAAAATCCGGAAACACCTGAGGACCCGGTTCGGGGCCTTGACTTCGTGTCGGCAGCGACATATAAGTGAAGACGTCCGGAATGGATCCATGGAGTTGGCGCCGACGCCAACGCCGCGGGAAGCGGATTTGCGGAGCCTGTTTTCGGAATCTGCTATCCCGAAGCCGACAACGCTGAAAATTGCTTGAAACCTGAATTCCACGGGTTTGGAGGTGCTGCGTGAAAATGATTTCGAGTGTTGTCAGGGGCGCAGCCGCCGGTTGTTTTGTGGCTGCCCTCCTGTTTCTTCTCGTTTCAACGGCGCCGGGCGCGAGAGCCCAGGTGCTGTACGGCTCGCTCGCCGGCAACGTGACCGACCAGACTAACGCGCCTGTGCCGGGCGCCCAGGTGACGGTCAAGAACGCCGCCACCGGCGCAGTCCGGTCCGTCACCACCGATGCGCTTGGATACTTTTCCATCCCGAACCTGCTTGAAGGAACCTACGACGTATCGGCCAGCGCCAAGGGATTCAAGACGCTTACGCAGAAGGGCGTCAATGTTCAGATCAGCAACGTGACCCGCCTCGACATGAAACTGGAGGTCGGCGAGCTGACCCAATCGATCACCGTGGAGGCGAGCAGCGCCATACTCCAGACGGCCAAGACGGATGTCAGCGCCACGGTCGAATCGAAGGCGATCGAGAACCTGCCTCTATCCAACTATCGCAACTATCAAAGCCTGATCAACCTGGTTCCGGGCGTCACGCCGGGACGGTTTCAGAACGCCGTGATCGACACCCCCATGCGGGATTTCACGTTCAATGTGAACGGGCAGGAGCGGGGCGCAAACAACACCCGCGTTGACGGGGCCGCCAATATTCTTGTCACCATGCCGCACCACATGGTCTACGTCCCGCCGGTGGAGAGCATCGCGGAAGTCAACATTTCCACAAACGCCTTCGACGCCGAGCAGGGCATGACCGGGGGCGCCGCGGTGACGGTTTCCACCAAGTCGGGCACCAATGAGTTTCACGGCAGCGCTTTCGCCATGCATCAGGACAACGCCCTGCGGGCTTTCCTCTGGGATGAAAACAGGGCCCGCATCACGAAAAAGCCGAAAAGCATCAGGAATATCGACGGATACAGCCTTGGAGGGCCGATCAGGAAAGACAAATTGTTCTTCTTCACGGATTGGGAAGGAACATTCGAGCGGGTGGGCTATTCGGGCCTGTTTTCCGTTCCGACAGACGATTTCCGGGCCGGGGATTTCAGCAGAATGCTCGGTTCGGAGATTCTCGACGCGCGGGGCAACCCGATCATGGTGCCTACCACGGAAGGCGGCCTCACGGCGCTGCGGCAAGGCATGGTCTTCGATCCCTTCACCGGGAACATCGACGGAACCGGCCGCTCGGTTTTTTCAAGCAACGGGCGAATTAATGTGATTCCCCCGTCCAGGCTGAACGGGCCGATCATGAAGCTGCTCGCGCTGGTGCCGAAGCCGAACCTGGGCGGCGACCTGAACAACTACTACAACTCGGCCACGCAGAAGTTCAACCGGAACAATGTCGATGCCAAGGTGAACTGGAGCCGGAGCGCCAATCACCAGCTCTGGTTCAAATACAGCGCGATGACGGCGCTGGTGACCGAGCAGCCGGCCCTGGGCGCTGCAATGGGGCCGGCCCTCGGCGGCGGCGGCGTCGGCGCCGGGCATACGCTCGTGCAGATCGCCGGCATCGGCCAAACCTACACGGTAACCCCCGCATTCCTGATCGATGCGACACTCGGCTGGACGCGCTTTGGCCAGAACGTCCAATCTCCGGACCTTGGCAAGAACTTCGGCCGCGACATCATGGGAATTCCCGGCACAAACGGAAATGATCCCCGGGAAAGCGGCATGCCCGCTTTCTATATCTCCGACTATACGGCGCTGGGCAACACGGAAGGATGGAATCCTTTGTGGCGCAACGACCAGTCGTACACGTTGAATGCCAACGCAACCTGGATGAAGGGACCTCATGAAATCCGCTTCGGCATGGATTTCCTGCACCATCTGATGAACCACTGGCAACCCGAACTCGGCGAGGGGCCGCGCGGCGCTTTTGGATTCGATCCCGGTGTCACCGCTTTGAATCCTGCCGCGCTGGGCAGCACCGTCGGCTTCCAGGCTGGAGAGCCGTCTTTTGAGAATGGGTGGAACGGTTTCGCCGCCTTCCTGCTGGGCACGCCGAGCTACGCCGCGAAAAGCAGCCAGTACATCAAGATGGCGAGTCTCGAAAACCAGTATGCGCTGTACGTCCGCGACCGCTGGCGCGCTACTTCCAGACTGACAGTGAACCTCGGCCTGCGATGGGAGCTGTATCCCACCCGAACGCGGCCCGCCGGCATGGGCATCGAATCGTATGACCCAACGACGAACGAGGTCCTCATCGGGGGCAGAGGCGGAATCCCGAGGGACGTCGGCGTGGGTTACAGCAAGAAATTGTTTGCACCACGCGTGGGCCTGGCCTATCAATTGGGTTCCTCCACGGTGATCCGCAGCGGCTACGGCATCACCTATCACTCTCACCCCTGGGGAGCTCAGGCGCTGCGTGGCTGGTATCCCTTGACCATAGCCGCCGATTTCAGCGGGATCAACGGCTACCAGCCTGTCACGACGGGCCCGAATTATGTCGCCGCCGGCATCCCGAACAAGCCTCTCGGTCCGGACGTGGGCATCATCCCCATCCCGGGCCCCGATATCAGCAAGGGACGCATTCCCTTGCCGCCATCGGTCGAGATGGGATATCCGAAAGCCTACACTCAGCTCCGCCGGGGCTACATCCAGTCGTGGAATTTCATCATCGAGAGGAAATTGCCCGCGCAATTGGTCGCTTCCGCAGGCTATGTCGGTTCGGCGAACGTCAATGGCTTCGCTTTTCTCGACATCAACGCCTCTCAAATTCCCGGGTCCGGGGATGCCGGGCGTCCGCTGTTCGCCAAATTCGGGCGCACCGCCACCACGAGAGAATGGGACGGCCGGACGCACAGCATCTACCATTCGCTCCAGACGACTCTCAACCGCCGGGTCCGCCAGGGCCTGTTCCTGCAAGCCTCCTACACGTTCTCCCACGCCATCGACATGGCGAATTACAGCGATTGGACAAGTTTCAGCTGGAATGCCCCCAGCGTCTTCTATCGCAACCGGGCTACCGCCTCTTTCGACACGCCGCATAATTTCCAGCTTGCCTATGTGTACGAGCTTCCGTTCGGCAAGGGCAAGCGGTGGGCGGCTTCCGGCCTTTCCAGGGCGCTCCTCGGCGACTGGCAGTTGAACGGAATATTCGCGGCATTCTCGGGGCGGCCTTTCACCGTCACCGCCTCGGGCGCAGGGTTGAATATGCCGGGCAACTTGCAGACGGCGGACCAGGTGAAAGCATCCGTCGCCAAATTGGGCAAGGTAGGCGATGATGGCACCTGGTTCGACACCTCGGCATTTGCCAGGCCGACGGGCGCCCGCTTCGGCAACGTGGGCCGGAACACAATGCGCGGCCCCACAATTGTGAATACAGACCTCAGCCTTTTCCGCAACTTCAGGTTCACGGAGAGATTCAACCTCCAGTTCCGCGCGGAATCCTTCAATCTGAGCAATACGCCTCATTTCGGAAACCCGAACGGCAACGCGAACAGTTCGAATTTCGGCAAAATCCTCTCCACCGATTCGGGCCTTGCCCTCGGCCGGTCGCGTGAGTACCGGTTCGGTCTTCGCTTCGGCTTTTGAGAGGCGGGGCACGGGCCGACTGGCGCGCGCCGCCCGCCGCGTTTCTCGACACGACGGGCGGCGCGCCCGGAAGATCCGGTGCGGCCCGCACAAATCCTGAGCGACGTTGGGCAACGAGGACTCCCGGTGTAAGGGCGCCAGAGAGACCATCACGATGGATATCCAGGCGCCTGGCGCCGCTGATACCACCGGGCGTGGAATCTGATAGTGTTAGTTTCGTGGTCTTCGGGCCACCGCAGGCAGGAACAAGACATGGGTGAAACCGCTTCGGCCGTCCCCGGGGCTTCCACACGCCTTCCGGCGCCGGCCATTCCGCAGCGCAACGTGGCCGTCGATGTCTTCCGCGGCATCGTGATGGTCCTGATGATGGCCGAGGTGCTGCGCCTGTCCGAAGTGGCGCGCGCCTTCCCCGGCAACCCGTTCTGGGCGTTCCTCGCCTACCATCAGACCCACGTCCCCTGGGCCGGCTGTTCGCTTCACGATCTCATCCAGCCGGGGTTTTCCTTTCTCGTCGGCGTCGCCCTGCCGTATTCGATCGCCAGCCGCCTGGCCAAGGGGGCCACGTTCGCCCAACTGTTCGGCCACGCCGTCTGGCGCTCGTTTGTGCTCATTGTGCTGGGCATTTTTCTGCGCTCCACGCACAGCCCGCAGACGAATTTCACCTTTGAGGACACGCTCACGCAGATCGGCCTCGGTTATCCGTTCCTGTTCCTGTTGGGCTTCGCGCGCCCGCGGACGCAATGGATCGCCTTCAGCGTGATCCTGGCCGGCTACTGGCTCGCATGGGCGCTGTATCCGCTGCCCGGCCCGGATTTCGACTGGCGCGCCGTGGGCGTGCCGCCGGATTGGCCGCACCATTTCACGGGATTCATGGCGCACTGGAACAAGAACAGCAACCTGGGGGCTGCATTCGACCGGTGGTTCCTCAACCTGTTCCCGCGGCCGGAACCTTTCGTCGCCAACCGCGGCGGATATCTCACCCTGAACTTCATCCCCACGCTGGGCACGATGATCCTCGGCCTGGCGGCCGGCCGCTGGCTGCGCGAGTCGGCCCCGAAGCCGCCGCTGGCGCGGCTCTGGATCGCGGCCGCCGCCGGCATCGCTGCCGGCCTGGCGTTGCACTTCGCCGGCATCTGCCCCGTGGTGAAGCGCATCTGGACGCCTGCCTGGACGCTGTTCAGCGGCGGCGCCTGCTTCGCCATCCTGGCGGCGCTCAGCTGGCTGATCGATGTCAAAAAGGTCCGCTTCTGGACGTTCCCGTTCGTCGTCGTGGGGATGAATTCGATCGCCGCATACCTGATCGCCCACCTGTTCGAGGATTTCATCCGCTCCAGTTTCCGGATTCATCTCGGCCCGAATTTCTTCCGGGTCTTCGGCGACGGGCTGCAACCGCTGCTGGAAGGAGCGGCAGTGCTCGCCGTATATTGGCTGATCCTTTTCTGGATGTACCGCCGCAAACTCTTTCTCAAGGTCTGACGCATCCGGGGCCGGCACAGGCCGCACGCGCCCCGCCCCCGTTGCGCCTTCGGGCCTGCCCTGCGGCGCCCGCCCGCAAACGGGCGAAATACCCCGCCGCACGTTCACCAATTTCAGGTATTTGCCAAAAAATCAACCATTCTTTTTCGACATATTCTTCGTCAATTATCTTGTTTTCTGGATGAGTTTTGCCTTCGTGCCGGCATTGGCGCGGACTCGCGGAATCACCTGCATTCCCGCGCAACAACCCCGTCCTCTCGCAGGCCGCGGCCGCGTCCCTCACGCCAATGCCCCTCCGCCGCAGGCGACTCGCGCAGCGTCGCGCGAACCACCTGGCACGGACCTGCGGCCCAGCCCGGGACGATCTGCACGCGGCAAGGCGGCTTGCCGCACCGTGCCTGCTGCACCCCCCGGAAGCTGCCACCGCCCGCAGGACCCGACTGTGCCGGCGCGAAACCCTGAACGGCTGGCGGCGTTACAGCTACAGGCACAGATGCAGATGCGGATGCAGGCTCTCGCCCCTCGAAGCCCGCCTACCGCGCGGCATGCGCTCCCGGGTCAGTTTGTCGCCATCGCCTCGCCAGGCAGCACGTGGCCGCGGGCAAGGGAAACAGCCTGGCTGTAGAAGTCGGCCCAACGGGCCGGCGGCGTGCGCACTTCGCAGAGCCGCCGCCACGCCTCCGCCCATCGCTGCCTTCGGATGTATTGGGCTGCCAGCGCGAGCCGCGCCTCCTCCTGCGCCGGGTCGAGGGCGAGCAACTGCTCGAGCACGGGAACCATGTCGCCCCCCGGAAGATCCTGCTCGAGCACCGCGAGCCGCAGCAGCGTCCGCGCATCCGCTGCGCCGCGCGCCATCGCCTCCCGCCACAACGTCCGAGCCTCTGCCAGCCGCCCGCGCCGATGCTCGAGATCGCCCAACAGTGGCAGGGCTTCCGCGTCCGCCATTGCAGCCCGCCGCAGCCACGTCTCCGCCGCCTCGGTGTTGCCCAACTGGAGCGACAGCCGTCCAAGCACCGTCCAGACGAGCGCCGCCGGCGCAGCGGCGATTTCCACCCGGATCGAGGGCGCTGTCCACTTCCACGCGCGGCCCGCCGGACGCGGGCGCTTGACAAAGCGCCTCAGCAAATCTTCCGCCTGTTGCTCCGAAGCGCCATCGAGGCGTTGCCACCGCTCGATGTCCTCTGCCGAAAGCGCGCCGCCGCGTTCGGCGATCAGCGCTTCCGTCAGCGCCCAGCTCTGCGCATAAAACAGGCGCGCCTGCTCCCAGTCCTGGCACAACACCGACCCGGGCCTCGCCTCCAGCAATCCTTGCCACGGCAGCCGCCGCCCGCGGCGCAACAATTTTGTCCTCCGCCTGGCCTCCTCGTCCGGCAGCGGCGAAAGAGCGTCGGCCAGCCCTTCGTCGAGCCACAGGGGCAGTTTGCGGCCGCTCGAGCGCACCAGATGGTGGATGAACTCATGCCGCAGCGCCGGCAGCGTGTCCTTCTCCAGCCGGTGAACGACGATGGCGGACCAGCCCGGCCCCGGCGCGTAGTAAGCAGGCGAATAGGCGTTCACCCGGAACGGGTGGTCGTCAAAATCCGGATGGAAGACAACAATGCGCAGCCGCCCCCTCGCCCCGGCCAGCTCCGGAGCGGCCGCGGCCAGCGCCCCGCGCAGCGCTTCCAGCTCGGCCAGCGCCTCCCTGGCTTGCACCGGATCAACGGCGCCCAACAGCTCGGTTTCCCCGTGGACCGCGCGCACCCACACCGCCGGCTCGGCTGCCGGGGCCGCCGCCAGCGCCAGCGTCCAAGCCAGGAAAACGGCCAGGCTGCGCATCGCCTACGCCATTCCCATCGGCAGGAACGCCGCCGGAGTTGAGAGTCCTTCGGAGAAAACCCGCCTGCGGCGCCGGCGTGAGGCAAATTGAAAGAGATGCCTGCCCGCACAGGATTCCGCCTGTTCGGCCGCCCGGTGCATGCGGCGCTGTATCCTGCGCCACGCGCGCAATGGAATGATCCCGAATCGGTTCTCGGGGAGCTTTCCGGACAAGCGCCGCCTCCGGCCCGGCTCGATCCCTGCTTTCGTGCCGCAGGGCTGTTCAATGGCCCCGTCTTCGCCATGCAGCGAATCCGGCTGCACCCGCGGCTCGCCATCGACTGCCGGCCGGGCTGGTACTTCGACTCCATGAACACCTGCGAAAAACTCGAGCTCGAGCGGCGTTTCTCTACCCGGTTCCCGCCGCGGCGGCTCTGGCGCAACGGCGCGGCGCGCACGGCCGCGATCGGAATCTCCACCGTCGTCGCGTGGCTTGGCGGGGAAGGATGGCTGGCCCTGGCCGGCCGGATGCAGCCCAAGTCGATGCCGCACCGCGCCGGGCAAATTCACGTGATTCCTTCGGGCATGTTCTCCCCTCCGTTCTCGGTGACGGAAAACGTCCGCCGCGAGCTGGCTGAAGAGGCCGGCCTCGCCCTCCCGCCACAGGGCCTCCGCCTGGCCGGGATCGCCGTGAATCTGGAAAATCTCCGCCCGGAAATTTGCACCTTGCTGGCGCTTGACCGCCCCCCTCGAGCCACGCCGCGCGAAGAGTTCGAGCCGGAGCTGTGCCCCGTGCCCCTGCCTTGCGGCAACGCCGCGCCGCCGCCCGCTCTGGCGGAGGCCGTGTTTGCCGTGCCCGCCGCTGCCGCGCTGCTGTTGGCCGCCCGCCTGCTATGCTGCGCGGGCATCCGGTCCGCGCAATGAGATTCCGGCTTGCGGGAGGCAAGCTGTGCGCGCGGCCGGGCTTGCATCCGCCGCGGCGACCTGCTACCAGAGAGAGGCAGACACCCCGGCCCGGCCATGCTTCGACACCCGAGTTTGCAACCCCTCTCGCGCCAGCACCATCACGCGCTGGCGCTCTGCGTCCTGGTGGAGCGCGCCCTGCACGAAGGCAACGCCGGCGCGGCGCAGCTGGCGCGCCAGATCCGCGAACACTGGCAACGGGAGCTGCGCCCGCACTTCCGGCTGGAGGAAGAAATCCTTCTCCCGTGCCTCGAGCGCGAATTGGGCCCGTGGGACCTTTGCCGGCGCATCCTGGACGAGCACCGCGAACTGGAGCGCCGCGCCCGCGCCCTCGGGCCGTCGCCGCAGCAAGATGAGCTGCGCGCGTTCACGGCCCTTCTCCGCAGCCATGTGCGTCTGGAGGAAAATGAATTGTTCGAGCAGATCCAGGCAAGGCTGTCTGCGCCCGCGCTGGAACGCCTCGGTTCGGCGCTGGCGGCCGCGGGCGGCCCGGCTTGTCCGAATCGAGGAATTTCCGAATGAGCGCTCTTTACGAGTCTTCCATCCCTGACGTGCCGCTTGTGGCGCGCGGCAAGGTCCGCGACGTTTACGCCGTCGGCGACGACCGCCTCCTGCTGGTCGCCACGGACCGCCTCTCCGCTTTCGATTGCGTCCTGCCGGACCCGATTCCGGACAAGGGACGCGTGCTGACCCAGCTGTCCCTGTTCTGGTTCGACTTTCTCGCCGGCCTCGTGCCGAACCATCTCATCACCGCCAACGTCGATGAGTACCCGGCGCCGCTGCCCGAATACCGGGACCAGCTCGAAGGCCGCTCCATGCTGGTCCGCCGCGCAAAGATGATCGACGTCGAGTGCGTGGCGCGCGGCTACCTGGCCGGTTCCGGCTGGAAAGAGTATCGCGCCCACGGCACCATTTGCGGCATTCCTCTGCCTGCCGGGCTGCGCGAGTGCGACCGCCTGCCCGAGCCCGTCTTCACGCCGGCCTACAAGGCGAAGTCCGGCCACGACGAGAACATCCCCTTCTCCAAAGTGGAGTCGCTCGCCGGCAAGGAAACCGCGGCGCGCCTGCGCGACCTCACCCTGGCCATTTACAGAAAGGCCGCCGCATACGCCGAAAGCCGCGGCATTCTTCTCGCGGACACCAAGTTCGAATTCGGCTGGATCGGCGGCGAGCTCACCCTCGCCGACGAGGTGCTGACGCCGGACTCCTCGCGCTTCTGGCCCGCCGACAGCTACGAGCCCGGAAAACCGCAGCCGTCCTTCGACAAGCAGTACGTGCGCGACTACCTGGAATCGCTTGCCTGGGACAAGAACCCGCCCGCGCCCTCGCTTCCGCCCGACGTCATCGAGAAGACCAGCGAGAAGTACCGCGAGGCCTACCGCAGGCTGACCGGGAAGCCTCTATGAACTGGTTCGACATTCTGCTGCTGATCATTCTGGCGGCATCCGTCATCGAGGGCGTTCGCCTCGGCTTCGCGCGGGTGATGATCGGGCTGGCGGCGCTGGTCGCCGGCCTGCTGCTGGCGGCCTGGTTCTATGGGTCGATCTCCCCTTACTTCGAGCCGCTCATCCGCTCGAAGCCGCTGGCGCACCTGGCGGCGTTCTTTGCCATTCTCATCGGCGTGCAGGCGCTGGGCGCCCTGGTCGGCCTGCTGTGCGCAAAGATCTTCAAGTGGACCGGGCTGGGGTGGCTCGACCGGCTGCTGGGGCTGGCCGCGGGGGCGCTCCGGGCCGCGGCGGCTGCCGTGATTCTGGTTCTGGTCTTCTCGGCGTTCCCTGTCAAGCCGCTTGAAGATGCGCTGGCCGGCTCGCGCGCGGCCCCGTGGCTGCTGAATGCCGCCCAGGTGATGGTCTCGCTCTGCCCGCGCGAGCTGCGGGACGACTTCGAAGAGGCCTGCGAGCGGCTTCGCAAAGCCTGGAAGAAACGTTTGCCCGCCGCCAGGCTCCCCGCAGACAGCGTCTGAAGCCCTGCTGCTTTGCCTGCGCGGGCGCCCGGCCCATTTCATTGACATGTCAACCATTATCATGTAATCTGAATACATGGCAGGAAATTCCGGCCGGCTGAAAGACGAGATCCGGCAGACGCGCCCGTTCCGGAGCGTCTGGCACGAGGCCTTCCTCTCGGTGCTGAAGACGGCGGACGTGTTCCGCCGCGCCGTGGCCGAACTGCTCGCGCCGCACGGCATCACGCCGCAACAGTACAACGTGCTGCGGATCCTGCGCGGCGCCGGCGGCGAAGGGCTTCCCACGCTGGCCATCGGCGAGCGGCTGATCGAACAAACGCCCGGCATGACGCGCCTGCTGGACCGGCTCGAGGCCAAGCGGCTGATCCGGCGGAAACGCTGCGCGAAGGACCGCAGGCAGGTGCTGTGCTGGATCACGCCCGCCGGCCTGCGGCTGCTCGATCGGCTCGATGAGGTGATCGCGCAGCCGGAGCAGCGCCTGTCGCGCGTCTGGAGCGAAAGCCAGGCTCGCACGATCATCAGCCTGCTGGACCGCGGCCGCGCCGCCGCCGGCCAGCCGGACCTGCCGCAAACCCGATCCCGTCAGAGGAGCTGAAGAAAAAATGAGGATGCGCAATTTCGCTGTCTGTCTCGCCCTGGTTCTCGCCGCCCCGGCGCTGCGGGCGGAGAAATACACCATCGACGGGGCCCACTCCAAGGCCCAATTCTCCGTGCGCCACATGATGGTCAGCAACGTCCGCGGCGAATTCACCAAGATCCAGGGAACGGTGGATTACGACGACAAGAACCCGGCCGCCATCCGGATC
>Ga0334722_10006375_pt1 | contig 11702 bp, 9 predicted proteins | sample C3_bottom_MG_FD_207210 | JGI IMG/M metagenome (GOLD analysis project Ga0334722, IMG submission 207210) | Sediment microbial communities from Yellowstone Lake, YNP, Wyoming, USA - C3_bottom | ecosystem: Environmental > Aquatic > Freshwater > Lake > Sediment | place: USA: Wyoming | collected...
ACAGCCCTTTGAGCTGCAAACGCCCCTCGCCCAGTTCGAGAACAGAAAGGGTCGTGAGATCATCCACCAGGCGGCTCAGCCTCTCGGCGTTCTCCCGGATCGTGTCTAAAAATCTGCCGGCCACTTCCCGGTTTTCCAGAGCCCCCTGCCGGAGCGTCTCCGTAAACCCGATGATCGCCGTAAGCGGGGTGCGTATCTCGTGGGTGACATTCGCCACGAAGTCGGTTCTGATTCTCTCGAGCTCTTTGAGACGGGTGATATCGTGAAAAACGAGAATCGTTTTCGGCTCCCCATCCTTTTCGCCGGTCATCGCCGCAATCGTTACATGCATCACGACCGGGCGTTCATCCCCTATGCCGATCTCTTCGTAAACGCTCTCCCCGGTTTCCTGAAATTGCTTCAGCGCATCGTGAACCCCGGCATTACGCAAAACCTCCATCAGCGTCTTGCCGATCGCCTCTTTCTGCGGTCGGTTGATCATCCGCTCCATGCTGCGGTTCAGCGACTCGATCCGGCCTTCGGCATCCAGCAGCATGACCCCTTCATCCATCCCGGAAAATACCGATTCAAGCGTGTGCCGCGCCTCGTCGCCGCGGGCGTTCTTCTCCCGGAGAGCCTGCACCATTTCGTTTATGTTGTCGGCAAGCTCGCCCATTTCATCATGAGAGGCGACGAGGATGGATTCAGCTAAATTGCCGGCACGGACCCGGCCGGTGAAGCGGGCCAATCTCCGCACCGGGGCAAGCAGCCGGGCGGAAAGGTACGCGCCGGCCAAAAGGTAGATGAAAACCATAGCAAGCAGGATTCCCAAAAACAGCCTGCCCAGTTCATCGGCAAAGAGGGATGCCTCGGGGGCCGGTCGGGCAAGGCGCACATAGCCCTTTTCCCCCTTCGCCCCCAGGGGAACGGCGACGTAGAACAGCTCCTGCTTCAGGGTGTTGCTGTAGCGGTCGGCCTTGCCTATTCCCCGCAGTCGGGCTTCCTGTATCTCGGAGCGGTCCAGGTGGCTGTCCATCTCCCGGGGCAGAGCCTGCGTATCGGCAAGAACGTTTCCCTCGGCATCGATCAGGGTCAGGCGCGCTCGCGACAGGCGGGAGAGCTTCCCGACATTGGCCTTGATCTCGTCCACCGGCATGGCGGCAATAATGCCCCCTGTGGCCGTCATCTCTTCCGCCAGCCTAACCAGCAGGGATTTTTTGAGTTCACCCCGCAGCAAGAGGCCGGCAGCGGCGATCGCCACTGCTCCCACCAAAAGAAACAGCCACCAAAACTTAAAGGAGCGGAGGATTTTCATTCTTTTTCACCGGACCCGGTTCGTGACGGATGATTTTCCCCGTCGCCCTATCAATGACCATATCCACGCCAACGGCAATGCCGATTGTGAGCAAGGAGCAGTTTCAGCCCTGCTCCGCAGGCGCCGGCTTGTGCCGGACATTCTGTCCGGTCACCATGTAAATGACCATGTCCGCGATGCCTTCCGCATGGTCGGACACGCGCTCCAGAAGTTTGGATATCTGGGAAATGATCAGCGCCCGGTGAATCGTCTGCGTATTTTCCATCATGAAGGTCAAGAGCTCGCGAAAGATCTGCTCATTGAGATTATCAACGATCTGATCGTCTTTTCTGACCTTGTGGGCTAACGCTACATCTTCATTGACCAGGGCATCCAGGCTTTCCTTGATCATCCCCTGCGTGATTTCCGCCATTCTCGGCAAATCAACATAGGGCTTCAAAAGGGGTTCCTGGTTCAAAATAATGGCCTTTTCCGCAATGTTGGCGGCCATATCGCCGATCCGCTCGAGATGCCCGTTGATCTTGATCGCCGTGGTGATGAATCTCAGATCCCTGGCTGCCGGTTGCCGCAAGGCCAGCAGGCGGATGCATTTTTCCTCTATTTCCGCATCAAGCCGGTCGATCTGACTGTCGTTGGCGATGACCTGACGGGCCAGCTCCGTGTCCCGATTCAAAAGGGCGCGGATCCCCTGTTCAATGGCCTTCTCCGTCAGGGCGCCCACGTAGATCAGGCTCTCTTTGACCTCCCGCAACTCCTTATCGTACTGGATGTTGATATGTCTTTTTTCTTCCATGCTGTTTCCCTTTCATCAACCAAACCTTCCGGTAACGTAGTCTTCGGTAAGTTTTTGGGATGGCGTTGTGAAGATCTTGTCCGTTCTGTCAAACTCGATCAACTCCCCGAGCATTAAAAACCCGGTCCAATCGGAAATCCTTGCCGCCTGCTGCATATTATGGGTAACGATGATAATGGTGATCTGCTTTTTCAAGATTTCAACAAGCTCTTCTATCTTCGCGGTGGACAACGGATCAAGAGCGGAAGTTGGCTCGTCAAAAAGCAGTATTTCGGGATTGACGGCCAGCGCCCGGGCGATGACAAGCCGCTGTTGCTGTCCGCCGGAAAGTTCGTAGGCGCTTGCCTTGAGCTTGTCCTTCACCTCGGCCCATAAATGCGCTTGCTGGAGGGCCTTCTCGACCAGTCCGGATTGCTCGGTCCGTTTTTTTATCCCCTTCAGTTTAAGCCCATAGGCGATATTGTCAAAGATGCTCATGGGGAACGGGGTCGGTTTTTGAAAAACCATGCCGATGCGGCTTCTGAGGTTAATCAGGTCCACCGGATTCTCGAGGATGTTCTTTTCCTCGAGCAGTATTTCCCCCTCGTACCGGTTGTGGGGATAGAGGTCGTGCATCCGGTTGAAACAACGCAGCAGGGTTGTCTTGCCGCATCCCGAAGGACCGATTAAAGCGGTTACCGAATTTTTGTACACCGGCAGGTTGACTTTCTTGAGCACGTGAATGTTCCCGGAGTAGTAAAAATTCAGGTCTTTGACGGTCAACGCAATGGACTCAGGCACTAGCGATACCTCCACTTGATGATCAGCCGACCCAGTAAGGTAAGAAAAAGAATAAAAACCGTAATGACAAACGCCGCCGCCCATGCCTGGGCGTGCCAGCTTTTATAGGGACCCATCGCATACTGAAAGATCGTTGCCGTCAGAGAAGACAGGGGATGATTCATATCCAAAGAGAAAAAGGAGTTATTGAACGAGGTAAACAACAAAGGCGCCGTCTCTCCGGCGACCCGCGCAATGGAAAGAAGGATGCCGGTAAGGATGCCGGTTGCCGCGCCCCGGTAAACGACCTGGATGATTACCTTGTAATAGGGGGCGCCCAGGGCAAAGGCGGCCTCCCGCAGTTCCCACGGCACCAGAGACAGCATATCTTCCGTTGTCCTGAGTACGACGGGAATCATGATAATGGCCAGGGCAACAGCCCCGGCCCATCCGCTGAAATGTCCTACGGGTCTCACGAGGATTGCATAGACGAAGGTCCCGATGACGATGGAAGGAACGCTGACCACGATATCGGAGAGCATGCTGATCATCCTGGCAATCTTTCTGCCCCGCGCATACTCGGCCAGAAAGGTTCCCCCGAGCACGCCGATCGGCACGCCGATCAGCGACGCGCAGAGAGTGATCATCAACTGACCGACGAATGCGTTCCTCAAACCCCCGCCTTCAACGCCTGCCGGGGCCGGATCATTGATAAACAGCGTCAGATTGAGAGCCTGCATTCCCTGCACGAGCACATCTCCGAGGATAAACGCCAGCCAAAACAGCCCCAAAATGGCGGAAAAAGTGCTCAGGGACAGTGCAATGACCCCTTCGGTTTTCCTTCTCTGTTCTTTCGTCATCGCGCAGCCCTCCGCTCCGCCCTCGCCAGAAAGAATTTCGCGATGGCAAGGAAGACGAAACTCATGACAAACAGAACAAGGGCAAGGTAAAAGAGCGAGGAAAGGTATATGTCCTTATCCGCCTCGGTAAACTCATTGGCGAGGGTTACGGTGATCGTCGCGGCGCTGTCAAAAAGCGAGGTGAATATCCGGTGGTTGTTCCCCAACACAAAGGCGACGGCCATTGTTTCGCCGAGGGCGCGTCCCAGGGAAAAAAGCATTCCCCCGAAGACGCCGATCTTGGAATAGGGAATAACGATATTTTTTACGACCTCCCACTTGGTCGCTCCCAGGGCGTAAGCGGATTCCTTGACGACGTCCGGCGTCAGATTGAATGCATCTCTCGCGATGCTTGCCGTAAAGGGAACGATCATGATGCTCAGGATCACGCTTGCCGTCAAAATATCAATGCCCATGGGCGTTCCTTGAAAGAGCGCGTTGAGCAGGGGAATGTCGGCTGTGGCTCTCTTAAGAAACGGCTCAACATAGGCCCCCATGATCGGAGAAAGGGTGAACAGGCCCCACATGCCGTAAATGATGCTCGGGATGGCTGCCAGGAGCTCTATGGCAATTCCGATGGGCCCTTTCAGAAAACTCGGCGACACCTCCGTGATGAAAACGGCAATGCCCAGGGCGACGGGGATTGCCATGACAAGGGACAGCCCCGTGGTAACAACCGTGCCATAGACGCTGGTCAGTGCGCCGAAGGATTCCCTGACCGGATCCCAGTCTGTGGATGTAAGAAATTGGATGACGCCGAATTTTTCTATCGCCGGGGAGGATTCCCTGACAAGAACAAAGACAATCCCGATCACCAGGACGATGACCGTGCAGGCAGCGGCGGTGGTAAGCGCTGAGAAGATGATGTCTCCAGGGTTTTTTTTCACTGTTACAGCCATTTGGCATTCCTCCGCATCGCATGCCGATTGCCGAAGACAGCAAGGCGGGTCATGTCCGCATCCGCCTTGCTGCTGAATAACCGTTTATTGCAGACCGTTCGCCTTCCAGTAGGCCCTGATCTTGTCCTTCAATGATTTCGGCAACGGTACGTAAGTCAATTCCTTTGCCTTTTTATCTCCTTTTTGGAAAGCCCACTCGTAGAACTTGACGACATTCCTGTTGGCGTCGGTTTTCTCCTGGGCAAGCAGGATAAAAGTTGCTCCCGCTATGGGCCAGGCATTCTTACCGGGAGCGTTCACCAGCCAGAGGTAAAAATGGTTCTTCGGATCGAACGTGCCGGTATCCGCGGCATCCTCAAAAGCATCAAAGCTCGGGGTCACAAAGGCGCCGGCCGCGTTTTTGAGCAGCGTATAGGTCAGTTTGTTCTGCTCTGCGTAGGCCAACTCCACGTAACCGATGGAGTTGGCCGTCCTTTGCACATAATTTGCCACCCCTTCGTTCCCCTTGCCGCCGATGCCCACAGGCCATTTTACCGAAGTTCCCGCCCCCACTTTCGCCTTCCAGTCAGGCGAGACAGCGTTGAGGTATTCGGTAAAGACCGCCGTAGTACCCGAGCCATCCGACCGGTGGACAACGGTAATCTCGGCATGCAAGAGCTTCACCTTCGGATTCAAGGACTGGATCTTGCCGTCATCCCAATATTTAATTTCTCCAAGAAATATTTTTGCAACAGCCTCGGCGTCAAGCCTCATGTCGCCCGGTTTCACCCCGGCAATATTCACCACAGGGACAACACCGCCGATGACGGCGGGGAATTGCAGCAGCTTCGCCTTTGCCAGCGCCTCCGGCGTCAAGGGAGCATCGGATGCCCCGAAATCCACCGTCCGCTCGGTAATCTGCCGGATCCCGCCGCCGGAACCAATGGACTGGTAATTGAGCTGAACCCCGGTCGTCTTGTTGTACTCAAAGGCCCACGCCGAATATACAGGGTAAGGAAAGGTGGCCCCCGCCCCGTTCAGCCTTTCTGCCGCCTCTGACAGACCGGACGATAACACACATGCCAATATCGCTGCAACCATAACCATTCTCTTCATAGTTCCTCCTTATTCTTAAATTTAACAACCGTTTGCTGTTCGTTCTTTCCATGCAGCGAAAGTCTATACTTTCATTGTTACAGCAATATTACAGTCCGGTGAAGTTTGTGTTATTCAGGGATTCGGGGTAAGCGGCAGCTCCTTTCCGCTCAGGATTGACGCAATTTTGCAGCATAGTGATCGTGGAGATCGTCAGCGGGGATGAAGCGACTGTGCAGAGGCTCAACAACGTTAAGGAAGATCCGCTGTTCAATCAGATACCGGTTATTGCCGTCTTCAGGGAGGCGCCGCTTCCGAGATGAAGAACCTGGCGAAGAAAAAGCGGGACAGCTCATTCAGTGGCGATAAACGCGTAACATTGCCTGCCTGATGTTGAATAAGCGGGGCAAAAGTTTCATTCCAGATAACAGACCGCCCGACGGTTGCGCGGATCAGCAACAACCCTGGCGCTCCTCCCGCCGACGGTGGCCGCCGGAAGATCAAAAACGCGTACTATTTCAAGATAGCGACCCGCTTCGGGTATAAGCTCGGTCAGGACGTTCGGCAGGGCGGCGAAGAGTTCTCCGTTGAAGGAGGCCTGCGGGTCGTCGGGGTAAACCGGCATATAGATAATCTCCGCTTCGACCAGATCCAGAAAAAAGTGCGTCCCGTAGGAAACATCCGGAAACTGTCCCGCCTCTGCCCTGGCCATTTCCACAAGCGCCGAGGTATTGTTGATGTCGGCATAGGTTACGTTCACCCCCAGATCGATATTGTTGCTCCCCCAGCGTCCCGGCCCCATCATGATGACGCCCCCGCTCCGCACGGCGGGATGTTCATTGATCCGCCCGACAAGACGGCCGATTGTTTTCTTCAGCTCCTGAGGCGCCGCGGCGTACCGGGCCGGCTCGATAAAGAGGATATAGCGAAGCAAAGACGTCGCGCCGCCGCTGATGGTCCGGTTGGAGCAAAAGAGGATGCGTTCGGGGGGAAGAGAGGCCGGCAGTTGGAGCGGCCCCTTATCGCCGGGCAAAACCATCGGTCGGCACTGCAGCAGGTTGATCCTGATCATTCCTTCGGCATTCACCGCCGCAGTGAACTCCGTGTCAATAGGCTGTCCATACGCCTTCTCGAGACGGGCCAGCATGAAACTTATGATCCTGATAAAATCAGTCCGCTGCAGCAGATGGCTGAACGTAAGAACCAGCGGCTCCGTCGTCGTTTCGAGACGGCCCGTCCAGGGATCAGCCGGATACCCATCCTTCATCAGGGAAACAAAAAGAGGGAGGTTGGGGTAATCCCGGTCATGCAAAAGTTCCTCGATGGTGGAACTTGTCAGCTCGTTTTTCTGCAGATCGATCAGGTCGATATGGCACTGCGAGTACTTGGCGATCCGTGCGCCGGTTTCCGGGCGCAGTTGCGGGTGACTCACCGCAATGATCCGGGGATAGTCGTCGCCAAAACGGTCCACCGCCCTCGTTCCCAGACCAAAGACCAGACGGATCATCCCCTGTTTGGGGTCAATGCGGTCCGACCAGGCGTAGAGATTCCGCGAAAAAGCAACGCCGGCGAGGCTGGGGAAAAAGTAATGGCGGTAAGGCGCCCCGGAAACGCGCTGGACGAGAATCGCCATCTGTTCGTCGCTTTCGCCCAGACCGCGGGCACGACGGTAGGCCAGCGCATCCGGATTCAGCGCGCTTGCGTAAACCAGTTTCACCGCGCTTACAAAGGCATCCAGTCTCTCATCGGGCGTTCCCTGGTTGGCGCAGTACTCGCTGCGGTATTTTCCCGCAAACGCATTGCCGAAACTGTCCTCCAGCAAGGAACTCGAACGGACGATGATCGGCGCCTGCCCAAAGTAGGCGATCATGTCGCGGAACTGTTCCATGATCTCCGGCGGAAACTGGCCCTCCAGAAACCGCTCCTGAATCCCGGCGAATTCCTCGGGGGAAATTTGAGCCGCGCGGGAAAGATCAAAACGAAGCCGAAACAGATCGTTATTCACCAAAAAGGTAAAAAAGACGTCCGAGCCTATATAGAAAGAATCGTGTTCCTCGAGTATCTTCGTAAAGTCGATTTCGCCCGACCCCGAAACAAGTATCCGGCGGGCCAGCAGCATGCCGGCGGCCTTCCCTCCGATACGCCCCGAGCCGATGAGACGCTCCCGGATGGCAAAAAGATCGTCAAGGGTGATGTAGGAGTCCACCAGGCTGTTGAAATCGGGATGGGTTCCGATCATCATTCTGGCAAACTCCTGCTTGAGGACTGTTACTTCGGGGGCTTTTTCATCGAAATTGGCATCCGCCTCATGGTACTGCAAGAGACGGCGATAGACGCTTTCCCAGGGGGCAATCGACCGGTCGCGCAGATTAAACGGCTTCCTCCCGGCAACGGCAGATACGGCCGCCGCTTCGCCGCTGACGAAGATCGGCGTCCAGGTTTCGCCCGTCATCTCGTGAGGGAGAAACATATGAGGAGAATGGCGTTCCCAGACCTTGAGCGGGTGCAGATACATCGTCCCGTCAACCTTGTAAACATCGAGCAGTAGCTGCGTGGTATTCCTGATGCGGGCGACGGCGCTTTTATCGTGACGGTCGCGGGTCAGGGCAAAGTAGGCCACCGTATCCAGCTCGAACAAAAAAGGGCAGGTTACCTGGAAAAAATTCGCAACGAGTTCGTCGGTCGCCCATTCGACAACCAGAGAAGAGAGATTGTCGAAAACATAGAAGGCCTCCCGGCCCGCCGTAGCAATGACCTTGCGGACGGCGCTGCTGAAAAAATCAAACCCGCGCTGAGGATCAACAGTCATTGTGCGCATTCCCTTTATGTTCGGCAGTACAGGCGGGTGAGGGGCAAAGCGCAGATAGATGAACTGACGCCCATCGGCTATCGCCTGCCGGGCAAACGGTTCGGCAAAATGGCTGTAATCCTCCATTCGGTCCACACGCCAGACGACATTGTCGCCGAGTCTAAGGCCCTGCACTACCTGATCGAGAGCGGGCAGGCCGCTCGCCACTGTCTTTGCTTTCATGTTGAAATAATCCCTATTTATTCGTTATCGTTAACATTTCACCTTTTGCTCATTTATCTCGCCATTATACCTGCCTAAAATTTCCGCCTATTTGCCGGCAGCGGGAATAAGGGTGCGGATGATATCCTCTTTTCCGATAATGCCTGCAAGAACCCCATTTTCTAATACCGGCAACGTGTGAATATTGTTTTTTACCATCAAGGTGGCAATTTCTTCCAGACTGGTTTCCGGATCGACCGTTACCGGATCGGCGGTCATCGCCTCGGATACGGTTATTGCCGCCATTTTTTGCACCTCTTTTTCAATATTTTTTTGGGAGTTGAGCGGTATTGTTCCGCCGAGGAGAACAAAAAATGAGGGCAGTGGAATTTTCCCCTGCTGGACCATCAAATCCGATTGACAGATGATTCCCTGCACGAACCCCTCGCGATCGACGACGGGCAGGCCATTAATGTGCTTTTCCAGAAGCAGGGCGGCGGCCTTGGTTATTTCAGTATCGGGATAAACGGTGATTACCTGCGCTGTCATGATATCCTTCGCCTTTATCATACCTTTACCTCCTTTATTTATCAACATTAAGCTACGCTTTAAGATAATCCCGGATGCGGTTTTCCATCTCTTCATATCTAAAAAGCTTATTGAAATCAATGACTCCGGCCATCGCCCGCGAATAGGCGCGAACCCCTGTTTCCTCGAGAATCGATACCGGATTGAGCCCCCCGATGACGATGGCCCCGATGCGGCCTTCCGATACGGGAATGTCCAGAACCGTCTGCCCCGGCCTGCCTATTTTGACCAGACTCCCCAGGCCGATCCTTGCAAGTTTATCGGTGAGCTGCTGCACCGTCTCCATGCTTTCCGCGGGGAACTCCCGGAAGCTGGCCCCGATCCGGCCGTTGCCAGTCCGCACAACATCCAGATAATTGGTCATGCCGCTTCTGATGAAAATTTCGAGAGGATCAATACTCGTTCCATCGTACATGATTATTTCCACGAAGCGGGACGGCTTTTTGTCCACCATTTCGAGTAACCCTCCGAAACGCGATGTAACCGGAATCCCGTGCTTCAGCATAACCCCATTGAGGGTGATGGAACAGACGGTGCCGATGCCGATCATTCCGTCGGGAATTGTTATGTACCCGCAGCTTTCCCCGGGGCCGAGAAACGTCAAAAGATGTCCCATCGCATACCCGTTTTCATAGACCCGGGCAATAGTAGGGATATTTTTTGCGAACAGAGCCGGATCCACTATGGTTACATTGATCAAAACGGACCCCGTGACAGTGCTCAGGTTGAAATCCATCCGGTATGTCAACTGATCGATCTTGGCGGACAGAAAGCCGACGCGCTCGATAATCCTGAAGGATTGCAGCTCTTCCATGCCGCGGGTGGTGATGGCATGCCCCCTTTTGCCGTTACTGTCCACCAGCCCCTCGGCCACCATCTTCTGCAAATAGAGACGCACCGTCCGTTCACTGATCTCATGCCCCAGCGATGCCAGTTCCTCGGCAACCCGGCCGCTGCTGAGAGGGTCTTTCGAGTTTTTCATAACACTCAAGATTAGAATTTCTTTTCGTTTTTTCTTGTCTTCCATCGTTTAATCCTCATTATTGAGCTTATTGTGGTGAAGGTAACCATAGATGACAATGGTATGTCAACTTGATAGTTTAAAGGCGAATCACCGGGGGATGGCGTCATAAGTTGATCCGCCTTGAGCAGTTTTAAGTGAAAAGTTACAAATTCATGCACCCTTCAGGCTGTGTGCGGCGGGTCCCTGATCAAAACGATCAGTCGCCTGGATGCCGCTCTGCGAATTCCTCTTCCGTCTCCATCTCTTTCAGGCGCCGTTGCGCCTGTCGCTTTTTCCGCGCGTACCCGTAAACAAAGATGAGCGCCGCAATAAACCAGAACGTCGAAACACTCGTAATGATCGGAATCCAGGAAACGCGAAGCTTCAAATAGACCAGCCAACGCTCCTCTAACTCGGCGATGTCCATCCCGGTTCCCCGCCGGAGCGCCCCTTCCAGATCCCCGTAACGGGTATAGTCGCGGATCAGCCGCTGGAAGGCCTTCTGCCCCATCTTGTTGATGAGAAAGGAGACAAACATGAAGCCCTCCGCGTAGGCCAGTTCAGCCGGTTCCTGCTCGGCGGGGAAAGACAGAGTGAGAACCCTGAGCGGGATAAGCCGGTCCATCAGGGCGGCCCTTGTCAGGACGGCTGTCCGGGAAAATGTCCACTCCCGCGCCTCGTACATCGCCAGCCCCTCGTTCAGCCACGCCGGAACAGCCACCCCGGCGAGGGCCCTCCCCAGCGCTATGTGGCTAAACTCATGGGCAAAGACAGCGACGGCGTCGCTCCGGCTTCCCTTGATCGCCTGCGGCGAAAGCAGGACAATAACATTCTCCGCGGAATAGGCAACCCCAATGCTCCAGAGCGGAACCCAGGTCCCGCCCGGCTGGGCCTCCCGGAAGCTTTCCAGCGTAGGACAGAGACGGATCTCCGTCTTTTCGGCAAAATTCACGCCGATATCGGCGATAACCCTCTCCCGGATCCGGACGGATTCGCGCTCCAGCTCTGCAGCAAGCTTCTCGTCCCCCGCCGCGTAACGGATAACGAAATGGCTGTTTTCCATGCGGAAATCCCCGAAGCCGGCGCCGGCCAAAGGGACAAACATGAGCAGGAAGAAGATGATCGCCGGTAAGGATTTTCTCATGTCAAGGCCGCCCCTCTTTTTGACTTACGCTTGCAGCATCGCCTGGAATTGCTTTCTCTGTGATGTGCGGTGGTTGGTGCAGGAGTATAGGGGAAATAGCGGCTCAGGTCAAAAAGAAAGTTCTTCGGGAGGATAGCGGAATCGCCCTTAGTATTCATTGGAAAGTATTTAAACCAGTCGGCAAGAAGTTGTGACATAATCGGCATAATTGCCGATCATGCTATGTGTGAAAATTAAGG
>Ga0334722_10006376_pt1 | contig 11700 bp, 11 predicted proteins | sample C3_bottom_MG_FD_207210 | JGI IMG/M metagenome (GOLD analysis project Ga0334722, IMG submission 207210) | Sediment microbial communities from Yellowstone Lake, YNP, Wyoming, USA - C3_bottom | ecosystem: Environmental > Aquatic > Freshwater > Lake > Sediment | place: USA: Wyoming | collected...
CGTCGCGCGGCCCCACAAGCTGTGCGGGCCCGCCCGCTCGATCAACACAGAAACGGTGCAGCCCAGTTGATCGGCGGTGCCGGGGAGATTGACGACTGTGTTCCCCGACGTGCGCCCGGACACTTCAGTGCTGCGCCGACGGCTGACGCTGTCGATCAGCACGTCGAAGCACTCGCCAACCTGAGCGTCGTGAATCGATTGTTGAATCCCCTTCTGCAGACCTTGCAGTTCGCTGAGTCGTCTCGATTTGGCGGCTGCCGGCACATCGTCTCTCAGGCGCTTGGCTGCCAACGTGCCAGGACGTTCCGAGTAGCTGAACGAGAATATTGAATTGAATCGCACCCGGTCGACCAGCGAGAGCGTGTCGGCATGATCCGATTCCGTTTCTCCGGGAAACCCGACAATCACGTCCGTGGAGAGTTGGATCCCAGGCGCCTTGGACCGGAGTTGATCGACCAGGCCCAGATAGTCGTCGCGGGTGTGGCGCCTGCGCATGGCCGCCAGCATCCTTGTCGAGCCTGACTGCACCGGAAGGTGAAGGTGTTTGCAGACCTTCGGGAGCGTCGCAATCGCATCAATCATCCGGGGCGTCACGTGCCGGGGATGCGGGCTGGCGAAGCGGATACGCTCCACGCCATCCACAGCGTTGACGGCGTTCAAAAGACCGGCAAAATCGCACGCAGGGTCGTCTGGCGCCTGGTAGTGGTTCACAATCTGGCCCAGCAGCTGCACTTCTCTGTGACCTGACGCGGCGGCCTGTTCGACTTCGGCGAGGATGTCGGCTTTGGGACGCATGCGTTCGTGGCCCCGCGTGAGCGGAACGACGCAGAACGCACAGAAGTCGTTGCAGCCCTCAATGGCTGTCACGTAGGCCTTGACCGCGTCGTACCGCCTGGCTATCCCAAGTGGGAACGAAAGGTCGTCGTACGGGTTGATATCGATTTGCCGGTGTGCGGTGGCGAACGCCTCGTCTACCAGCGCCGGCAGGCGTCTTTCGGCCTGAGTGCCGACCACCACGTCGACGTAGGGCGACCGCCGGAACATCGTCGAGCCCTCCTGCTGCGCCAGGCACCCGGCGACCGCGACGAGAGGTTCACGGCCAAGTTCTTCGGAGGCGACGCGAATCTCGCCGATTCGGCTGACGACCTTGTCCTCGGCGCGTTCTCTGACGGTACACGTGTTCAAAATTACGACGTCGGCGTCTGCCACGTCCGTCGCGGGCTCATAGCCAGCCGATTCCAGGAGCCCCGCCATCCGCTCGGAGTCGTGGAAGTTCATCTGGCAGCCAAACGTCTCGATCAAATAGCGTCGCGCCATTTACTTTCGCTTTCGCCTTTCGCCTTTCGCCCCGACTTCGCTTTCGCCTGAGCGGGCAGCAACCATATCCCTGGCCGCCGATCGCGCCCCGTCCGTCACGACGGCCCCTGCCATCATCCGGGCAATCTCGTCGACACGGGCTTCCTCGGTGAGGCGTTCGATTGAAGTGACGGTCCTCCCCTGCCTGACCGACTTCGCCACGCGATAGTGGCTGGTCCCAGCGGCGGCAATCTGCGGCAGGTGCGTAATGCAGAGCACTTGAAAATCCTGGCCCAAGGCCTGCAGACGCTGTCCAACGACATCCGCCACTCGCCCACCGATGCCGGCGTCCACCTCGTCGAAGATCAGCGTCTTGCCCGGCGAGTCCGTCGACGCCAGCGTCTTGAGCGCCAGCATCATTCTCGACAGCTCACCTCCCGACGCGATGCGTGCCAGCGGTCGCAACTCCTCGCCGGGATTGGGCGACACGAAGAACTGCGCCTGGTCAACGCCCCTCGCCGTCCAGCCATCGTCTGTTGAGGCAGCAGGTTCGAAACGGACCTCAAACCGGGCTCGTTCCATAGCCAGCTCTCCGAGCTCTTTCTCGAGGGCCGAAGCAAATACCGGAGCGCGGGCACGGCGGACGCTGGACAGCGCGTCGGCGAGCACGCGATACTCGCTGGCGGCGCCTTCGAGACTCCGCTCCAGCTTCAGCACCTGATCCGCTGCCGAGTCTAGCATCGCCAATTCGTCGGAGCACTGTGATCGCCGCGCTGCGACGTCGTCGAGCGTTGGACCGTACTTACGTTTGAGACGCTCCAGCGCCGCCAGACGGTCCTCGACTTCGCTGAGCCGATCGGGCGAGGCATCAATATGCGTCCCGTATTCTCGAACGAACGCTGACAGCTCATCGAGCTGTGCATCGATCGCGTCGCGGCTGTCGATAAACGGCTGGAAGCGAGGATCGAGTTGCGCCAGCTCCACTACCCTCTTCCACACGACGGCCAGCGACGTGACCACCGATGAGTCGTCTTCGTAGAGCCTGGTGTACGTTTCGTCGCACAATCGTTTTAACTTCTCGGCGTTCGCGAGGAGCCGCTTGGCGGTCTCGAGTTCCTCGTCTTCGCCGACGACCGGCTTGACGCGCTCGATCTCGTTCAGCTGGAAACGCAGGAACTCGGCGCGCGCCTCCTTGTCGCGTTCGACCCGCCGCAATTGCTCGAGCTGCGCACGCGCGGCGGCCCACGCATCGAAGGTCTGCCGCACGGCTTCACGCTGAGCGGCGAGACCCGCATACCTGTCGAGCAGATCGAGATGGACGTCTGGATCGAGCAGCGCCTGGTGTTCGTGTTGTCCGTGAAGATCGACGAGTGTGGCACCCAGTTCCTTGAGGGCGGCGGCCGTCACGAGTGCGCCATCGACGAAGCTCCGACTCCGTCCCTGCGCGTTGACCTCGCGCCGGACGATCACTTCTTTTCCGTCAACGTCGAACACCGCCTGGACGATCGCTATTTCTTCGCCCGTGCGGACCTCGTCTGCTGACGCGCGATCCCCCAGCAAGAGGCCAACCGCTCCCACCACGATCGACTTGCCGGCGCCGGTTTCGCCCGTCATGACGTTGAGCCCGGGCTGAAGGGTGACCTCCAGCGACTCGATGACGGCCAGGTTTCGGATGTTCAAATATCGGAGCATAAGGACCACCGGCTGGAGGGAGCACGTCGCGGAACTCCCATGATATCACGGGTTTGACAGGGGTCTACCACCATGGTACTCTGCTGAGGATTCGCTGCCGGCACCCGTCTCGCTGCCGGCCGTCTGGCGTCTTGCCGTCCGTGGCCGTCACCGAATGTCCGGAAGGGGTACGAAAGCGTGAATGCCAATTCCATCGCAGGCGGTGGCGTCATCGACATGGTGCTTCAGTCGGGGCCCGTCGCAAAGTTCGTTCTGCTCATCCTCGCCGGCTTTTCCATCGTCTCCTGGGGGATTATCCTCCACAAGTTGTGGCATTTCTATCGGATCCAGAACCAGACGGCTCGATTCCTCGAGGTCTTCCGGCGCAGCTCGAAGTTTTCTGAGGTTCATGCCGTGTGCCAGAGCTTCACCGCCAGCCCGCTCGTCGGGATTTTTCAGGCCGGCTACGCCGAACTGAACACCCAGCTGAAACAATCTCCTCAGACTTCGGCCAGTCCTGGCGCGCCTCCGGTTCGTCCAATGCTCAAGAGCCTGTCGAGTGTCGACCGGGCGTTGCTGCGGGCGGCTGCAGTGGAAGTGACCAGAATCGAACGCAACCTGTCGGTGCTCGCGACAACGGCCAGCATCTCGCCGTTTATCGGCCTGTTCGGCACCGTGTGGGGCATCATGACATCGTTCCAGCGAATTGCCAGCGTCGGCTCCACCAATCTCGGAGTGGTCGCACCCGGGATCGCGGAGGCGCTGATCGCGACGGCCGCAGGGTTGTTTGCGGCGATCCCTGCCGTGTATTTCTACAACCACTTCGTGGCGGACGTGAAGCGCCTGACGTCGAGCATGGATGATTTCTCGCTCGAGTTTCTGAACATTGCGGAGCGCAACTTTACCTAACAGTTTCGACTCGTGAATCCGCGAAGGGTTTACTCAATCAAGGGCCCGGGGGCACCCAGGCGTCATGCCAAAGGTCAGTTCAACTGAAGAAGTCGCGACAGGACGCGGCGGACGGGTTCGCCGGGTCTCCTCGTCGCTGGCCGAGATCAACGTCGTCCCGCTGGTCGACGTGATGCTCGTGCTGCTCATTATCTTCATGGTGACTGCGCCAATGCTCCAGCGCGGCCTGGATGTGAAGCTGCCCGTGTCGCGCCGATCGGCGGCTATGACCGACGAGCGCGTCTTCGTCACCGTGCCACTCGCCTATCGGAAGAACCACACCGTCAGGATTGGCGACGAGCCGGTCCGCGTGGAGTTGCTGGCCGAACGAATCCGCCAGGTCACCGATGGCCGGGCTAATCGCGATGTCTTTCTCCGCGGCGACGGTGGCATCCTGCTGCAGGAACTGATCGAGGTCATGGACCGGCTCAAAGAGGCTGGTGTGGAAAATGTCGGCATCGTGTTGAGGCTTCCGGAGGAACGATAGCGATGGAGCCGGTCACCAGCGTGCTCGTCGAGCGCGCCCACGATGTGCAGGGGCTGCCGCGCATGGTGACAGTCTCCCTCGTCTTGCACGGCGTGCTGGTGGCTCTTCTGGTAGTGTTCCAGGTGCTCGGGCCTCAGCGCGGCGCAAAGGATCTCGAGTCCGTCATGACGATCTCGCTCGGCGGCGTCCCCGGTCCACGGGCTGGTGGGATGAACATGGAGAGCAGGCCGACTCAGCGCATCGCCACGCTTCCAGCCCCCGTCACGCCCTCGAAAGTCATCATGCCGCCGACCGCGAAGCCGCCGGCGATGGTGCTACCCGAGCGAGTGACGAAGCCGCCTAAGCCGACGCCGCGTCAGCCGGATCGTCCGACCATCGACGCGCCACCCTCTGCAGCCATCACACCGCCCCGCGTGCCGTTTGGCGCAGATACCGCGCAGGCGCCAACCGATCCGAATCGCGGCCTGGGGTTTGGCGGCCTCTCGACGGGCGGCGGCACCGGCGCGGGCGGATACCTCGATGTCAAGAACTTCTGCTGTCCCGATTATCTCGTGACCATGCTGCAGCTGGTGCAGGGCAACTGGAATGCGCGGCAGGAGGTGGCGGGCGACACGCTCGTCAAGTTCACGATCCTGCGTGACGGTCGAATCAATGAGATCGAACTCGAGAAGTCCAGCGGCTACCAGGCACTCGACCTGGAAGCACAGCGGGCGCTGTTCAAGACGCAGCGGCTGCCGCCGTTGCCGTCGGCCTTTCCCGATGATCACCTGACTGTTCACCTCCGTTTTCCCTACATGCGGTGATGATGCGACATCGAACCTCTTCGTTCGCAGCGTGCGCGATATTCGCCGCCTTGTTCATCCTGGCGGGCACCGCACCGTTCCCCGCGGCGTCGCCGCGTGATTCGCCGCAGACGCCGCCGCCGCAGAGCCAGGCGCCGCAGCAGCAAAACGAAATTGTGCTGAGCCTGAGCGGCGAGCCCGGCGCGCGAATCCGGTACGCCGTTCCGGACTTTATCGCGCGCACGGCCGACCCGGAAACCGCGGACGCCGCGAAACTGCTGGGCGCGGTGCTCTGGGACGATCTGGCCTTTGAGCGCGAGTTCTACATGGTCCCGCGCGATACCTATCGATCGATTCCGGCGGCGACCTCGATGGAGACGGTGCCGTTCGATCGGTGGCGGGAACTTGGTGCCGACGCATTGGTCATGGGCAGCATCGAGAAGACCGGACCTTCGACGGTCCGGATCGTGGTCCGACTGTTTGATGTGCGAACCGGACGATCGGCCATGGGTCGCGAATACACGGGCACGCTGTCGAACCCGCGTCAATACGCGCACACCGCGGCCGACGAGATTCACCTGGCCCAGCGCGCCCTGCGCGGCGCTGCGCGAACAAAGCTCACGTTCTCGTCCGATCGAGACGGCGACCGGATCGCGGGGACCGTGCAACAACGCGGCGTCAAGGAGGTCTACATCTCCGACTACGACGGCGCGAACCAGCGGCGCGTGACGATCTCGAAAGCCCTGAATCTGTACCCGAACTGGTCGCCCGACGGGAGGACACTGGCCTATACCTCCTACCGCACCGGGTTTCCCAATATCTATCTGTCGCGCATCTATGAGGGCGCTCCCCCTGAGACTCCAGCGGGCAGAGAGTTCCAGAACTGGTTGTCGGCATGGTCGCCCGATGGCGCCCGGTTGTGCTTTACCTCCTCACGCGATGGCAATTCCGAACTGTACGTGGTGAACCGGGACGGGTCGGGCCTGAGACGCCTGACCAACAACCCGGCCATCGACACGACACCGACTTGGTCGCCAACCGGCACGCAGATCGCCTTCACGTCGGATCGCAGTGGCGCTCCACAGATTTACATCATTGACGTGGATGGGTTGAACATCCACAAGGTGACCAACGATTCGTACAGCGACCGGCCGACATGGTCGCCTGCGCCGTTCAACGAAATCGCGTATGTCCAGCGCACTGGCTCGGGGTACGATATCAGGGTCATGACGCTCGCGACTCAGGAAGTCCGGCAGTTGACCAGCGGCGAGGGCAAGAACGAGAGCCCCTGCTTTGCGCCCAATGGTCGACACATCGCGTTCTCGTCCACCCGAAGTGGAAAGCAGCAGATTTACACGATTGGCCGCGATGGCCAGGGACTCAAACAGGTGACGACGGTCGGCAACAATCAGACGCCCGACTGGTCTCGATAGCGGAATGCCGGTAGCGGAGATGAAACCAATGTCCAGCAAACGCCGATGGGTGTCGTACTGCGGATGGATTATCGTGGTGGTCGCGGCTGCGGTTCTGGCCACCGGGTGCGGAGCCAAGAAACCTCCCGTCGCGCAGCCGATCCAGCCGCCCACCGATACGACGCCGACGCCCGACGTGGTGCCGGTTCCGCCGCCGCCGCCCGCGCCTGTCACGGTGACCGACACACCCGTGGTGACCACGAAGATCCCCGACGATCCGATGGCATCCAGATCGATTGACGATCTCAATCGTGAATCGCCGCTGCAGCCGGCATACTTCGAGTACGACAGTTCCGAACTGAGCGCCACGGCGCGTACCGCGCTCGACGCCAATGCCGCCACCTTGCGCAAGTATCCGGCGTGGGTCATCACCGTCGAGGGCCACTGCGACGAGCGCGGGACAGCCGAATACAACAGTGCCCTCGGCGAACGGCGCGCGGCCGCCGCACGCACGTATCTGGTGTCGCTCGGCATCCCGGCTGAGCGCCTGCATATCGTCAGCTATGGCAAGGAGTTCCCCTTCGATCCCGGCCATGCCGAGTCGGCGTGGTCCAAGAATCGCCGGGCCCATTTCGTGATTACATCGAAATGACGATCTGACATTCGAGATGACAACATGATGCAACGAATTCGTTTCCTGACACTGGGACTCGCGCTCCTGGCCATTGCGACGTCGGTGCCGCTCGAGGCGGCCAACAAAGAGCATCAGCAGATGATGGCCGACCTCCGGATGCTCCAGCAGCAGACGCAAACGCTCCAGCAGCACCTCACCGCGCTGACCGACGCGCTGACGAAGGTCTCGGCCCTGCTCGACGAACAGGCCAAGACCAACCGGAAGGCCTTTGCCGATCAGAAACTGCTCGTCGACGGCGTGGCGACTGACCTGCGCGTCATCCGCGAAAAGGTCGACGAGAACAACGTACGGCTCGGTTCGCTCTCCCAGGAAGTCGACGCGGTTCGAGTGGCCCAGACCGCCAACCCGCCGGCGGCTGTTTCCACGGTTCCGGTTGACCCGGCGGCCGCCGCTGCTGCGGCCCAGAACCCGCAGACCGGTACCAACAACCCCGTTCCGGTCGTGCCCAGCCCAGGGCAGTCGCCGCAGCGTATGTTCGAAACCGCGCGCGCCGACTATTATGCGGGCTCGTGGAGTCTCGCCATTTCGGGCTTCGAGAACTACATCAGGACGTTTCCGAAGAGCGATCTCGCCGACGATGCGCAGTACTACATCGGCGAGACGTACTACAGCTCCAGCCGGTTCCGCGAAGCGGTGACCGCCTACGATCGGGTGATTGCGAACTATCCGACCAGCAACACGCTGCCCGACGCGTACTACAAGCGGGGACTCGCGCTCAATTCGCTCAAGGAAGTGGCGCAGGCTCGCGAATCATGGGAATTCGTCGTGAAGACCTATCCAGACAGCGACGCAGGCCGGTTGGCCAGGCAGGCCCTCGATCGCATCGCTAAAGTAGGGAAATAACTTCGGAAGGAACGGGTATGGCGAACAGCTACAACAAGATCATTCTCGTCGGCAATCTGGGCAGGGACGCCGAATTGCGGGCAACCCCGCAGGGCAAGCAGGTGGCGTCGGCCAGCCTGGCTGTGGAAGACTGGCAGAAAAAGGACGACCGCGGCAAGCCCGGTACCGAGTGGTACCGCATCAAGATCTGGGGCCGTCAGGCCGAGACCCTGTCGCCGCATCTGCTGAAGGGCAAGACCATCCTCGTCGAGGGTCGCCTGTCGATCCAGACGTGGACCGACCGGGAGGGAAAGACGCGGTACACGCCTGAGGTTTCAACCGATCGGGTGGTGCTGCTTGGCAGCCCTGGCCAGGGATCGGGTCCGTCGTCGGCCCGGACAGACAGCCCGATGGATGACGAACTCGGCCAGTCGCCGGATGTGAACGCGGACGATATACCCTTCTAGTGGAACCACTTGGTAGACAGTAGTCGGTAGACAGTAGACGGTAGCGGAGAGAATGCCAGAGGGCGATGGCCGCATCGCCCTCACGTCTTCAGTTTCTCTTCCTGATCGTCTCCCGGCGTCATGAATCCCGTCGATTAATTCCCCCCGAGTCCTACGGTCTACTGACTACTGTCTACCGTCTACTGACGATCGACTCCTCACTTATCCGCTCTCCCATACCTGTCTTCCAGCCTCACCACGTCATCCAGCTCCGGTGTCGACACCTCGAAGATATCGATATCGTCGAGGGCCGTCATCCGATGAACCGTACCGGCTGGCACGTGGACCCGGTCGCCGGGATGCATCTCGCGGCCGACCAGTTTGTCGCCTTCCTGGATTTCAAACAGCATCCGGCCCGAGTGAAGGTAGATCGTCTCGACCTTCTTGTTGTGGTACTGAAGACTCAACGCGTGGCCGGCCGTCACGTGGATGACTTTGCCAACGTAGCTCTCGGTCTTGGCCCACAGAAGTTCGTAGCCCCACGGTTTCTCGACTCGTGTGACGCCTGGCCGTGTCTCACCGCTCACCGTTGTCTCCTTCCGCGCCGGATCGTATGGTCCGGCCGTTGGGGCGTTTGACCACGCCCGGGTATGCCTGCGCCAGATGGGCGGCAATCTGCGTGCCTGACGCGAGGCGGAGAGCACGCGCAACGACTCGACGCACCTCGGCCATCGACAAATCTCGCACAATCTGACGAGCCCCTGGGATCAGCGTCGGACTCATACTGAAGCTGGTGATGCCGAGCCCCAGCAGGACGATCAGCGCCGTGGGATCGGCGGCCATCTCGCCGCAGAGTGCCACGCTCTTGCCCGAACGGCCGGCGGCCCGTGCGACGGCCCGCACCAGACGCAACACGCCCGGATGCAATGGCTCATAAAGCGTCGCCACGCGACCGTCAGTGCGATCGACCGCCAGGGTGTACTGGATGAGGTCGTTGGTGCCGATGCTGAAGAAGTCGGCCACCGTGGCCAGCAAGTCGACCGTCATGGCCGCCGACGGCACTTCAATCATGACGCCGATCGCGACCGGCGGCGCGCTGCCCTCAGCGCCGGACGACACCGCCGCTCGAGCGTCATCGAGGGCCATTCTGGCCCGCTGCAGCTCTTCGACCGACGACACGAACGGAAACAGGACCCTCAGCGGGCCGTGGCGCGCGGCCCGCGACAACGCCCGCAATTGCGTGCCAAAGACATCCGGCCGGTTGAGGCTCAACCGGATCGCGCGCAGGCCGAGCGGTCCCTTCGAGGATTCCGAACTGCCTTCCGGCGGTCGCTCCCCCGCCCGGGCGCCGAGCCGGCTCTCGTCGACGTCGAAGGTACGAATCGTCACCGGATGAGGTGCCATCCGATCGACCAGTCCGCTATAGACCTCGTACTGTTCCTGTTCGCCGAGCGAGTCGAGGGGCCGTCCTCCCAGGATGAACTCAGAACGGAACAAGCCAATCCCTTCGGCGCCGTTAGCGAGGGCGACGTCCACCTCGTCAGGCAATTCGATATTCGCATCGAAGCGGATCGCTATCCCGTCTCGGGTCGACGCCGGGCGAACCAGATCCTGTGCGATTGGCACCGACACCCATTTGCGCTCTGCCTTGGCGCGGGCGCGCTCAATCACGGCCAGGTCGGGATCGATGACAACTTCGCCCGAGTAGCCATCAACCAGAATCATGATGCCCGGACTCGCCAGCTGTGTCGCCGTCCGCAGGCTCGCGACTGCCGGCAAGCGCAGCGATCGCGCAAGGATCGCGGAATGGTCGGTTCGGCTCCCCGCGTCCATCGCCAGACCAATCACACGGTGGCGGTCCAGCTGACCGGCCACCGATGGCGGCAGTTCGTCCGCCACCAGGATCGATGGGGCGTCGAGCGCCAGACTCAGCTCACCCACCCGGCGGGGCGTGACGACGAGATTCCGCCGCAGTCGGCCCACGACGTCGGCTACGTCGCCCCGCCGTTCGCGCAGGTACCCGTCGTCGACATCCATGAAGATGGCGGAGAATTCCTCGAACGCACGTTCCACGGCCCACTCGGCGTTGAGACGCTCGCTCGACACGATCGCCCGCGCCCGCGGCACGAGGAGCTGGTCGTCGAGCATGAGGAGTTGTGCCTGGAACAGATAGGCGAGATCCGGACCGGCCGAGGCCAGGACCCTGGCGTGGATGCGCTCGAGCTGGCGGCGCGTCGCTTCCCGCGCGGCGTCCAGCCTGGCGATCTCGCGCCCGACGTTGGCTGGCGTGACGGCGTACCTCAGCGTCACCGACTCCTGCACCAGCAAGGCCGCCGGTCCCCAGACGATGCCTGGCGAGACCGCAATGCCGTTCAGGACGTTCACGCCGGCTCCCCGAATCCGGTTTCGACCAGTTCACTGAGCGCGTCGAGCGCGTCGTGTTCATCCGGCCCATCCGCGCTCACGTCGATCGTGGTGCCGAGCGAGGCCGCCAGCAGCAGCATGCCGAGAATGCTCTTGCCGTCCACGGAGCGTTCGCCCCGCGCGACCGTCACCCGCGCCTGGAACCGGCCGGCCAGATGCACGAATCGCGCGGCAGCTCGTGCATGCAGGCCCAGCCGGTTACGAATCACCACGCTCCTGGCCACCATGTCAGCTTTTGGCCTCGCCTCTCATGAGGTCCGAGGCCACGTGGATGGCGCTTCGTCCGGTCTCGCGCAATTCGCGAGCGACGGCCAGCAGGTCCTTCGACTGCCGCAGACCAGCCAGCTTGATCAGCATCGGCAGATTGACGCCGGTCACGATTTCGACCTTATCGGTCTCCAGGAACGTCAGGCTCAGATTCGACGGCGTGCCGCCGAACATGTCCGTGAGAATCAGCACGCCGCCGGTATCCTGGAGGCGGGCGATGGTCCGGCTGATCTCGTCGCGCGCATCGTCCGTGTTGTCGTGCCAGCCAATCGATACGGCCGAAAACTTTGGCAGGTCTCCGACAATGGCTTCCGCGGCATTCAACAGCTCTGTCGCCAGCTGTCCGTGCGTCACGACTACGACACCAATCACCGTCGTCTCCTTGTGGCGCGTCCCCATGCAGGCGCGTTCGTCACGATCCCATCCCCATATCGCGGTGTCGCACGTGGAA
>Ga0334722_10006377_pt1 | contig 11698 bp, 8 predicted proteins | sample C3_bottom_MG_FD_207210 | JGI IMG/M metagenome (GOLD analysis project Ga0334722, IMG submission 207210) | Sediment microbial communities from Yellowstone Lake, YNP, Wyoming, USA - C3_bottom | ecosystem: Environmental > Aquatic > Freshwater > Lake > Sediment | place: USA: Wyoming | collected...
GCTCGGGGGGGGCGGTCGGCTTGCGCTTCCCTTCCGCCTTCGCGGCCTCCGCGAGGAAATGTTCGACCAGGAGCGGGATGTCGCCCGGGCGCTCCCGCAGCGGCGGGATCCGCACATGGTGCGCCGCCAGCCGGTAGTAGAGGTCGCGGCGGAACTCCCCGCCCGCCACCGCCTTCCGGAGGTCGCGGTGCGTCGCGCAGACGATCCGGGCGTCGCTCTCCTTTGCGACATCGGATCCGAGCGGGTAGTAGCGCCGCTCCTCGAGGAGCCGCAGCAGCTTCACCTGGGACGATTCCCGCAGGTCGCCGATCTCGTCGAGGAAAAACGTGCCGCCCGCCGCCTTCGCGATCAGCCCCTCCCGGGCCGAGTCCGCCCCCGTGTAGGCGCCCCTGCGGTGCCCGAACAGGGTGTCCGAAAACATCGCGTCCTCGAGCCCGGCGACGTTCACCGCGACAAGCTCCCCCTTGCGTCCGCTCAGCGCGTGGATCGCCCGCGCCACGAGCTCCTTGCCCGTGCCTGTCTCGCCGGACACGAGGATCGGGTGCCCGGACCGGGAGATCGCCTCCACGTACTGGAACATGGCCAGCATTTTCCGGTCCTGCGTCAGGATCTCTCCGAATACGGACTCGTTCTCCACCTGCCCCGACAGGAAGTGCCGTTTCAGCGCGGTCACCTCGTCCCGCAGGGAGCGCAGCTCCCTCGCGCCCCGGATGGCGGCCACGAAGCGGTTCATCTCGACCGGCTTGACGAGATAATCGAATGCGCCGGCCTTCATGCACTCCACCGCCAGGCCGACCTCGTTGTGCCCCGTCATCACGAGAACGGGAAGTTCGGGGTACCGTTCCTTCATCCGGCCGAGGAGTTCGATCCCACCCAGGTGCGGCATGGAAAGGTCGAGGACGACGACCCCGGCCTCCCGATCCTCGAGAAACCGCATCACGTTGCGGCTGTCCTCGATCGTGACGACCGGCTGCACCCCGGCGGACCGCAACGCCACCCCGGAAGAGAGCAGAAACTGGGGATCGTCGTCCACCAGCAGAACGGGGAATTCCTCCGAAACCGCCTCCACCGATCCTCCCTCCGATCGACTACGCGGGCACGGTCGATTCCCGGCCCTGTGCCATGGTATCATCGATCGCGGGCAGCCGCAGCGTGGCCCGCGTGCCCTTGCCCTCCTCGGACTCGAACGTCAAGGTCCCCCGGTGGGCCTTGACGATCGACCGGCAGATCGACAGCCCCAGCCCCAACCCCCCGCTGTCCGTCCGCGTGGAAAAGAACGGCTCCATGGTCCGCTCCAGCACCCCGCCGGACATCCCGACCCCCTCGTCCGCCACGCTCACCTCCACTTCCCCCCTTTCCGGGATCAAGCGGGTGGCCACCCTGATCGCCTGCCGGCTGGATCGCAGGGCCTGGATCGCGTTGTTCAAAAGGTTGATGACCACCTGCTCGAGCTGCCGCGCCGAGCCCGACACGGCGGGGAGATTCTCCCCGTACTCCACGGCGAAACGGTGCGTCGCCCGGAGGATCTCGTGGTTGAGGATGGCGACCGCCATCCGGACGACGTCGTTCATCCTCACCGGGACGTGCCGTTCGTCGAGATCGCGCCGGGAGAAATCCTTCAGGTCGTTCACGATCGACTTGATGCGGGCGGAGGCGTCGGAGATCCCTTTCGCCAGTTTGGGCACCACGTCCCGCATCTCGGAATAGGGAAGCCCCCCGAGGGAGAAATCGCCGTTTTCCGCGGCGAAGGCGTCGAGGACCGGAACGGCGTCCTCCCATGCGGCAAGGATCATCGGCGCGTTGAACATGACGAGGTTGTTCGGGTTGTTCACCTCGTGCGCCACACCCGAAACGATCGTCCCGAGCGAGGCCATCCGGTTGGCGTGGATGATCTGCGCCTGGTGGAGCTTCGCCTCCTCCTCCATCCGGACCCGTGCGGTGATATCGCGGAAGGAACAGTACGCCACGTACCCGGACTGAAGGCGGACCGACTTCCCCCGGATGGAGACGAAGATCCGGATCCCGTCCTTGCGGACGTGCGTCGCCCGTTCGATGCTCACCCCGCTCCCGGGGTGGATGCCGCCGATCGCCGCGTGGAACGGTTGCGCCTCCTCCGGGGGAAGAAACAGGGAAACCCCCTCCTTCAGGAGTTCCTCCCGGGAAAAACCGTACATCCGCTCCGCCGCCGGGTTCACGTCGAAGATTTCGCATGTGCCGTTCCGGAACAGGAACAGCGGTTCCTCGTTCTGCTCGAACAGTTGCCGGAACCGCTCTTCGCTGATCTTCAGCATTTCCTCGGCCCGCTTGCGGTCTCCGACGTCGCGGTCCACTCCGCGATACCCCCGGAATCCCCCATCCTCGTCGAAAAACGGCGATCCGCTGCTCTCGACCACCACGAAACGCCCCGTTTTGTGCCGGTAGATGTACTCCAACCCGTGGAACGGCTCCCGCCGGGACGCTATGGTCCCGAACAGGTCCGCCGCCCGGCGCCCTTCGAAGGAGGGCATGAAGCCGAACGGGGTTTTCCCGAGAACCTCCCCGGGCTCGTACCCGAGGAGATCGCGGACCTTCGGGGATACGTACGTGTACTTCCCGTCCGGGTCGATCTCCCACACCCAGTCGTAGATCGTCTCCACGAGTCCCTTGTACTTTTCCTGGATCTCCTTCAACGCCTGGTCCGAAGACCAGCGCTCCGTCACGTCTTCCCGCACCCAGAGAAGGTTCGCGAGCTCCCCTTCCTCGGAGAAAATCGGCGTCACCGACACGGATTCCCGGTACGGCGCGCCGTCCAGCCCGCGGCGATGGAACTCGCCGCGCCACGGTTTCCCGCGGCGCACCGAAGCCCATATCCGCTCGGCCTCTTCCGCCGGCATGCCTGCGGTGCAGGCATCCTTCCTCCCGGCCCCCTCCGCCGCGGACAGGCCGGTCATGGCGGTGAAACGCGGATTCGCGTACTCGACGCTTCCGGCCGGGTCGGTGATCAGGATCGCGTTCGGGGACTGCTCCGCCGCCATGAGCAGCTTCCGGAGCTTGAGGTCCTCCAGCTTCTTCCGCGCCGTGATGTCGACGAAGGAGGCGACCATCCCGACCATGCGGCCCGCCGCGTCGAGCAACGGCGCGGCGTTCACGGTGAGGTACAACTTCGATCCGTCCTTCCGCAGGATCCCGTACCGGTCGTCGTGCGCAGGGGACAGGGAGACCCGCACCCGGGTGAAAGGAGTGCCACCGTCCGGTCCGGGCGATCCCCCGGGATCGAAGGATGTCCACTTCAGCTCGTCGTGGCGCAGGCCGAGGATCCGCTCCCGGTCGATCCCGAGGATGCGGCACGCCATGCGGTTCCCGAAGGTGATCCTCCCCTCCGCGTCGAACACCAGCACGCCGCTTGCGTTCGTCTCGAGGATCCGCGCCAGGCGGTCTTCGCTCTGCCGCAGCTCGGACTCCTTGGCGCGGAACGCCCGCGTTCCGCGCCGCACGAGGACATAAAGGACAACCGAAGTGACGAGGATGTAGAATACGTCGTCCAGCCACAAGGGGAGTCCGTTGGCGCGCGAATGGAGGAACTGTTCCGACACGACCAGGAAAAAGACCCCGCATGCCACGTAGGCGGACGTGACCTTTTCCGCCAGGCGGATCTCCCCCGGCCATCTCTTTCCGCTTCCGCGTTGCGGATACTCCCGTCGGCCCATGGGGGTTCGTCTCCCTTCCTCACTCCCTTGGATACGTTATCGTATCCGGCGGTTTCCGGGAACGATGGGGTATACTGGAGGCATCAATGCCGGGTCCCCGGTCTGGACGAAAGGCGCACCCCTGATGTCGTCGCTTTTCTCCGCGTTCCAGTCCCACCTCCAGGCAGGATCCCCCCTCGCATACGCCATCGCGTTTCTCGGCGGGATCCTCGTCAGCTTCACGCCGTGCATCTACCCGGTCCTCCCGGTGACGGTCGGGTACATCGGAAGCCGCTCCGCGGGGTCCCGCGGCCGGGCGTTGCTGCTGTCCGCATCCTACGCCGCCGGGATGGCGCTGACGTACGCCGCGCTCGGGATGGCGGCAGGCCTCTCCGGAAGCGTGTTCGGGGAGGCGACGTCCCATCCCTTGTCGTACCTGGTCGTCGGGAACGCCTGCATCCTCTTCGCCCTCTCCCTGTTCGACGTTTTCCATTTCCCGGCCCTTGCGTTTTCCGCCACCCCCGGGAAACCTCCGGGAGAGGCGCGGGGAGCCGCGGGCGCCTTCGCCGTAGGGCTGTTGTCGGGCCTCGTCGTCGGGCCGTGCACCGCGCCGATCCTCGGAGGGCTGCTTCTCTATGTCGGGGCGAGCGGCCATCCCGTCTTCGGCGCCACGCTCCTGTTCACGTTCGCGCTGGGGATGGGGCTTCCCGTCGTGGCCCTCGGAACTTTCGCGGGATTGCTCGCGACCCTTCCGAAGGCGGGAGGATGGACGGTGAAGGTCCAGCGGGCGTTCGGCGTCCTGCTCCTGCTGGCGGGCGAGTACCTGCTCCTCGAGGCGGGGAAGCGGCTCGTCTGATCCGAAACGCGCGGGGGGAGGAAGTCATCGAACGGTTCGGAGGGAAGAAGACATGAGACATCGCCATGCCGCGGCCGCTCTGCTTTTCCTGCTGTGCGGCGCCGCACTGGCGGGACCTTCTCCGACCGTCTCGGGGATCGGCGCGGCCCCGGTCCCCGCCGCCGGGAACGGCCCCGCGGCCGAGTTCACGCTGCCCGACCTGGAAGGGCGGCCGGTGGAACTGCGAGCGTTCCTCGGGAAATCGCCGGTCCTGCTCGTCTTCTGGGCGACCTGGTGCCCGGAGTGCAAGGCGGCCGTCCCGGAGATCAACTCCCTCGCGGCGGAGCAGGCACGCGGGAAACTCCAGGTCTTCGGGCTGGACTTCCGGGAATCCCGCGAAAAGGTCGCGCAGGCGGTCAAATCGCGCGGGATCCGCTACCCGGTGCTCCTCGACGAGCGGGGCCAGGCGGCCCGGGCGTACGGAGTCGTAGGGATCCCCACCTACATCCTGATCGACCGGAACGGGAACATCGCCTGGCGGGAACACAGGCTCCCGGGAGACTTCGCATCCCTGCTCGGGTCGTGATCCTTTCCGGGCCGGGGGCGCTCCCCGCCGTCCGGGAACGCCGTCACGGTCGGGCGTCCTTTTTCAGGCGGATCCCCTGCGTCTCCCCCATCCGGCCTTTGAGCTGCTGCACCCGCTCCTCGAAGTCGCGGCTCAAGGCGACCCCCTCCTCGACGCTGCGGATCACCCGCGGCGTGATGAAGATCAGCAGCTCGTTCCGGTTCACGGTGTCGTCACGGGATCCGAAGATCCATCCGATGACCGGGATCTTGTAGAACCACGGGAGCCCGGCGCGGTTGAGGGACTTTCGCTCCTTGACCAGCCCGCCGAGGACGATGCTCTGGTCCTGGGAGGCGACCAGGTTCGTCGAGATGCTCCGCTTGAAGAAGGTCGGGTTCGAGGCGGAGGTGGTGGAGGTGGTGCTGACCTCGCTCACCTCCTGGTCGATCTCGAGTGTCACCAGTCCCGAGTCGTTGATGTACGGGGTGAAGGAGAGAATGACGCCCACGTCCCGGTATTCCACCGTGGTCGTCGTCACGGGCGGGTTCGTGTTGCTCTGAAGCGTGGAGGTCACGATGGGAACCTGGTCCGCGACGTTGATCCGCGCCTTCTTCCCGTTCGTCGCGATGACGCTCGGGGAGGAGAGGACCGACGCCTTGCCGTCGTTGGCCAGGGCACGGAACGCCGCGGTGAGCCTGCCGGTCTTCTCCACGACGTATTTGAAGTTGTTGTTCAGGATCCCCGCGTCGAGTGTGGCGGTCCCCTGGTAGCTCCCGCCCGGCCCGAAGGTGTGATTGAACGTCCAGTCGATCCCGAGTTTCAAGGTCTCGTCGAGCGTCACCTCGCCCACAAGCACCTCGAGCAGCACCTGCTGCGGGTACACGTCGATCGTCTTCAGGTTCTCGAGGATATCCGCGTATTCCGACATGCTGGCGCGGATGATCAGCGAGTTCGTCGGCTCGTCGGGGATGATGTCGAACCCCTCGCCCTCCTTGCCCTCCTTGCCCTCCTTGGCGGAGGAAGGATGAGACGCGGAGGACGCGGAGGGAGCCTGCACGGTGGAACGCGGCGCGGGCATGCCCGCGGCCGCCCCCGGGAGCTGCGCCACCGCCGGCTTGAACTCCGTCGGCTTGTCGGCGGACAGGGACGCGGTCCGCTTCGGGTAGAGCTTCTCGAGGACGGCGGCGACGTCCTTCACCTTCCCGTACCGCACCCGGTACCGGTGGATCGCGCGGGAGGCCCCGGACCCTTCCCGGTCGAGTTCCCCGACCCACTTCTCCACGTCTTCCATCGTCTTGGGCGAGGCGCTGACCACCAGCAATGCGTTCAGCCGCGGGATGGGGACGAAGTTGATCCCGGACGGCTTCGCGCCGCGGGAGGAGAAGTCGAGGGCGCCGAAGATGTTGTCGAGGTTCTTCGCCATCTCCTCCGGGTCGAGGTATTTCAACTGGAAGAGTTTCATCCCCGAGGCGCGGAACACTTCGGAGTCGAACAGTTCCACGAGGCGCGCCGCCTTCTCGATATTCGCCGACGTGTCGGTCACCAGCAGGATGTTCGCCCGGGCCACCTCGACCGCCTCGGCCCCCCCCGACAGGAACGGCTTGATCACCTTGGCCATCTCCGCCACGGAGATGTACTGGAGCGGGAACGCCCGCATGATCACCTGGTTGGAGGACGTCTTCGCCGCGTTGTCCCCGGGGAACGACGGGACGAGCGGCTCCATCTTCGCCTCGGACATCGGGACGATGTGGTACGTCTCCCCCTCCCGGATCGCGGTCGCCCCGTTCACCCGGAGGATGGCGAAGAGCAGGTCGAGCGCCCCGTCCTTGCGGACGACCCCCTGGGTGTGCACGTTCACCACGCCGCGGACGCGCGGGTCGATCAGGTAATTGATTCCCGCGGTGCGGCCCAGCGTGTGGATCACCTCGTAGATGTCCGCGTTGTTGAACTTGACGAAGAACCCCGGACCGGCGGGGGAGGAAGCCGCGGCGGGGCGGGGCGGGGCGGCGGCCGGGGGAACGGCCTGGCGGCGGATCGGCGACACCGCGGGGGGCGGGGCGGGCGCGGGAGGCGGCCCGAACGGTGAGATGGCCCTTTCCGGCGCCTGCGCCGCCGGGAAGGGCGGGGAGACGGGCGGGACCGGCGGCGAAGGAGAGGGGACCGTCGCGGCCGGGCCCGCAGTCGGCTCGGGCGGCGGCGTGGCTGGCACCGGGGGCGCGGGCGGGGACGGGACGGCGGGCGCGGCGGTGTCGCCCGCAGGTTCCGCGCCGTTGTCCCCGGGAACGGCCGGGGAAGACGGGGACGCCGTCTCCGCAGGAGGAGCCGGCGCCGGGACCTCTTCGGCGACACCGACGTTCGCCGCGAACAGCACCGCGGCGCAGATCATCCGGACCATGCGTTTCATGCGTTCCCTCCCTCTTGGGCCCTGCGTCCAGAGCATGGTTCGCCACCCTGTTTGTACCACGCGGCCCGCCCCCGCGATCATCGCCGTCCCGGAACGAACCGCGGCGAGACTCCCGGCGGCGTCCGGTACGGCGGAGTGTACGGGGCCGGGGTCCGCGGCTGGGCCGCGGGAGCCGGCGCGGAAGGCGCGGCTGGCGCCGGGCGCGCAACCGGCGCGGCGGGGCTCGCGGCGACCGGGGCCCCCGGCGCCGCAGACGGCTGCGCGGCATCACGCCGGATCGCCTCGGTCCGGACCGCGGCCCCCGAGACCGTGGGTGCGCCGGCATAAAGCGGCAGGAGGAATTCCCGGCCGTCCGCGGCCAACCGCAGCCCCTCCACCCCGACCTCCTTCACGGTGAAGCCCGGCAAGGCGTCCCCCGCCTTCAGCTCCCATCGATCCGTCTTGCTCCCGGACTTCCCCGTCACGACTCCCACCGGTTCCCCGCCGAATCCGAACACCCCGAGAAGCGTGAAGCGGGAGAGTTCCGACTCGTAGTTCCGCGCCGCGGACACGGCGACCGCCTGCTCCCGGAACGGCTGGCGGTCCGGACGGAAGAGGGGGCGCGCCGCAACGGCCGCCGCCGACGGACCGGGGTCGGGCGAAGGGGCGGGATCCGGTACGGGGGCACCGGGCCGCCACAACCCCGCCTCGGCCGCCGCCGTGTTGTCCGGTCCGCCGGCGGGCTCCCGCAACGCCTGCCGCGTTTCCCACGCGAAGAAAAGCGCGAGCAGGGTCAAAACAAGGGTGGGGAGGAGAGGCCGCCTCACTCTTCCCCGCCTCCCGTGGGCCTCTCGTCCACCGGCGCCGCGGAGAGGCCGGCCACCACCATGGAGACCGCGACCGTCTCCTTGCGCTGCACCTGGCCCATGTAATACGCGCCCGTGGTCGCGGAAAGTTTCCGGACCCGGAGGATCTTCGGCTGCCGCGAGAGATCGGCCAGCAGGTGGGCGAGTCCCTCGGTCGAGGTCTGCACCTCCATTTGCACCGCCACCTCCGCGTACGGCCCCTTTTTCACGGGGGGCAAAGCCCGGATCGAGGTCACCCGGGTATCGCCACGCTGCGTGAGCGGCTTCAGGAGTCCCTGCAGGTACACCCCGGCCGCGGAAGGCGTCTCCCCGGCCAGCAGCCCGTCCTCCCACTTCTCCGCCCGTTCGACCAGGTCGAACAGTTCCTCGTCGACCCGGTCCTGCATCTGCCGGAGCGCTTCGTAGCGGGCGATCACGGCCCGCCGCGCGGGGATCGCCGCCCGGGTTTTTTCGAATTGCGCGCGGACGGGCAACGCCACCCATTTCACGCCGGCGAACAGCACGACGCAGACAAGGCAGGCCGCAACCCATGTCCTCTCCCGTGCCGAAAGCGACGAAAGCCGGGTCGAGATCGAACGTGCCGCCCTCACCGCGCCTTCTCCGATGCGGAGGCAGGCGGGGACGGCGGCGTCCCGGGGACGAATTCCCCGCGGATCTTGAACCGCTCGATGTTGTCCGCCTGCCGCGTGATCGGAGCCCCGAACTCCACGGAACGGAACCGGCCGTCGCGCGTGAGCGCCGGGAAGATCTCGCTCGCCGACGGGGAGAGCCCCTCGATGTCGACCTTCCTCCCTTCGAGGCGCAGGGAGAGGAGCCAGGTGCCGTTCGGGAGCCGGTCCGTCAACTCACGCAGGATCTGGAGCGGTTCCCCCGCCGCCGAAGCCTCTTCCCGCAACACGGCGATCCTCCCCTGGGCCTCGTCGAGGTCCGAGAGGGCCTCCTCGAACCGCTGCGCGGCGGGGCGAAGCGCCGCAACCCGCGCGTCGAGCGCCGCAAGGTCCGCCTTCGCCTTCCAGGCGACCGCGGACGGCCACGCGATCCCGAACACGATGGCCGCGGCGGCGGCCATCCCGAGAAACAGGCGGGAGACCCCCGATCCGGATCCGTTCCTGCGCGGGGCGGCCAGGTCCATTCCCGCCCCTCCGTGCGCCGCGCCGAACGCGGCAAGGAGTTCGAACGGTTCCATCCGGGCGGTTCCTTCCGCCGCGCCGGGCGAACCGGAGAGGGCCGGAGGCACGGGCGGCCGCCTCACGCGGAACAGGACGCCGCCACCGTCGATCTCCTTTCCCTCCTCCCCGTACCACCCCCGCGGCGCGACCAGGTCCACGGGACCGTCGTCCGCGGAGGACGGCGGATCTGCAAGACCCTCGCACGCAAGCGAAAGCCCCTCCTTCGCGGCGGAGCCGGGCACGCAGGGGCGGACCGCGCTGAAAAACGGTTCGCCCGCGGCGAACAGCGAGCATTCCACCGAGGCGCCGTCTCCGCGAAGGAAGGCCGTCACGCGGCCCGGCCCGCCGCTTTCCCCACCCGCGGCGAACAACGCCGCGCCGGCCGCCCACGCGGCGGGGATCGCCGCGGAAAGCGCGAGCCCCGCCCGCCCGACGACTTCCTCCCACCGTTCGAGGTGCTCCGCCGGGACCGCGGCGACGAGCACCGCGATCTTCCCTCCGGACGCGGGGCCGGCGAGCCGGCGGTACCCGTGCCGCACCCTCCCGGGCGGCAGGGGGAAGAGCCGGTCCAGCTCCATCTCCACCGCGTCCCCGAGATCCTTTTCCTTGAGGGGGGGGAACGCCGCGCGCGCCAGGTACACGGACCCCGCCGGAAGAACGAGGGCGGCGCCGGAGCCGACCAGCCCGTGGCGCGCGACGTATTCGCCGAGCACGCTCCCGATCTCCTCGAACCGGAGGGGGTCCTTGACGGAGCTCGTCTCGTGCAGGAGGGGGGGGGAAGCAAGGGACGCCCCCGCGACCCCGCGGCGGATCGCCACGATCGACAGGCGCCCCCCGGATGGGTCGATCCCGATCATGGTGCGAAACCGGTTCACCCGCCCTCCTCCCGAGGCGCCTTGTCCCGCCATTCGAGCATCTTAACCCCTTTTTTCCCGGAACCCGCAACTTCCACCAGGCACCGCACGATGCGGGTCACGTCGTTTCCCGCCCTCCCCGTGGCGGTGACCGTGTAAACGCGCGACGCGGAACCGCCGGAGAGGAGGGACAGCCCCTGCGCGGTCAGCAACCCCTCTCCCGCCATCGCCGCGAGGTCCGCCGCCGTGATCGGCGGATTCTCCCGGCGCCCCGCCACGATCCGATCCACCGCCGCGGCCGAAACCCCCGGGAGAGAGCCCAGAACGATCCGGGGCGCGCGCAGAAAGTTCACCTGCGCGGAATTGCCGTGCACCGTGAACACCCTCGAAAGAAACACGTCGTGGAACCGCCTCGTCACTCCTCTCACGCACATCAACTCCCCGACGCTCCGGAAACGCCCGTTGCGGGGCGTGACCGGATCGGCCGTCCGCTCGTACTCCGCGCGTTCCGCGCCCCGGGGCCGGGGGACGTCGTCCGCGTCCCGCCAGTCGAGGATCGCATCCCGAACGCTTTCCGCTTCCTCTTCGGGGAGTCCCCCCCTCTTCAACATCTCAAGCAGGACATCCTCGGTGACGAGGTTCACGTCCACCTTGCCGCTCTCGCTCTCGATCCGGACCTCGTACGACGCGTCGCCGTCCTCCCCGGCGATCTCCGCCGCCATCACGTTGTCCGCGGGCAGGGAAGCAAGCAGAACGACGGCCCGGTTCACCCCGGTCCGCGCCTGGAACCAGGCGCGCTCCTCGTCGATGGCGTTGCGCGCCGCCATCGCCTCCGTCCGCATCGACCACGAGAACCCGAGGGCCAGCGTCCCGAGCAGGACCAGCGCCCACAGGACGAGCAGAAGCGCGACGCCGCGGCGGGAGCCCGATCCCCTCATCCTCCGATTCCTCCCCCGGCGGGGACCGGGACCACGAACGCGGTCTTCCGTCCGCCGGACGGCGACGGCACCACGAACTCCACCCGCACGGCTGCGGGAAGGCGGCCCGTTTCCCTGGAATCCCACGACGGAAGCCATTCCCAGGTCCCGTCCTCGGCCGGCCCCCCGGAGTAGGAGAAGGCGAGGTCCGTCGCGCCGGGGACAAGGATCCGGGGATCCTGCGTCCCCTCCCAGGATTCCGCCCCGGCGGAACGGAACGGGGACGCCGAGGCGACCGCGATCCCGCTCCCCTCGCGGCCCGCGCGCTCGAAGAAGGAGACGAGGCGCAGCCCGCCTCCGTGGATCGCCGACGGCGCATCCGCGGTCAGGAACCGGACGCTCTTCCCTTCCCCGGCGAAAAACGCCATCGTGTTGTCCCCCACG